>Ga0210057_1003252_pt1 | contig 22504 bp, 20 predicted proteins | sample CryGeyCG2114_010_2_FD_183968 | JGI IMG/M metagenome (GOLD analysis project Ga0210057, IMG submission 183968) | Groundwater microbial communities from aquifer - Crystal Geyser CG10_big_fil_rev_8/21/14_0.10 (SPAdes) (version 2) | ecosystem: Environmental > Aquatic > Deep subsurface > Groundwater ...
AAAGAAATAACAAAACTTATTGTGCTTGAAGTAAGCTCAAAACCTAAAGCCATTTATTTTACCTCAATTATTCTGTCACAAAACTGGCTTACCTGAGCAATAAGGTTTTCATCAATGTTTTTCTGCAAAGAAATTAAAACTCCTTTGATTTTCCATTCCCTCATTCTTCCTGTAAGAAAATGCGCAAACTTTGTAACGCTTTTAGACTGATTATAAATTAACAAAGTGCTTAAAGAATCAAAGAAAATAAACCTGTCGTCTTTTGTTTTCATTGCCTTAAATGCTTCTCCTAAAGCAATTCCTAATTCAGTTAAACTATTAGGAGAATTAATAAACAAGCAGTTTGGAACCTCTTTTGCTTCTCCTACAACAGTTAAAGTAATTGCATCAATGAAAAAAATGTTTTTTGTTTTAATCTTGTTTTTTTCCAGCAATTCAGTTAAAGAATTAAAAGGGCGGTTAACAGTAACATAAATTCCTTTTTCACTCATTTTATTAGTCAAAATATCCAGTACTTTCAGGTTTGTATTCAAATACTTTTTTTCATCAGATAAAATCAAAACAATTTCTTTTTTTTTAACGCTGGAAAGCTCTTTAATCAAATCCATTAAACCACAATAAAAAAAGGGCTTAGAGATTAATAAACTTTACTGCAAAATTTCCAGCAGTTCTTTTACGTCTTTTATTTCAAAATCTGCTTTAACTTTTTTTGAAAAAACCTGCTGGCCATATAAAGCCAAACAGGTTTTCATTCCGGCTTTTTTTGCCCCCAAAATATCTCTTTCAGGGTTGTCGCCGACAAACAAAATTTGTTCTGGTTCAAGCTTTAGTTCAGCTAAAGCTTTCTCAAAAGGAAGTTTTGAAGGCTTTAATTTTCCGGTGTCATCCAAAGTAACAACAAAATCAAAATAATGAGTCATATTCATTTCAGCTAATCTAAGCCATGCTCTCATTCGTGGCGCATCAGATACAATCCCTAAAACCAAATTTTTTTCTTTTAGTTTAACTAAAGTAGAACGCACATGAGGATAAGGAAACAAAAAACCAGACTGAACTCTTCGATAAGCCGCAATTCCATTGGATAAAACCCTGTAATCAATTTTATTCATTGTTTTTTCCAGAAACTTCTGAAAAATTTTCTGGTCTTCAATTCCAAATTCCTTGAATAACCCAAACAAAATTTTTTTTGCTTTTTTTTCTTCAACCGGCAAACCAGCATCAATCATGGCAGAAATAGCTGCATTACTGCTTTCAGTCTTCATTCGCATAAAATCAATTAAAGTGTTATCCAAATCAAACAAGACTGCTTTAATTTTAACCATAAAACCACTAACAAATTATAAGTCCAATAAGAATAAACCACTTTCTTCTTTTTTGCGTTCCAAAACACAACCAAAATTATGTATAAGTATTTCAAGTGTTGCTCCTACAATTCCTGAAACAAAATGCCCTCCAATAACTGAAAAATCTTTTCTTCCCAGAGAAACATGAATATGAGCAAAAGACTTGTTTTCTTTCAAAGAAATGTTTCCCAAAAAAGACAAAACCTCTAAATCTTCTTCAAAGGATTTTGTGTCATAAGCTTTTTTTCCTTGAGAGAAATAACCTAGTTCTGCTTTCTCTAATGCTCCAATGCCCTGAATTGTTCCGGAAACAATTTTTTCTTTTTCAAAAAAAAACTGAAGTTCTTTAGTTACATTTTCTCCTTGCATAAAACGCAGAAGATAATCTGAATCAATTTTTTTGTATTTCATTTAACCACTTATTATTTTTTGTAGTAAGCACATAATTTTTTTACTGCGTTAACTGAATCTAATGCATCTTCTTCAGTCATTGAAGGGTATAAAGGCAGAGAAAAAGTTCTGTCAGAAATTAATTTTGAGTTAGGAAAATCGTTTTCCTTAAAATCATATTTTTGCCTGTAAAAAGAAGTTAAATGCAGTGAAATAAAATGAATTCCTGAACCAATGTTTTCTTTTTGCAGTGCATGAACAAACTTGTTTCTGTTAATACTTAATTTTTCTAGATTTAAAAGCAATGCAAACAAATGATATGCATGCTTAATGTTTTTTTCAGAATAATCCATCAAGGTTATCTCATCAGTTTTTTCTAGTTCCTGTAAATAAAGTTCAGTTAATTTCTTTCTTTTTTTCAGGTTTTTTTCAACTCTTTTTAACTGATGAATTCCAAGCGCTGCCTGCAAATCATTCATATTGCATTTGAATCCTGGAACCAAAACATCACATGGCTGAAATTCATCTGAATTAAACCTGCTCCATGCAGCCTTGGATACTCCGTGAAGCCTCATTAATTTAATTTTTTCTGCTGCCTCATTGTCTGAAGTAGTTATTATTCCTCCTCCTGCAGCAGTAATGTTTTTTGTTGCATAAAAAGAAAAAGCAGTGAAATCACTTATTGCCCCAATTTTTTTTCCTTTATATTCTGCTTCTGCTGCATGAGCAGCATCCTCTAAAACAGAAACATTTTTAGCAGAAGCAATTTCAGTTATTTCATCCATTTCACACGGCCTTCCATATAAATGAACCGGAATAAATGCCTTGGTTTTGCCTGAAATTTTTTCTTTTAATTTTTTTGGGTCAATCAAGCCAGTTGTTTTTTCTACATCAACAAAAACAGGTTTTGCATTTAAGTGTTCAATTACATTTGCAGTTGAAGCAAAAGTCATTGGAGAAGTAATAATTTCATCTCCTTGTTTTATCCCCAAAACTTTTAGGGAAAGAAACAAAGCAGAAGTGCAGGAATTAACTGCAACAGCGTTTTTACAACCAATAAATTTTTTAAACAGTTTTTCAAATTCTTCTGTTTTTGGACCCATCCCAATCCAACCGGATTTAAGGGAATCAACCACTTCATTTATTTCATCATCAAGTATTTCAGGCCGGCCAAATACCAGAGCTTTTTTTCTTGCAGGTTTTCCTCCTTCCAAAACAGGTTTATTCATTTAATCACTCAAAAAACCCTTTAGCAATCTTCAAAAACATGTGTTTTCAGTCCGCCCATCTGTCGTCACTGCTTGCGCTCAGCGTCATCGTCAGATCATCATAAAACACAATAGAATACTGGAAAAAAAGCTTTTTAATACGAAGTTTATTAAAAATAAAAAAAAGAAAAAATATTATCGAGGAATTGAATGTAATTCAATTCCTCACTATTCCGTTACTCGCAAGCGAAACCGCAAACTACCAGTAATACTGGTATTCCACGGTATAAGAAACTGTTTTGCTTCCATTAGCAGGAACATTAACAGTAAACTCAATTGCATTAGAAGACTTTTCTTCAAATGAATCGCTTTTCTGTGTTACTTTCCAGCTACTGCCTAAGTATTCATGCACTACAACCTCTTGATCTGAATCCTTGTGGTTTCTTAATTCAATTGAATAACTGTATCTATATCTTCCCTTGCTTATATTAGTGGATTCAGTTCGAGTTCTTTCTCCAACTACATCAAATGCATCCCCTAAATAAAGATTTACTTCCTCGTCTTTTGGAGTATGGTCAATTGAATCTTCTCCTACAAACTGCAATTGGCCTTCAGAATCCTCTTTATATACTCTGACTTTTCCTTTTGGCAAAGGAATCCCCAAAGCATTTTCTTCTGCGTTCTTGAAATTCAGTTTAACCTGAACTTTAGTTCCCTGAGAAGCACCATCATAATACAAAACTTTTTTGGTTGGAACATTTTCAGATGAAAGCAAAGAAATTTGTTTAATCTGATTATTCATTACATCAGTCTGCCTGTCCAAAGAATACATATGATATTCAAATAATGCTTCTTCAGAAAAGCCTCCTGCTTGAGCTGCATTAGTTTCAAGTGCATAATCATACACTTCTTTGTAACGGACATCTGTAACTCTATGGACATCTCCTGCAACCAATTTTAATGAAGTATTAGGATAAGAGGTTCCTGATTTATTGTCAATACTAACCCATCCAGTAAAATCCATTCTGGAATCATTTGCATTAACTTTAGCAATATATTCTGCATGCCATTGAATTCCATCAGTTAAATAAGATGTCTGAGTTTTCCTGTTTCCTTCTTTTGAAGAATAAATTTTCCAAATTAAAGTTGGTTTAACCCACAAGTTTTCCGGAAGCTTTGGAAAAACAATTTTTGAAGGAGTTAAAATAACTACTCCATCAAGAGTATCTAAAACCATTCCATCAGAATAACTCAAAAGTTTTCCAGTATATTCTTTTACCTGGTCTCCTTCCTGGCTTAAAACAGTTATTTCTTTATCCAAATACTTTTCTAATAATTTTGCTCTGGAAACCAAATCATATTCATAGTTTTGCTCTAAAACAATTGTATCAGAAAAATCCAAGTCCTGAAACAACACACTAGTAGGATCAATTTTTGCTGCAACATCCATGAACTTAACCAAATTAACTCCTTGTTTCAGAAATAAACTTCTAATGTCTTTAACTAAAGCAAAATTCTGATTGTATACCGTTAATTCAGTTCCATCTTTTGTTTCACTTGATTCTTCTGAAGCAAACTGAAGCATTGCTGTTTCAGGTTTTTCAGTTGAAACAACATGAACTACATCCTTGATATTTATATTTGGGATTTCAATTCTTTTTGGCTGCAAACCATCATCTTGTTTTTGCTGTTCAGCTAAAGGAATTAAAACCGCAAACAAAAAAACTGCAATAACAACCGCAAAAATATAAACAGAATACTTTGAATCAAACTTCATTTAATCACCCCAAGATTAATATAATACTTAATAGGGCAAAGATGTATTTAAAAATATCTTTTTGATAAGGAAAACAAATAAGGTTATAGACAATCTCCTGAAGCCTCACAAGCCATTTCATAACTCATAAATAAAAACGATAAAAATAAACCTATAACAATTAATAAAATTACAAAAGCAATAACAGTTGTAATTACTGCTTTAATAAAACTAATTTTGTATGTTTCCATTAAAGATAAAGCAGACAAATAGAACCCATAAAGAAATAAAATGGCTAAAAAAATCAAACAGACACCCCAAACTAAGTTATTTGCAAATTGGTTGTCAAGAATAGAAAGTATGGATTTAGATCTAAAACTGATATGAAACACTACACTAGGCAAAATCCAAAAAATAGAAGAAAGAAAAGATAATGGGACAACAAATAATGAAAATAAATAAAGTTGCTCTTTTACACCGCTTATTCCTTTAACTATTTTGTCTTCTTTAACTAACCTTATTAAGACACTTAAAAATAAATGAAAAATCAATACAATAATTAAATCTACAAAATATATTGAAATTCTGTAAGAAGAAAAATAATATTCTGACCATGCACCAATATTGTGAATATCCACAAAACGCTCAATTCCAAAAAAAAAGTTAGCAATTAAAACAGCTACAATAATAAAACTAATTGCTTTTATCCATGAAGCATTTGCTTTTTCTTTTACAAAAGTTTCTTTTGGATGAACAAAAGCATTAAACCAAGTTAAAACAAAATTTTGCATGAAATAAATAAGCTTTCTTAATATTTAAACATTTGTTTTAAAGAAAGAAAAAAAACCTGAAAAAAATTAACAAAAAAATATGATAAAAAAACAAAGAAAGAAAAATTTGATTAAATAAAAAAGATTAACAAAAAACAGAATAAAATAAAAGTAAATTAAATAAAAAATACAAAAAAAGAAAAAGCCTGAAAACCAAAAAAAAACTTGATATGACAAGCACACCCTAAAAAACCAATTAATTACGGTTTTTCAGCAAAAGCTTATAAATAGTTGCTGATATATAATAATTAATTGTGGTTTAATTGGATTCCGGAATACTAAAAGAATTGTTTGAAAAAAAGCATATAAACAGCGGAAAAATAAGTGAATTAGGCATTGCCAGCTACACATACCAAAAAACCATTCAAGAGTTAGTGTGGCTTGGAGTAGTGACAGAAGAAAAAAGCAAATTAAATGTAAAATTACTTGACAACCAGATTACATCAATACTAAAAAAAGTTTTTTTTGAAGGATTTAACACAAAATTACTGACAAAAGAAAATATTAATTGGCTAACACATTTATTGGAACCAAAAACAACACAAGAAATAGCAGAAGAAACAAAATTATCAATATCCCAGACACACGCAAAATTAAACAAGTTTGCCCAGTTTATAACAAAAAACAAAAAATATTTTTTATCCAAGAAATCATTATTATATGACTTTATTTCAGCAGTACACACAAAAAATACAGGAACATTTACCTGGATTAAAGGAAAAGAAAAACTCCAAAAAATTCCTTTAGAATTTGAATCAGATGGAAAACTAACTGCATTCTCTGAATTTTCAGAATTTGGTTTGGCAATTAATCCTTCACACAAATTTATTTATTTTCCGAAAAAAGAGTTAACTTTAGAAGAAATTCTTGTACATGCAATAAAGTTCTCAGAAAATGCAAACAACATAGCTCTTTGCATGCTATTTTACTTGAAAAACAAAAACAAAACCAAAGTAAATGAAATAGAAAAACAAAGTGAACACTTAAATGTTCTGGATAAATGGTTTGATATTGTTGCATTCATTGAAGGACAACAAGTTAAAAACCAGGAATTGTTCCTGCCAAAAAATGAATTTAATCAAAAAGCCCAATTATATGGCATTAAAACAACAACAAGATATGAACAAAAATCAATTCAAGAATTATTCAAAGAAACAGAAAAAGTAATGAAAGAAAAAATTCAATTATATTTCATTGGAGGAAACGCATTAATAGAGCATAAAACAAAAAACTCCACTAAAGATATTGATATCGTATTAACTTCAGAAAAACAAGCAAATATTCTGATTAAAGCATTAAAGAAAATTGGCTTTAATGAAGTTGGCGAAAAAGAAGTTCAATACGGTTTATTAGAAGCAACAGCAATGCTGGAAAGAAAAAATTCTCCCAGAATAGATTTGTTTGTAAAAAAAGTTTGCGGAATACTGGAGTTCAGCAAAAATATGCAAAAAAGAAGCAAACAAATTGCTAAAGGAAAAACCGAAATTTTTTTAGCTTCACTTGAAGACATTTTTTTACTTAAAAGCATTTCTTCAAGAGATTCAGATTTAATTGACTGCGAAAACATACTGCAAAAACACACATTAAACTGGAACACAATTTATAATGAAATTACTGGACAAGAAAAAAATTTAAGCCAAACACAGGAATTAATTATTTTAGATCATTTAGAAGCACTGGAAAACAGACTGCAAATAAAAATACCCATTACAAAAAAAATAACTATTTTGTGCCTGACAAAATCAATATTATATCTGGCAAAAAAGCCAACAACAATAAAAGAAATAAATGGCAGGATTGACTTTCCAGAAACAACAATAAGAAACAAAGTAACTCAATTAATAAAAAAAAACAAACTAAAAAAAACAAAGAATACTCCTTTCACAATTCAAACTATTTAAAATAAAAAAATGATTTCTAATTAAAAAAGAATTTTAATGAAAAACAAAAAATTCAAATAAAAAAAGCATAAAAAAAATAAAGAAAGAAAAATTTGATTAAATAATAAAAATTAACAAAAAACAGAATAAAATAAAAGTAAATTAAATAAAAAAAAAGTAAATTAAATAAAAAAAATAGAAGGAAAAAGAAGAATTAAATCATTCTTCTTTTTTGTTTTTCCAAAAGAAAAAAGCGATTCCTGCAATAACTAAAACCAAAACAATTACTGCAATGTTTCCGCCTAACTCGCCCAAACCAAAAAAACCAGTTGGAGTTGAAGGAGGGTTAGTATTTGTGTTGTTTTTTGAATCATCGCTTGCTCCATCTTTTTCTTCAGTGATTCCTAAATCAACATCTGAAGGAGCATTTGCCGGACCAGTATCTTCAATTAGTTCATCTGGAAGTTCTTCTGCTGGCTCTTCTAATACAGTACAGTCAGCCAAAGAAAAAGCAAGTCTGTTTGTAGGATAACCAGTTTTTCTTACCTCTAATTTATAGTCTCCTAATTCACTTAACTTAAAAACATAAACTCCGTCATCATCAGTTGTGCCTGAAAGAAGTTCAGTTCTGGCTAAATTATCCATTAAAACTTTAACTGAAGTATTTGATGCAGGTTTTCCGTTTGAAAGCTTTACTGTTACTTCAATATCTTTGTTAATGCATTTCTCTGAAACAGCAATATTAAGGCTTCCGCCTCCACCGCCGCCTCCGCCGCTTCCGCCTCCGACGCCAGGATCACCAGCAGGAGCACAACTACCACAGTCAGTTGGACAAGATGAACAGCTTTCGTCTCCATTACAAGTTCCATCCCCACAAGAAACAGGAATAACAACTTCAACAGAAAAATTTAATTCAGTTATTGCTCCATTAACAAAAACTGATTCTCCTGCTTTTACCCCTGAAACAAAAAACTCAATTGTTTTTCCTTTCATATTATTAAGTGAGTCGATTACATCAAAAGTATTTGGAGCATAACCATAAGTCCCATTTGATGTTGTTGTACTGGCAACTTCAACTCCAGAAACTTTTGCAACAACATTTACTCCATCTGAAGCAGGAACACTGTTAACATTAACTGTTCCAAAAAATCTGTTTGGGATTCCAGGAAGAGCAGAAACTGCAGAAAAAATAAACAAGAAAAAAACTAACACACTAAAATATTTTACATAATTAATACAAATCACCCCTTATTATAGTTAATTAGTGAAAAAAAATAAAAAGAGAGTGGGTTTAGTTATAAAACCCACAATTTGTTGTATATGCATAGAGCTCGTCTTCTGGAGTGAAAATCCAGTATCCTGCTCCGGGATCCATATAGTCATAGTAGTCAAACTCTAACCATTGGTTTGGATTAAATGGCTCCCAGTAAGACAACAAAGAAGTCCATCCTTTGTCATTATAAGTGCTTCCTAAAGAAAACAAAGCACATCCAGCCATTTTTCCTTCTCCGTCTAATCCGTCAAAGTTCAGGATGTTTCCTCCATCGCCGTCACTTGTTCCATAATATCCGATTAAGTTCCATCCTTTCTTTAACTGCTTGTCTGGTGGAGTTTGTCCTGGACTAAATAGGCTTCCTCCTATCACTAAAGTGTCTGCTTCATATGCTCTAACCCAATAGCCCCATCCTGGAATAATTTCTGTTAAGTCTGTTGCTGGGCTTCCAGGCATATAAGCATACCATTCATCTGCAAATGCATCATATGTCCAAACTGATTCAACGTTTTCTGAAACTGAATCAAACACTGTTTCAACGCTGTCGTCAATTAAAGTAAATGGAACTGAAATTAAATTCCATTTCTTGTTTAATTCAATTTCAAATTTGGTTCCTTCAACTTTGAATTTTTCGTCGTCTACTTCTCCAACATTTCCTAATGCATCTTCACAATAATACTTTAGGTTGTGTTCTGATTCTTCATAGAAGTAAAACTCTACTTCTTTTTGGTTTATATGACACCAGCCATCTTCAGTATAGGTTCCTTGATAGTGTTCTTCACAATATTCTTGTGTTTTGTCGTCTCCGTCAAAGTCAATCATAAAATAAATTGATTCATGATCAACTGGATGTGGATCTGGATCACTACAAGCCATTGTAACTGGAGTTAATAAAGTTACTTTCCAGCACTCCAAATTAAATGGCTCTGTCCAACACATATCAACTATTTCTGGGTAGTAAGCTGAATCTGCGCCATCCCACATTGTTTTTGGTTCTCCGACTGTTTTAATTGGATCTGGTCCTGTTTCATCAACATAAACACAGTCTTTGTTAACTGTTTCTGTTTTGTCTACGTTGTCTTTACTATAGTATTCAATTAAGTGACAGGATTCTTCTCCTGCATTAAATGAAGTTTCATAATCCATCCAGTCACCTGTTCCTACTGCTTCACTGCAAGCAAATTCTTCGTTTGCTGGATCACAGTAACCATTGTCAACCTGAGTTACTCTGTATTTTGTTTCTTTTATTCCTGTTTTATGTGGTCCTGCATCATCTACTGTTAATGAAATTGGTGTTGCAGTTGTAATCCATTCTTTTCCGTCTTCAGTGAAATAAGGTGTTCCTAATTGTTTTGTTGTAACCGGAGGAGTCTTGTCCACGTAATATGTTTCGTATTTGTATGAAGTGTTGCCTAATTCATCCCAACACTTTATTTCCAGACTATGTTTTGTTTCTTCTGGGAAATTAATTGGGAATTCAGTGTAAGGCCCAAATAATTCTCCGTCATCCAAATAATAACTCCACTCGCACTCAACGTTATCAACTGGATGTGGGTCTGGATCTGTTGCGGTCACTTCAATTAAAGTTACTCCATCAATGTAAGTGCATGTATCAGGCACTACAACTTCTGAAAAGCCAACTACTGGCTCGCAAGGCAATTCAATCTGTGGTCCGACAACTTCAGTTGAAATTTCTGGCGGAACTGAATCAACAACGTCTATTTCGCTTAAAACATCAGTTGAATTTCCTAAAGCGTCTTCACAATAGTATTCCATTTTATGGCATGAATCTTCAGGGAAATAAATTGTTGTTCCTGGAACAGAAACTACTGTTTTAAGGTCTCCTGAAGGAACAAACCATTCACTCCAGTCACCCCAAGATTCGCAGTCAATGCTTGTAGTGTATCTGTATTTCATTGTAACATGATCAACTGGATGAGGTAATTGGTCTTCACAGTTCAAAGTAACCGGAGTTTTTCGAGTAATGTAATAATCGCATCCTAAAGGATTTGATTCATCACAAAGAACATTTGGTTCTCCGACTGTTTTGTCAACTAAAGGAGGAGTGTCATCAACAAACACGCACTGGTTTTTTATTTCTTCAGTGTTACCGAATTTGTCTGTTGAATAGAATTCAATGAAATGACATGATTCTTCCATTGTAAAAGGATCAGTGTAAGTCATGAATTCTCCTTCGCCTTGTGCGTTAATACAATCTCCTGAAGCATATGTTTCACAGTATATATCATCGACTTGAGTAGCCCTATAATAAGTTTTATCTACTCCAACTTTTTCGTCTTCTGATGTAAGGTTAACGGTTGTGTCAGATGAAATCCAATGAGAATAAGGAGTTTCTCCTTCAACAATTGGATCAGGGTACTGTGGTCCAACATAAGACTTGGTTGTTACTGGAGGCTTTCCATCAACTAAGAAAGTTTCAGTGTCTTCTGTGGTGTTGTATAAAGCATCCCAACAAACTATCTGTAATTCATGGCTTGAGTCTTCTCTGAAAATTATTGTCCAGTCAGTTCCTTCAGGATAATTCCATCCATAGAATTCATTATCCCAAGTATAACCCCACTTGCACTGAACATTATCCACCATGTGAATGCTTTGCACGTCTTCTGCATTAACATGAATTTCTGTTTCACCTGCTTTAATATAACAAGTGTCTCCGTCTCCAGGAGGACAAGTTCCGTCTTGTGGTCCAACAACTGTTTTAGTTATTGTTGGTGCTTCATTATCAACTTTATCTATTTCAAACAAGTGTTCTGATTCTTTTTGAACTGCATCAGTACACCAATATTCTAATTCGTGCATTGATTGCTCAGGGAAAGAAAATTCTAATTGGTTTGTTTGTTCTGATACTTCTGGTGTCCAATCTCCAAAACCAGTTCCTTCGTCAACTCTATACTGGTAATGAATTACAACGTCTCCTGAAGGATGAGGTTCCTGATCATTACAAGTTAAATTAATTGGAGTGTCAGAAGTAATATAATAATCACAGCCTTCTCCGTCATCACACCTGTATTGAGGTTTTCCAACTGTTTTTGTTATTTCAGGAGGAGTTTTGTCAACAAAGAAACAGTTTGTCTGTACATCTTCAATGTTTCCTATTTTGTCAACTGAATAGTATTCTAATACATGACATGACTCAGGAATTTCTGCTAAATGGTCAGTGTATAATGTCCATCCGTCTCCTGAAGCATTTGGTGTTCCTGACTGCCAGCCTTCACATGAGTTATAACAATATGAATCATCTACTGCCCCTGAAAGATTGTAATAAGTTTTTACTTCACCGATATTACATGAATATCCTGTTGGATCAGGATCGTAAGTTGAAATAACTACAGTTGATACACCGTCAATCCATTCAACTCCGTCTTCAATTTTTTGAGGTCCTTCAAAATGTTTTTCTGAAATTGGAGGAGTGTCATCAACTTTGTCTGTTTCAAAGACTGTTGTCTTGTTTCCAACAACATCAACACATTCAACTTTTATTACATGTTCAGAGTCTTCATTGAAATTAAATGATTCTGGATTCCAAAAATTTTCTCCGTTGAGTTCAGTATAAATTTCAGTTTGTTCTTGTCCACCGTCAAGAGAATAAGTTACTTCACAGTAATCTAATCCTAAGTTACATTCATCAGCTTCTCTTGAATCAGAACCAGAAACATCAATTAAAGTGTCTTGGGTAATCCAGTAGTTACATGCATCATTTCCTTCTCCTTGGAAAGGTCCTGAATCGCATTCAGCCTGGCTCATTAAAATTTTAGGGGATCCAACTGTTTTTTCTAAAATAGGGGCTGAACAGTCAACTTTAATGTCTACAAATTTTGTTTTTAGGGTTCCATCTGCTGGAAACTTGTCATCAATAGTTGCTATTCTAAAATTATTTCCACAAGCTTCAAGACTTGAATCATCAAGATTTGCATTAAAAGTGAAATCAACTGTTTCTCCAGGAGAAATTTTAGCTGAATTGTTAACAGGGGTTGTATATCTACAATAATGGTTGAGTGCAAGTTCGTCAAATTTTGTCCATCCAACAGGCGCATTACCACAAGTAAAATCAACTATTCCTGGATCTCTTAATCCATCATTATCTACATCATCATAAATTCTGACTTCAAGTATGCTGTCTGTAGAATCACCATTATTTGTTATGGAAACAACATAATCAAGTGGTAAATCACCGCATCGTGCCTGGTTTGGATCAATCGTAACAGTTGTATCATGTTCAGCAGAAACAAATCCAGCGAATAAAATCAGTGTTAAAAATAATAAAGAAATTTTTCCTCCAAAAGAATTAAAAAAAGTTTTTTGATGATTAAATTTAGCCATAAATAAATACCCCCCAAGAAAAAAAATTATTTTTCCATAAGAGTTAAGCATTACGTGTTTAAAAGCTTAAAGTTTTAGTCAAAAATTATGTTGAAGTTTTTGTTTTTGTTGTTACTGCCCAGTTTAAAAAGATTTTCAGGAATAAACTATTTAATAAAAAGGCATTGAGAAGGGAAAAAAATGGCTTTAAAATCCGGTAATTGTTCTTGTCTGGATAAAAAACCAGTTGACTGTTTTTGTTTTGATGAAACTGTTCTTGCAAGGCTTTCTCCTTTGCAGAAAAAAATTATTTTAGAGTTGTCTGACAAGCCTTTGACTTTATGCGAGTTAAGCGAAAAAACTAATTCAAGTATTTTTTCTTTGGGAAAACAATTGTCTGTTTTGCAGTGCAGGACTAAATGCAATTGCCTGAAAAAAAAAGGAATTGAAAAGCCTTTAGTGAAAAAAATCAAGGAACAAGGAATCAAAACAACTTATTTGCTGGATTTCAATTATTAAAACTGTTTTTTTTGACAGGAATAATTAAATTAAGTTTGCAGCCAATTTTTTTATGGAACTGGAGTTCAGCAAAAACAAAATAATTTTTGAAAAAGAATTATCTTTTCTTGACAGGCTTGTTTTTGAATTCACTGGAATCCTTGACAAACAAAAAATTGATTATGTTATTGTTTCAGGCTATATTGCTATTTTATTCGGGAGAAGCAGGAACACTGAAGACATTGACTTGTTTATTGAAGAAATGCCTTTAAAAAAATTTTTGGGGTTCTGGAAAGAATTATATGCACAGGGATTTGAATGCCTTAATACTTCTGATCCAAAAGAAGCATTCAATGATTATTTAAAAGAAAAACTTGCAGTAAGGTTTGCATTAAAAGAAAATTTTGAACCAAACTTTGAATTAAAATTCCCTAAAACTGATTTAAACTGGTATTCACTAAAAAACAAGTTAATCGCGGAAATAAACAAGAAAAAAATAAACATATCTAAAATGGAGCTTCAAATACCATTCAAGCTTTATCTTGGCTCAGACAAAGATATTGAAGATGCAATTCATTTATGGGAGCTATTTAAAGACAGATTGAATATGGAATTATTTAATGGGTTTATAAAACGGCTTAAAGTAGAAGAAAAAACTAAATTGTTAGAGGGAAAAACATGAAAAAATTTCCTAAAATAGATTTAAAGGAACTGGAAAAAGAAATGGAATTAAACAGACAGCAAAGGCTTGAGTTTGTCAGAATGTATGCTGAATGGCTGAAGAAAACCCCAAACAAGGTGTGGAGCAGCCAGCAAAACAGGCTTTTAAACAAGCAGTAAAAAAACAAGGAATCAAAACAACTTTTTTACTGGATTCAGGAATTTAGTTTTTTTATCAGACAATAAAAGTAATTAATTTATTTCCTGTTTTTTGAACAGCCAGTCCTGCATGTTTATTAATTTTATTTCAATATTTTTTTGAATGGCTTTCTTTGTTTTTCCTGAATACAATACCACTGCCTTTTTTGTTCTGGTTTTTTTGCAGAATTCCAGCAGGCTTTCCTGTTCTCTTGCCGGAAGTTTTTTAGAATAACACACATTAATTGGCTTTATTTTTGTTTTTTTCTTTGCTATAAAATCCACTTCTTTTATGGCTTTCCAGTAAAATAATTCATATTGCCTGCGTTTTAATTCAACTGCAATCGCGGCTTCTGCCAGCCTGCCCTTATCTTCTGTAAACGACTTTGAAGCATATTGCTGCATACCCGAATCAAAAGCATAAATTTTTCTCGGTCTTGTCAGCGATTCATTCATAGAATAAGAAAAAAAAGGAACCTGAAATACCAGAAAGGCAGACTCCAGATATTCTAAAAACTGCCGTATTGTATCATAAGACAAGCCAAGTGCAACCCTTATTTTCTTCAAGCTTATTTGTTTGCCGGAATTAGTCAACAAAAAAAAAGCAAAATTTCTTAATGCAGCAGAATCCCTTACTTTGTACCTGGTTATTACATCTTTTATTAATGAAAGCTCAAAATACGATTCCAATAGTTTTTCTTTTTTTTTTGGATTAAGCACTACTTCAGGGTAACCTCCTGCAACCAGATAATCATCAAACCCTTTTTTTGTTATTCTATGGAATTCACTAAACGAAAACGGCAATATTTGAAAGCCAATTCCCCTGCCTCCAAGCGAAGTTGCAAACTCACTGCTTAATAATTTTGAAGAAGAACCTGTTACAATTATCTGGCATTGCCTTGCATCAACTGCCTTTCTGACCCATTTTTCCCATCCAAAAATAAGCTGGACTTCATCAAACACAATCGTGTCTTTCGCTGAAAGACCCTCAGCAAAAGAATCCATAAGGCCTGTATTCAATAAATTCATTAACTTCGGGTCCTCCAAATTCACATACCTTTTTATAGTGTTTTTCGGCAATTTTTCCAGCAGCCTTCTTGCAACAACCGATTTACCGGATCTTCTTGGCCCAAATAAAAAAACAACATTTTTACTGCTTATAAAAGGCAAAATTTCATCTTCAACATTTCTCCTGAATGTTTTTTCCTTTAAAACCCATTTATCTAAAAGTTCCTTAAAATCCCCTGAAAGCATGAAAAAATAAAACATAAAAACATATATAAAGGGTTACGTTATAACGTAACCCTAATTAAACAAGGGGTTGTGTAAGCTGAAAAGCATATAAATCAAGGAACAGGGAATCAAAACAACTTTTTTACTGGATTTCAATTATTAAAACTGTTTTTGAATCAAAACAACTTTTTTACTGGATTTCAATGGCTGACTACAAAAAGCAAACATTAAATAATCAATAAAAACTATTTTTATTTATGAAAAAAATTTTCACAGGAATTAAAACAGCTGCAAAAAAATACAGTCAAAAAAGAGAGTTAAAGAAAAAAATGAATGCAAGAGCAAAAAAAGGAAGAAAAGGAATTACTCCTGAAGCATTAGAAATTCAGAGAAAGAACATGTTGTGGCTGGGAAAATATGATGCTGTAAAAAAGTCATTAGATGGTTTTAGAAAAAAAATAATTGCACTTGAAAAAGAAGTAAAAAACAATCCGAAAAAAGAAATTGAATTAGATTTCTTAAAAGTGGTTGCTAAAGCAGTTGAAAAAGGAGAGCTGTCTGACATTAAGCAGTTCTCAGAATCCTTTGAACTTAAATCAACAAATCTTGCAGCAAATTTAAGCACCAAATATGGATTAGATGCAATAAAAGAATTTAATCCAGAAACAAGAAAAGCAATAAGAAGACAAGTTGAAATAATAAGAAACGGAGTTCGCAGAAAAGACATGTATTCAGTTACTGCAGTAGAAAATGCATTAAAAGAAATAGATAAGATACTGGGAAAACAAAAAGGGAAAAAATTCAAGAAATATTATACTAAAACAGGAAAAAAACTGTTTGGACTGGCTAAAGAATTAACAAGAAACCCATATAAAGTATTTTTTATTTCCATTAAATAGTAATGTAGCTTGTTTACTGGATTTAAATGAGTTTTAATAATTCTTTTTTTGTCTCTGAAAAAGTTTTTTCTTTTTTTTCAAATTGTTTTAACAGAGTATTAATTTTTTTCAGATTTTTTGAAGGAAAAAACTTTAATAAAATCTTTTCAAAAAAACTTTTTTTGTTTTTTTCTGCAATCAAATCAATAAAAAGATTTGTTGCTTGAGCTGAATTAATCAAATTGTGTTTTAGTCTTAAAAGAAAATCTATTACATTTACTTCAAATTTTCTGGAATAATATAATGAAGTTTTATGAATTCTGAAAGAATATAATGGTTCAGCTAAATGCCTTAAAGAAAATTTCTTTGAAATTCTAATCCAAAAATCAAAGTCTTCTGCCAAAATTGTTTCTGAGTCATATTCTCCAATGGTTTCTTTTACTTTTTTTGAATACAAAAAACAGCCTCCAATTGAATTTCCTTTGCTTAAATCCGGTTGATCTGAATATTTTACTATTCCATGAGAGTTTTTTTCTGTATTGATTTCAAATAAATCCGTGAAAACAAACTCGCAGTTGTTTTCTTTTAAGAAAAAAAGCATTTTTGCTATTGCATTAAAAGAATAAAAGTTGTCGTCTGAGGTCCAGGAAAAAAAATCTCCTGTTGCATTAGAAAAACCGGTGTTTAAAGCTTTTGGCAAACCAAGATTTTTTTTATGCTGAATGAATTTAATTCTTTTATCATTGAATTCACTTACAATTTGCTGAGTGTTGTCTGTTGAACCATCATCAACTATAATTAACTCAATGTTTTTATGAGTCTGATTTAAACAAGAATTAATTGACTGCTTTAAATAATCAGAATATTTTGCCAGGTTGTAAGTCGGCAAAACAATGCTAACTTTTTCTTTTTCCATTTTTTATCTCCTTAAAACAATCAAAAATTCTTTTTGAAGCATTTCCGTCTCCAAAAGGGTTTTCAGCTAAAGCCATTTTCTGGTATTCTTTTTCTTCTTTAAACAGTTTTTTTGTTTCTTCAACAATTTTTTTTGTTTCTGTTCCAACAATTTTTGCTGCACCAGTTTTAACTGCTTCAGTTCTTTCAGTTTTTTCACGTAAAACCAAAACTGGTTTGTTTAATGAAGGAGCTTCTTCTTGTATGCCTCCTGAATCAGTCAAGATAAGATAAGAGCGTTTCATTAAATGAACAAAAAGCGGGTAAGACAAAGGATTAGTTAACAAAATATTTTTTTGGTTTGATAAAATTAAGTTAACTGTTTTTTTTATGTTTGGGTTTAAGTGAACTGGAAAAACAACTAAAGCATTATCAAATTCAGAGATTTCTTTTATTGCATTACAAATATTTTCTAAATCTTTTCCAAAGCTTTCTCTTCTATGACAAGTAACTAAAACAATTTTTTTGTTTGCAGGGATTTTATCTAGTTCAGTTCCTTTTTCATTAAATTTTTTTGATGCTGTTAAAAGAAATGCATCAATTACTGTGTTTCCTGTTACAAAAATTTTTTCTTTTTGAATTCCTTCATTCAACAAATTTTGTTTTGTTGTTTCTGTTGGAGCAAAAAACAAATCTGAAACAGAATCAATTATTCTCCGGTTAATTTCTTCTGGAAAAGGCTGTAATTTATTATAAGTTCGCAAACCTGCTTCAATATGCGCTATTTTAATTTTTTTATAAAAGGCAGCTAAAGCTGAAGCCATTGCAGTTGTAGTGTCTCCTTGTACAATCAAATAATCTGGTTTTTCTTTTTCAAGAATTTCTGATAACTGAATCAAAACTGTTTTAGTAATGTGTTCTAAACTTTGGTTTTCTTTCATTAGATTTAAATTAAAATCAGGTTTGATTTGAAAGAAATCCAGTAAAGGCTGAACCATTTCTTTGTGCTGGCCTGTTAAACAGATTTTTAATTCAAAATCCGAGTTTTGAAATTCTGTTATTACCGGAAAAAGTTTGATTACTTCTGGCCTTGTTCCAAAAACAAAAAGCAGTTTCATGAATTAATTCTGATTGAATAAATTTTTATAGTCTTTATTTATTGTATTTTTCTTCTATTTCTTTTATTTTTTTGTCTTGAGCTTTTTCTGCTTCAAGTCTTTCTAGTTTATATTCTTTTAAATCAACAAACTTTAGCTGTTCAACCAGAGAAGGATGAACTTTTTTTATTTCAGAAAACATTTTTTGGGCTATTCTCCTGTAATCAGGATGACCTTGAACAGAGCTTCTTAATTCAGTTAAATGAAATGCTTCACGCAGATTTAATTTCATGTACCATCTGATTTTATAGCCAAAAGGAACACAATACTGAGCCTGCCAAGGCATTTTTTCTTCCATTAAATCAAATAAGTTTTTTGCCTGTTTCATCAAAGAAATATATTCTTCTTTTATTCCTATAGAATCAAATTCAATTGGAGAAACAAAACCATGATGAGTTGACAATAACTGTCTTTCCTGTGTAAGAATTCTGTGTCTATGTAAGTCACGGAAAATCCCGTAGTTTCCAAGAATGTCAAAAGTGTAAAACGCATTTTCAAATGCTCTTCCTGGTTTATGTCTTCGGTTTGTTCTTAAATCAGAATAAGAATTAATTATTTTTTTCTTTTCCTCTTCATTTAAATTTTTTATTTTTTCTTTTATTTGCTGTAAAGGCAGATGAGAATTAGAGTAAATGATTGCTGAAAGAATTTTGTTTTCTGCTTCAGAATCAAAGTCAATTAACTGAACTTCATCTGAGTTTTCAGAAACTTCTTTTTTTGTTAATTCAATTGGTTTTTGTTCTGCTTTTTCAGTTTTATTTTTTTCTTCTTTTAGAATTTCATTTGATTCTTTTTCTTCACTTTTTTCTTTCAATTCTTTTATTTGTTCTTCTGCTAAAATTTCTTTTGTTAAATTATTTACTTTTTCTCTGGTATCTGAAAGAAAGTTTATTTGTTGTTCTCCGTATTCAGAGAAAGCCCGTTTGACAAAAGAAGGAATATAAGTCTGGAGCTGGGAATGAATTTTTTTTCCAATCACTTTTGTTTCATGCAATGGATAAGAACTTAATCTTGAAATCAAGTATTCAAACGCACGGCCGTTTCCATACAGGCCAGTGTTAGTTAAAGTTGAAGCAGGCAAAAATACTCTGAGTACATCGCATGCTTTTGCTTTTACAGTAGAATTATATGCTCGGTCAGAAACATCTTTTTCTTGAGGATTTTTTTCTTCAATGAATTTTTTCATTGGTTCAAGGTTTTTAGAGTAAACATTAAATAATTCAGAACACAAGTCAGTGTAGTCTTCAGAAAAATTGCTTTCAGTTATTTCTTTTGGTCTTAAATAATTATAGTTTCCTTTTTCGTCTTTTTCATCAAAATAAACATATCTGGTTGATTTTTCTAAAGGAGAAATCCCTAAACGAGAATCCTGAACTAATTTAACTGCAATGTTCGAAATATCTTCTACTGCAATATGTGCTCCGCCTAATTCTGCTACACTGTCATCTCCATAACCTAATAAAATTCTGTCATAAAATTCTTCTGCTTTTTTTATTGCTAATGCTTGTTCAATTCCTTTTCCTTTTTGATAGCCAACAATTTGTTCAAAACCATATTTTTCATCTAAAATAAATTCATCTAATAAAAGTTGCCGTAAAGATTTAGGGGACCTTGAATACCTTGAAAATAATGCTCCCATGACTACTTCAGGCAGGTTTTTTAAAACAAAAACATTATTTTCAGTGCTTGAAACAAACGGAGACAAAATTTGTTTTTGTTCTTCAGACAAATTTTCTTTCATAGTAAAAGTCATTCAAATAATGCTTTTAAATTAATACACATTAGGCAAACCTAAAACTGGCTTTTTATTCTTTTCTGAAAGAAATTAATATGATGAATATAAAAAAAGATTTTTTGAATGAAGAATTGCAATGTATAATTCATGAAAAATCCTGTGAAAACGAAGAAATGTACTTGAAAGTAATTTATGTTTTAGAAGAAGATGGAGTAAAACCTGTTTGTTCAAGCCATATTGCAAAAGCATTGAATATTGCTTTGCCTTCTGTAGTTGAAATGCTTGCAAAAATGCAGAAAAAAGGTTTGATTAAATATGATGGAAGAAAAGGAGTTTTTTTTAAGCCAAAAGGAAAGCAAACTGCTAAAAAGATTGTAAGAAATTTAAGATTATTTGAAGTGTTTTTTAAAAATGAATTAAAAATGAAGAACGGAGAAAAATTTGCATGCAAGTTTGAGCATGCAGTAAACCCAGAAGTAATAACTGCATTAAATAAGTTTTTGAAAAACCCAACAAAATGTCCTCATGGAAAAATCATTCCAAAATAATTTTTTTAGCTGATTTTCAGCGATTGACGTAACAATAGTTTTTTATATTCCTTTATTCTTTGTTTTATTGTATTATCTCCCTGCCTTTGCTTTTGCAACGGCAGGTTCTTTATTCTGGTTTTATTATGAAATTAAAGAAACAGCGTACAGCAGTGTTTATTGACGGAAGTAATCTTTATCATGATTTGCTTAAAAACTTTGGACAAACAAATATTGATTTTTTTAGTTTTGTGAATTTTCTTGTTGGAAAAAACAAATTAGTGAAAGCCTATTATTATAACGCTCCAGTAAACCAAAAAGAAAAACCAGAAAAATACAAAAAACAACAAAAATTTTTTTCTTCACTTGGAAAAATCACAAAATTTGAAGTTAAACTTGGAAGACTGGAAAAAAGACTAATGGGCCCGCCAGTAGAAAAAGGAGTTGATGTTAGAATTGCTGTTGATATAGTAACTCATGCTTACTCAAATATTTATGATAAAGCAATTTTGGTCTCAGGGGATGCTGATTTTGTTCCTGCAATAAAAGCAGCCCAAGATTTTGGAAAAGAAGTAATAAATGTTTGTTTTCCAAAAACTAAATCGTTCCATTTAAATCAGATTTGCAACAATACAATTATTATTGATAAAGAAAAATTTTCGGAACTTAAATGGGAAAAAAAGTGATTTAATGCTGACAAAAGAAGCCAAAGCAGAATTAGAAAAACAACAATACAGAATTATTGGAAGCCATTCAGCTGTAAAAATCTGTGGTTGGACAAAAAACATGTTAAGAGGAAAAGGAAGCTGTTACAAACACAAATTTTATGGAATTAAAAGCAATCAATGCATGCAGATGACAACCAGTTTAAGCTGTGCTAATAGATGTACTTTTTGCTGGAGAGGATATAAAGCTCCTGTAAGCAAAAAATGGAAATGGAAAGTTGATGACCCGGAATTCATTTTGAATGGAAGTTTAGAACAACAAAAAAAACTGCTTTCAGGATTTAAAGGATTTAAGGACGTGAAAATGGATTTATGGAATGAAAGCAATGAAGTCAGGCATGTTGCACTTTCTTTGAGCGGGGAACCAATTGTTTATCCAAAAATAAATGAATTAATTGATTTAATGCATTCAAAAAAGATTTCAACTTTTTTGGTTACTAATGCACAATACCCAGAAGAAATAAAGAAACTGAAAAATGTTTCACAGTTATACATTAGTTTGGATGCACCAAACAAAAAATTATTAAAAGAAATTGACTTGCCTTTGTTTTCTGATTACTGGGAAAGACTGAATAAAAGCCTGAAAGAAATGAAGAAAAAAAAGTTTCGGACTGCAATCAGGATTACTGCAATAAAAGGAATTAATATGGTTGAACCGGAAAATTACGCTAAACTGATTAAAAAAGCTGACCCTGATTTTGTTGAAGTCAAATCTTATATGTTTGTTGGAGAAAGCAGGAAAAGATTAAAAGAAGAAAACATGCCTTCTCATTCAGAAGTAAAAGAATTCACTGAAAAAATAAATGAGTTTCTGCCGGAATACGAATATTGTTCTGAACAAAAATCTTCAAGGGTTGTACTGCTGGCAAAAAAAGAATTCAAGAAAAAAGGAAAATGGGTTGCATGGATTGATTTTGACAAATTCTTTAAATTAGTTTCAAAAAAGAAAAAGTTTGAATCAAAAGATTATTTAACTCAAACAAAAAAATAAAAAAAAGA
>Ga0210057_1003254_pt1 | contig 22496 bp, 21 predicted proteins | sample CryGeyCG2114_010_2_FD_183968 | JGI IMG/M metagenome (GOLD analysis project Ga0210057, IMG submission 183968) | Groundwater microbial communities from aquifer - Crystal Geyser CG10_big_fil_rev_8/21/14_0.10 (SPAdes) (version 2) | ecosystem: Environmental > Aquatic > Deep subsurface > Groundwater ...
CACCTCAGAAGAACTGGCGTATGTGGTGAAGAAACTCAATAAGCGACCAAGGAAGCGTCTCAAATTTAAAAGTCCACGCTCCATATTTCTGAGGCAGTGAGTGGTGCAATTAGGGTGCTAATTCAGGAGATGATAAGGTATGAGGAAACTAGGAAGTTAGGTTGTTAGGACGTTAGGAAGTTAGGCTTTAGCTAGAAAACCAAAAAAAACAGAACATGGGGTTAGGTTGTTAGGACGTTTAGAGTATTTAGTATTCTGTATACAGTATTCAGTATGAGATATGAATTATGAGGTATGAAATATGATGTATGAGGAAACTAGAGAGTTAGGGAGTTAGCTAAAGCCTAAGGCCTAGAGCCTAAAAGTTAGTTGTTAGTGCTTAAGAGAACAGTACTGAAGTAGAGGGTACGTCGGTAAACAGTACAGGAGAGAAAACTTCCAAAGCACAGGAACCAAGAGAACAGTGCTGAAGTAGAGAGTACAGAAGAAGATAACAGTATCCAAGTATACAGTACGACAGAGGAACCGGTAGACAGTGCGGGAGAGTAAACAGTACGTTAGTAGACAGTATGACAGTATAGAAAAAACTGCTAAAACACAGGAATCAAAAAACAGTGCTTAGAAGGACGAAGACAAGAGTGAGGGATTAGCAAACGGGTGACGTCGGACGTCACCCGTTGAGGACTGTTTTATATTTTTCTCTCAATTTCTTTTGTAAGGTTTATGCGAGTTGAGAGGCTTCTTTAATGTACCTCTTGTTTCAAGGCATTATTGAACATAGATTAAAAATACATTACACACTAACTACTGAGAATATAATTATGAAAACTACTACTATAACTATGGTACAACTGTCATTTGGGGGAGTATCTTTCCTCGTTTTGGCACTACTTCTTGCTCCCGCCGTGTCACACGCATCGTTTGCGATTGAAGTTAATGCTGACACTGATGTAGAGGTGGAAACTTCTTTTGAGGGAAACGGAAGTTCTTCTGCAGGGACACGATCAAACAGCAACCTTGATGTCGGCGTAGGCGCGTCAGAGAGTAACAGTGCGCGCTCTGAGGCTACCGGTTCGCTTGAAGTGAATACAAACGGTACTGCCGTCACATCAGCCGTGCAGGTGCAATCTGATGTGGACTTTGATGTGTTTAGAAAGAACATACAAATGAGTAACAAAGCAGTTGCGAACATTGAGACCAATGTTGCCGGTCGCGGTTTAGACACAGCTGCCGCGCACGTTTCTGTCGCGTATAAGCATTCCGGAAGACTCTTTGGATTTATTCCTGTTACGCTTATCTCAAACACGTCAGTCTACACTTCTGAAGAAGGAGAAACAGACGTTCAGGTCAGACTTCCTTGGTGGAGTGCGTTTGTGGTAAAGGCACACTACGCGCAGACAGAACTTGAAACACGCATTCAGAACAATGCAACTGTAAGCGCGAACGCGCACGCAGACGCATCAGCGCAGGCAAAAGCACACGTTGCAGAAGCGATGATTGCAGAGATCCAGGCTCACATTGATGCACAAGCTTCACTCAATAATTAAGTATCTGTATCAAAATACAAAAAACCGTGTTCTGCACGGTTTTTTGTATTTTGATTTTGGGTAAAAAATGATTTAAAATACGAGACAGTATACGAAATACTGTTTAAGAATTAACACACATTTTAATATGGACACACACCAAAATACCCCCGAAGAAAATACACAAATACAAGAGGAACCTCAAGGCAACACTTCTCGCATCATTATCGCTGTTGGCGTTGTTGTACTGCTCGCCATTCTTGTTGGTCTTTGGTTTTTGTTTCGGGGATCAGGCACAAATGAATCTGTTACTCAGCCGAATGTAGAGACACCTGAAGAAGAAACATCAGTCCCTGACAGCGCAGGTGGCGCAGTTGTTCAACAACCAACAACACAAGCAAATGGAGAAGCTGTTTCAGTTTCAAGCCAATCAGCAGGAGACAGTGTACTGGTTTCTTTGGCGACAGTGAGCGCTCCATCGTGGATTGCAGTTCGTGAAGAAGGTTGGATTTTAGGCGCTGGTCGTGTTGATGAGAGCGTTGAGAATAAGTTGGTTCCGCTTCTTCGTGCAACAGAGGCAGGGAAGACGTATGAAGTGGTGATGTACATTGATGACGGAGATCTTCAATTTGACCACCTCTCTGATGCTTTGGTTGAGGGCGTATCCGCTTCTTTTGTGGCACAATAATGCCAACTATGAACGCGGTTGATATTGTCGATTTTAAAAAGGAGTACCGAGGCGGTACTGTTGCGGTTAATGGGCTGTCGCTCTCAATAAAGCAGGGAGAATTTTTTGGACTCCTTGGCCCCAATGGCGCGGGTAAATCAACAACTATTCACTGTATAACCGGTATCGCGAGTATTACATCGGGAAGTATACAGGTGTACGGCATTGATGTTGTTGCTGACTACCGCGAGGCTCGTAAAAAGATAGGACTCTCTCCTCAAGATTTTAACGTGGATATCTTTTCTAAGGTTTGGCAAATACTTGATTACAATGCCGGTTACTTTGGAGTACCAAAAGAGAAACGCGCTACGCGCATTGAAGAGCTTTTGGAGCGTTTTGACCTCACGTCGCATCGCAACAAGGCATTTCAACACCTGTCGGGAGGATTGAAGCGTCGCGTGATGCTTGCTCGGGCGCTGGTGCATGACCCCGACCTCATCATTCTTGATGAGCCAACAGCGGGCGTTGATGTGGAGATGAGGCATGACCTGTGGCGGTACCTGCGAGAATTGAACGAGTTAGGAAAAACAGTTATTTTAACCTCGCACTACCTCGATGAAGTTGAGTTGCTGTGTGACAGAATAGGGATTATCAACAACGGAAAGATTGTCGCTTTGGGAGACAAGGGCGAGTTTATCAAAGAAGGAGACAGGCTTGAGCAGACGTATATGAAAATTACTAAAGGAGAAAAGTGGAGTGGATCAACCGCGTAATGCAGATATGAAACATATAAACTGGATTGGATTGTACACATTTATCAGAAGAGAGCTCTCTCGTATCTTTCGGGTAAAGGTGCAGACGTTTGCCGCGCCACTCATCTCTGCGTTCTTGTTTATCTTTATTTTTGGCTTTGTGTTAGGGCAACGCATCGAGCTAATCGCCGGAGTGTCGTATATGTCTTTTGTGTTTCCCGGCATCTTGGCAATGAACATTCTTGCAAGCTCGTTTGAACATACCGCAAGCTCTGTTTACTTTGGTAGGTGGGTAAAAAGTATTCACGAAATGCTCGTTGCGCCGTTTTCGTACATTGAAATGCTCGTTGGTTTGGTAGCAAGTGCGATGATTCGTGCGTCCATTATTGCGTGTGGCATTCTTATTATAGGATTTTTGTTTGGAGCGCTGACCATTACGCATCCGCTTATATTTATTTTAGTTGTCGCATCTATCTCTGTTATATTTTCACTCGTCGGTATTTTGGTGGGTATGTGGGCAAACGGTTTTGAACAGTTGGGGGTATTAAACGTTTTTGTTATTACTCCGCTCTCGTTTTTAGGAGGAATGTTTTACTCGATTGAGTACTTACCGACAGTGGTAAAAAACATCACGCTGTTTAACCCATTCTTTTATTTCATCGATATGATGCGATTTGCGACTATTGGCATTCACGAGTCTCATTTGCTTGTTGGAGCAATTGTATTCGGTGTACTTATTGTGGGGCTTTCGTCTTTAGTGCTGTACCTCTTTCATATCGGGTGGAGGATTAGAGAATGATAAAAAAATTATAACAAAAAAGCGAATACCGTTTTTATTGTCCTAGCAGGAGTTGTGTCAGGACTGTTTATTGCGGTAGGTGCGTACACGCCACCATCACCTCACTCGGCTTTTGATTTTGAGTCGGGAGGATTTTTTTGTAAAGATTGTGCTGTCAGTTGAGAAGAGGAAGATTTGATTGAGAGCGTTAGAGAAAGAGAGTTGGAGGGAACGATCCCACAGCAGGGAACAGGTGGTGTGTACACTGCCTACGCACCGGAAACGCTGGATCAATACGAAGAAAAAAAAGTCCTGTTTTTTAAAGCTGATTGGTGCTCTACCTTTCTTCTGTTAGACGCTCGTTTAAAGTTAGAAAGAGACCGCATTCCGCCTGATGTTGTTATTTTAGAAGTTAACTATGATACCGCTCACGATCTGCGGGTTACGTATGACGTTACAACACAGCACTCTTTTGTTCAAATTGACGCATCGGGAGAGATGGTTAAAAAATGGAATGGGAGCACCACATTAGACGAGATTGTATCCACAGTACAGTAGTATCCACCCCGCTTTATTAGTTGGGGGGATGGTGTGATACAGTATAAGGGTACTAAAAATCGAATAATTTATGAATATGAAAGCAATTATTGTGAGCATTATTATTATCGCCCTCGCGGGGTTAGCGTTCTTCTTTTGGTCATCTACCGATAACGAAGAAGGTCAAGATGTAGCAAATGCAGACGGTGTTGTTGCGACATTCTCTGGTGAAGAAATTACCCGAGCTCAACTTGATGCCTATGTTGCGGGTCTTGCAGAAAATCCTCAGGTTACCGTTCCAGACGCTTCGCAAGAAGTAGAGCGCGCTGAGTTTGACAGAGCGGCGCTTGAGCAGATGATAAATGAACAATTGTTTATTGCTGACGCGCAAGCACAGGGAGTTTCTGTTGACGCCGACGCCGTTGATGCGCGTCTTGCTGAGGTAGCGGCTCAATTTGAAACAGAAGAAGACTACCAAGCAGAGCTTGCAGCTGCCGGTATCACTGAAGATGTTTTGAGAGCAAACATTCGACAGCAACTTCTTATAACCGGTTATTACGAAAAACTTTCCGCAGAAAACGAGGTTTCGGTTTCTGACGAGGAGGTACAAGCGTTCTACGATGAGCAGATAACTGACACTGAAGCAAATCCATTTGAAGATGTTGCAGAACAAATCGAAGCGTTTTTGGCGCAACAAAAACTACAAGTGATTGTTGATGGGGTCATTGAAAAATTGCGAGAGAATGCAAATATTCAGCTTCTGATATAAACCTCTCCACGTACGTTTTTAAAACCCCTCTTTAATAAATAAAGAGGGGTTTTGTCTTTGCTACACTGCACGTAGACCGTTGCCTTTGCTGCAAGTATGCGCACTCACACTAAAAAAGTCAGCTTCCTTTCCGTTGCAGAACCTCGTTTTTCATTCTCTCCTCAGACGAAAGCTCTTCAGGAAGAGGCGTGGAAGAAGGTGTGTGCAAAACGGACAGGTTTATATAGCGCAGGACTTTTACGCGTTGTTCGGGTTCGTAACGACAACGCCGAGTGTGTATTTTATGTGGCAAAAGATATTGAGTATAGCGATGTTGTTGGGTTGCGTAATATAGAAAATTTTCGAGAGGTCGTTCCTAACACAGATTGTTTTCAATCGCTCTCTGCAATAGCTGTGGTAGAGACCAGCGACAGCAATACGGTTTTATTAGAGAGAGACAGTGGAGACTGGGATTACTCTCTAGAGCTCTCCGGTGGGTTTGTTCGGGCAGAAGAGAGAGACGATGACTTATATCAATTTATACAACGACGTGTTGTTCAGGATCTTGCTATACCAGAGGGCGCAGTAGCATCAATTGCCTTTATTCAGCCGATCGATTTAAAACATATAGCAGAGGTGATGGCGGTGTTTCGGGTTCAGCTCAATATTTCTTTTCGTGAACTATCAGAGGCGAGTACAGCAAAAGTTTTTTGTATACCCAAAGGGTACGTCATAGACAGGCACAGTGATTTTTTTACCATCCCTCTCCACCACCCATCGGGACTCGTGTTGCGCGCAGTGAAGAGCCTCTAAACAACTGTGCTTTTCTGTTCTATACTTACCTGTATATGTTTATTATCGTACTCATCATATTTGCGTTGATTGTGGGAGGATTTTTATTAACGGGCCTCAGTTTGTAAGTGTTACAGCATGACAAAGACACACTACCTCCTGTTACTGGGTATAGTACTAACGCTTTCTCTGACGGTGTGGATAGGATTTTTTCGCACTCCGACAGGTGTTGGAACAGCAGTGCAGATAGAAGTTGACGAAGGGGTGCATATTGAAACACCGCTCAATATTGAAGATAGCGATATATCTACAGATACCCCAGCAACAGGCGAGTAATGTTTGTTACACTACAGTAGTATGAATGATTTTTTAAATACCTACACAAACAGCGCTTTTGGTGAATTAGTATTGAACTGGATTATTAACCACGGAGTTTCAATAGCGATCGCACTTTTTGTAGCAATTATTGGAAAGAAGTTTTTGTCTCGGGGGGTAGAAAAAATGATCCGTAGCATTATAAAGAGAGGGAGTGGGTCAAAAGAGGCTGAAGAAAAGAGAGAGAATACACTCATTCAAGTTATTAACGGCTCTCTCTCCGTTCTTATTTGGGTTGCCGTTGCGCTCATTATACTTTCTGAGCTCGGTATAGCCATTGGTCCGCTTTTGGCAGCGGCGGGTGTTGCCGGTATCGCGATTGGGTTTGGTGGACAGTACATTATTCGTGACATTATCACCGGACTCCTCCTCCTCCTTGAAGAGCAGTACCGCGTTGGGGACATTGTGTGCTTTGGCACCACGTGTGGTGTTGTTGAAAATATTACATTACGGAAAACAACGCTCCGCGACCTTGAGGGAACCGTTCACCACGTGCCTCACGGCGGGGTTGATAGAGTATCCAATAAGTCGAAAGCATTTGCGCGAGTAAACATAACCATTGGTGTTGCGTATGACACAGATATTGAAAAAGTGAGCACGGTGGTCAATGAGGTTGGCAGTGCGCTTGCAGAAGAAGAAGAGTGGAAAGATCGCGTTCGTACGGCACCGCAGTTTTTGCGCATTGACGACTTTGCCGACTCTGCCGTTGTTATTCGTATTTTAGGAGAGACAAAGGCAGGCGCTCAGTGGGAGGTTGCCGGTGAGTTGCGTAAAAGGTTAAAGAAAGCGTTTGATAAGGAAGGTATCGAAATTCCTTTTCCGCAAAGAGTTATTCATCAAACGGTTTCAAAGCCAAAAACAAAATCCAAAAAATGAACCAACCATCACCAAAGGTGCACCCACAAAAATTATATAGGCACTACAAAGGAGCCCTTTATTTTGTAGAAGGGGTGGCTATAGAAGCCACTGACGCCAGAGAGGGCACTGAAGTTATTGTGTACAGATCTATAGCGTTGGGGTTGCTGTTTACGAGAGACATCGAAGAATTTGTTGCGCCCATTGAGTGGCCTGATGGTGTAGTGCGCCCACGATTTATTCAAGTTTCTGATAGCGAAGTTACCGCATAAACACTATGTCATTAATAAAAAATATTCTCCTCTTAGCTTTAACGGTTATTGTGTCGCACAGCGCAGGCATTATCGGCTCTCTCTTTACCGTGTCGGCAATCCCGTCGTGGTATGCGTTTTTAGAAAAGCCGTTTTTTGCTCCGCCAAATTGGGTTTTTGCGCCAGCGTGGCTATTGCTCTACACACTTATGGGTGTCGCACTATTTTTGATTATTCGCGCTACTGACAGTCTCGTTTCAAAACGTAAAGGGATTTTCTTTTTTGCAGTTCAGTTAGTACTCAACGCGCTTTGGTCTATTGCATTCTTTGGACTGCAGAGTCCGCTGTATGGACTGATCGTCATTTCTGTCCTCTTACTGCTTATCGGTGTAACCACGTACTACTTTTTCAGAGTATCAAAGGTGGCAGGGTGGCTGATGGTCCCGTACATTGCTTGGGTTTCGTTTGCCACTCTTCTGAATGCCAGCATCTTTCTTATCAACTCATAGACATATATGAATAAAGGGGATATACCTTGCCGAAGAAAGGCGAGGTTGTCCGTATTTGGTATACTAAAGAGTATATGAATCAAATGAAAAAAATAGTTACGGCACTTATGGAACAAGGTAAGGGAATACTTGCGGCAGATGAAAGTAATCCCACGGCAAACGAACGGTTCTCTGCGTTGGGTATAGAGCCAACAGAAGAAAACAGAAGGCGGTATCGCGAACTATTACTTACCACCCCGGGGATTGAAAAATATTTATCGGGAGTCATCTTATACGACGAAACAATCAGACAAAAAACAACACAGGGCGTTTCGTTTCCTGAGTGGTTACAATCACAAAATATTTTAGTGGGCATAAAAGTTGACGAGGGGTTAGAAGAAATACCGGAAGTTCAAAATGGAAAAGTAACGAAAGGACTAGACGGTCTCGGAAAGAGAGTAAAAGAATATACAGAGATGGGGGCGGTGTTTGCCAAATGGCGAGCGGTTGCGGTAGTGGGTGACGGGTACGCAGACCCCGCGATAAAAGAAAACGCAAAACGACTGGCCGAATACGCTTCTGTGTGCCAAGAACATTCTGTCGTACCCATGGTAGAGCCGGAGGTGCTTATGGACGGTACGCACAGCGCAGAGGACGCTGAAGGAGCAATTATAGAAACGGTAGCGATTGTGTGCGATCAACTGCAACAATCGGGAGTCGCGCTTGAGGCAGTGATTCTAAAAACCGCTATGTCTGTTTCCGGAAAAGAAGCTGTAGGTCGAGCTGATGCTGACGAGGTTGCAGAGAGAACCGTCCGCGCACTGAAAACAGCGGTACCCGACACTATGGGTGGCGTGGTGTTTCTCTCAGGCGGTCAGTCGCCAGAAGAAGCCGTTAAAAACTTGAACGCCATCGCGCGTCTTGAGCCACATCCGTGGCCAATAACGTTTTCTTTTTCTCGCGCACTACAGTCTCCGGTATTAGCTGAGTGGAAAGGTAAAGACGAGAACGCTGATGAGGCGCAAGCGCTGTTTTTACGACGAGTTGCCCTTGCTATCGCGGCGGACAGTGGTGCATACTCAGAGTCTATGGAAGCATTCGGGTAGTAAGCGCCCGTAATAGTGCCAATATACAAACGAGAAGGTAAAACCTTTTCGTTTTTTGTTTCTCTTGAGTCAAATATTGTATTTTTTTGTGTTTTAGAAAGTAGCATATAAGCCACAAAAAAGAGAGGAGGGTTGACGTCAGTTTTTTTTGTTCCGTTCTCACCTTTTTAGAGGTTATCCACTGCTTTTTTAGTAAACAGATTGGCATCAAACGCGGTAGAATAACTCTACTCACTACCGATACGATCGCAACGATTGAGTGACCAAAAATTGACATTCCGGAACGGGTAACGGAAGACCACGAACACCCGCAAAAATTATTAACTAAGCCGATCAAAGGCACTACCAGGCGACCATGACGCTTGTACAAAAAATAAAAAAAAGAAACGGTGTAATTGCCGACTATAGTGAAGAAAAAATCGCAACAGCAGTTCAAAAAGCATTTTTAGACGTGCTGGGTGAACCGCACACTGATGATGCAAAAGCTATTGCAGAGTTTGTTACCGAAAAAGTAGACGACCTGTACGGCAACAGCGCATCAGTCCCTTCGGTTGAAGAGATTCAAGACCTCGTAGAGCGAGGGTTGATGGAGCGTGACTACTTTACGGTAGCAAAATCGTACATTATCTACCGTTACGAGCACTCAAAGATTCGCGCGGAAGAACAAAAAGAGGTTGCAAAAAAAATTGAAGAGAGAGGATTGCTTATCGTAAAGAAAAACGGTGAACGGGAAATCTTTTCGATTGATAAAATTCGTAACGTTGTTGAGGCGAGCATTCTTCCGGAAAATAAAGAAGCAATTTCTGTTGACGCGTTCTTAGAGCAGGTGCAACGAGAAGTGTACGACGGCATTACCACTGCTGATATTGAGCGAACATTAATTATGGTTGCACGATCTATGATTGAACGTGATCCAGCGTACAATCAACTCGCTGCCCAACTCCTTCTTAACACTCTGTACACAAGTATCTTTAATGAAGACGCGCTTATCGTTGCGTCTGACGATTTTGACAGTGTGTATAGAAAAGCATTCGTCAATAATGTTAATCTCGCACTCGAACTGAAACTTCTTGATGAGCGTATCGCCGAGTTGGACCTTGTAAAATTAAGCAACGCACTGATACCTGAGCGTGATCGACTCCTTAAGTATATGGGTGTTGCAACACTTACTGACCGGTATTTCTTGAAAGATAAAAAGCGAAACAAAATCATCGAGACTCCTCAGATAATGTTTATGCGTATCGCGATGGGACTCTCATTAAACGAGAAAGAGAACCGTGAAGCGTGGGCAATTCGTTTTTACGAGATGCTCTCTTCTATTCGCTTTGTTCCGTCAACACCGACACTATTCCACTCTGGTTTGGTGCGCGCGCAACTTTCAAGTTGTTACCTCAATACCGTTGAAGACGACCTCGAGCATATCTTTAAAGTGTATGGAGATAATGCACAGATGTCTAAGTGGGCAGGTGGCATTGGTACCGACTGGACAAACATACGCGGTACGGGAGCAGTTATTAAAAAAGCAGGCATTACCTCGCAGGGAGTAACCCCGTTTCTTAAGATTGCAAACGACGTTACCGTGGCTATTAACCGTTCAGGTCGACGACGTGGTGCAACTGCCGTATATCTTGAGACGTGGCATTACGACATTGACGACTTTTTGGAGCTTAGAAAGAACACCGGAGACGAGCGACGTCGTACGCATGATATGAACACTGCCAACTGGATCCCTGACTTGTTTATGAAGCGCGTGCGAGAGGGAGGTGATTGGACGCTCTTCTCGCCTGACGAGGTACCTGATCTGCACGACTTGTTTGGAAAGAAGTTTGAAGAGGCATACGTTCGCTATGAGCAGATGGCAGAGAATGGAGAGATAAACTTGTTTAGGAAAATCAAAGCGGCAGGCCTTTGGAAAAAGATGCTCGCGATGTTGTTTGAAACAGGTCACCCATGGATTACGTGGAAGGATCCTTCAAACATCCGTTCTCCACAAGATCACGTTGGTGTTGTTCATAACTCAAACCTCTGCACTGAGATCACCCTTAACAACTCAAAAGACGAGACAGCGGTGTGTAACCTTGGATCGGTAAATCTTTCTGTGCATATTGAAAATGGAGCACTTTCTGAAGAAAGAATAAAAGAAACGGTTTCTGTTGCAATGCGAATGCTCGACAATGTTATTGACCTTAACTTCTACCCAACAATTGAAGGAAAGAACTCAAATATGAAGCACCGTCCTGTTGGGCTTGGTGTGATGGGCTTCCAAGACGCGCTGTATCAGCTTGATATTGATTTTGCGTCAGAGCGTTGTGTTGCGTTTGCTGACGAGAGTATGGAGATGGTTAGTTACTACGCCATCCTCACTTCTTCAGAGCTTGCAAAAGAGCGTGGAGCGTACGAATCATTCAAGGGTTCGAAATGGGATAGAGGACTTCTTCCGATTGATACGATTGCCCTTCTTGAAGAAGAGAGAGGTGAAGCAATTGAAGTTTCTCGAGATGCAAAACTTAATTGGGATGTCGTACGAGAGTCAATTAAGCAGTACGGTATGAGAAACTCTAACTGTCTCGCCATTGCTCCAACAGCATCTATCTCGAATATTGCCGGAACTGTTCCGTCTGTTGAGCCGGTGTACAAGAACATCTTTGTAGAGGCAAACATTAGCGGTGACTTTACCGTCGTAAACCCGTACCTCGTTCAAGAGCTGAAAGCGCTCAATTTATGGAACGAAGCGATGCTCAACGAACTGAAGTTCCGTGACGGGTCTATTGCAAATATTGCCGGTATTCCTGACACCATTAAAAATAAATTTAAAGAAGTGTTTGAGGTTGATATGCGTTGGATCGTTCGCGCGGCAGCGTACCGTGGTAAATGGATTGATCAATCACAGTCTCTTAACATCTTCTTCAGAGGTTCGTCAGGAAAAGAGCTTTCTGAAGTGTACTTCTACGCGTGGAAGATGGGCCTTAAGACCACCTACTACTTGCGAACGCTTGCTGCGACACAGGTTGAAAAATCTACCGTCTCGACGCAACAATTTGGCTCTACCCATCAGCGAGAGAAGAAAGACGCCACTACCTTCTTGGTAGGAGAGCAGGCAACCGTTGCATCGGCACCAACGCCGACAGAGCAACCTTCGCAAACAAACGCGAATGAAGAGATGCAACGAGCACCCATTGCCCCAACACCTGAAATCAGGCTACACCGCGCCCCAGAGGTAGCGTGTGAAAGTTGTCAGTAAATTATTAACTCATAACAGAGAAAACCATGGCTATTCAAAGAAACGCACCCCCAGTAGATGTAAACAAACGACGCATTATAAACGGTACTGAAGCAGACGTAATTCAGTTGTACCCAATGCGACACAAGTTTGCGTGGGAGTACTACAACTCTGCAAACTCTAATCACTGGCTACCAACTGAGATATCAATGCAGTTGGACATTGAGCAGTGGAAATCGCCCACGGCACTTTCTGCCGATGAAAAGAGCGCCTTTGAAACCGTTTTAGGTTTTTTCACCACCGCTGACTCTATTGCGGCAAACAATGTTGTTATGGGCTTTTATAAGCACGTCACGTCTCCCGAGATTCGTATGTACTTGCTTCGTCAAGCATACGAAGAAGCAATTCACACTCACGCGTACCAATACATTGTTGAATCGTTGGGTATGAACGAGGCAAAGATCTTCAATATGTATCGCGAAGTAGACTCTATCTTTAACAAAGAAGAGTTTATTCTTGGATTTAACGAAGGTATTTTTGACTCTTCGTTTAAGACCGGTGACTTTGAAGCAGACCAGAAGTTCTTGGAAAACTGGTGTGTCTTTTCGCTCATCTTGGAAGGTATCTTTTTCTACTCTTCTTTCGCGGTGGTGCTTGGATTTAAACGACAAAACAAACTTCCCGGCTCAGTTGAGCAGATTGAGTACATTATGCGCGACGAGTCTATGCACTTAAACTTTGGTATTGAAATTATCCAAGGTTTGAAGAAAGAAAACCCTGAGTTGTGGACGCCGGACTTTCAGGCGCGTATTACCGACTTGGTTGTTAAAGCAACAAAGCTTGAGTACACATTTGCGCAAGAGGTCTTTCCGAAAGGAATCTTTGGTTTGAACGCTGAAGGTTTCAAAAATTACATCGAGTACATTGCAGACAGACGTTTAGAGCGCGTAGGTCTTACCAAGCAGTTTGGTTCTCAAAACCCATTTCCGTGGATGTCAGAGGCAATTGACCTTTCAAAGAAAAAGAACTTCTTTGAAACTCGTGTTACCGAGTACCAAACAGGCGGAACGTTGAGTTGGTAGCGCAAAAATTGATAAGTTGGTAGAGAGTAGTTTGTAGATATAGGACACAAACCTTCCAAAAAGCCCTATGCTATAGCATAGGGCTTTTTACCAAGACAAAAACAGATAGATAGACAAAAATACACTAAAGCGGTAAAATTTTATGTATAGATTATTAATATACTATTTTTAAATTATACATATGGGAACAATGTTTGATGGGCATGAAGGGGGTGGGTTGTATAGACGGGAGAGAAATCCTAGGTTTTCAGAAGATTCGGTTGAGGATTTCGATAAATTTCAGAAAAGACTAGACCGGGCATTTAAGGCTTTCAAGGATGCAAGAGAATTTCTCACACTTCTTTTTACCGGGAAAAGATAGTTTCTCAAAAAATCCCATATCATTGGAAGGTGAATTTTTGGTACTGTATACTAAAATACTAGGTACTGATGTACTTGCTTATGTTTTTTTTGAAAAAGAACCCTACAGCTGAAATACGACTTTTTAATACAAAGGGGAGGATGAAGGAGGCATTCCAACCTCTCTCTAAAGGTCAGGTGAAGATGTACTCGTGTGGCCCTACGGTGTATGACTACGCGCACATCGGAAACCTCCGTTCTTTTGTGCTGTCAGACATTACCAGGAGAGTGTTTGAGTACGCCGGGTATGAAGTAAAGCAGGTCATTAACATTACGGACTTTGGGCATTTGGTTGGTGACGCAGATGACACTGAAGATAAAATGCTTCTTGGGTTAAGAAGGGAAGGCCTTGCTTTGAATATGGAAAATATGTTGAGCCTCGCTGACACATACATTGATGCATTTAAAGAAGATATACAAGCAATGAATGTGCACACTCCTGATGTGCTCCCGCGCGCAAGTGATCACGTGCGCGGTATGGTTGCTTACATTGAGACACTCCTTCAAAAAAATTACGCATACGCTACCAGTGATGGAATATATTTTGATACGGCAAAGTTCTCTGACTACGGTGTACTTGGGGGAAGTGGCTCTGAAGAGCATTCGCGTATAGGTGTTTCTGCCGAGAAAAAGAATCAAAAAGACTTTGCGCTGTGGAAATTTAACAGTGAGATTGGCTGGGACGCTCCGTGGGGAAAGGGTGTACCCGGCTGGCACATTGAGTGTACAGCAATGAGTACGCGCTACCTCGGTAAGAGCTTTGACATACACACAGGGGGTATTGATCACATCGCCATTCATCACAATAACGAAATTGCGCAGGCAGAATCGGCAAATAATAAACCGTACGCTCGGTTTTGGCTCCATAACGAATTTGTTACCTTTGATTCAAAGCGAATTGGGAAATCTGAAGGTAACGCCATTACGCTTCGTCAGGTTGTTGATAAAGGAATTTCTCCACTTTCGTACCGGTACTGGCTTTTGACCGGACACTACCGTCAATCAATGAACTTTACGTGGGATGCAGTGCACGCAGCGCAAACTGCGCGCGAACGAGCACTCCGCGCTTTTAGTGAACTGAAGGGGAAGGGAGAAGTTGATGAGGTATATAGAAAGCTTTTTGAAGGTGCGCTCTACGACGATTTAAATACGCCTGAAGCTGTTGCGGTGATGTGGAGACTTATAAAAGATGAAACTGTTTCTCAGGGTTCAAAAAAGGCAACATTACTACTATTTGATACGGTGTTTGGTATTGGCTTTTTGTCGTTAGAGAAAAAGGCAGATAGCGCAAAAATTTCTGTTTCTTCTGAAAAAGAAATTCCTGACGATGTTCAACAACTTTCTGATAAACGTGAACAGGCACGTACTGAGGGAAACTGGAACGAAGCGGACACGCTCCGTGCACAAATAGAAGCATTAGGATTTACCGTTGAAGACACTCCTGATGGCCCGGTACTCCGTCGCACGTAAGCCTGTTTTGTGGAGGAGGGGGTTTTCGTATGGTACCATTCTCATATATTAGTAATTTTTATTTTATGCAAAAGAAGCACGTTGCAATCGCAGTCTTTTTAGCATTATTAGTTATAGCCTTATTCCTTATGCTTGGATTATTTAATGTATCAGAAGAGAATTCAGAAAACGGTGGCGCGGTAACCGGACCACAAGCTATTCTTGACGAGCTTGCAAAAAACGGTGCGGTTTCTTCTCTGATGGTGTACGACACAGTTGTTGGTGATGGGGCAGAAGTACAGCAGGGAGACCTTATAGCTGTTCACTACACCGGAGTGCTCCCTGACGGAACAGTGTTTGACTCTTCTATTCCGCGTGGGACTCCTATAGAGTTCACCATTGGTGCAGGTCAAGTAATTCAAGGATGGGAGCAGGGTTTTGCAGGAATGAAAGTTGGAGGCAAGCGTTTGATTGCAGTTCCGCCAGAACTAGGGTATGGAGCAAACGCCGTTGGTTCTATCCCTCCCAACTCAACACTTATATTTGATGTTGAATTGATTGAGATCATCCAGTCGGATTCTGAAACAGAAGCACAGTAGACGAAAGAAGTGAGGGATGTCATCTATTTCGTTTCGAATTGAAAAATCGCTCTCTTCTGGCGCGCGAGCTGGTGTTATTGAAACTCCTCACGGAGTATTTCAGACACCGGCTTTTTGTGTTGTGGGGACAAAGGGGACAGTGAAGTCAGTTCTCCCCATTGAGCTCGTTGAGCGTGCAAAAGTGCAGGTTGCGCTCGCAAATACGTACCACTTATTTTTACAACCCGGTGAAGAGGTTGTGCGAGAGGCGGGAGGACTTCACTCGTTTATGGATTGGCATGGACCTCTCATAACTGACTCTGGAGGGTTTCAGGTGTTTTCGTTAGGTGCCGGATTTGAAAAAGGAATTTCAAAATTTGCTACCCAAGATATTTCAGAGAAAACCACTGCACCTTCGGTGTATGACGAAGACATACGTACCCAACATGGAAAGCTGGCTATTATTGATGATGAAGGTGTTTCTTTTACCTCGCATATTGATGGGACACTGTACCGATTTACCCCAGAGCGTTCGGTAGAGATTCAGCACGCGCTCGGTGCCGATATATTTTTTGCGTTTGATGAGTGTACGTCGCCGTCTGCGCTCTATGAATATCAACGAGAGGCGGGAGAGCGCACGCACCGTTGGGCAGAGAGAAGCTTAAAGGCACACCGCGCGAATAGTGTTGCTCGTAAAAAACAGGCGCTCTTTGGGGTTGTGCAAGGTGGTCGGTACACCGATTTGCGAGCGTGGAGCGCAAAAGAAATCGGAGAAATGGGTTTTGATGGATTTGGTATCGGCGGGTCATTTTCTAAAGACGACCTCGGACAAGCGCTCACATCTGCGATAGAACCACTTCCCCCTGAGGCGCCGAGGCACCTCCTTGGTATTGGAGAGCCTGCGGATTTGTTTGAGGGAGTGTCGCGGGGTATAGATATGTTTGACTGTGTACTGCCGACCAGGCTTGCGAGAAACGGAACCCTATACACTCGGTCAGGGAAGATCAATATTTTAAATGAAAAGTATATACGAGACTTTTCTCCACTTGATAGCGCGACAGGTGGGTATGCGTCAGAGCACTTTACAAAAGCGTACCTAGCGCACCTGTTTCGAGCAAAAGAAATGCTCGCCGCAACCATAGCGTCGCTCCATAATATTTATTTTATCCAGTCATTAGTACACGACATCTGTCAGTCAATTTTAGAAGACAGATTTGACGCTTTCCGTGCTGACTTTCTTCGTACCTACCTCAACTAAGGACGTCGGACGTCCTTAGTTGAGGAGAGGGTGTGGTAGCGGTGGGTGGTATACTTATTTTATGGAAGATGTGCCTGTTAAGGGCAGTCCTCACGAAAAACCGCCTCACAACGGAGACTCTAAAAAGTTTAAAAAATGCCCCGTATGTAAAGGAGAAAAATTTCTGCGGGTAAAGCGTTTACAGCGAACGTACGAAGCGTATCTACTGCGACGATGTTCGCACTGCGGAGGATCCGGCTCTGTGTTACGGTCACGGTAAAATATGCGAGTGTGGTTACGTTGGGGACATACCGCTAATTTCATAAAAGAGAGCCATTTTTGCTATAGTGCACCAGTGGCAGAGATACTACTATGAAAAAAGATACCCTCATTTTAAAAAGTGACTACCAACCCGCAGGAGACCAGCCAAAAGCAATTGCCGAACTGGTAAAGGGAGTGAAAGAGGGAGACCGGCACCAGACACTGCTTGGAGTAACGGGCTCTGGTAAAACATTTACCGTGGCAAATGTTATTGAGCAAATACAAAAACCGACGCTAGTTATTGCTCATAACAAAACACTCGCTGCTCAACTAACGCAAGAGTATCGCGAGTTCTTTCCGCATAACGTGGTTCATTACTTTGTTTCGTACTATGATTACTACCAACCAGAGGCATACGTTCCGCACTCTGACACGTACATAGAAAAAGAAGCGCAGGTTAATGCCGAAATTGACAGGCTTCGTCATGCATCAACGCAAGCGCTCTTAACGAGAAAAGATGTCATTATCGTCGCTTCTGTGTCTTGTATTTATGGGCTCGGCTCTCCTGTTGAATACGAAAAGGTGCATAGAAAGGTATCGGTTGGCGATTCGTTTGAGCGTGCCGAGTTTATCAGGTTTTTGGTCGGACTCCACTTTGAACGGACAAATGTCGACCTAACTCCTGGCACATTTCGGGCAGTTGGCCCCGTTGTTGAGGTGATGCCCGTGAACGAGACGGCGGTATATAGAATACAACCTGAAGGTGGGACCATTGGCCACATAGTAAAGCTGAACGCTGTCTCGCGTGCGGTTATAGACGAGCCAGCAACCTTCTTTCTCTTTCCGGCAAAACACTACGTCACCCCTGAGAGTGAAAGAGAGTCCTCTTTAGCCGATATTGAACAAGAGCTTGCCGTACGATTAGAAGAACTGGAAGCGGAAGGAAAAAAATTGGAGGCAGAGCGATTAAAACGTCGTACACGATACGACATAGCGCTCATTCGTGAGATCGGGTACACCAACGGTATTGAAAACTACTCGCGTCACTTTGACAGAAGGAAGGTGGGAGAGCCTCCTCATACGCTTCTGTCTTACTTTCCTCACACAAAAGACGGAACACCAGACTTTCTTACCGTTATTGATGAGTCTCACGTTACTGTGCCACAACTCTCGGCTATGTACGCAGGTGATCAGTCTCGTAAAAAGACACTGATAGAGTTTGGTTTTCGCCTGCCGTCCGCGTCTGATAATCGCCCGCTCACATTTAAAGAGTTTAACGAGCGAGTGGGGCAGATTATTTATACGTCTGCGACGCCTGGAGCGTATGAAAAAGAACATTCTACTCGTACGGTAGAGCAGGTTATTCGCCCAACGGGACTCCTTGATCCGGAAATTGTTATTGAGAAGGTGACTGGTACCAAGACGTACCCCGGACAGGTACAGCACTTTATTAGTGAAACTGAACGGGTAGTAAAAGGAGGTGGGCGTGTGTTGGTGACCACACTTACTAAAAAAATGGCGGAAGATCTTTCAGAATTTTTGAAAGAAAAAAATATCAAAGCTGAGTACATTCACTCTGATATTAAGACGATTGAGAGGATTACTATTTTAACGCGCTTTCGTAAAGGAGAGTTTGACTGCCTCGTAGGAGTGAACCTTCTTCGTGAAGGGTTGGATTTACCAGAGGTAGAGTTTGTTGCCATACTTGATGCAGACAAGGAAGGATTTTTGCGTTCTGAAACATCTCTCATTCAAACAATGGGTCGCGCCGCCAGAAATGTAAAAGGTCGTGTCATTTTGTATGCCGACGGTATGACGCCCTCGTTGGAAAAGGCGATAGGAGAGACACAGAGACGAAGAGAAATTCAAATAGCGTATAACAAAAAAAATAATATTACTCCGCAGACAATTAAAAAATCAATTAAAGATATCACTGAAACCCTTCAGGCTGAGCGTGACAGAGCGGTTCAAATGGTGCTGGCAGTTGATATGGCGGCAGACCTTGGTGTGCGTTCGCTTAAAAAAATTATACGCGAACGGAAGCAGGCTATGGAAGAGGCTGTTGAACGGCTTGACTTTGAAACCGCCGCACTGCTTCGTGACGAGATATACAAATTGGAAGAAAAACTACCGAACGAAAAGAAAAAAGCGCGCTAGGTATGTCAGTCACGAGTAACTTCTGTACGCTATTCTCTTAAAGGCTTGTACAGTTAACTGTGCAAATATAAGAAAATAGCCACTAGGGCGTTTAGAGTATTTAGTATTCTGTATACAGTGTTTAGTATGAGCTGTGAACCTTGAGATATGAAGTATGAGAGGTGGGAAGAGAAAACCCCACTGATTACTAGCTTACTGGTAGTTATTCAGTGTGAGTGCTTTGTGCTAGTATGCCCTTAACGCACGAGGGCGGGAACTTTCTGTGTACACGCATATGGCACCAAAGAGAAAAATAAAAGATGTAGATGAACACTCTCTTGTGGGAGAGGATAAAATCTCTATCAGGGGGGCAAAGACACATAATCTAAAAAATGTTTCTTTAGAGATACCCAGAAATAAAATGGTGGTGTTTACGGGGCTTTCCGGGTCAGGAAAGTCGTCTTTGGCGTTTGATACCATTTTTGCCGAGGGACAGAGGCGGTACGTTGAATCGCTTTCTGCATACGCACGACAGTTTTTAAACCAAATGCAAAAGCCGGACGTTGAAGAAATTACCGGCTTGTCTCCCGCAATCTCAATTGATCAGAAGTCTCGGTCAAATAACCCGCGGTCAACTGTGGCGACGATAACAGAGATTTATGACTATATGCGTATTTTGTATGCGCGTGTTGGTCAACCGTACTGCATTCATCATGACGTGCCGATTGAGAAACTTTCAAAAGAAGAAATTTTAAAAATTATTTTGAAAAATATCGAGGGGGTAGATTTAAAGCAAACGGCAAAGACGGTAAAGGGGGTGAAATATAACGATTTAAAGATAGCCATTCTGGCCCCACTGGTAGTCGGAAGAAAGGGAGAGTACTACCAGATGCTCTATGACTTGCTTGGAAAGGGGTACGCAAAAGTGATTGTTGATGGAAAAGAACACTCCTTGCGAGACAGAATTATTTTAGAAAAAAATAAACGCCACGACATTGACGTTGTGGTTGATGAGATATTTCTTACCGAGTTTGCAACGTCAAAAGCCGATGCGCTTGAGCGGCTGTCTGAGGCGGTAGAGAAGGCACTGGAAGAGTCAAAAGGTCTGATTAAAGTTGTAAACTCTCAAAAAGAGACGCAGTTACTCTCGGCAAAATTTATTTGCCCGCAAGATGGATCATCGTTCCCCGAGGTGGAGCCACGACTCTTTTCGTTTAATAGTCCGTACGGAGCTTGCCCGGAATGTAATGGCCTTGGGACTATTGGATTTTTTAATTTAGACGAGTGTCCAGTGTGTAATGGAAACCGTTTACGACCGGAGGCACTACGGGTATTTTTACGTTCTGATGCCGGACTCGCGACACCTGAGATGGGGTTAAATATTGTAGAGCTTACCAACCTCTCGATTGTTGACGCGCAAGATTACATTCTTGGGCTTACGTTATCGAAAAAGCAAAAAGAGATATCGGGAGCAATTGTAAAAGAAATTTTGAACCGGTTGCAGTTTATGATTGATGTGGGTATTGGGTACCTCTCTTTAAACCGTACCGCAAATACGCTGTCGGGAGGTGAGGCGCAACGCATCAGACTTGCGTCGCAGTTGGGGAGCGGTCTTGTGGGGGCGCTGTACGTTTTGGACGAGCCGACAATCGGGCTTCACCAAAAAGATAACGCGCGACTCATTCAAACACTGACCGCTCTTAGGGATTTAGGAAACACCATTATTGTTGTAGAGCATGACGAAGATACCATTTACGCATCTGATTTTATTGTTGACATTGGTCCCGGAGCGGGTGTACACGGCGGAGAGATAGTTGTTGCCGGCTGGCTTGATAAATTGCTGTCGGCAAAAAATAATGAGAGCAACTCAACAACACTCGGGTACTTACGGGGAGAGAAAAGTATTCCGGTGCCGGAAACACGGCGAACGCAAGATAAAGGTACACTCAAGCTTCGCAATGGAGAGATTTTTAATATTTCCAAGATGGACGTTGATGTGCCACTGGGCAGGTTTGTGGCGGTAACGGGCGTGTCCGGTTCGGGGAAATCTTCTTTTGTCTATGAGTTGTTGTATAAAAATTTGCGCGCGCGTCTTGAGAGGCGCTACCGTACCGCCAAAACATACAATGCCTCCAGCTTTACCGGTACCGAGTACCTCTCAAGGATCGTGCTGATTGATCAGAGCCCTATTGGGCGAACACCGCGGTCTAACCCGGCAACGTACACCGGAGCGTTTACCCACATTAGAGATTTGTTTGCGGCAACAAACGAGGCACGTGCGCGCGGGTGGAAAGGGGGACGGTTTTCTTTCAACGTAAAAGGTGGAAGGTGCGAGACGTGTCAAGGAAACGGAACAATCGCGGTTGAGATGCACTTTTTACCAACTGTGTACGTTGAGTGTGACGTGTGTGGCGGGAAGCGTTTTATGAAAGAGACGCTCGAGATTTTATATAAAGGAAAGAATATCTATGACGTGCTCTCAATGACCGTAGAGGAAGCACTCCAATTTTTTAATGAAATACCGGCAATTTATGATCGCCTTAAGACGCTCTCTGATGTTGGTTTGGGGTACGTGACCCTCGGACAGTCGGCAACGACACTTTCCGGAGGAGAGGCACAGCGGGTAAAAATATCTTCTGAGCTCTACCGCAGGCATACTGAAAAGACAATATACCTGTTGGACGAGCCGACCATCGGGCTTCACTATGATGACGTACGAAAGTTGATTGATATTTTACAAACGTTAGTAGACAAAGGAAATACACTTGTGGTTATCGAGCACAACTTGGACCTTATAAAATGCGCAGACTATATTATTGATATGGGACCGGAAGGGGGAGTTGGCGGAGGAAAGATTGTTGCCAAAGGAACCCCTGAAGAAGTTGCCAGAACGAAGGGGTCGTTTACGGGTGAATATCTAAAAAAGATTTTATAAATCTAGTTATCTATCGCACCGAGGAGGGAAGTGGACTGAGCCACAGACAAAACAGTGAATCTTGTCTTCGTCAATATTTCTGTTTCTGACTCTCTCTTTATTTTTAAACATAGTATTAAAATTATTAATGTGTAATTATCTGACAGTACTCTTGTTTTGAGTATGCGTCAACAACACTTTTCACCACAGGTCAGGTACCTGAATTAGCACCCTAATTGCACCACTCACTGCCTCAGAAATATGGAGCGTGGACTTTTAAATTTGAGACGCTTCCTTGGTCGCTTATTGAGTTTCTTCACCACATACGCCAGTTCTTCTGAGGTG
>Ga0210057_1003256_pt1 | contig 22478 bp, 17 predicted proteins | sample CryGeyCG2114_010_2_FD_183968 | JGI IMG/M metagenome (GOLD analysis project Ga0210057, IMG submission 183968) | Groundwater microbial communities from aquifer - Crystal Geyser CG10_big_fil_rev_8/21/14_0.10 (SPAdes) (version 2) | ecosystem: Environmental > Aquatic > Deep subsurface > Groundwater ...
GAAAACGTATAAAGTTTTTATGAGCATATGCATATGTTCCCAGGAGGGTCGAAATAACCGCAACAGGAATGATCATAAAGAGATATCTCATTTGAAATGCCACATCTTTCACAAAAACCACTCCTCTCCTCCCATAAAGCAATTGGGATATTGGGTTTGCAGACAGCATGAGGACGATTGCGACACCAAAAGACAATAGAGAAAGACTTAACAAATGTGAGAAAAAATATTGATCGGCATGCTCGGGATCGTTTGTTTTCTTCTCACCAAAGAGGGGTAGGAATGCATCATTGAATGTCCCGTAGATCACGGTAACGACGATTGCGGGGATCGCAACTGCCGCAAGAAAAACATCAAGTTCAAAAGATGCTCCAAACACCCGTGTGATGATGATCTGGCTTATGAGTTGAAGTACGGTCGAAGCTATGAAAATACCGGTGACAACAATACCTTTTTTGAACATATCTTATTATAAAACAAAATCTTGCTATAATTTTTGTATGAAGGAAAAAGATATTGCTATTGTATTTCAATCCAAAACTGGGGCAATTGAGTTGCGGGGTGATTTTGAACAAGATACCATTTGGGCAAATCTTCAACAAATTGCCGATCTATTTTATACAGATAAATCTGGTGTTTCTCGGCATATTCGAAACATTTTTCAATCTCAAGAACTTGACGCTGACTCAACTGTTGCAAAATTTGCAACAGTTCAAAAAGAAGGGAAACGAAGTATAAAAAGAAATGTTACCTACTATAACCTTGATGTGATACTATCTGTTGGATATAGGGTTAATTCAAAAACTGCCACGACATTTCGTCAATGGGCTACAAACACACTTCGTGACCATATCGTATCTGGATACACGATAAACAAAAAACGTATTGCTCAAAATTATGATGCATTTATGAAAGCAGTTGGAGAAGTAAAAAGACTTCTTCCAGAAGGGAAATCTCAGATCTTACCGAAAGATATTCTCAATCTTGTAGAATCATTTGCTTCCACATGGCTTGCTCTTGACGCATATGATAAGAAGTCGCTCCCATCATCAGGTTTCACAAAAAGACGCGTTGAAATCGCTTCTATCGATCTTGAAAAAGCTCTTTCTTTATTGAAGTCCGATTTAATAACGAAAGGAACAGCGACAGATCTGTTTGCAGCTGCCCGTTCTGAAGGATCATTGGATGGGATCATCGGTGCAATTTTTCAATCGTTTGATGGAAAAGATCTCTATCCAAGCATTGAGGAGAAGTCTGCACATCTGCTATATTTTATCGTGAAAAATCATCCTTTTATAGATGGTAACAAGCGAAGCGGTGCATTTGCTTTTGTATGGTTTTTACAAAAAATGAACGTTCTCGATAGTTCTCGAATAAATCCAGAAGCACTCACGGTTCTTACTCTTCTTGTTGCAGAAAGTAATCCAAGAGATAAAGAAAAAATTATTGGATTGATCTTGATGATATTGAAATAATTTATATGAGGCTTAGAGCCCCCAGCTGTATATGCTAATGCTCCACGGATCTTTTTCATTTCCAAGGACAGTATCTTGAGTGAATTCAAACTTGAGAGTTTTCCTGATATGATCTTGAAGTTCTGGAGGTGTCAAGCTGGGCCAATTTTCGACAATAACAATACCACTTGAGTATTTATTTTTTTCTTGTTCGAACCCCTTCATTGATCCAATCATTTTCTCTCCGAATACGGGATCAATTTGTCCTTTTCCCTCCCATGTAAGCCAGATAAATTTCTGACCAGGCAAATACCATGGTATGCGATCGTTCCAAGCATCCATGATGAGTACATCATCCTTGTCCTTAATCAGGCGATCTATTTTCGAAAATGCAGTCTTATAGTCAACTATTGGATTTTCTCGCATGTCGGCATTGATTGAATAATATTTTTGAGGAAATAAAATAATTTTGCCTTTATATATGGGAAAAAGGAAAAAAATAATACCGATAATAAAAATTGAAATCAAAGAACTGAATTTAATTTTAATTCGATTCCGAATTTCTCTGTAAACCCAGACGATCCCAACACTAAATAAAATATAAAGAAGGGGAAAAGCTGGAAGTGAATACCGCACATATCGCGTGCTGATCTTAAAAATTGAAATTACGAATATGGTAATAATAGAAATTAATATTACAAATAACAATTTTTGGTTCGTTTTCCACAATGAAAATGCTCCAAATCCTGCTCCCAAGAGAAGCCACCAGTAGTTGTGAGTCAAAAATATTCGATAATGCAGGAGATCAGTATTAAATTGAAATAATTTTACAAAAATTTGATCAACATTTGGTAATGAAAAAGCAAAAATAGTTAATCCAACCAGAGAAATTAAACCAATAGTAAGAATATGCTTAAATTGTTTTGTCAATAAAATTTTATACCCGAGAACAATTGTCACAATAATAAGGTTTATCAAGCCTGTGCCATGAAATAATGAAGAAATAATGGCAGATACAACGGCAAATAAAAGATCTCTATCAAGGAATTTTTTTGAAAGAATGAATTTATATAAGAAAAAACAATTTAGTAGAGTGAATAATTCCAACCAAATATATGGTCTGAGTTGAGTTGACCAGGCAAGCTGCATTTGAGACAAGGCTGCGAGGAATATAGCTACTAATGCAATTTGTTTTCCTAATACACTTTTTGTTATAAGATAAATAACCCAAATAAGGATGACACCCGCAAGCAGTGATGGTAAACGAGCAGTAAATTCATTTACTCCTCCAACTAAAAAGAATAATGCAGTGATGTAATATAAAAGTATTTGATAAAATCCTTCCCCTGTTCCAGCTGATGTTGTAGCAGTACCAACCTCAATAATTGAACGTGCCATTATGGCAACATGGATTTCATCATTCCAGAAAGAAGGTATTTTGACAATACTCCAGAAGCGGAGAATAAGCCCATAAGCTAAGATAATAGATTCGTAACGCTCTATGAAGTAATAGGTTCTGTTTTTCTTCGAAATCGTTGATTTAAAACTGTGTATTTTTAGAAATATTTTTTTGAGAAAATCTGATATCCGAGGAATATTATGTTTATTTTGTTCAATTAATCGATGAATGGTTCCAATAAACAAAAAGAGATATACCCATAAAGCAATTTTTTCTGCTTGCATTTCTCTATTAAAAATAACAAGAATGGGCACCAGACAAAATAATAATAGAGCTGCCGTAAATGAGCTATTGCTCTTCAGTTTATATAGGTAAATCGAAAGAAGCCATATAAAAATGATAATGAAATAGATAGCAAGAGGTATCTCTAGAAAACTTGCACTTATAAAAATGGAAAAAAAAGTAATCTGTGTTAGGCGATTTGCAATTTTGATATTTTTAATGAGAAAGCCCTGTAGAGAGCGGAACAAGTTTGAAATTCTCTGTGTAACATAACGACTCGTTAGAACTTTATATCCGATAAAAAGGATTAAGGGAAGTAAAAAGGCAATTGATGTCACGACTACTGTTTCGTACTGAAACGTTGCAAGATATTTGCTCATAAAAAAATGAATTGCTGTGGAAGGATTTGCAAAAATTACTTGCTTACTATAACTGTAAATACTAGTAATAATTGGAAATGATTCACCTACATACAGTTCGAAATGCGGCTTCTCACTTAGTAGTTTCAATTCAATGGTGTAATTCTTTCCTTTTGAATCAGAAATTGCCGGAAATCCGAAAGGAAAGGGAACTCCTGAGTTAAAGTAGGCTAAAGGATAGACATTGCTATAGTACCAGTCTTGAGTGCCTGTTTCTTTTATTCGGAATAGCACTTTATCAGTTCGATCGACACCTTTAACATCAACAAATTGAATAAATTGCATCGTTATAATCCCTAAATTGTTGTCATACGCTTCTATTTCAGTTATTAGTTTTAGATCTGGGGTTAGTTTATATCTGAGTAGTTCTTTATAGGTGGACGCTGTATGTTTGTAAATAATTGAAGTAACCCCATAATTTGAAAAAGAAAGGAATATCACGGTCATAAAAAACCATACAAGCAAGACTAAGGTCGGAATAATAAAAAGCTGTAGTATTTTATTCATAAAAATGCCTTTTTAATTTTTTGATGATTTGGCTATATTTGTAAAAAAACAAACAAATACAAATTAGAAGAAAGGTGCTGATGGCAATGGTTAGTCCAGTTTTGAGAGTCTTTTGGTATGTGAACTCTATTTCAAGTTCCGCATCATATGTCCCATCCGCATGAAATGTACAGGTATTATCCCTACAGATGTCTTGTTTCCTAATACTCCATCCATTAGCATAGCCAAAAGTCTTTATATGTGTATCAACATACTGCTGATTCTCCCCTTCCCTGCTCGGTGTATCGGGCATATTGTCGTTTTGTATAGAGTTACGTATGAGAGAAGAAATATATTGAGCGGGAAAACTAGCTACCGAGGATATCCATCCGTTGCTATTCATCTGTTTGATTTCTTGAATAGTAGCCATATCACGGTCTTTACTCTTCAAATTGTTTTTATTTGTATGTGGAACGATGCTGCTAATAACATTTTTTTCTCGTACAGAAAGTCTCCATCCAGAATGATAGTTTTCAAGTAAATTCAGAATGAAATCATTGGAAGCCTGATGTATCAGTACCTGGTAACGCGTAGAATTTATTTTTTTAAACTCAAGTACTGGTAGCTTTGGAGCTTCGAGTTTTTCAGATACTTCTACAAAATAAAACCGACCATTTGAGAAATACTCATTAGCTGGTGTTTTTATAAATATAGTATTATTGGGTACATCTAAAGTATCAAGAAGGACATTGTTATCTTGAGCTGAGTCGGAAATAGATAAAGTTCTCGTAGCTATTTTTTCTTCAGTTTGATTTTCGTTATCAGTGAGGTAATAAAAAGTAAGATCAAAGTCAATATCTTTCAAAGGTGCTATGTGCACGAGAGGGTAGTGCTTAAAATAGACAACATACTTTCCCTTTGGAATAAATGTTAGAATAAATATATTACAGGCCGATGCTTTTTTTATGCAGTTTTCCCTAACCATCGGTACATTTGAAGTATACACATCTGTACTTTTATCTAAATTAAACTGAGTAGCGGGATCTTCCATAAGAATAGTTGCACTCGGACTGCTGATATTGAGTGTATATAAGTCTGCCTGTATTTGTGGATGAATAGGAACGAGGTCTATTGAAGGCTGGCCTTTAACAGTAATTATTGTATTTGAAGGGAATAGAACTGGTGAAACGAATTGATTATGTATTTGACAAAAATAAAGTTCTCCAATTTCTTCGATAGCAGCGCATAAATTTTCTGATTTGAACACGGATAATGCTTGTTTTAAGGATATTTTCTTTTTTTCATTATCTTCTTTATTATCAGCAAATCTAACATCGTTTTGAAAGATAATGGTATCGATATTTTTATATGATAAAAGTCCCTTCAGATCTTCAATGGCGCTTTGTCGAAAGGAATAGTCAAAGTAGCTATTAAAGACATAGGGATTGTCCGGTAAATATTGTGCTCCATTGAGTAGGTTGCCGGAACCTTGAAAAAATGGGAGTATGTTCATTCCGTCAATAAATTTTGGTGCCCAATCGTATTGAGTTTGCCAATTAGTCTGTGGCAAGTAAATACTGTTGCCGACAGTATCATTTTGTCCGACTTGAGGGGTGTCTTTTACTGCAAAGTAGTAATCAGGGATTGTATACTGCTTCATAGTCCTTTTGAATTGACCCTGATTATATATGGTCGAGTTAAAGGATATACTGAGTACAAGTAGTGAAAGATAGAGTATGGTTTTCTTTGGTGTGGAGCTACGGGCAATAATATAAGAAAGTGCAAATATCAGAAGATATAGAGGTACAAAAGCAAACTTCATCACCGTTCGAAATGTATTAAAAAATGGGACATTCTCCCATAAAATTAAGTGGACCGCAGAAGTATTAGTATGAACTCCGTATGAGAAAAAGATAAAAATAAGATAAGCAAAAAGGAGAGCAATCAATATTTGATTTTTTTTCCTTTTCATAACTTCAACAACAAAGATAAATAAGGGGGCAATACCAGCTATATGTAAGAGAAATGGAACCTCATTGTAAAGGTGATATGATTTTTGTCTCAATAGCTCATTCATCTGCACGAGGGAAGAAACGGATTCTGCTTGTTTTAATGCTAAATCAACACTGTATAGTGACAAACTGGTGTAGGATGCGTCTGATTGAAGTACGTGGTGCGCCAGGGGGATAATCCATCCAGCCCCGAGTAGTAAGGTGAGAACTACAATTGCCAAACCTTGTATTAAGAATATTTTGATGCGAGAGTAGAAATATGAAAAAGTGAATGGCAGGAGAATGATAAATGCATATCCTAGCAATATCACCATCTGGATATAAATAGTTGACTCTGATAGTGCAAATGCCATAATCAAGATGTAGGCAAAATTATTTTTCTTTGAGGCTTCAATGTATTGAAGATTCTTGAAAAAAAACAGCAAGAACACATTCATTAGAATAAGCGCTAGTACAAAAAGAGTCTGACCAGCAAAGATGATAAACGTTCCGTTATAAAAGGCAAACAGGCTTAGTACTGTCGTAATTAACCAATTTTTCGTTTCATTTGAATGGAGAAAGCTAAGAATTTGTTTAATAAGAAAGTAAAAACTTACTAAATAAAACAGATATGGCAAGAAAAACCAGAGATAGCTGAATAAATATAAATCACCGACAGCTTGATTGATGAGAAAAATAAATCGCTTGAGAAAAAAGCCTTGAAACCGAAAGTAATCAAAAGATCCGGACTGAAAATAGTCATTCCAAATATAGTTTTTGTCAAATCCAAAATATCTTTCTGCAAAATGATATGACAGATCGGTGTCACCAAAAAAGATAATGGCATTTTCATATGTCCCTATCACAAAAAGTATCGCTCCTGAAAAAATCAAAAGCGAAAGGAGAAAATAAAATTTTTTCATATCACAGACTGTTCTGATAATGCGCTATGAGATAAAAACCAATCATACGTCTTTTCCAAACCTTTAGTGAGAGATATCGAATGACTCCATCCACACTTGTTTATACGTGAAGAATCAAGTAATTTTCTCGGCATACCATCTGGCTTGGTTGCATCAAAGATGATATTTCCCTTGTATTGCACGATATCTTGTATCAACTCAGCAAGTTCACTGATTGATATGTCTTCGCCTGTACCAATATTCAAAAAATCAGGTTTCTCATATTCATTCATTAGCCAGAAAATCGCATCAGCCAAGTCTTCGACATATAAAAATTCTCGTCTACTCTGTCCTGTTCCCCAGATAGTCACACTCGGGGCATTAACCAGTTTTGCTTGATGCATCCGTGATATCAGTGCTGGAATAACATGTGAGGTATCGCTACCAAAATGATCATGGGGTCCATAAACATTTGTTGGCATACAAGATATAAACGGTTTTCCATATTGCTCAAATATCTTTTGACATAATTTCATTCCTGCAATTTTTGCAATTGCGTACCCCTCGTTGGTTGGTTCAACTGGACCAGTCATGAAGTACTCTTCTTTCATTGGTTGTTGGCAGCTTCTTGGATATATACAGGAACTCCCCAAGAAAAGAAGTTTTCTAACGTTGTTTTTTAAGGCGGACCATATCACATTGTTTTGTATAAGTAAATTTTCATAAAGAAAATCAGCAGAATATGTCATATTTGCTTTTATCCCTCCGACACGTGCTGCAGCGAGAATTACACATTCGGGTTTTTCTTTTTTGAAAAAGTTATTTACTGATGAAGGCTCAAAAAGATCTAGCTCGTTACGAGTTTTTACAATGATATTTTCAAATTTTTTTGCAGTAAACTTTTGGAAAATATGAGAGCCTACCATTCCTGTGTGACCTGCTATAAATATTTTGGAAGAAGTATTTATCATTTAATTTGAATTATAACAATTTTTACTGATATTAATAACGACTTGAGTGATTTTAGTATTGTATACTGACAATATTTCATTTCTGAATTTATCATTATTACCATGACTCTTTCACAAATAATTTTCAATCTCAATGTATTTCTACTCAAAAGATTGAGAAATGCCACTTGGCTCAAGCTTCTCATCTATAGAGTTATTTGGCTCATTCCATCGTCAGTGCGTAAAACAGATGCAATTTGGAAGGAGCTCAACATGCTATCAAAAGAAAAAAACGACGTACGTTTTTTAAATATCGGAGCAAATGATGGTTTGTCAAACGATCCATTAACGGAGTTTATTTTTACCAAACATTGGAAAGGATTACTTATCGAACCTGTGACTCCAGTATTTAATCGTCTAAAGGCAATTTATGGAAAAAATCCAAATGTGCAATGTATCAATGCAGCAATCAGTGATATGAATTCTGAAAGGGAATTTTACTACATAGAGTCAGCGCCAGAGCTTCATCCCGGGGTTGATCAGATAGGATCCTTTAGCAAGGAGCACGTAATGAGTCATAAAGATTTTTTTCCAGGATGCTTGAAGCATTTCAAAACGGTAAATATTAAATGTAAAAAACTTCAGAGCGTTCTTGATGAAAGCGATATTGGCAATGTCGATTTGTATTTGATTGACACCGAAGGCTACGATTACCACATCATTAAGCAAATTGATTTCAAAAAAACAGCACCATCTCTGATCATTTTTGAGCATCTCCATTTGTCAAAAAAAGAAAAAAAGGAAGCATTTCGACTATTGAGAAGCAATCATTATTATCTAAAAATTGGAAAAGCAAATACCATTGCAAAACTTAAGTCGTGATGATTTTAGTAGTAGGTTATGAAAATATTTTGATAAGTGAGTCAATTTCCTTACTGGTAAGCTCCGGATTATTACCAAAATAAAGACCATTTTCATTGATCAGTTTTGCATTTGAGTTTCCGAGTATTTCAGAAAATTCGGGCATGTATTTCTTAAAAAACGGTTGCCGCGTCATATCTCCACCAACAATCGGGCGTATCTCTACTTTTCCTTCACATTTCTCAATCAAGTCGTCTCGAATTTCTTTCGTTTTGCAAATTACAGGAAAGGCAAAGTTCGAAACGAGATCAATGTGTGAGTACTCTATAGGGTGATACTCTTGTGTTTTTTTGTATATATGTTTTGCTAAGTGTAAGAAGTTTTTTTCCCTTTTGCGAATTATTGTATCGAGAAATTTCAGCTGATGATTGGCAACGCACCCATTTATTTCTGTAGGTCGCAAGTTGTATCCAAGGTCATAAAACGTATACTTTGAGTAAAAGGTAGAGTCAACTTTATACTCTTTTCGTAGTTTGTTTTGATTTGCTTCATCCAGATTGCGATCCCAGCCATGGGCACGTACTAGTTTTAGCATAAGGGCGACTTCTGCATCATCTGTACAGACTGCCCCACCTTCAATTGTTGACATATGGTGACCTACGAAAAATGAAAAAGTACTGGCCAATCCAAAATTTCCTAACTTAGTACCTTTGTAGACTGTACCTAGGGATTCGCAGTTGTCTTCAATTAAAATAACATTATTTTTATTGCAAACTTTTCTTATTTTATCTATGTCACTACAGAAGCCCAAGAGATTGGTAATAAAAAAGAGCTTGAGCGGATATCGATTAATAATGTCCTCAAGTTTCTTACTGGATACATTTAAAGTGTTTATTTCCACGTCAATTGGGATTGCTTTTAAACCCAATTGAATCAATGGCATGGGATTAGTTGCCCAAGTTAGGGCAGAAAAAGCAGCAATGTCATTCTTTTGGATACGATCTAAATTTAGGAGTGTTTGAATGACTGCAAGATTTGCTGAGCTACCACTATTGAAAAAAACACAGTGTTTTCTTCCTTGATAAGTAGCGAATTTCTTTTCAAATTTTTGACATTCAGGACCGATACTTAGTTGTTTTGCATTTGTGATGAAGGTGCAAAGTTTCTTTTTTGTTTCTTCTTCATTAAAGAATGTATTTTTTATGAGTTTTATCATGTTTTAGATATTGTAATTACAGATAAGAGAGAAGTCAATGAATAAGTTGAAGTATACTATGTAAATGGGATTAAAAAACAGAAAGATTTTGATAGTTGGTTTGGTTAAAACCAGCTTGATTGAGTCTCTTGAAATTTTCCTTGCTTCGCGCGTATTGTGCTTGGGTGTTATTGGAGTGATGAGTCCATTTGCACCAAAAAATGATTCACACTGTCTATTGTACGAACATGGAGTGTTAAAAAAAACATGGGGGCTTCCTGCATATCTTATTCAGAGAGTAACTTGGTGGAATTATCCTTTAATGTTGATTTCATATTTTGTTTATATCTATTCTTATCTCTATTCAGTTATATTAATTCGCCAAAAATTTGAAGTATATATTGGTGTTTCGATGTTTTCAGCATTATTCGGTCTTTTATTGAAAAAGCTGGGAGTAGTTCGTTTCGTAATTTATTATTGCCTGGATTATTATCCAGAACCAAAATCATTTGGATTTCATGCTGGAGTCAATTATGTATTTCGCAAAATCGAACCATTTTTGGTTAAACATGTAGACGTGGTTTGGGAGTTGTCATCAAAAATTACAGCTGCAAGAAAAAAATATCTTCAATGTGTTCCAGACAAAAAAGTTGATGTTCCGGTGGGATATTCAGAGCAGATAATGAGATGTCTTCAGATGGAGGATCGTGCTCGGTATGACATTGCATTTATTGGGTCACTATCTGAGAATCAAGGACTTCAATTGGCTGTTGAATCAATGAAAGAACTGCAAAAGACATTTCCGCAATTGAAAGTTCATGTCATAGGACATGGGACATATGCAGAGACAATCAGAAAAATAGTTACTGATCATGATGTGAATAATTCTTTTATATTTCACGGTTTTCTATCAGAGGAGAAAAAAGCTTATGAAATACTTTCTCACTGCGCAATGGCAATTGCCCCCTATATGGGAGGAGCATCAGACAATGCTGTATTTACCGAACCAGGCAAACCAAAATTATTTTTAATTCTAGGATTACCGGTTCTTATAACTGATCAAACACAAATATCTATCGAGATTGAAAAGCATCACGCAGGAATAAGAATTAAATATTCAAAGCATCAGTTTATCGATGGGGTGACAAAGATTCTAAAATCAGATAAATGTTTGCAAACCTACTATGATGGGGTAAAAAAGATGCAAAAAACCTGCACATCAGAAGTCATATATACAAAAGCATTCGAAGAAACATTTCAATTACTCAACACTTAGTATTTCCGTATAAAAGCGGAGAAGTTTTTCTATTTGATTATTCCAGGATAAGGCTTGTTTTGCTCTCTTCACATTCTGTTGATACTTTTTTTGAAGCAAGCTATCTCTTAATAAAGAGACTGTTTTTTGAGCAAGAATATTCATGTCTCTATCCACAACTGCACTGTCGTATTCTTTTAGTGTTTTACATGCTTCAGTGTTGGTTTCGTTTGTTATTATTACGTTTTCGCTATTTATGAATGCACCAACACGGATAGGAAAACAGGCTTTTTCATATGACGTCTCCCCCATCAAAAAGAGTATTGCGTCTGTAGCACTGGAATAATGAGATAATTGTTTTTTATTCAAAAATCCGACGTTAATAATATTATTGAAAATGCTTTCTTCAAAAACCTCTTCTGGACAGTTTTCTGTGATCAGTTTTTTCGGATCGATGTTTATATATAGTTTTATTGAAGGATCAAGAAATTGGAGTTTTTCAAAAAATCTCAGGAGATAAATTGTTCTTTCTTTGAAAAAAGTATTACCGAAAACAAGCAAGAATTTTTCATCTTTTGGAATTTTCAAAAATACTCGCGCAGTAGCTTTATCAATTGGAGTGAATTCTGTCGGGTCGACGCAGTTGATTATCTTATGAGTTTTATTGATTCCGATTTTATTCAACTCATTAATCAAAAAATCACTTGTAGCAGTGGCATATTTTGCGATTTTTTGTACTGTGTATTCACAGAATCGAAAATACTTTGGAATGATGCCTCCGAACTTATTATAAAATGATATTGTCTTATGAATGCCAGTCCAATAATCATCCCAATCTACAATAATTTTGTGACCCAATGTTTTTGAAAAAAGAATAAGTGGGATATTTGACTCAAAGTGAACTACAGCAAAGAGATGAATGATGTCATATTTTTTCAACAGTATAAAGATACTCGCAATGACTCCTCTCAAAATTCTGCCATTTATAAAAAAATGTATTTCGATTCGTGGAAGTGTAATAATTGTGAGGAAGTCATTGATTTTCTTGCTTCGAATTAATAAATCCAATTTTTTATTGCTGGAGATGAGGAGGTCGACGTGAATTTTTTTCTTTGCCAAAGATTTTGCAATGCCAAAAGCACGAAAATACCCTCCAAAATTTTCGTAACATGGTTCGACAAGAAGAACTTTATGGATATTATTTATCATCTTTTCTGCTTGTAAATTTGCTTATGAAAGTTTTCAGATACCTTGGAAGACCTCATAAGGCCAAAAAGTAAGCCAACACTCGCAGAGCTATATTGCACTATTTTGAAAAAAATAAATCCTATTGTTAGAATTGGATACTTTAAGAAAAGTTTGTAGTTGCGAAAGTATGAACTTCTAATGGGCATAAGTTGCTTAGTAGCATATGCTGGATATTTTTTAAGGTAGTCTACACTATTTAGTCCATAATAGAAACTTTTTAGAAAAACTTCTTTTAGTGAGTCAATTTCATCAATATGAGTTTCTCTTGAGGAAATTCGTCCAGTTCTATAACCTGCAGTGTTGAGTCTTTTTTGCATGTCATAATCATCTGAGTGGATAGTCAAGGAGCTATCATACATGCCGAGTTTTAGGAAAACATCTTTTTTAAAGAATCGAGCAGATTCAATGAAATCATCTCCAATATAACATTCGCGCTCAAGCCACTTAACCTTGGACCAGAAATTGGTAGTTTTTGACTTCACAGAAGCATAAATCGCGTCAAATCCTTCCGCTTCACATGTTTGGACGCATTGGCTAATATAGTCCTTATCAAGAACCATGTCGCATCCAGTTATAAATATATAATCCCCTTTTGCTTTTTTTACACCATAATTGTCTTGAGCTGTTCGTTCTGGTCCTTTCTTATATACCGTTGCACCCATTTCCTTTGCGATAGCGACAGTTGAATCAGTACTAAAATTATCGACCACAATAATTTCGATATTTGGATACGTCTGTTTTTTAATTGAGTTTAGATTTTCTCGAATATACTGTTCCCCATTTAATACTGCTGTTATTGTAGACACAAGTGGTGTTCCTTTCTTCATTGTAAAAGTTTTGTTAATTTTCAATAATTTTCTCTAATTTATCTATAGAAGAAGTAATTATAGCTGGATTAGCCTTCAATAGATTGTCCATATTTCTTATGCCATCTGAAAGGAGTATAGATCGAAATCCAAACTTATTTGCTACATCCGCATCTTCCCCAGTATCTCCAATAAGAATTGTGTTTTTATCAATCGTATCCTTCAACTCAGTTTGAATAATATAAGATTTTGTTTTCAATCCTGAAATTTTAATTTGATCAAAGTATTTTAAAATGGAGAGTTCTTTTAGTTGCTTCAGACATTGAACTTTATTTTTTCTCTGAGTCAGTAATATGAGACAATATTTTTTTGAGAGTGAAGAAAGGGTTTTTATTACGCCATTTTTTAATTGATCCATCGATAAATATTGATCATCCTCGATATGGTCTAATCTCTCATTAACGTATTTATTGATTAGCGAACTATTTGAATTTATCATTTTCATAATATTTTTTTCAGAAAGACCTGCTCTTTTGCATTTCCAATACTTATTGATAGGCATAGTCTTAAGATTATATTTATTTGAAAAAAAGAGGTGCAAAGAGTAAAGCCTTTCTCGAACATTGATTAAAGTTCCATCAAGATCGAAAATAATTACTTTATTTATCTCCCAACTTATACAATGATCTAAACCGGTTAAAAGATTGGTATGAAAGCTTCTTTTTACGAATTCGTTGAGTTTTTTAGTTGATAATCTGTTATCAGGTGGAATTGATTCTTTTTTTGATGACTTATATTTAATCTCTATTTTTTTATTGTAATTATTTATTAATAATTGCTGAATAGACTCTGCAACTTCAATAATTTTATATGAAGTGTTGCTTCCAACATTCAAGATGTTACTTTTTAATGATGTGCTTTCAATGATTTTCTTAAAATATTTCAATAAATCCAGAATGTATATATAGTCACGCTTTGTCTCTATTGATGAAAGAGTAAGTTTTTTTTCATACACTCCAGTTTTTATGAGTGTCGGAATAAGCCCAGTAGCTTGTTGACCTGGACCATAAACCGAAGCAATTCGCAGAATTGTAAACGGAGCATTGGGTGGGTATTTTTGAATATATTCTTCAACTTCAAGTTTTGATTTTCCATAGTCATCTCCTGGATTAAGGAGATCGCTTTCCTTGAATGGTATAGAATTTTTTGGGTCATATACATTCCATCCACTTGAAATATACAATCTCTTGATAGTTAAAATATTACATAAAATAGTAATATTTTTTGCCATTAAAATATCAGAGTTATAATTCTTTTTGTAGTTCTTTTTATAAAAAGGTGTTATTCCTGCTAAATGGAACACAATTTGGATATTAGATTTTTTTAGTTCGTTTGCAATAAGATCGATATGCTTTCTATTAGTCAAGTTCGCAAATATCTTAGTACCATCAATAGAAAATGTTGAAGCATGTCTAACTGGAAATAAAGTATGTTCGGTAAAATAATTACAAAATGCTTTCCCAATAAATCCTCCACCTCCAGTAATTAAGATGTTCATCTAGAGATCTTTTAAAATGCTATCTCTCATTCTTCTTCCTTTATCGAGAGCTTTTGTGTCGGTTAGAATAGGAAGAAAATCAACTCCTCTAATCCAAACTAGATTTTGTTTAAGGGGGTTTATTCTTTTTCTAATATTAGGAAGCTTTTCAGAATATGCGATTTTAATAAATATTTCTGGCATATTGAGGCCAGCTTGTGTAAAAAACTCATGAGTAGTAAAAAAACGTCCAATATTTATTTCTGTGGGGTTTGGAACCCCATTGAAATCGTAAGTAAGGTCCACTGAAAAAATACCATGTGGATTTTCATCAATGCATTTTATCGATTTTTGAGCTATTTTATCAAGTTTAGGATCGCTGATTGTTATACCTCCACCTGTTACACCTGTTATTCCTGATGGAGAAATTTTTGCAAGTTCCCAATAGAGTCGTTTTCTTCCCTGTGCGACAATAAGTTCTCCATGATTCCAAATAGACATCCATGTAACAGAGTTTTCTGACAATAACTCTGCAGCAATAAATTTTCCCCAACCTTCTTTAAAGTCAATCCAAATTTTGGCTTGGTTGTAATTTTTTGGAGCAAGAGATCCTTTTCCACCCGCGCCAGATATTTCTCTTATCCATATTTTCTTCCCAAATTTTCTATATGCTTCTTTAAGATCTAATTCATTTCGAATCAGCATTGAATCAGGAACAATGATTTTATTTTTCTGCCATTTTTTTTGAGTTTCGAATTTATTATCACAAAGAGCTACAGTTTCTTTACGAGGAAGAAAAATATTGATATTAAGCCTCTCTCGATTTTGGGAAATGACTTGCAGCTCAGCATCATTTTGAACGTGCATAAATTCCAAGTCATGCCTTTTAATTATGTAGTTAAGAAAATCAATGTATTTACTATGTTTAATTGATGGGACGAGATATGAAATATCTGCTTCCGACCGATGAAGATAAAATTCATTCTCGTCGGTTCCAATAATTAAAACTTTCTCTTTCATAGCTCGGAGAGATCGAATAAAATTTGTTGCAGGTGATCCTCCTGCTCCTGTAATTAGAATTTTTTTCATATAAGTTTGTAATAAATTGTATCAGGATCTTCTTGATGATGGACTTCATTTACTAGAGCAAGCAAAATCATTTCTTCCGACCCAGTATTTTTAAATGCATGAGCGATATTTGGCGTAATATTGATCATGATGTGTTGATCCGCAGAAATTTCAATCTCTTCAACCCTTTCAGTTCGTAGGTCTTTTGTTTTGAGTAAACATTTTCCTTGAATCAAATAAAACCATTCAGATTTCCGATGATGGTAGTGATTTGCGCGAATAATTCCTGGCTTTGATTTGGATACAAAAAAATGATGAGATTTGATCATTATTTCTTCCAAAGTATTCTCAACCAGAGAGCCTCTTTTATCAGAATATTCCTTCAAGTTGACGATTTTTAGTGAGCTTTTCATATATAACTTGTATCAGAAGACTTTTCTTCAATATAGTCTTCAATGAGTTTTGATAATTCTTCTTTTGTCAGATAATTTGAGGGTTCATTCGATGATAACTGATCAAGTTCGGATACATCCTTAGTATTATCATTTTTGATTACATTGACCTCAATTTGATTTTTGGTATAGGGTGATATCACAAAAAAACCATCATGCTCTTGAGTTCTATATAGTTCGTCTTCAGTAATCAGCGATTCATGAAGCTTCTCGCCAATTCGTACACCAATTTTTTTGATTGGATAAGAGTCGTCTTTCCCCATCTTCTGAATAAAATCAGTGATTAGCTCGTCAATGCGAACTGATTTCATCTTCTTGATAATAGTATCACCATCTTTTCCATGAAGAGCCGACCAAAATATAAGTTCGATTGCATCGGACTTTGACATGAAAAAACGGGTCATCTCTCCAACGGTGATCGTAATAGGAAGTTCATTTTTAATTTGATGATACAGAATAGGAAATAAACTGCCGTGCGTGCCGATAACATTTCCAAATCGTACGTTAATAAATTTAGTTTCATTATTATTATGACGAATGACATGGGAGGCAAATATCTTTTCTTGAATTGCTTTTGTTAGTCCCATGACATTTGTGGGATTTACTGCTTTGTCGGTGCTAATCGATATTACCACCGGAACAGAATTAATTATGGCAGTTTTTTTGATGTTTAAACTTCCTAAGATATTTGTTTTGATAAATTCCTCAGGCATCTCTTCAGATACCGGTACGTGTTTGAGCGCGGCACAATGGAAAATAACGTCAATATTTTTTGATGCAACCTCAAGGGAATCTCGGTCTCTGATATCGCCTAAAATATACTCAATCGTTTGGTTGTCTGCATATTTGTATCGAAGCTGATGTTGCTTGTACTCATCTCTACTAAAAATTCGAATTTCCTTTGGCAGGTAGAGAATGAGTTCTTCAATAATCTTTGAACCAATACTCCCCGTTCCTCCTATGACAAGGATTTTTTTGTTTTTAAATAATTCTGAGTATTCTGCATTCATATGTTTGATAGAGTGGAAATAATATAATCAATTTGTTCATCTGTGAGTTGAGGATGGACGGGTATCGATAGTACCTGCTTTGCAGCTCGATCTGCAAAAGGAAATTTTCCATTAGACCGAAAATGGTCAAATTCATTGAGTGGTTTGGGGTAATAAATGTTTGTCTGAATATTTTTTTCTTGTAAATACCTTTGAAGTTCGTCTCTCGATAATTTGCTTTCGTCAGTAACAATAATTGTGTATTGATGAAACACATGAATCCTATTTGGTTTGACGATTGGAATCCTTATCCCATCCAATCCGCTAAATGCTGCATTATATTTCTTTGCAATAGCTTGTCTTCTTTTTGTGTACTGAGTAAGTTTCTTAACTTGTTTGACCCCAATTGCTGATGCGATATCAGTTAAACGATAATTATATCCGAGACTGTGATAATTGTATCTTTCGTTCTCTGATTGTCCGTGGTTTCGAAATAACTTTGCTTTCTCATAAAATTGTTTGCTGTTGGTGGTGACAATCCCTCCCTCCCCACACATAATATTTTTTGTTGCATATAGAGAAAAACATCCGAGATCTCCCAAGTTCCCACTTGCTATGTTGTTATATTTCGATCCCACAGATTGTGCCGCATCTTCGACGATGATCAAATTATATTTTTTTGCAATCGTATGAAGTTCTGCATAATCAGCTGGTTGACCATACAGGTTTATGGGGAGAATAGCTTTTGTATTTTTTGTAATTGCCCTTTCAATTTTAGATGAATCTATATTGAATGAATCCAACTCGATGTCAACAAAGACTGGTTTTGCGCCAACCATAAGAATCGAATTTGCTGTTGCTCCAAATGTAAATGGGGATGTGATCACTTCATCTCCTGGTCCAATCCCAGTGGAGTGTAGTGCTGTATGAAGTGCCGCAGTTCCAGAGTTTACCGCGATAGCATAGCGAGTACCACAAATTTCAGTAAAAAGCTGTTCAAGTTGTTTTGTCTTTTCGCCCTGTACGATAATTCCAGATTTTAGCACGTCAATAACGGCATTGATTTCATCTTCTTTCAGATCGGGTTGTGAAATTGGAATTATATCCATAATCTTAGTTTAAAATCCGCTCAAGCACTGATTTATTTTCAATTATCCATCGATAAATATCTGAGATTGTTTTTTCTGCATTATGTTGACATTTCCAATCAGATTTTTTTTGAAATTTTGATGTGTCTGACAAGTAAATTCTCACGTCGTTTGGACGGTCTTTCAGCTCTTTTTTGATTTCAATATGATTACCGCTCATTTTCTCACAAAGTTTGGTTAACTCAAATAGAGATAAGCTATTTTCGAGCCCTCCGCCAATATTGAATGTTTCTCCAGTATATCTATCCATGTCTTTGATTTGAGTATGGACAACATTGAATAAATCATCAATATGAATAAAATCTCTCACCTGTTTTCCCGTTCCTCCATATCCGATATATGAGAGAGGTTTATCTTTCCAAATATGTCGAGCAATCCAAAGAACAATTACTCCTTGATCTATCTTTCCCATTTGCCATGGTCCGGTGATTACACCACATCTATTGATTACACCTTTTATGCCATAAATATCAAAATATTCTTGAAGAATGATCTCTGATGAAAGTTTTGTTGCTCCATATAAAGACCGTGCTCCATTGAGAAGGAAGTCTTCTGATATCCCATTTTCTGAAAGTCCTTGAATTTTTTGATTAGGCATTATATCGAATCTGGTATCAGATTCTTTAAAGTCAATGTTGTTAAGAGAGTTGATCGGATAGACTCGACTGGTTGAGAGAAAAATGATATCTGAAGCGTTATTCCTGCAAGATTCAAAGCAATTTACTGCTCCGACCAAATTCGTGTTGAGAAGGTACTCCGGAGACTCATTTACTCCTGCTAAAACAGATGGTTCAGCTGAACATTCAATCATAAGGTCGTATGTTCCAACTCCTTCAAAATCTTCTTTATTTCGGATATCTCCATGAACAAACTTAATATTTTGATCAGTAAGGCGAGAAATGCTCAGTTCGGAGCCACGACGTTTTAGATTATCAAGAACAGTAATGTCTATAGTGGAATATAAATTACGAAGCTGCATCGCAATGTTTGATCCAACAAAACCTGCCCCTCCTGTAATTAGTATATGTTTGTAGTTCATAGGTTTATTCAAAGTGGCCATGGTGACAAATTTCTTCCAAAATCTGATCAATATCGTACGTAAACTTCCAGTTGGGATAGTGTTTTTGGAATTTTGAAACATCTGAAATATACCAGATGTGATCCCCTACTCTATTTGATTCTTTGTATTCATACTTTGCTTTTTTATTGAAAATCTGTTCCGTCTTTTTGATTGCTTCAATCATTGAGATATTTGAGTGTCTACTTCCACCAGCATTATATACTTCACCCTTTCGTGGCTTTTGGTGATAATTCCAAAACATGTTTACCAAGTCGAAGGAATGAATATTGTCTCGAACTTGTTTTCCCTTATATCCAAATATTGAATAGTTTCGACCCGTCGCAACACATTTGACCAGATATGCTAAAAATCCATGAAGTTGTGTGCCCGAATGTCCTGGTCCCGTAAGACATCCTCCTCGAAAAACTCCAGTATGGAGGCCAAAATATTTTCCATACTCCTGAACCATGACGTCGGCTGCTACTTTTGAAACGCCAAAAATACTGTGAGTCGTATTATCAATGCTCATCGACTCGTCTATACCTTGATAATATTTATGGTTTTTTGGAAGTTCATATCGAGTTTCAAGTTCCTCAAGTGGAAGTGTATTTGGTCGATCACCATAGACTTTGTTTGTTGAGGTAAAAATAAAAGTTGCCTCAGGAGAGTATTTTCTGAAATTTTCTAGAAGTATCAGGGTGCCGTTTGCATTGACGGTAAAATCAGTCAATGGTTCTCGAGCAGCCCAATCATGTGAGGGTTGAGCCGCGGTGTGGATAATGAGATCAAACGAATGTTTTTTGAAGATTTTTTCAATTTCTTCATTATTGCGGATGTCTACGGAGTAGTGTGTATATTGCTTTTTGAATTTTTCTTCAAGCTGCCTCCGACTCCAATCGGTGCTTGCTTCATCACCAAAAAAGTAGGCTCGCATATTATTGTCTATGCCGACTATCTCATATTCCTTTTGTGCTAAAAATTTGACGGACTCTGATCCTATTAGACCTGCTGATCCAGTAATCAATGCTCTTTTCATTTAATGAATGTAAATAAATGCATAAGTTGTAAAGTAGCTTAGGTGAAATCTACAAATTCATTGCGCTCTCTTCAAGCTTTATCGCATCCTTTTCCCGATCAACAGAAGTGTTCGGTCGGAAGAAATGTCCAAACAATGCTTTTCCTGCATTTTTAATAAAAGCAAATGAGAAGACGTTTACTTTTGTTTGGTTTGGATCAAAATCCAGAAGATGTCCAATGAGCTTCCAGCCCATGTAAAAAAGATATTTGAAATCATGAAAGCTCCGAATCTCAAGAATTTTTCTCGTAATATATTGAGGAGTCATAAATACTGAATAGAGATCTTGTTCAAGTTCCAGTATCTTTTCTTGAGGGAACGGTGTCTTCATCACCGGTCGTCGCATATCAAAGTCATCATAATTATCCGTGAGAAGCCATCCTTTCTCTTTGCATTCTTTGTATAGCGGCGTTCCAGGGTATGGGATCACGATTGTCGCCTGCATGGTTTCGTAGTACCCTTTTTTGAATGCATATTTGGCGATATCAATCGTTCTTCTTGCTTCTTCATAGGTCTCCCATGGATACCCCAACATGATCGTAATATGAGGGTCAAGACCCGCCTTACTTGCCATCTTCGGACCATTTATGGCATCAGCTTCCTTTGTACCCTTGTCGAGCTTGTCGAGCGTTTTTTGATTGCCTGACTCCATGCCATACAGAATGAATCGAAAGTTGGCCTTGCCCATGAGATTGTAATATTCTTGATTTAAGGCATTGAATCGCATATTACACCCGTACACTACTTTTTTGTTATAGCCACTATCAATGAGAAGATTGCAAAATTTTTTGAGTTTTGGACCGATAAACATCGTTCCTGCATCGTCAAAAATCTCCTTTATTCCATAATTGTCAACGACATGTTTTACTTCTGCAAACAGTCGTTCGGGCGAAAAGCTGCGATATGATCCGATTGGATTTATGGTGTGATCCCATACACAAAAGGTGCATCTGTTCCACCAACAGTCTCGTCCGCTATACATATATGTGCCGGGGGTATATTTGTAGTTTCCATTGTCGTATGCATAGAGCTCCCATTTGGTGAGATCTCGATCGACAAACGGAAGGTCGTCAAGTTTGTGCTTAAGTGAGGCCGGTCCTGAGTTATAAATAGTTTCTCCAGATGTTATTTTCTTTGCCCTTCTCTGTTCTTTTGGAACGTTGATATCTTTATTGTCTTCTCGCCAATAGATGCCGCTCTCCAGTGGTTCGCCTTTGTAAATATGATTAAGCAAATTCACTACGACAAAATCATAATCTCCGCCGGTTATCGCATAATCTACCGGGCTATTTTCAAACAGTTCCATCGGAAGATAACTCACGTGATCTCCCACCCAGATGAGTTTTAGGTGAGGTAGTTTTTTCTTGAGCTCTTTAATCTGTTTCCAATGCGTTTTTACAATGGGGGACTTTGTCTCAACCATGAGGTAATCAGGACTGGTTGCAGAAAGTTCATCAAACCATTGGTCATAGGTCTTTTCTTCCGCTATTCCATCCATCCAATAGGTATTGTATCCATGTTTTTTGAGGTTTGAAGCGGCATATGCCGGAACCATTGGATAAATGTATGTTTTTGCGTTAAAGTACTGAAACTGTCTATTTTGGGAAAGAAGGGCGACGCCTTTTTTTGATTCAATCGGCGCATATCCAACGACAACGGTAATTTCAGAAGGAGATTTTATTTTCACGCCTTTCGTATCTGTTTCGATAGTTTTAGTATGCTTTGCCATGTCAGGGTAAGTATGACATTAGATTAACGGGATGTCAATTATTTTGGCCAGACTTTTTTGCCTTTGACATGTATCTCGATTGCAGCAACCGGACAGGATTGTGCTGCTGCAATTATTTTTTCAAGTTTGTCCCATTCTTCATTTTTGATGATTGCAATATTTTCCTCATCAA
>Ga0210057_1003257_pt1 | contig 22476 bp, 24 predicted proteins | sample CryGeyCG2114_010_2_FD_183968 | JGI IMG/M metagenome (GOLD analysis project Ga0210057, IMG submission 183968) | Groundwater microbial communities from aquifer - Crystal Geyser CG10_big_fil_rev_8/21/14_0.10 (SPAdes) (version 2) | ecosystem: Environmental > Aquatic > Deep subsurface > Groundwater ...
AGTCAACACCAAATTCTTCAAGGAGGTCAATGACGCGAAGTGTTTTTGCAAGTGTTTTCTTTTCTAAAGACCCAATAAACTTTTCAACGGGTTCCAATAACGTAATGGGCATATTTTTATAGTATCATTGCTGGTTTTTGGAAGAAGATAAAAAGTACTGAAGTAGAGAGTATGACGGTACGGAAGAGAAGATAGGATTTAAATGGTTAATTACTTAGGATTCTCTTTTCTTTTGCTGTTTTTGGCAAAGTCAGATTCCTCTAAACCGGATTGTTTAAGAATGGAATTGAAGGTACCGACAGGAATTTCTTTGCGATTTGCCGGGACAATAACTGTTTGTGTTTTTCGCGGTTTCTTTTTTTGAAATTTTGCATGACTTCCTCGCTGGGACACATAGAAAAAACCATACTGCTGCAATATTTTTACAATATGCGCAGAGGAATAGAGTTTTGCCATAACGCACTAAAGCGTTACCAGTTCAGGATTTTTAACTTGTGCTGTGGAGGTTTGTGGAGCATCTTCAAAATAGAGTTCGAGAGCTTCGCGCAGATTGTTAAGCGCTTCGCTTTTTGACACGCCAAAACTTGACACCTCTACGCCAAGTGTACGCGCAACATAGTGCTTGCCTTCTTTCCACACGACTGATTGAAAGTTTCTTTTCATAAAACGCATTATATCACATTGAGTGAAAGTTCAAGACTAGAAAGTATTAAAGTAATCAGTATGACAGTACTAGGAAAACAGTGCTTAGTGGTTAGTGCTTAGTGCTTAGTGCTTAGATATGAGGGAGAGGATTGTGCTCGCGAGGGTGTCGGGTTTGTGGCGGACGAGACTGCGTTGTATTGCGTCGCCATTTTTTTGTTGTGGGGCTTTTGCGAGGAGGTGCGTGCGAATCGCCTCTCCGGAATAATCGTCAATAGTTGGATACTCGCGTTTTGCTTCGTAGGCTTTGAGCAGATCGTCTGAACACTTTTCGCAGTTGATAATGACTGTGTCGGGGTGTCGCCCCGCGTAGGAGGCGAGCTCGTTGACGTGGTGCGCTACGCTCATACCATCGGTTTGACCGTACTTTGTCATAAGGTTGGCGGCGTACACACTGCGAGCCGACGAGGATGCGATAGCGTCTTTTACGCCGTCAATAAGGAGGTTGGGTATGATACTGGTGTATAAATCGCCCGGACCGAATAAGATGAGGTCTGCCGAGGTGATTGCGTCTAGTGCCTTGCCATATGCGGGGACGACTGGATCAACCGACAGCTTTACAATACGCGGGCAGTGCGCAGACTCTGAAGGGCAGTCAATCTCTGCCTCGCCGGACACCACGCTACCGTCGCTATACGTTGCAACGAGTGTTGTCTTTTCTTCTGATACGGGGAGTATCGTACCGCACACGTTGAGGATTTCACTCGCCTTCTCTATTGCTTTTGCCTCGCTCCCGAGCATATCGGAAAGCGCAACTAAAAATAAATTGCCAAGGTTGTGGCCACGGAGTCCGTCCTCGCCTTTGTCAAAGCGGTACTGTAACAGCTCGCGGATGATGTTTTGCTCGGCGTCCGCAGGGGGACGGTAGGCGTTGTGACTGGCAAGAGCCGAAAGCGCCATACGAACGTCGCCGACGGGAAGTTTGCCAAAGTGGTCAATAAGACGACCCGTTGAGCCACCGTTGTCAGCAATGGATACAATGGCGGTGATATCTATTGTGTCGGCATATGCTTTAAGACCGGTGAGTGCCGTGTAGGTGCCTGTCCCTCCGCCGATGGTAACTATCTTTTTTTTGGTACTCATACAGTGTTTACGTGCTTAGGCACGTGAGAAGTGCTTTTTTGTGTTGTTCGCGGTAATCGTCTTCGCTTACACACAATCCACGCGCGATGGTTTGCGCTTTTTGGGCGCGGGCTTTTGCCTCAGCTTCGTTTGAAAAGTGGCGCGTGAGCGCGTTACGGAGTGATGACGCGTTGCGTTCAACAAGCGTAAGGTGCTCTTTGTCTTGAAATATGTCTCCGGCGAGGCCCGCGTTTGTCGCGATGATGGGACAGCCCGCGAGTGCAGACTCTAACAGCGACATACCGAAGCCTTCGTAACGAGACATTTGCACAAAGACGTTGGCGTGCGCAAACAGAGGCGCCAACGACTTTTGCCACCCCACAAAATGCACCCTGTCTGCAACACCTTTTTTGTGGGCGCGCCGTTGGAGCGCATCTTTTTGTGCTCCGTCTCCGGCGATAACGAGAGAGATGTGTGGAATGCCCGCAACTGCGTCAATGACTGTGTCTATCTTTTTTTCTGGCATAAGGCGAGACGCTACCAACACCACATTGCCCTCAGGAAACTCTGCGGGACGCGCGTGCACAAGAGACGCGTCTTGGCGCGCTACTTGTATTGGCAGTACTGATACTGGTGCTTTGGTTATCATACGAACGGCTTTTCGTGTCCTTTCAGATACTAAACGCACGCAGGAGGCTTTTTGTAACACAAAGAGAGAGACCAGTATTTCGATAATTCGGCGAGGCTTTTCAAACATATAGGCGAGACTAAAGATATCGGAGTGTATCTGAATTTGAAGCGGGATGTTATACCCTCTTCGTGCCGTGTGCGTTGCCAATCCGACAAAGAAAGGGTCTTGTGCGGAGATGACGTCTACGGTTGCGCTTTCGATAATCCTGCGACATTCCATTACCATATTTGAGAATCCGTCACGTTTGCTTGACCCTCCTGCAAAAATAGCGCGCACGTTGTCTGACAGTTGCGTCTCTTCTCGCTTCCCCACTCCGGCGATAACAATAAAAAGTGTTTCAATACTTTTGCCGTACAGAACCATCCTCTCTGCTGAGGGTGAACCCTTTTGGAGAATGAGTGCGTCTGTTGATGTCATTACTACATTCATACGGTTTTTAGTATACGAGCGGTCTCTGTAACCATTTGCTCGACAGAGAAGGTTGCGACCTTTCTTTTGGCGGATTGAGAGATTTTTGCGCGCAGGTCGGGAGACACCAAGAGGGCGTTGATTCTCTCTTCTAATGCTTTTTTGTCGTCGGGTTTTACCAAAAACCCGTTGACGCCGTTATCAATAAGCTCGGGGTTGCCACCGACGGCGGTGGTGACGATGGGAACGCCGATGGCACTTGCCTCTAAGAGAAAGTGTGAGAACCCTTCGTATTTTGTGTTGAGCACAAAGACGTCGGCGGCGCGCATATACCGAAGCGCGACCGCGTTTTCGACATTGCCGGTGAATATCACCGAGTCTTGTGTTTTGAGTTGTTTGCTGAGGGCTTCTAGTTTTTCAAGGTCGGGGCCGGCACCGATAATGAGAAGGACGAGGTCGGGATGCTTTTTTTGTAACGAGGCGTGTACGCGCAAGAGTGCTTCAAAACCCTTCCACGGAACGAGGCGTCCCGGAGAGACGATGAGTTTGCCCTTGAAGCGGAGGAGTCCGCGAATAACCTGCTTGAGCCCGACTTCGTCTTTGTGAATGCCGTTGTATATCACGTGTATTTTGTTTTTTGGTACACCCCACTTTTTTACAATCGTGCCGAGGTACTTTGACGGCACAATAACGTAGACTGCCCTTTGCGCGACGAAACGTTCAATAGCGCGGAGCGTGCTTGCAAAAAATGGGAGGTTTTCGTCTTGAAACGCTTCAATCGTTCCTTGGTAGTTGAAGCGTTGGGTTGCCTGCTCCCACGCATAGTCGCCAACCATTTTTAACACGAACGGCTTTCTTAGTATGAATGACGCGAGCCACGCAGGGAGCCCGACGGATACCGGATCTTGCGCGTAGACGACGTCGCTTTTGGAAGCTTTTTTGAGGGCAAGAAAAAAATATGCGATGTGACGAATGATTTTTGGATACTTTTTTACTTCGCGAAACGGAAGGACAGTTGGGGTGATGTCGTGTGACCCAAGCTGTTCAAAGAGAGTCTTAGAGTATGTAGCCGGACCCCCGCCCTCGGGCGGGTATATGCCTGTCGCTATTAATACCTTCATACAGTCACTATAGCAAAACTGTGCCAAAAGCCCTCGGGTTTCACTCGTGCGGGCAGTAAGAGCTGTGCTACCCTTTTAATACAACAATATGAATATCCTTATTTGTACCCCTCTGTACCCGCCTGACGTTGAAAACACGGCTCAGTACGTGCAGGAGTTGGCGCGCCGGCTTGCCGGCGCGCATTCCGTGGCGGTGCTTACCTATGGCGCGCTGCCAGAGCCAACTGAAGGAGTTGTTTTGTACGGAGTAAAAAAAGAGCAGTCGGCGCTTGTTAGAATTTGGCGCTATACGGGAAAGCTGTTTGCGCTTCAAAAAAATGCTGATGTTGTTGTGGCAATAAACGGCGCGTCGGTTGAGTTGCCGTTGGTGCTTACGGCGCCGTTTGCGCGAGCGCGCATTATTTTAAATGATGTTGACGAGCGAGCGCTTGCAGTGCACCGAAAGAACGCACTACTTGGCGCATTGCACGCGCTCGCGCGTGCGCGAGCGCGAGTGGTGTGCGCTCTTTCTGAAACACCACCTGCAAAACCTGAGATACTCCCCTTCTCTCCACCACCTGTAGCAGAGCAGGCGCAGTATGAGGCAAGTTGGAAAGCGCACCTTGAACACCTTGAGACACTTTTTATATGAACACAAACGACACAAAAGCCCGTTGGAATGACTATGTGCAGAGCGAGATAGACGCGGTGCAACCATTGTTAGAAACAGCAGGATACACGCTTGACGATGAGCAACCGCACGTTATGGGCGAGCGGTATGTGATACGTGCAGTTACCACTGCCAGCGGAGACAAAGTGGTGCTTTTGGGAACGGATAGCGCTACCGGCGAGCGCGTGGTGATAAAGGTAAGTGCCGACGAGGAAGGGAAAAAAGAGTTAGAGCATGAGCGACGCTCAAAAGAGCTTCTTCTGAAACTCCATTTTGCGTACGACGTGTTTGTAACACCGCGAGAGCTCTTTTTTAGACAGTTTGGAAAGCGTTTGGTTGCTGTGTATGAGTATATTGAACAAGAGAAACAGTTTGTTGACCGCCCCACCTCTGAACAATTTACCTACGCGCTGTGCGCCTTTAAGGCGCAAGAAGGCGCGCACGCTACTACACACCGACACACTAAACTGATTCGGAATGTGTTTGAGACAAGAAATGCATCGGGGTACCTTGCTGAGTATAAACAGTTTAAAGAAACGATTGTTACGTTTGACCTACAGGCCGAGCCGTTGCTTGAAGAAGTGTACGCGCTCCTTTTAGACAAACGAGAGATCATTGACCGGTACGGTTCGTTTTTGACGCACACTGATTTTGTGCCACACAACTTTCGTATTAAAGATGGGGTGATTTACCTGTTGGACTATTCGTCGCTTCGGTTTGGTAATAAGTATGAGGGGTGGGCGCGGTTTATGAACTTTATGACGCTCTATAACCCCGAGCTTGAGCAAGCGCTTACGCAGTACGTTGCCGATAACCGATCCTCCGGCGAACAATGCTCGCTGAAGTTGATGCGTCTGTACCGCCTGAGTGAAATTGTTGCGTTTTATGTAGGAACGTTGGAGAAAGCAAGCGGGTCGTTGAAAGATTTGAATACGGCTCGTGTGTACTTTTGGCTTGATGTACTGAGAGCGGTGCTTGATGATACGCCACTTTCAGACAAGGTGCGCGAGAGATACATAGAGCTACGTGACTCACTGCGCAGTGAAGACGAGAAAAAACGCCAGCAAGGTTTGCATTGATGGGTGTTTACTAGATGATGCTCTAGTCTTCCGGAATTGCTTTGATGCGCTCTATAAGCGTTGCGTACTCTTCAACGAGCGAGTGTTGCCACCCCTCTTCGCGAAACATGGCGAGTACAAGCTCTTCAAACCATACTTTTTTCTCTTTCCCGCGGTTAAAATTATTCCAAATTGCCGAGCCTTGTTTTTCGGCGGATGCGATCAGGTCTTTTGCGTTATGAATTTTGTCGGCAATCGCCACGGCCCATACGCTTTCGCCACCTTTACGGACGATCTCAACATATTTTGCTTTTTTCTCTTCCCATGAGAGCGAGTCGTCGTTAGAGACTGCGTGCACAATACGCATCACTTCGTCGCCCAACTGTGCGCGCAGTTCGCTTTCGGGAAAGTCAGTGTCTTCTAAGACGTCGTGCACCAAGGCGGCGGCTACCACTTCGTCACTGAAATTATGTTGCGCGAGCGAGAGCGCCACTGCAACCGGGTGCATAATGTACGGCACGTCTTCTTGTTTACGGACTTGATTGCGGTGTGCTATGGCGGAGATACGAGCGGCTTTATCAATGAGGTTCATATGGGTTGAGTAATACGTTTTCTACCACAACTGAACCGTCGGGAAGTTCTGCAACAGACTCGCCCTCTTCAGTTGCTTTTATAATAACTTTTTTCTCTTCGTCTGAAAGCACTTTTATTTTCTCTGACTCTGCGAGCTTATTAAACACTTCTTCTGAAATTTCAATATTAAACAAATGGAAAATACGATGGTACCCATCTGCATGTGCACTTCTTCCAGAGGTTTGCTTGTCCCACTGAATAGGACTCACCACGCTGACATGAGTGCCGTGTATATCGGTGACATCTTCGGGAGAAAGGATGCCAGATTCATCAGTGAGTTCATGGACTACTTCTCGAAGAATATCATCTTCAAAGATGGCGCTGTCCTGCTGGGAAAAACGCTCCATCACACCGGAGGCCCACTTCGCTTCTTCTTCTTTTGATAATCCTTCAGGAACGGGAAGATAAAACCGCGCATCAGTTGATTCTTCGCCAGACCGGAAACGAATGTCCTCAAATTCGTCTTTCAGCTGTGCCTTTGCTTCAGGAGTCAGTTTTGCACCGCCACCGAGCGCTTGGAACTTTGGCTTTCCCTCATGCTCTCTATGTTGAATTGCAATATGATGCGAAACGACACTACCGTCTTCCATACGAACCTGTACGGCGTTTAGGATGTTTGATATTGAAAAATATACTTCTCGCGGGCGCCCCTCTTTGCTACTTGTAAGAGATTCAGTCATATTCTGTATCTACCCTATCACATAACTTGATCAAAGATTTCTCGATTCATCTGGAGAGCAATGTTGTCCCAATTGTATTTTTCAAGAACCATTTCGTACGAACGCTCGGTGACCTCCTTTACCTTTTCGGGGTGTGCCAAAATATCTTGAACCGCTTCGGCTATTTGTTCGGAATGCTCTTTGTCTACCGCCCAACCGGTAGGTGGTGTGTCAGGGTTTCGTTTTTCATCAAACAGAAATTCTGCAATACCCCCCTCTTGTGTTGCGATAACTGGCAGTCGTGCGGCCATGGCAGAGAGGAATGAATTACCCAACCCTTCTGAGCGAGAGGGGCCGATAAAAATATCAACAACGGTACGATTACGATACGTTGGCACTTTGTCACGATCCATTTGACCGAGGAATTGCACTCTGTTTTCAACGTTAAGTTCTTTTGCGAGGTTTTTTAGCATTGCTTCATCTTCTCCTGAGCCAATAAGAATGAAGTGGACATGGTCCGGCAAAAGCGGGAGCGCGCGGATGACGGTGTCATGCCCTTTTTGATGCACGAGGCGTGCGGCGTTAAGCATGTAAATGTCCCCCTCCTTTTTGCCTAATGAATCACGTACCGCGAGGGCTTCTTCTTCTGAGTATTCGGGGAAAAGGTTTTTGGGATTGGCGCCGTTGTAGATGAGCTCAACATCACCGGTGTACCCACGTTTTTCAGGCCAGGTGCCGAGGTAGTGCGAAATAACCTGAATTTTTGTGGCAGTGCGGAAGCCGTAATCAAGCAATGGAGTGAGGGGGCGAATGAACCAGCGTTTAAATACCTTCTCGTACGGGTCGCCATCTTGGAGGGTAAGTACGTGCGGTATGCGAGTACCCAAAAGGCGCATGAGCGCTACCGGAAAAAGCATGTAGGTCATCATTGCCCAGAGAGCATTGAAGTGATGTTTTTTGTGGAGCAGAATACCCTGCACTGCTGAAAGCGGAATGAAGAAAATTTTGGATATGTAGTGATTACCAAAACCGACGCGGTGCACGTGAACATTGTCGACTTTTTCATACGCGGGGTCTTGCATATCAAAGCGTACGGTGAGCATGTGGAATTCAATATCTTCCGAGCTGATACGGTGCGTGATTTCTTTAACCGCCGCCTCTGCACCGCTGGTGAATTTTGGATAGTATGCGAGCGAAAATATGAGGACTTTTTTCATAGTTATTGTTTACACTCTTCAACATATTGTTTGAGTGTGTGTTTTTGCTTCCATCCCAACTGTTCAATTTGGGATGTATCGCTTGCCTGTGCTGAACGTGATGTTTTTGTTTGTGGTTTCACTTCAATCTCGCCACCAAACAGCTCGGCAACACCTTTAATTGAGCAGACATCTTGGGCGCAAATATTAAACCCGTCCCCACTCCCCTTTTCGCCGACAAGTACAATGCCGTCAATGGTATCAAGGACATGCGTAAACGCGCGTGTTTGCGTGCCAGGTGCGTTTACTTTATGTGGAATGCACTGAATTGAGTTTTGCCTGAAGGTTTCAATGACCGTGCCGTAATTGCCCCACGCTCGTTCGCGCGGTCCGTACACGTTAAAGAAATAAGTGATTGCATATGGGAGAGAAAACCATTTGCCATAGTTATTAATGAGATCAACGTTTATTGCTTTTGCCCACGTGTATGGAGCAAGGTTCTTTCCGAGAGTGCCGTCGGCGGCTTTTGAGACCATGTCGTCTTTTGTTGAAGAGGCAGTGTATACCAATTTACAGCCGTGCGTCTTCCAAAAATTTACGACCGCCAGTGTTCCTACAATATTTAAATCTAAAACGACCTCTGGCTCTTCAAGGCTTTTATGTACGCGAGAGTATTCGCCGAGGTGGTAGATGATGGAGGGAGTTTCGGGGATGTGCCCAGCAATGTCTTTGGTGTGGCCCTCGCGGTACTCTACGCCTTCTACGTGGTTTTCTTTTGAGCCGGTGAAGTAGTTGTCAAGCGAGATGACGCTATAGCCTTCTTTTACGAGGCGTTCACAGAGGTGTGACCCGACGAAACCTGCCCCACCAGTGACGACGGCGAGTGGTTTTGTCTCCTTGTTTGTGTCTTTACTCATACTCATTGGTTATTCTATGACGGTCCGGTGAAATACGATTTGAACCTGTTTTGTATTTGTTTGGCTCATTCAATTTCCTTTAGCTGGTACTCAGAATACCTCTTTCGCCGTATAAAGAAAACCCCGCCAATGGCGCTTATGGCTACCAGAAAAACGCCGAACGCCCATGGAAAAACAGTGCTCCCTTTTTCAGACGAAGGGGCGGCGATCGGTAGCGCAACTTGAGATGTTGCGTTGATATCGTTTGTTGTGTCTACCGCCACTGTATTTTGGTTTGGAGAAGCCAGAGTTACATTTTTGGCAGTGCTGGGAGATGTTGCCGACTGCGTGGTGATTGGCTTTCTGTTTACAATCAGGGGCTCTTCGTACACTACCGCAGGTGTGCCGTTTGGATACAGTATTGATACGTCTTTTTTGCTTGTAGGAGATAGTCCGGTGCGGAGGTTTGAAATACGAACTGCCTCTTGTGCCAACACGATAGTATTTTGAGGAAATCTGAAATACACGGTGTTTGCTAAAATCATCCATCCACCCAAATCTATCTCGACGTCACTATAGTTTTGTATTTCTATAAAGTCTGTAGTGACTTCTCCTATTGTTATCTTTGCCGGCACGACCTCTACCTTTATTCTGTCGGATGCTGAATATTTGCCTGACGCTACATCCAGTACGACCACATACGTTCCGGGAAACGGAAAATTATAGAAAAATGTTTTTCCCTCTCGTCTGTCTCCGTTTCCGAATGTCCATATGTATCGGGCGTTTTCTAACGGCTCGCCTTTGAGCCCAAACGCACTGCCTTCAAAAAGAGCGTCTGCTCCGGCAAACACGGTGCGGTCACCACCCGCGGTTGCAGAAATCTTTTTTGTATCAACCTGTATGTTTTGTGGTGGTGTGTTATTGGAACTGGTTTCTGAGGTTTCTGGAGGAGGTTCGGTTTCGGTATTAGAACTCACTGTGATGTGATCTTTTATGTTGTTAAACGTGACCTCCCCAATACCGCTAACGTTTTTTATATCCTCAATGGTTTGAAAGTTGCCATTCTGAGTGCGGTAGTCAATGATTGCTTGCGCTTTTACGTCACCGATACCGGTGAGTGTAGTGAGCATTTCTTTGTCAGCAGTGTTGATGTTTACTGCGTGATCAGCAAACGCGTACGGTGTCACTATAAAAAGGAGGAACAGTACAACTACACTTTTGTACATATTTCGAGTATATCACTCACGAATTATTCCACAGTTTTATATGCACGACGTATGTGGAGACGTGTACACAGGGTATGGTGAATTTAGATATGGATTTTTATCACGTGTTAAATCGCGGTGTTGATAAACGAAAAACCTTTCTTGACTCTGGTGATTATGTGCGATTCATCCACGATATGTGGGAGTTTAATAACGCTAAAAACACAGCGTCCAACCTTCGCAGAAGAGTTAAGGAGGGTATGGTCGACGTCAGACGTCGACCGTTGGTGAGGATTCACTTTTTTTGTTTGATGCCGAACCATTATCACCTGTTAATTTCGCCGGTTGATGATGATATGGAGAACCTCTCTCTGTTTATGAAAAAGCTTGGTGGAGGGTATGCGAAGTATTTTAATGAGAAGTATGAACGGAGTGGAGCGCTGTGGCAGGGAAAGTATAAGAGAGTAGAGGTAGAAACGGACGCGCACTTTCTCTACCTCCCCTACTACATACACTTTAATGCGCTTGATACTGTTATGCCTGAATGGCGAGAGAGGAAGATGGTACAGCACAAGAAAGCTATTGATTTTCTTGCGACGTACCGTTGGTCCAGCCACTTGGACTACCTGGGAGAGAAGAACTTTGCTTCGGTGACTGATCGCAAGTTTTTTCTTGATTTTTTTGGTGGAAATGCCGGGTACGCAAGAAAAGTGCGTTCAATGTTGCGCAACCTCTCTTTGGAAGAGATTAGAGGTGTGGTGTTGGAGTAGTGCCTTTCTTGCAAACAAACCAATGTGCGGACATGACGGACGTCGGGTGGGCGTCATAAGTAGCGAAATGGTCGACGTCCGACGTCGACCATTTATGCTGTTTTTGTTTTTATTTTAGGTGGGGCGGGATTGTGGGTTAGGCGGGGCGGGGTTGTCTGTGGGGTTGCACAAAGAGCATTTGTTTCAAATCGTCTTCAGGGATTTCTTCAGGCTCGTTTTTTTGTGTTTCGTTTTGTGTGTCCGGAGAGGGCTGTTTGTTTGGCGCCGGTGACGGTTGAGTTTGTGCGGGAATATTGTTTGGGGCGTCTTTTTGCGGTGGAGGATTAAAGATTGAGCGGAATGTTTCGGAGAATGATCCACTTTCATCGTCGTCGTCATCTTCGTCGTCGTCAACAGAAGGTTTGAAGCGCAACAGTTGGTCAACCTCGGATTGGGATCGCGAGAACTTTTCGCGAGAAGCGAGTATGACATCTTGGTACGAGACGTTCTGTTTTGGTGGAAGCTGGAGCGCTTGCGCGAAGAAGGGTTTTGTTCTGACAGCGTCAATGGTGAGCGCAATTAACATTTCTCCCTCTTCTACGTCTTGGAGCTCTTCGGGGTCGACGTACGGATAGAATGCCCTCTCTATTAATGAACGGTCTGAAGACGGAGATGCAAATGATGCAATGGAGCCACATCGTGAGAGCGCCTTCTCTCTCTTTTCTTTATCGTTTTCGTTGAAAGAGGCATCGGCAACGGTGAGCGCGATGTCTTGGTCTGAGAATGAGCGTTCTATCTCTTCTTCGCCGAGGTAGCGGAGGCAGTCTTGGACCAGTACTGAAACCGGCGTTTTGGTGATGTGCCCGGCGATGCGCGCCTCTTCTATCCACGCGCGAACCAACGGCGTGATGCGCGTTGGGTACATACGAACACGGGATACGTCTACCACCACAATCTGTGCCCCACCATCTTCACTGTGCTCTACGAGAGAGAATTTTGAATCTGGTTGTCCAAAAATATTTCGCATAAGGGTGTCTTTTGCGATGTACTTGCCGTTTTCCATAACGAGCTCTGTGAGAGACGTCTCTTTTTGCAGGGACGCTTCAAATGTTTCTTGCGCGGGCGCGTCTCCGGCGAAAAAGTCTGCGCGCGCGCGCGCCTCAGATATGAGCGAGAAGAACGTGAGTATGGTTGCTGTCTCTTTTTTAGAGATCAGTGAAGCGGTGTGCAGTACAAACGCGCTTGGTGATACTTTGTACACACTGCAGAGCACGTCGGAGAGTCTCTGCGCCTGCTCTTCTTCAGGAAGTTTTTTAATGTCTGAGACAATATTGAATGAGTACGGGTACTCTGCCTCTGCCGGATCTAAAAATATTAACCGTTTTACCTGCTCGGGAGTGAGTCTCTCTACGAGCATTCGGGATGCTTCGCCCTCAGCATCAATGAGTACTACGGGAGTGTTTCGTGCGATATCTTGGAGCGCGATTGATGTGAGCATTTCGCTTCGCGCATGCGTTGCTTTGCCCAACACGCACATATGGCGGAGCCTGTCGTTATTTTTTACACCAAACTTTACCTGAGCACCCTTAAGTGCGGTGTTGCCGAGGTACGTAATGTCCTCTTCCCAGTTCATAGGTACAGTATAAAGCCCAACATACAAAGTTAAAAGTTACCTCGTAAGTACGATGATAATGAATCGTATCGGTTTGCCGGATCCCAGAAATACCAGCTGGTAAGTCCCGCGTCGTAGGTTGCCTGAATTTGCCGTTCTATGTCTTGGGGTGTGTACTCTTTTCCGTAATCAAAGTCTTGGAGCCACGGGCGGAGTTTACGCACGTCGTAGACTTCTTTAGTATAGAAACCGGTTGGCACCATGCGCGTGGTAGTTGCTGTCAGAAGTTCCCCACTGTCGCTGTAGCGGGCGGACACAGTTTCTTCTTTTAAGATGGGCTCGCCATCGAGTGTACGGACTCGCGTTTGCGTAGCGACGGCGCGCTCGACGGCCCTTTTCATAGAGGTGTATACCACCTTGTGCGGATCGTTGTTTGGGTTGTTGAGTCCGGCAAAGCCTTTGTTGTAGTGCGATGGGTAGACCATCGGCGCGATGTAGTCAAAGTACGGCAAGGCGCGCTCTAACTGCTGGCCGATACCGAGGTCGTCTTCGAGTACGGTGACGTAACCGAAGAGATCTACCGAAAGCACCGCGCCGGTTGGGTGAATTTCGCTATACAGGTATTTGAAAAATTTTTCAAGCGCTTCGGGTTTGTTTGGGTCAACGTACTGCGCGTCTGACATTGGACCGTCTGAGGGGTAACGTACGTAGTCAAAGTTAAGCTCGTCAAAGCCGATGGCGTGGGTGTGCTTTGCGAGGTCGGCGATGTACTTCCAGAAATCGCGTGAGGAGACATCAACAAACGCGAGCCCTTTGTTGTCTTTCCATGGCTCTCCCGGACGGGAAATGCTTTGCGCTGCCTGCTCAGGGTACTTTTTTGTATAGAAAGGGTCTTGGAAAACCGTAATGCGCGCGATGGTGTAAATACCCTTCTCTTTCAACGAAGCGAGAAACGCCTTCATATCGCCGGCACCGCACGCGACCAGCTCGGCGTCTTGAAATTGTGGGTCCCCTGTTCTGAAGGCAAGTGTGCCAGTGTAATCTTTTACGTCAATGACTACCGCGTTGAGGGCGGTAGACTCTATAAGAGAGACCAGTTTTTCGCGGAACGATGGTGTGCCCACGACGCATTGACTCATATAAATAGCGTACATTGGCTCGGGAGTTTTGATGTACGTAATGTTTGGGTCGCGTACAAATGTGTTTGTGTCGTCTGTTTGCTCGGTGTTTTTTTGCTCAATCGTTGAGCTCTCAGACGTACTGACAACGTCCCACTGCGCGTCAGTAGACACTGACATATACCCTACGGCAATAAGCCCCAGCACCCCGAATCCGAGAAAGGTTGCTTTTGCTTTATTAGTTTTCTTTGATTGTTTCCGCATATCCTTGCCCGTGTGTGTCGCTCTCAGTATACGCGTCTGTTTTATGCTCTCCGGAAAGCGCGCGGAGTAACCACCGTCTCTCTTCTCGTACCAAAAAACCAAGACCTGCGATTGCCATTCCTAATATAACGAAGAGGGACATTTTAACCGCGCTGGGAATTCCAAAAAAAGGGAGGAGTGCGAGAATGATTCCGAACAGTGAGATGAGTCCAGCTTTTGACATAGCTTTAGTATAAGGGATATGTATAAAAAGTGAAAGTAGGCAAGGAGCAATGTGCGTTTTGTAATGTGTACTGGCGGGCGCTTAGCTTTCAGCAACAGCTCGAATTGGTTTAGGTGATGGGCCGAGAATGACGACGTACTCGCCTTTTTGGGTCATATCGCCTTTGGTGAACTGTGCGTGCAATTCCTTTACGGTGCCTCGGTAGTGCGATTCGTGCATTTTTGTGATTTCTCTGAAAATGGCGAGAGGGCGGTCTGGTGCGCGCTCTTCTAGCTCGGCGAGGAGTTTGCCAATACGGTGCGGGGATTCAAACAGCACGACCGTTCTCTCTTCTTCTTGTATGTGGTTGAGCTGTGTCTGCCTTCCCTTTTTGTGTGGGAGGAAGCCCATAAATACGAAAGCATTAGTTGGAAAGCCACAGACTGAGAGCGCGGACGTGAGCGATGAGGCTCCGGGGATTGGCTCTATTGCAACTTGAGGTGCCTCTTTGATAACGCGGGCGATTAACTCGTTACCCGGGTCGGCGACGCCGGGGGTGCCGGCGTCTGTAACGAGTGCCAGAGCCTTTCCTTCGTTTAACAGTGCGATGATTTCTGTTGCGACGCTGTCGGCGCTCCGTTGGTGGTAGCTTTTCATTTTGACTGAGATGTTGTGCCGTGCGAGCAGTTTACCGGTGACGCGGGTATCTTCTGCTAACAGCAGATCAACCTCGCCGAGTATGCGAAGCGCACGGAGCGTTATATCCTCCATATTGCCTATTGGCGTTGCCATAATGTATAAAATCCCCTTCATGTTTTTATTCTAGTGTTCTGCAGAACTTCAGAATACCCGATCCTTGTTTAGTAAGCTTGTGTCTCACTGAAGGACCGTCGTTTCTCTTCATAATAAGTCCTGTAATTGCTAAACGTTGCGTATGGTCTGCTGCTGTTTTAAAATTTATTTTGAGTGTATCCGCTATTTCAACCACCGAAAGCTCCGGCTTAGTATGAAGCAGGTGTAGGATTTCTATACGTCGATGGTTTGCAAAACCACGAACCGTGCGTTCTATTTTTTTATACTGTAGTTTCTGCATATATTCCTGCTACTCTATAATCATAGCACATTATGCTGGTGTTCTGCAGAACATTGGAATAATGGGGGTTTGTTTTCAGGAGGTGGTGAGTGCGTCCGCAACTCGGTAGATGTCGCCGGCTCCCATAGTAATAAAAATGCAGTTGTTAGATGTTAGTTTATAGTCTTTAGAAAAGGCCTCTAGAGAAGCGGTTACGTCGTTGAGCGATGACACTGCTGTAGCAGACGTACCCAATGCCACAATTTTTTTTGCGAGCACTTCGCTGGTGACGCCATCTATTGGCTCTTCGCGCGCGGGGTAAATGGGGGCGAGCACCACCTCGTCTGCGAGCGCGAGCGCTTCGGCAAATGCGTCCATAAAATCGCGGGTGCGAGAGTAGAGATGCGGGTGGAAGGCGACAAGAATGCGCGCTCCTTGAAATTTTTCGCGAACGGCAGTGAGTGTTTTTTGAACCGCGGTTGGGTGGTGCGCGTAATCGTCGTACACCGCGAACCCTTCTGCGGTTTTGCCCTTCAGTTCAAACCGACGCCACACGCCCTTAAATGAAGCGAGAGAATTATCTACCTCTGAGTCTTCGAGTATCTCGCTTGCCTTTGCGGCGGCCTTTGCGGCGCGCGCGTTCATACTGTTAAAGTCGCCGAGGAGGAGCAGTTCGGGAACATCCTCTTTGGTGTAGTCGATTATTTTGGCGCGCGCCGACGTGAGTATTGGGGTGATGGTGGGACTTTGGACATCAGTCACAATCACTCCGTGTAATGGTACGTTTTCAACGGCTTTTTTAAACATTGACTGTACCGCTTGGAGCGATGGAAAGTGGTCAGAGTGATCCCACTCAATGTTGGTAATGACCAAAATTTCAGGAGACAGTTTTAAGAGGTGGTCTTTGTACTCGCACGCCTCTACTACAAAGGCCCCCTGCCCTTCAATGTAGTTGCCGGCAAACTCGGAAACGATTGAGCCGATGATGGCGGTGGGGTCTGCGCCGGTGTCTTTTAATATTTTTGTGAGCATCGCGGTGGTTGTTGTTTTGCCGTGTGTGCCGGAGACGGCAATGGTTTTTTTGTCTTTCGTGACTTCGCCGAGAGCCTCAAAATATGACATCTGTGGTATGCCCTGCTTGAGTGCCTCGTTTCGTTCAGGGTTACCGGTGTGCACTGCGTCTGAATAAATGACGAGGGCGCTTTTATCTTTGGGTACGTTTTTTGGTGTGTGCTGTGTTTCAACCGCGATGCCTCTTTGTGTAAGCATCTGGTGGACCGGCTCTGACAGTCCGCTGTCAGAGCCGGTAACTGCGTGCCCCTCTGATTGGAGGAGTTGCGCGAGCGCGGACATACCGATCCCTCCGATGCCAACCATATGTACTCGGTGTGGAATATTCATACAAATCACTGTATCACTTCTATCGCGCCTGCGCTTTCAGGAAACAGATCTGCCACCAAAGCTCGGAAGGTGTTTGAGTCTTGTGTGATATACAGATGGGTTTTTCCATCCCCCACTTCCATTGGCCAGAGCTGTTTTTTAACCCGCCGTGCGACGGCAAGTGCAGGGTCAATAATAGCTATTTTTGGGTCAATGTTTTTTTTGAACGCGGAGAGCGCAAGCGGATAGTGAGTGCATGCGAGTACCAATGTAGAATATTCGTCTGCTGAAATGTGTGGCACGGCGTCGGCAACGATTGCGTCTAAGGTTTCCGACGGCTCGCCGTTTTCAATAGCTGAGGCAAGTGCCGGAATAGGAATTGTTGTTACCTCTTTGCCAATCATACGGAAAGCGTTTTGATAAATTTCGGAGCGAATGGTTGCTGGTGTAGCAACGAGCGCAATGGTGTGATTGGTGCCCTTAAACATACTGACTGTGGGACCGACCATTTCAATCAAGGTGTTTGGCGCAAAAGAAAATGCATCAAGAAGAGAGAGCGAGAGTGATGCTGACACGCTGTTGCATGCGCTTACGATACTGCTTGCGCCTTTGTCTTTTAGAAAACTGATTGCGTTGATGGTGTGCTGAGACAGCTCTTCTCGGGACTTGTTGCCATACGGAGCATTTTTGATGTCGCCAAAGTACACAACGTCTGAGGACGGCATTTCTTCGCGAATGGCTTTTAGTACCGTTAACCCTCCTGAGCCAGAATCAAAGATGCCGATCATGAATACAATTTGATTAGTGCTCTTTTATAATGCGCACAAACTGGTCGCTTCTATCAAACTCGTTTTTAAACATTCCGAATGAGGCGAAGGCGGGGCTGAAGAGGATGATGTCGCCCTCTTCAGCTGTAGCGAACGCATCTTCTACTGCTTCAGTTAAGGAACTGAACACGGGAGCGTCAGGTAACAGGTGACGAATTTTTTCTGTGCCGGAGCCGGAAAGAAGAATGGTTTTTTTTGTTGTCTGCATAGCCTGAACAGGAAAACTTTCAGGAGAAAGCTCTTTGTCGGTGCCTCCCATAATCAAAATGGTTGACGTCGGACGTCGACCATTTTGAGAGAGTGCGTGGAGCGCAACGCGGAGCGCGTCTGGCGTGGTGGATGTTGCATCGTTATATATAGAGACACCACGAACAGTGCCAAGAAACTCTAGTCGTCCTGCTACCCCCTTAAACGAGCTTATGGCAGAGAAGGTGACGCTGTCGTCTATGCCGAGCGCGCGAGCGGTCTCAATGGCAGAGAGCGCATTTTCTCTATTGTGCTCGCCCGGTACCTTCAGTACGATTTCTTTGGGAAACTTTTTTATGTCAGTCACTACTACGTGTGAGCGAATTGTTTTGTACTTTTCTTTTAAGAGTGGTGCTACTTGAGATCCTGCGATTAACGTATCGGAATCTGATTGGTGTAGGAAGATTTGCGCTTTGTCGTCTAAGTACCTGTTTATGTCGCCGTTGTAGTAGTTGAGGTGGTCGGGCATAAATGTGGTGAAGACCGCGATATTCGGGCTGATGCCCGCGTCGCCAAAACCCTGACATTGCCATGAATCAAGTTCTAAAAGAGCGAAGGAGTCTTTCTCTACCTTAGGAAGGAGCGCCAAGGTTGATACACCGCGCACGTTGCCACCGAGGAGCACGTTTAGTTTTGCCTGCGTGAGTATGTCGTAGAGCATATGCGTGACTGTTGATTTGCCACGCGTGCCGGTGACCCCCACCGTTGGTATTTGCGCCAGCTCGGCAAACCAGCTGGCGCTCATTTTTATAGGGATGTTATTGTTTTGCGCTTCTGCGATGTAGGGAGAATTAAGCGGAACGCCTGCTGACTTTAAAATGAAGTCTCTGTTTTTGAAGTCTTCACGATCGTGGCCTCCGAGACGAAACGTGACGTTTGGAAGATCAGAGAGAATGGCAACGGATTCGGCAAGCTCTTCTTTTGTTTTTATGTCGGTGACGATGATGTTGGCGCCGTGTTGGGCCAAGAATTTTGCATCACCGACACCACGGCCGAGGAGCCCCAAGCCCATCACGGTTATCTTTTTTCCTTCAAAAACCTCGTTCCAGTTACGCATATGTCTATTGTACTACCCTCTTTAAAAGAAGGAAAAAGGTGTCTTATGTCTTTAAGACACGTTTGGTAACTTTGTGATTGTCACTCTACCACGTGGGAAATTACCAAACGTGTCTGAAGTATCCTCCCAAGAAACTGTTGCTTTATCTTGCACGATATCTTTTGCCATAGAGAGAAAAGCCTCTAAGACAGGCCAAAGAACAATGGTCCCTTTTGGTTTCGTTATTCTAATTAACTCTCGCAAAATTTTCTTTGAAATTTCAAGTGTTGGGGAATAAAAAGGAAAGCCATAAAGAGAGGTGATCATATCAAACGAGTTGTCTTTGAATGGAAGCTGACTAAACAAGCCGGCAACAGATTTTTGTGAACGTTCTGATCCGGCTCGTGTCGCACTATGTATAAAATCAAAAGAGGTTACATCTACCTGCTCTCCATACTGCACCTCAAGCTCTCGTGCAAAACGTCCGTGAGGTCCAGAACCAAGATCTAAGACTTTTTTGTTTATTACATCATTCCTTTTAAAGTCGAGGAATGTTTCGTACTCTACAAGCCCTCGGTGTGTATGGGCGGCATAAAACGCAACGTCGCTTTCTGAAGGCGGAGCATGTCTTGGTTTTGCCTTACTTTCGTCAAATGGCATACGGAAGGCAGTGTATCAAAGTTATGAAGAGAAGGCATAGTTTGTTAATGTTGGAAGCCTGGGTCTCCAAAAAATATGTGTTTGGTTGATTTGGGGATTCTTTGTAAGTTTTTTTGTGTTCTCTATTACCTGCCCTAATGTGGAATCACCTAAAACGCGGGGCGTTTAGGGGGTTGGGGAAAGTTGCCAAAAGAGGTATCGGGGCTCGCACACAATCAGAAAAACCTGCCTGGTACCCCATGGGCACTTGCTTTTTATAGTCGCGCTTTCAGCGCTCGTTAAAAAGCTGGCGCAGAGCAGGTGTTTCTGTATTTAGGTGGTCACGAGTCGCTAAGTATAATTGTTCGCTTTGCTTCAATTCTACTAAGCGCTCTCGACCCCGGCTCGGCTTTTCATTTTTGTCCGGGGCTTCAGCAAAAATGAAATATGCCTGCGCCTCGCGCACAATCAGAAAAACCTGCCGCAGGGCAGGTGTTTCTGTATTTAGGTGGTCACGAGTCGCTAAGTATAATTGTTCGCTTTGCTTCAATTCTACTAAGCGCTCTCGACCCCGGCTCGGCTTTTCATTTTTGTCCGGGGCTTCAGCAAAAATGAAATATGCCTGCGCCTCGCGCACAATCAGAAAAACCTGCCGCAGGGCAGGTGTTTCTGTATTGTGTGCGCGCTCTAGGATTTGAACCTAGGACCTACCGCGTATCAGGCGGTTGCTCTACTTCGACAAGTGAGGAGCGTCGCGAAAGCTTTGCTTTCATGACGTCCGAACGCTGTCGAAGCAAGACTGAGTTTTTTACTTCAGCGACGGGCGGTGGAAAAGGAATGTTTGTAATACGCTCTGTGCACGCTCTAGGATTTGAACCTAGGACCTACCGCGTATCAGGCGGTTGCTCTACCAACTGAGCTAAGCGTGCACACAAAGTATTACCTTAAAAGAACGTTCATTTTTCCGGAGCGCCGCCGAAGGAACCTTTGATTACCAACTGAGCTAGGTGCGCATTTCTATCCCTCAATCTACTCTACACAACTTTTAACTAAAGCGCGCGTCAGGGAATACTAGCAAAAACAACGCCTCAAAACAACACACAACAGCACGATACGAGTATCGTGCTGTTGTGTACCTTTGAATAATTGAATACGTGCGTATTGTGTTGAAAATGTGTATTGGGAGGTTCTTACCTTTCTTCTGCTCCGCGCTATCCCTGATGACGACAATTCAGGATGCCGAGCGCTCTTTTAAGACATATGCGCTATGGTCTCTTATGTGCTCGATCGAGACACACAATCGACTATCAGTCTGAGCTCGAGAGTAAACTCTCGGCCCAAACGGTTCCTCTTGGAAGTGATCCACGACCAGCTTCCGCTAGCCGTGCCTTGTTACGACTTACTCCCTGTCACCGAACTTACCGTAGGCCGTGACGAGCACGGACGTCGGGTATTCCCGGCTCCCTTGAGTTGACGGGCGGTATTTTTCATTGTGTAATATTACTACCACACTTGAAGACACCACTGGGCAAGCAGTTTTCCTGCACCCTAGCGGTTTTGATAAGACTTTTTCTTTTTTCCGTTTTTGCGTACCGTATCGCGAAGCGCGAGTATTTTTTGATACCCCACATCAGTGAGATGCTCTTTTCGCTCCATCATAAGTACGACTTTTTTGAATATCCGATAATCATGCCGTTTTTTGGCTTGTAACGGATACGCATCAAGTAACGGAAACAGATACTTAACCATATCCTTACGTCCGCCGATTTTATATTTCGCGTGGGGTAACCATCCATATCTCTCATAGGAGAGGTCGTATATACGGCCAGTACCTATGGTGACACAGATGCGTTCGAGAATTTCTACGTCATCCGCTCGGACTTCTATTTCAAACTCCGGACGGATTTCAGATCCTCGTTTAAGCGTTTTATGCTTGCCCACGCTGATGGAAAAGCTTCCTTCTCCATCAATAAAACCAGCGATGTAGTGCGGGTTAAGTTTCTTCTTATCAATTCGTTCCTTCCCAAACGGCGCTGCAAGCTTACGCTTGCCCGCTGGCGTGCCCTTTTCAGACACCGTATGTTTGGTACTTTGAACTCTGCTGACTTCTCGCATATCATTTTTCACGATTACTCGTGTCATACCTCGAGGTAATTATACCCCGAGGAACATGCGAGATCTCCCACGGTAACCTAAGTATCTGTGTATATCTATCTCGACGCCACTACACGCATAAAAGTATGTGTCGGATGGATTCTCCCTGTACTCGCGGGATCTCCACTTTTATGCGCCACAAACTGGCGTTCAAGCTAGATACTGCTACTTTTACCCTTCACGTTACACCTCGCGGTGCAACGCTGTAATTTCGCTTCGCCCCCTTCCGATGGGACGGGTGGAATTTCACCACCTAGATACTCAGATCGCATGGCGACCCGAGTACAAGACTCGAGAACGTATTCACCGTGGTGTGCTGACCCACGATTACTAGCGATTCCAGCTTCATGGGGTCGAGTTGCAGACCCCAATCCGTATTGAGGTTGCGTTTAGAGGATTTGCTCCAGCTTGCGCTATTGCTTCCTTTTGTCGCAACCATTGTATCATGTGTGCAGCCCAGGACATCAGAGGGACATGCTGACTTGGCGTCATCCTCACCTTCCTCCCCCGTGAGGGGGCAGTCTCGCCTGACATATAAAACAGGCAACGAGGGTTGCGTTCGTTACCCCACTTAAGGGAACAGCTCAAGCCACGAACTGACGACAGCCATGCATCACCTGCCAAGCACCCTCGAAGGCTTCTCTCCTTTCGGAGAGCGTGCAGCTTGGTTTCAAGTCCTGGTAAGGTTTTTCGGTTAGCTACGAATTAAGCCACATGATCCACCGCTTGTGCGAGTCCCCGTCTATTCCTTTGAGTTTTAATCTTGCGATCGTACTACCCAGGCGGTTCTCTTAACGCGTTAGCTTCGCCACGAAGAGGGTCGATACTCCTCATAGCCAGAGAACATCGTTTAGGGCGTAGACTACCGGGGTATCTAATCCCGTTCGCTACCTACGC
>Ga0210057_1003260_pt1 | contig 22462 bp, 21 predicted proteins | sample CryGeyCG2114_010_2_FD_183968 | JGI IMG/M metagenome (GOLD analysis project Ga0210057, IMG submission 183968) | Groundwater microbial communities from aquifer - Crystal Geyser CG10_big_fil_rev_8/21/14_0.10 (SPAdes) (version 2) | ecosystem: Environmental > Aquatic > Deep subsurface > Groundwater ...
CCGTTTACGGATTGTGCAGGACGATTCAAACATCTGAATGGCAAGACATCGCTTGAAAAGACAATAAAAAAACGGACCGATTTGTCCGAAATTATTGCCAAATACCAACTAGAAACCGAACGGTAACAGCATCACCGGGTACAACGTACTCACTGGCGACCCAATAACGAACAGTTCCTTCACTCATTTTCACCCCCCTTTGGTGCAAAAGATAGACCCTCCCCCTACAGAGAATAAAACATATAAACATATTTAAGTCAAATGAATTGGCAAACTTTTCTTGAATTGATGCGCTTTTTTTGATATTATAAATACACTGACAATATCTTTATTTTATGCTCTCACTCTACAACACTCTCTCCCACAAAAAAGAAAAATTCAAACCCCTCAAAAAAACAGTAGGGATGTATACCTGCGGCCCAACTGTTTATAATTACGCCCATATTGGAAACTTAAGAACCTACGTGTTTGAAGACATCCTCAAGCGTGTTTTAGAGTACAATAAATATAAAGTAAAGCACGTGATGAATATAACAGACGTTGGCCATTTGACAGATGATGCTGACAAAGGTGAGGATAAAATGGAAAAAGGAGCGGCTCGCGAAGGAAAAACTGCTCATGAAATTGCAAAATTCTACACAAAAGCCTTTAAACAAGATATGGCTGACTTGAATTTACTTGAACCTGATACCTGGTGTAAAGCAACTGATCATATCAAAGAACAAATCAAATTCGTAGAAAAACTAATTGAAAAAGGATATACGTACGAAACTTCTGAGGGTATTTATTTTGATACAACAAAGATTGATGATTACGGCAAACTAGCTAATCTAAAAAAACAAGACCTCCAAGCTGGTGTCAGAGTTGATCTGGGTGAAAAGAAGAATCCACATGATTTTGCTTTATGGAAATTCAGCAAACCTGGAGAAAAAAGACAAATGGAATGGAAAGCATTTGGCAAAATGGGCTTCCCTGGCTGGCATATAGAATGTTCAGCCATGTCGATGAAATATCTTGGAGAACAATTCGACATTCATTGTGGTGGTATCGACCATTTACCAATTCACCACACCAACGAAATCGCCCAATCCGAAAGTCTGACTGGAAAAAAACCATGGGTAAAATATTGGTTGCATGGGGAGTTTCTTGTTCTAAACAAAGGAGAGAAGATGGCCAAGAGCGAAGACAACTTTATAACTTTAGAAACTTTAAAAACTAAAAACTTAAACCCCCTCGCCTATCGCTATTTTCTTTTGCAAACACACTACCGAAAACAGCTAAATTTTTCTTGGGAAGCGCTGGAAGCAGCGGAAGCGGGGTTTAAGAGGTTGTGTGGAAAAGCGAACGGATTAAAAAAGATCAAAAGATCAAAAGATCAAAAGATCAACGAACTATTTTTAGAAAAAATTAATGATGATTTAGATATGCCAGGTGCTTTGGCGTTGGTTTGGGAAGGATTAAAAAAAGAAAAAATCAGCTATGAAATGCTTCTTGATTTTGACAAAGTTTTAGGTTTAAGTTTAGACAAAGTAAAAGCAGAAAAAAACAAAATCCCCAAAGAAGTACAAAAACTTTTAAATGAACGGAAAAAAGCCAGAGCAGAAAAAAACTGGAAGGAAAGTGATCGGCTTCGTGATGAAATAAAAAAATTAGGATTTTCTGTCCAAGACCAATCCTCCTCTGACGGAGATGCAGAAGATACGAGTAAAAGGCAAAAAGTCACAAAATAATATGAATGGAACGAAACGCACCAACATCAAAACTGGAAGTCATGTTTCCATTGTTCTCAAAAAAGATCAGCCAACCGGACAACTTCTAGATGGAATTGTAAAAGATATTCTTACTGGCTCCCCTACTCACCCACACGGAATCAAAGTTAGATTAATAACAGGTGAGGTTGGGAGAGTAAAAATTGTTAAAACATAAATATGAAAAAAAAGAAAATTCCAAAATACAAAACTAGTGTTGGTTACACTCTCATAGAATTACTTATAGTTATAAGTATAATTGCTGTTATAGCATCGGTAATTTTTGTACTCCTCGATCCAATTGAAAGATTCAGAGACACTAGAAATTCCAGAAGGCAAATGGATGTCAATAATATTGCTGAAGCTATAGAAATGTATCGTTTTGACAATCAACAAGAGGTTCCTGGAGTGGATGCAACGCTACGAGTGATTGGAAATGCTGGGACAGGATGTGATATTAGCTGTGGAGATGATACTTCAACTACAGAAATCGCTTACCACAACACTTCAGAAACTTTAAACTATTATTCTCTCGGCACCTATACCGCCCGCAATTGGTTTGACGCCAGTAGTGTGGGAAATTTTTCTTTGCTCACCGTGTCAGCTGTACTTGACTGCAACGGAAGCTGTAGTGGAAATGTAGTGGTAAGAATTGGAAATGCGTCTTCTTATGCGGATTATACTTTGACGAGTGCTTCCTCTGTGCGAACCGACGGAACAACAAGTGACTACAGTTGGTACACTAATACGTTTTCAATAAACAAAAGCACTCTTGGAAATTATTTCTTTGTGCAACTACTGCTCTACAGTGATTCTGGAACAATGCGATTCATGATGGACGAATCTGGTCCGGCTGGGCCTGATTCAGAATTCAGGTCAGGTAGTAATGGAGACGGCAGTCAAAGCGGTTGGAATAATGATAATGGTGATTATTTTATAAAAATTGAAATATCAGCCGAGACTCCGAGTGCTTGTTTAGACTTAAATTCCGCCCTGTCTAAATATTTGGGCAGTCTCCCAGTAGATCCGGAACTCGGGACAGCTGAAAATACTTATTATGCCCTAAAAAAACTTTCTCCTCGGGGTATAAAAGTCATATCTTGTAATGCAGAAAAAGGAGAAATAATAGAAGCTGTTAGATAAAAATGACACATGACTTCAATCATCACCTTTTTTGTTATCAAAAAAACATCCACACAAACATAGTGCTAATTATAGTATTAATACTCTTTTTTTGATATAATACAAACAAGTAAAAAATCATGTGCAGAAACTAACAAAATAAGTTAGCATTTTTGAACATTTTATAATTTATAATTTTGGATTTTTGATTTAAAATATGTCAACAAAAAATCTACCAAAAAATCCTGATATGAAACCATTGGCCGAAATTCCAGAACCCAAACCTGTTCTTCCTCCCGAACCAATGACGAATTTCTCAAAAATAATCACGGAAAAACCCGTTCCTGTTCCTGAAACTGCGCCACGGCCTTCAAAAATAGAAAGCGGTTTTGAATTACCCACAAAGATAGAAAAAGTACACAAACCAGTTCCTGAAGAAGAAGGGTTTCTTGATGAAAAAATAGATGCTCTTAAGAAAAAATTAAAACTCAAAAAGAAAAAGGCAGTAGTCATGCCTCAAGTCAAAGATGAGTTGACTATCCGAATTGAAAAAGTAATGGAAGAAGATCTGGCCGATGTCTTCCGAGAGCTATCAAGAGTACAACAACAAGAGTTTAAAATGAAAGGCGAGGAAACGGCTTACAAAATACGCCAAACGCTCAAAAAAACACACGTCAAAGTAAAAGAAATCTTCAAACTTCTTATTGAATGGCTCAAGATGCTACCGGGAATAAACAAATTTTTTCTAGAGCAAGAAGCAAAAATAAAAGCAGACAAAATTTTAGCCTTAAGAGAAATACACAGGAATAAATAATATATGAATTTATTCCTATTTCAATTTATGGGAGTATCAGAAGAGGCTTTTGCCCCAAGTTTTTTTGATACTCCACTTTTTGTCAACTTTATAATAGGTGTGGCTATTGTTTTTGCTTTTGTTGGAATAATACAAATTGTCCGCATCTTTACACGCTCATTTTTCAAGATGACCCACGCCTTTGACCGCACTATAATTCATATTCTGGTACCAAAAGAAAAAAAGTCAGAGGGTGCCGGACAAGGACAGCAACAAGAAGAACGTTTAGAACAAATCAAAGAAGAAATAGGCATTACCGAAACGCTTTTTGCCACCATAGCTGGTCTCAAAGCCGAAAGAGGCTTAAAACACTTTTTTCGAGGTAGAAAAGATCATATCTCGTTTGAGCTGGTTGTATACAATCATCTTATAAATTTTTATGTAGCTGTACCACATAAATTAAAACCATTTATTGAGCAGCAGATAAATGCCCAGTATCCCTATGCTCACATTGAGGAAATTACTGATTATAATATTTTTACAGAAAAAAGCTCCATTGTCGGTGCATATTTGAAAAATACTCAACAAAGAATATTTCCATTCAAAACATACAAAAAAATGGACTCTGATCCTCTGTCCTCGACACTAAACGTTTTGTCTAGAATTCAAGAACACAATAGTTCGGCCGCCATACAGTTTGTTGTTCGTTCAGCCAACAGAAAATGGCGTAGAAAAGGTGTCCGTATTGTCCGTGATGTAAAAAAAGGTGAGAAATTTGAAAAAGTTGCCGGGAGATCTACTTTTGCAAGAGGACTTTTAAAAACCACTAAAGCTTTTGGGGAACAATTCTCAAAAAACCCGCAAGATCCGACCAAGCCACAAGAGCACTATCAACTCTCTGCTATGGAAGAGGAAATGCTTAAAGGTATTGAAGAAAAACTATCAAAAGGAGGACTTGACACAACTGTCCGCATAATAAGTGCTTCGGACAATGAGGAAGTAGCTAGACAAAATTTGGATAATATAGTCAATTCTTTCAGCCAATACAATTTGTACCGCTATGGAAATTCATTCAGAGCCATAATCCCAAGAAACCAAAAAATGATAATAAGAGATTTTATTTACCGCTCTTTTCATGAAAACAGATCGCTACTTATGAATACCGAAGAAATGGCCGGACTATGGCATCTGCCTCTGCACTCTACCGAAGCTCCAAATATAAAGTGGCTTTTGGCTAGAAAAGCCTCTCCTCCACCGAATCTACCACAGGAGGGCCTCTTGCTTGGTCATATACCTTATCGCGGACAAGATTATGAAGTTAAAATAAAAAAATCCGACAGAAGAAGACATCTGTATGTAGTTGGAAAATCAGGTGGTGGAAAATCAGTATTTATACAAAATTTAGCTGTCCAAGATATTCAAAACGGAGAAGGAGTAGCCGTAGTTGATCCGCATGGTGATTTTGCCGAATATGTTTTGGAACACATACCAAAAGAACGAGCCGACGATGTAGTAGTGTTCAATCCTTCCGACTCCGAGGGGCCAATAGGCCTAAACATGCTTGAGGCTAAAAACGATGATGAAAAAGATTTTGCAGTACAAGAGATGATTGCTATTTTTTACAAATTGTTTCCACCAGAAATGATTGGGCCAATGTTTGAACACAACATGAGAAATGTTATGCTTACTCTTATGGCTGATTTGAATAATCCAGGCACCATAATAGATGTTCCACGCATGTTTACTGACGATGATTATGTAAAAATTTATTTGAAAAAACTGAAAGATCCGGTTGTGAGAGCCTTTTGGGAAAAAGAAATGGCCAAAACCAGCGACTTTCACAAATCTGAAATGCTTGGTTATCTGATTTCCAAAGTTGGCCGGTTTGTCGAAAATGAAATGATGCGCAACATCATGGGACAACAAAAGAGCGGCTTTGACTTCCGAGACGTCATGGATAATCAAAAAATACTAATAGTAAATTTAGCTAAAGGCAAGACTGGAGAAGTAAATGCCAAGCTTCTTGGTCTAATAATTGTCGCCAAGCTACAAATGGCTGCTATGGGACGAGTTGGACTCCCGGAAGAACAACGCAAAGACTTCTATCTCTACATTGACGAATTTCAAAACTTTATCACTGATTCCATTGCCACAATTTTATCTGAAGCTCGTAAATATCGCTTAGATTTAATTATTGCTCATCAATACTTAGGACAACTCACTGATGACAAAGGTAGAAGTGAAATAAGAGACGCTGTGCTTGGTAATGCCGGTACTATATGTGCCTTTCGAATTGGTCCTGAAGATTCCGAAATACTGGCAAAAGAGTTTGCTCCAACTTTTGGCGCTTACGACCTCATGAACGTAGAAAAATTCACTGTGAATACAAAACTGTTAGTTGACAACGAACCAACAAAGCCGTTCAACATGAATACCTATCCTCCCACACCAGGCAATAAACAGCTCGGAGAGGCTATAAAACAGCTTTCGCGATTAAAATATGGACGTGATAGAAGTATTGTCGAAGCAGAAATAATGGAAAGAACAAAACTGGATCAAGGTGTTGGTGATAGTAAAGATAATATGATTGAGGCATCTTTATAATGTCAAATGATGAATTATGAATGGTGAATATAGTTTCGACATTTGGCGTTAACACCTTATTCCCATCTTATCCCCTAATATGTCTAACTAGTTTAGATTTTTTTTGATACAATAGACTTCTCTACACTTTATCATTCTTCATTCGACATTTGGCATTAACAATGTATGAACCACATTTCCGATATCTTAAATGATTCAAAATTATTAAACCACGGCTCTTCAAAACAAGATGATAATATCTCTGATCTTAATCTCAACCTTGACCTTAATAATTCAGGCGACAAAAAAGAAGAAAACAATAAAAATATTTCAGATACTTCCCTCACATTAGACAAAGAATTAATAAAAAATCAAATCTACAAAATCAAAGACCAGCTCGATTCCCTGCTCCGGCTAGTAAACGGTGAAACAAAGAATACCTCTCTTACTTCTTCCGAGGGAGAAATCAGTGAAATTGCAAAGTTCGAAAATGGAGAAAAAATAATCGAGGGTGTATTCAATGGTGAAAAAATGGTTGGTCCTGATGGGGAAGAATATGCCATACCTGTCAATTACGCCAGTAAATCAAAACTGGTAGAAGGAGACATAATGAAGTTAACTATTACAAATATCGGAAAATTTATTTATAAGCAAATTGGTCCCGTTATTAGAAAACGCCTAATCGGAAAATTAATTTTTGACGAAGAAAAGCAACTTTGGTTTGCCAAGCATGATGGTAAACAATACAAAATTCTAACCGCATCTGTAACATTTTATAAAGGAAAACCTGGTGACGAAGTAATAATTCTTATCCCAGAAGGAAATCATTGTGACTGGGGGGCGGTGGAAAATATAATATCACAATAAAAAATGGCCGGTACAACATCCAAAAGCAAAATATTATTGCAATACGGAGGTATATTCCTCCTTTTTTTTAGTATTTTTCTCTTCGGACAACTGACAAAAGTAGATCTTTTTGGCTATGACGCCTATTATCACGCCAAACACAGCGCGCTCATAGCGCAGTCTGGAAATTTATCTCTTGTAGAACCATGGGTTGAATATCACTTCCTTTCCTACGCACCGGTAGATCCATATTGGTTATTTCATGTTATTACGGCCGGTTTTATAAAATTGTTCGGAACAATGCTCGGAATAAAAATAATCTCTGCTTTAGCAGCAACTTCCGTTTTTTTATCCTTTTATATTGTTTTAAAAAAACTAAATTTAAAAAAACCATTTATTTTTACTTTGCTTTTTTTTATTTCTTCTTCTTCTTTTTTATTTAGACTGCTATTGGAACGCCCTTTTGTCATTTCTATAGCCTGCACTCTGCTTGGCATATATTTTATTATAAAAAAACGTTATCTTTTTCTTGGAATTCTTTCAACAGTATATATTCTTCTATACAATCTGGCTCCCATTCTGCTTTTTTCAGTCATTATAGATTTAATTATTCAGAAAATACACAGACCCAAATTAGACTTGAAGCCTCTCATTGCTGCCCTCATTGGATTAACTTTGGGTCTCCTGCTTCATCCTCACACTACAAATTATATTGTTCTCATCTACTCGCATTTCATTCAAATCTTTTGGTTGAAAATAAACGGAGTTTCATTGCCAAGCGGACTTGAAATCCAAATTGGCAGCTCTCTATCTTTTTTAAAGTATAATATTTTTGCTGTCATATCTTTTGTAATCAGCGCTGCTATATATATTTCCCTGCGTCTGGATGATGCAAAAAAATATCTACTGGACTTATTTTTTGTGATTAGTACAATCTGGTTTTTGCTGGCCATGGTCATACCAAGAGCCATAGAATATTGGATCCCATTTTCGTGGATTTTCACGGCTGTTCTCTTTACATACTTAACCAAAAAAGGATTTATTTCAAATATAAAAGACGGATTTGAAAAAAAATTAAAATTAAAATTATTAAAAATATTTTTAATAATTTTAATAATGGAGATCTTCTTTCTTCCTTTTTACAATTTATCTAAATATATAATGCAGGAAAATAAAACTACTGATCTAAGCAGCCACGAAGAAATTAATAATTTTCTTATTAAAAATACAGATAAATATTCTCTGGTTTTTTACCCAAAGTGGTCTATGTTTCCCAAATTCTTTTATTCAAACACCCACAACCGCTATATTTCCGCCTTTGATCCTGTCTTTACCTATACTTACAACCCAGAATTCTTTTGGATTTACTCTCATATTGTAGCCAACGGCTTATATTGCAATACTGAAGAAATTTGCGAAGGCCCACTAACACCACAAAAAAATTTAGAGGCTATACATCTTGCTTTTGAAAAAATATTTGAAACCCATATAATTATCATGGAAAAAGATAGCTATACTCCCCTCTTACCAATTCTTCTCCATGATGAAGATAATTATAAAAAAAAATTTGAAAATGAAATATTTTTGATTTTTGAAGTACTGTGAGGCACTTAAGCAACCGGATCCAAATAATTATCTTTATCTACTGGAGATAATTAACAAATAAAAAACACCCACTTGGGTGTTTTTTGTGCTTAAGTGCTATCGTGCTAAAATGCTCAAACGAACAACTAACTCATGTGCTTTGAGACAAGCTTGGTCATCTCAAACATGTTTACTTCAGCTTTACCATCAAACAATGGTTTTAGCTTATCATCTGCGATGATGTTTCTCTTGTTGCTTGGGTTTTGAAGATCGTTCTTCTTGATGTACTCCCAAAGCTTCTTAACGACTTGTCCTCGAGGTAGTGGTCCTTTACCAACTACTGCTTCAAGCTCTTCACTAAGTTTGAGGGGCTTGAGCAAGGCGGGGTTTGCTTTGCGTGGCATAGTGTGTAGGTTAATTATGAATGAAAAATACCTAAATGATTAATAAACTCTAACTTGTCCACACTATAGCATATTTTAGCAGAATGCACAATAGAGACGGCAAAAAATAGGTTTACTACTGCCAACAGATACGCTATAATATACGAGCTAAAATCTCTATTTATAATTTATAATTTGGCATTTTACATTATATGGCACTGTATCACAAACACCGTCCTCAAACCTTCGCGGACATAGTAAATCAAGCCCACATCATCACCACGCTTGTCAATCAAGTAAGAAATAGCAAGACTGCCCACGCCTATCTTTTTTCTGGTCCGCGAGGAGTTGGAAAGACCACAACGGCGCGTATTTTAGCCAAATCTTTGAATTGCGAAGATAAAAAAGATAGAGCCGAAGAGCCATGCAACAAATGCCAAACCTGCCAAGAAATTAGCGGATCTAGGAGTATTGACGTGATAGAAATAGACGCCGCCAGCCACACTGGCGTAGACAATGTCAGACAAAATATTATAGAAAATGCCCAGTTCAAACCGACCAAGTCAAAATACAAAATTTTCATCATAGACGAGGTCCATATGTTGTCCACAGCCGCCTTTAACGCGCTATTAAAAACCCTGGAAGAACCACCTGAATATGTAATGTTTATCCTCGCCACTACTGACCCTCATAAACTCCCAGCAACCATCATTTCTCGTTGCCAAAGATTTGGTTTTAACAAAGTTTCTGACGATGAAATGAAAAAATACTTGAAGAGTGTTGCCAAGGAAGAAGGTATAAAAGTAGACGACGAGGTACTTGGAAGGATAGTCAGAAAAGGCGAGGGATGCGTGCGTGATGCCATTAGCCTACTGGATCAGCTCATGTCTGCCGGTGACAAAAATATCACAGTTGAAACTGCTTCACTCATTTTACCTACAACTAATATTGAATTACAGCTTGACTTTAGTGAATCTCTAATTAAGAAACAGACAAAAGACGCTCTTAAATTTATAAATGATTTAGTTGAAAAAGGAATATATTTAACTCAATTTTCCACCCAACTAATAGAATTCCTTCGCATGCTCATGATAGCAAGTATTGATGCCAAACTGGCGCAGACAGAACTTGACCTAAACAAAAATGCCCGCAAACGCATGGATGAACTAACAAAGCTAATTTCACATACAAAAATCGTTAATCTAATTGATCTAGCACTAAAACGCACAGCTGAAATAAAGTCCTCTCCTCTGCCTCAACTGCCTTTGGAGATGCTCGTGATTGAATGGACTGCTGGTGATACAAGCGTAAGAACTTGCCTGGACTCAATTAAAACAAATAATAATACTATATTGGATAATAAATTGACACAGCAAGAAGACAACACTAAAACACCTGCAGACAAAAGCGAAGAAAATAAAAAACTCAAGTTCGTCGAACGGGTAAAACAAGTGGTCACCAAAAAAACAATTAATCAAGAAGACGTGGAACAAAAATGGGACGAATTTATTTCTAAAGCTGAAAAAGAAGCGCCGTCGTTAATTTTTATCTTGAAGATGTCAAAATTAATAAATGTAGAAAATAATATAATTGCCCTTGCTGTAGAATATAAATTTCATCAGGAAAAACTAATGGAAAAAATTACAAAAAACAAAATGGAAGTCATTTTGAATGAAATTCTAGATACAAAGGTTAGAATTGAAGTGAATGTCGAAAAAATAGAAAAAATAGAAAAAGAAAATCAAGAGCTCCAGGAGCTGGCCTCGGTACTGGGAGGAGAGATTGTCAACTAAACAATGCAACAATGCAACAATGCAACAATAAAATTAAATACATCAGAGCCATATTTATTGGTATTTTTTTGTTTATGCCACTTAGCTTGTCTGCCAAAAATCTATCAGTCCCCTTCACTCCCCAGTCCCCATTCGGGCATTGGGTAGAGCCATGGGCAAATGCTTGTGAAGAGTCAGCAACCACAATGATTGACTTTTATTACAGGTATTACGGTAAAAAACAAATAAAAGATACTAAGGCTGCGGAACAAATATTAAGGCTCATAAGTATAGAAGATAACTACCTTGGTTTTAATAAAGATAATAATGCCAAAGAAATAGCTGAAATAATAAACTTATTTTTACCATGGGAAGCCGAGGTAATATTGAATCCCAGTGTGGAAGAAATAAAAAAGGAAATAGATGAGAGCCGACCAGTAATTATGCCTGTTTTTGGAGAACCCCTAAACAACCCTTACTATCATAGCGAACAAGTTGACTATCACGTATTTGTCATAAGTGGGTATAATGATGAAACACAGGAGTTTATAACACAAGATCCAGCCACCCCAGAAGGTATTGACTTTCATTATTCTTATGATACAATTATGGACGCCATGCATGACTTTCTACCAAATAACAAAACATACAAAGGTAGAAAAGTAGCGATTTTCACACGCCAAGGATTAACTTTTTCGGCAGACACCGACGGAGACAATGACGGATTAAGTAAGAAAGAAGAAATAAAATACGGCTCAATACTTTTTTTTAGAGACAGTGATGGAGATGGTTATCTAGACGGCACAGAAGTAAGGTATGGTTACTCCCCTACTACTAAAGAAGGCAAACCGGGTGAGGGGTCTCTTGTCAAAACTATTGATAATCCACGCGTTTATCTAATAAAAAATGGGCAAAAACGTCATATTGTATCTGAAACGGTTTTCCTTCGACGTAGATGGAAATGGGATGATATAAAAATAGTAAATGAAAAATTTCTAAATGAAGAGTTTAAGATCGGCAAACCGGTTACAAATTAAATATTCGGGAGTCGTCTAATGGTAGGACTTCAGGTTCTGGTCCTGACTATCGGGGTTCAAATCCCTGCTCCCGAGCGAGTCGCCTTTTAGGCGGCTTTTTACTGGGGTATTTACTATGAATTTAAAAAATCTAAAAATAGTATTGAAAGGTCAACCAAGTTTTCGTTTTAAACAAGCATTTAAAGCGATCTTTGTGGATCTGATAACTGACTGGAATGATAATACTACCCTACCACTAACTTTGCGAGAAACTTTGAACAAAGAATGTTCACTAGAAATAAAATCAAAAATATTTGATTCAAGAAATAGTAAAGCTGCAAAAGCTCTTATAACTCTTCAAGATAATACAAAGATTGAAACGGTTTTGATAAAGCATAAAGACGGTAGAGCGACTGTATGTGTTTCATCTCAAGTCGGTTGTCCCATGGGTTGTAATTTTTGCGCTACCGGCAACATGGGTTATAAAAGAAATTTAGAAGCTAGTGAAATAGTAGAGCAGGTTTTATTTTGGCAACGCTATTTACATAATGGTGGTAACGATCCAAACAAAATTACAAATGTTGTCTATATGGGGATGGGGGAACCTTTTTTAAATTATGATAATGTCATGGAGTCTATCAGATTAATTAATGACAAAGATGGGTTTAATATTGGGGCACGTCATATTTCTATTTCTACAATTGGTTTAGTGAACGAGATAAATAAATTTGCTAAAGAAAAAATACAAATTAATCTGGCTATTTCACTACATGCCTCAAATGATAAACTTCGTTCAGAGCTTATGCCTATAAATAATAAATATCCATTGAAAGAACTAATGTCTGCCGTGGAAAATTATGTAAATAGTAGATCAAGGCAGGTTATGTTTGAATATTTGATGATAGACGGTATAAACGATAGTGAATATCATGCCAAGGAGCTCGCCAGACTTATAAATCATCCGCTGTATGTGGTAAATCTAATCCGTTATAATCCGACCGGAAAGTACCAACCGTCATCTCCATCTGCCATAAAAAAATTTGAAAATATTTTACTAAGAGCAGGAATTAAAGTAACTCAACGACATGGTTTTGGTACAGATATAGATGCTGCTTGTGGACAGTTGGCTGGGGAAAATAAATAAATTTATTCAACAAAACGACAAAAATAAAACCGCCACACGGCGGTTTTAAATGTTTAGATGGTCAGGTGGTCAGATAATCTCAACGTCCCGGCGGAATTTGATAATATTGCATAATAAACTTCGCAATCTCGGCAAATGTCGGTGCCGCTGTGGTAGAAGAAAAAGCCCGGTGCGGTTTTTCAAACTTTACAATCATCACAAATTTTGGATCATCAACCGGCCCAAAACCCACAAAAGAATGGTTAGTCTCATCTGTATAACCGCCCGGCCCAGCGATTTGCGCTGTACCAGTTTTGCCGGCCACATAATAACCAGGAACTCTGGCCAAACTGGCTGTTCCTGTGTCTATAACCCTAACAAGCATGCCGGCCAGTAGAGAAGAAGCATGTTTATCTATAACTGTCCTAATTTCTTCTGGCTTAGTGGTTTCTACTTTTCCTTCGCCGTAGCGCACTTCTTTAACAATATAGGGTTTCATAAGTTTGCCTCCATTAGCAATGGCTCCAAAGGCAGTAACTAACTGAAGAGGTGTCACCGTCAGACCTTGACCAAAAGAGGCTGTGGCAGTGTAACAGTCAAATTTATCTTTTTGATTACGATACATAGACTCAATGGTACCAGAATTTTCTACAGACAAGCCAATACCAGTTTTTACCCCAAAACCAAATTTTTCAATATAATTTACAAACTTTTCTTTACCAAGTTTTTGGGCCACATAAACCATGCCGGTATTTATTGAATTTTCGAGTACTCCTACCATAGTCTGTTCACCGTATTTTTTACCATCAGCATTATATATCAGCTTACTGCAACCTACATCCACGCTTCCTATATCATAAAAACGACTGTCTGGTTCAAGAATTTTTTCATTCAAAGCTCCGGCCATGGCAATCGGCTTAAAAACAGAACCTGGCTCGTAAGGCGTAAAGATATTAGTATTGTTGTAAGCATTAACATTCTCAACCAATCCATACTCATTGGGATCAAAATCAGGATAAGAACACATGGCGAGAATTGCACCAGTCTGCGGATCCATAATGACAAGAGAAGCACTCTGTGCCCCATACTCCTCTTGTTTTTCCTTGAGTTTCTCACAAGCCATAAACTGTAAGGTCCTGTCAATGGTTAACACTAAGTCGACACCATCCATGGCTGGCTTAAATATCCTACCAGCTAGAGAAATCCAGCTCCCCTGTGCGCTTCGTATACCTTCCAAAAAACCTCCACTCCCGGCTAGTTCTCTTTGCCAATAACCCTCTATTCCATAGCTACCTATATCATTGCCCTTTTCGTCTTTCCCCAAAAAACCAATTATTTGAGCGGCAAGATTTCCTTCTGGGTAAAACCTGTGGGGACGACGTAAAAAATGAATGCTAGGCAATTCAAGGTCTCTAATCTGTTCATAAACATCTTCATCTAACTTTTGTTCTATTGGTTCATATGGATCACCTGATTTTTTTAACTGCATGAAGACGGACAATTTCTTTTCATCGTCATATTTTAAAACTTCTGCCAATTTTTCTGCCACGTCCTCAGCCATTTTTTCGTCCAAAATATCGCGAGTGTCAGCAAACATCAAAAACATATCCTTATTAATAGCCAAAGGAAACTCCTCTCCTGTCCTGGAATCTTGAATATATACTGAACCGCGAGAAGGAAAAAGCTCGGCAGACATCTCATGCGACCCAGAAGCTAAGGCAGTATAAAAATTATGTTGAAAAACCATAAGAACAAACAATTTTGCAATAACCAAAACAAACACGACGGCAAGCATTGTGCTCACCGCGCGTATTCTCATATCTTTTTTTTCTTCTGAACGACGAAATGAATCGCGGGAAGAAGTTTTTACGTATCTAATCATCTAGATAATTGTAAACCAGAACTTCCTAAATTACCTAATTGTCCAAACATCATTGTCCCAAAAACCTGGCCCATAAGTTCTTCAATTGTGCTATAGCTTTCTGGCTCTTCCAGTGTAATTTTTTTATTATGATCAAATAATTCTATAACTGCTTTTATCTTTCCTTGGTTACCTTCTTCTACATCCTTAATATCCCCTTCAAAAGATACTTTATAAAGCAGGGAGTTGCCAACTCCAATCCACAGATGTATATCTTTGTTATCTAGTTGCCCCACCCAATTCTCCATACTTTCTAACTCGTCCGCAGGCATTTTTTCTCCATCATTATTTATTTTGTAAGCCTCAAGAGAAAACTTGAGTGTTTCTTCTTTATCAAGATTGGCTACAAAATGCTTGGCGCGACCGGCCTTTACTTTTTCTACGCCTATGGTTTTAGAAACCGAAAAAAATTGGGTTTCTTCAGCCAACTCCATTATTTTTTCTGCCTTCTCACTATCTTTTTTAGAATCCTCGTCCTCTTCCACGTTTACATCTGACGAAAGTGAATCAAAAGAACTCTTATCTAATTTTATCCATTTTCCATTAAGTGCACTGATAAGAGCATCGACCATCAATTTGGAATCATCCCCCACTGGGATATTTATTTCTCCAGCTTTAAGGTATGTAGCCTTATCTAGACTTATTACAGATAACGCTAAACTTCCGACGTCTCCTTCTTCTTTTTTGTAATTCAAACTTAAATCAACATAACCATTTCGGCTCTCCTCATTTTTTTCAAAAGCACCACTAAATTCTATGACTGCTTTTCCTTTGGTTAATTTTTCCTCTTGAACATCGCCTCCAAATCCTCCCAAAAATCCAGCTTGGTATTTTTCTACACCAGCTAGCCTCCCGGTCTCTCCCTCCACTGTTACTGAACCTTCAAATTTTGAGGACTTGAGGTCTGCCATTTTATCTTGCATGCCTTTTATCATGCTTTCTGGTGACTGCAGAGGTCCTCTTAGAATAAACCATCCTCCTGCTCCTATAAGTACGACCACCAAGAGGCCGAGAATTACCTTCTTCATAAAAATAGAATTAGATTCTCCTAAATAAAATTTAAAATTATTACACTCTTCTCTGCTTCCCCATCCTCTTTTCTGCTATTTCTTTATCAATTAGACCATCTTTCAACAATTGTTTAACTGAATTATCCATTGTCTGCATACCATCTCTGGCTCCGGTCTGGATGGCGCTGTATATTTGAGCGATATTATTTTCTCTAATTAAATTGGATACCGCCGAAGTATTTACCAAAATTTCTCGCGCTACTACCCTCTTTCCATCAGCATTTGGCAATAATTGCTGGGCAACAATGCCGCGCAATACTGCTGCAAGTTGAATTAATACTTGTTTCTGGCGTGAACCTTCAAAAACATCCACAATTCTCTCAACTGCTTCGGCCGCTGTTGAAGTGTGCAAAGTTGAAAAAACTAAGTGGCCTGTTTCTGCAGCTGTTAAAACTATAGCAATAGTTTCTGGGTCACGCATTTCGCCAACTAAAATTACATCTGGATCTTGACGCAAAACGTGCTTGAGGGCATTGGCAAAAGACTTGGTATCTGTACCAATCTCCCGCTGTTCAACAAGACTCTTATCATCTTCAAAAACAAACTCAATCGGATCTTCTATGGTCATAATATGCGCCTTGCGCGTTTTGTTGATCTCATTGACCATGCTGGCAAGCGTAGTAGATTTTCCATGGCCTGTGGGACCGACAACCAGCACTAATCCATCCAGTAAACCTGTAAAACCAATCAAAGGCTGTTCAAATCGCAAATCTTGCGGTGTGGGAATTTCTTTTGGAATAAGGCGCGCTGCCATACCAATTTGCCCTTCTTGGCGATGTAAATTGACGCGAAAACGATGCCCCTCAATATTATAACCAAAATCCAATTCCATATTCTCCTGAAATTGTTGTTTTTGATCGGCTGAAAGCAAATCTAAAATAGCAATTTCTAATTGCTTGCCAGCCAAATCGTCATCTTTGAGACCTCGAAGATCTCCATCAATACGAAGAGTTGGCTTTTCCCCACCAACAAGATGAAGATCAGAGGCATTATTCTTTATTGCCGCTTGGAAATAAGATTTGAGTGTTTTCATAGATATTGAAAATTAATAAATGGCAATTGGTAATTTTTACCCACTTTTAAAGGGGGTTCACGAGGCTTACGTGGCTAAAGCCACACAAGCCCGGCCTAAAGGCCAGTGGATTGATTATTATACATACAGTTTACCATATCTAGAACTCCAAAGGCAATGCTTGATTTTTATTGTATTTTGCACTACAATAACTACAAAATCCACTTGTATAATAATACAAGTTTACCCCACACCAAAGGTGTGGGGTTTACGTGGCGTAGTAAAACGGAGCCGCGGGCTATAGCGCAGTTGGTAGCGCGCCACGTTCGGGACGTGGAGGTCGGCAGTTCAAGTCTGCCTAGCCCGACTAAATTTCATATGCCACAACAACTCCCATCACTCTTCAAAACCCAAATCTCCATGCACGAATGGTTTGAACAGATCGGGCATGAGAAAGCACAGGCAGTTCGTGATGAAGATCTCACTCGTCAAGCGCGTTTAAAACAGCTGAATGAAATTACAGGCTTGCCTTATGATAAGCCGGAAATATTCAGCCTGCATGATCTTTTGGACAAGACTAAAAAATTTACAAACTTTTTTGAACAAAACAAAAATAAAAAATGCCGACTGCGGCTTTTGCCACTGACTGACGACGCACAAAAACTCCGCACTGTCGGACGAACAATTTCTGAAGCAGTGGAATGGTTCAAAGAACAAAATATTGATCCAGATAAATACAAGCTGCATTTTTTTAAATTTTCTGATGAAACCTATTGGTCAACAATTTTTATAGTAAATAACAACGGCATCTTTGGTGAAATTATATGGGGTGGTCACAGCCAGCTGACGCAAGGATTCCATGAAAACAAACCTATTACCTTTTCTTTTGATTTTAACTCCTGGAAATTGAGCAGAAATAATTCAAACGCGCTTGAACATTTGAAATCTATTGTCAAACATCTTTTTATTTCCGATAAATCTTTGCAACAAAAACTGGAACGAAAACTAGGCGTCACTTTTGCCAAAAATTATCTTAAAGGATATTTTGAAACAGTACTTGCTGATAATGTGCCTCTACAATTTCTTGATTACAATCGGGTGTTGGGAGAAATATACAAAGATTTTACAATAAATCCAATACATACTGACCAAACAAAGCTAACTGGTCAAACCGGCTCGCCAGGAATTGTGACTGGAAAAGTTCGTATTGTAAAACCTGAACAAATCTCTCATACAAACTTAAATCCAGATGAAATCTTAGTCTGCGACATGACCAGCCCGGATTATGTCCCGCTCATGAGACAAGCTGCCGGCATTATCACTGACTGCGGAGGAATCTTAAGCCACGCAGCGATTGTCAGTCGAGAACTTGGCAAGCCGTGTATTGTTGGGGTTGGGAATGCAGTAAAAATGTTGGAAGATGGGCAGAAAGTAAAAATGGATGCAGATAAAGGTATCATAAACCAATAAGCAAATACAGTATGGAAAGATACGGACTATCCCGAATATTTCAAAATCTCGGTAAAAGAAGAAGGTTTGAAACTAACCCAGAAAGCACAGGTGTACAAGAGCCAAATGTTGCTATTACTCCTATACCAGAAAAAGTAGACGCTCTACATCTAGAAACCGAAAAAGAGACCAGAAAAATGAAGGATATAGTGGAAATCAAATTTTTTGTCGGTCCACATGGAAGCTTGGAAGATTTCAAAAAACTCCGCGAGGAATTACAACGAACAGATGTCCTTATCTTGGAAGGATATGGGTGGGATAAAGAATATGAAGAAAGACGACAGCAAGTTGCAGATGGACTTGTAGAACCAACTTCGCCAGAAACAGGATCAATACGAAGTATGATTGAAAATACAATACATAACACATACATAAAGATACTTACGGCAGATGTACCGAAAAATCATCCAGAGAAAGAAAAAATAGATCGACTCCAGACAGAGCGAACGACGCAAGAAGGCCTAGTGAGAAAAGCATTCTTAAATGGTGAATTTTCTAATGCAGTCCATCGACAACTTGACGCGAATACAGCACGAAACGTATCACAATCATTGCGTGAAGATATAATAAAAGAACAACTTGAAGCGCAACTTCAATCTATTAAAGATACCACCCCAAAACTCAAAGAAAAAGACAAAATTAGAGTGGTTGTTTTCTTTGGTTTAGCGCATATAAACGTATATAAAAAACTTCGGAAAGAAGGATGGAATTCAAAATTACAACCAACAAAATCCACAGTATTTCATGATTCAGGTTCAAGCCAATATCTAAACAAAGGCAATTCGGGATACCGCGAACGTAATCTTTATGCGGCACGTCAAATTGTTGAACAAATGATCATCAACCAACTACCAAACCCTGATAAAAATACAGATAACAATATAATACAAGGAGCGGCACGGATAATTGTTGAAAAGCTAACTCTGCGAGATATAGAGAAAATATTCAAAGAGATATCTGGAACACAAGATGAGCGAAAAAAAGAAAGGATATTTAGAAGTAAAGTAGGTAAAGCTTCAGGTCTTATATTTCCATTGACTGAACGTGAGTGTAGAAATTTGGTGATTGGAACAACAAGAAGTGAAAAATTGACGCGATAACAAATCTTCCTAGTCTGACAAAAAATCTCGCTTAAGCGAGATTTTTAACTAAGTAAAATCACTTTCACTCCTCCTTTCACCCAGCTTCTCCAACATCTCCAGGTTTCTCTTTTAACAAAGTTCCCAATTTTTCTTTTGTCAGTCTTATCTCTTCACTCCAACTTTCTAAAGATTTCATCAATCTATCTTGCTCTGCAAGCAGAGCTTTAACATGATCTTTAATTAGCCTACTTCCACCCCATTCTCCCTATTCAAGGGGCATTACATGAATCCATCTACCGGGACCATTATCAAAAGCGTCAAATGTGGCCTCCAATTTCTCACGAACCACTCTTTCTCCGTCTTCAAGCTCAGAGAGAAATGCTAATGTATAATTAATCAACTGCTCTCTATATTGTTCCACAGTCATACTATCTTCTTGTTCACTCCATCCTGTCTTCTTTTCCCTACTGAATTTTTTCCACACTTCTAATTCTTCATTAAAATCCCTATTTGGTCTTGGTTCCCCCCCAACCTTTGTTCCACAGTCATATATTTTATTTATAAAAATAAAGTTTTCTAGATTATTTCTTCTATTTTCCAGTTTTATTTTTCTTCCACTGCGCCTTCACAATCTTCTCCACCATATCACGTATACTGTCAATCAGATCATTCTCAACCGCATATTTATTCACTACTTCTTCGACCATTTTGTAATATTTGGTCTTAGTCATCTTGTCCCATCCATCTGACTCCATTACTTTTATCTTTACATCGCTGTAAACATCAGCTGCATAATCAAGCATCTGATCTCTAGTTTCTTTTCCTTTTTTTGTAGCATTGAGCCACATCATCCCGGCGCCAAGCAAGCCACCAAGAAATAAACCCTTTTTAAATTTGCCCATACGTTGCTAATTAAAAATGAAAAATGATAAATGTAAAATTATAGACGATTGTCTGATTTCCTTGAATTTATAATAATACTTGATAGTATTTTAATGATTTCAAAATTTTCTTGCTTTAAATTCTTCATTCTCTTTTTTAAATCCAATGATTCTTCAAAAAACAACAGCCAGTTATATGTTTCAAGAGCCGATTTGCGTGCTATATCCATATATTGCCTGTTTATTATATCAAATTTACTATTCCACCACAAGCTCTCTATACACCCCGTCTAATCGTTTAACAATACCTTCCCAAGTATACTTCTCTTCCACAATAGCCCTAGCTCGCTGTCTCCACTCATCTTGATTTGTTTCATCTGAAAAATATCCGGCAATTGTTTCGGCTAATTCTTCTGGTATATTTGGAGTAAAGACTAATCCCCCATCTTGAGCTACACTACGAACACCTGGCAGATCACTGGCCACCACTGGCACTCCACTGGCCATGGCTTCGAGCAAAACCATGCCAAACGCCTCTCCCTGATTTATAGATGGCAAGACAAATAAATCAGCCATATTATAAAAATAAGGCAGTTCATTATTATCAACATATCCTGTAAAACGCACCATATTGTTTAAACCATAACTCTGGGCTTGTAATTGAAATTTCTCCCGCAAATCCCCTTCTCCAACAAGCACTGCCTGAACTTTTACTCCTGAATTTTTAAGAATTCTCAAAGCTTTTAACAACACAGGAATTCCCTTAAAATAATGCGCTACATCCATGCCACCCACAAATAGCAATGTAGGCTTATTTTGATCTAAATTCAGCCTGGCAAACAGTTCAGAAGGCCTCTCACGGGGCAAAAACGCCTGTGTATCAACTCCAAACGGCAATTCCATCCATTTACCCCTGTTTTGCTCAAATAAGCCTCTAGCGTCGCTTGACTCTATATAATCAAAAGAACTGGCTAAAATCTTGTCAGCTACACCCAAAATACGCGGCATCCAATAACTGGAATAGTATTTGAAAAATAAACCTTTCCATCCCATTCCGCGAGTATCCATGTGGTATGTAACAACTAGAGGATTTTTTGGATGCTTAATTTTCCATTTTCTAACTATGTTGGCTGTGCCAAAAAATGGATAATGTAAATGGACAATATCAAAATCATCTAACTCACGCTTTACTTGCGGCATGTAGGCTGCGTTGCCATAACGCAACGGAGTTTTCAGACGCGTCGCATAATCAATCTGATTCTGAACTTCCTCTGTATGCTTTTCAACCGGCGCCGCTTCTGGTTCCTTTATTTCTTCATGTTTGTAATACTGTGGAGTAAACACTTCCACTTCATGTCCGAGCTCGGCCAAATGACTAGCAGTCTGAAAAACAACATTTCCCATGCCGGCGTAGTATGGTGGATACGTTGATACGATATGGGCAATTTTCATAATCACTAGAACACTCAAGCACGATAGCACTTGAGCAACTCTAATTTTAATATTTCGGTGCTTTAGTGTTATCGTGCTTCAAGTGCTCAAACGCTAGGGTGTCATCCCTCACAACCTTCGTCAAATCCCTTTTTAGTCCTTCCAACTTTACATTTAAACGAAACAACAGATAAAAAATGACTGCGACTGAAACATAAATTACCAGATCCGCGCCGCGACCAATGCCAATGTGATCGGCAATTTTTTGGGCGTTATTTGGCCAGACTACAACAACTCCCACTGAAATCCAAAATAATACCCAAAACAAAGCACCTTTAGGACCAAGTAGACCTTCCTTGTATTTTCTTACGACGTTTATTATTGCAAACAACGCAAAAAGAACTAAAAGAATTTGGAATGTAATTAACATATTTAAAACAATTTTAAATTATAAATTTTGGCACTGGTAGGAGATTCACGGGCTAACACCCACTTTTCTCCTTACCAAGGTTATCCAATTATGATATTTAGGAAGGAACACTTGAGCTAGTTCTAACGGCGATTTTCCATTACGATCCGTAAATTT
>Ga0210057_1003263_pt1 | contig 22458 bp, 20 predicted proteins | sample CryGeyCG2114_010_2_FD_183968 | JGI IMG/M metagenome (GOLD analysis project Ga0210057, IMG submission 183968) | Groundwater microbial communities from aquifer - Crystal Geyser CG10_big_fil_rev_8/21/14_0.10 (SPAdes) (version 2) | ecosystem: Environmental > Aquatic > Deep subsurface > Groundwater ...
CCCGAAATATCGGTTGAATTATGTTGGGCGGACTAGTCGAGAATACTTTCATCATCGGTTCCTTTCTCTAGCTGATTCAAAGATTGAATCATACCAGATTTGTTACCGATGTATCTCAGCCGCCGCACAATATTATAATACTATGCTTGATTTATAGCTGAATTAGGTGTATTCTCGTGTGATGGAATTTTTTTGCATGAATAGGGTGCACCTTTTGATCTTTTAACTTTCCCCTTTACCCTATCTTCTATTTCTGCTAATTTATTCTCGAAGGAGATTCTATGAAACAAAAAATTGCTATTTTAGGCGCCGGAGGAATGTTGGGCTCGATGGTCTTGGATGTTTTTGCCAAAGATAAAGATTTTTATGTTATCGCCACTGTGCGCAGCGCCAAGGAAAAGAAAAATTTGAAAAAAAAATATAAAAATATTGAAATGCGCGAATTGGATATCGAATATGCTGATATAGATGCCCTTAGAAAAGCTCTTAAGGGCGCTAAATGGGTGATTAACTGCATCGGTATTATCAAGCCCTACATTCATGATGATAATGCATTAGAAGTTGAGAGAGCAATTCGTGTTAATTCTTTATTTCCTCATGTTTTAGCTCGTGTGGCGAAAAAAATTAATGCTAAAGTCATTCAAATTGAGACTGACTGTGTTTATTCCGGCAAAACCGGAAATTACAAAGAGGACGATGAGCATGATCCGCCGGACGCTTACGGTAAAACCAAGAGTTTGGGCGAAGCAAAATTTGAAAATGTTTACCACCTGCGCGACTCGATTATCGGCCCTGAACCAAAAGCGCATGTTTCGCTGATGGATTGGTTTCTGGCTCAGCCTAAAGGAGCGACTGTCAACGGTTTCGCTAATCACAAATGGAATGGCATCACAACTCTGCATTTTGGTAAAATCTGTCTTGGGATTATCAAAAGAAATCTGAAAATTCCTAGCATGCAGCACATTATTGCTGCCGACAAGCCCTCAAAGGCCAAAATGTTAACATACTTTGCTAAATATTTTGGTCGAACTGACATCAAGATTATTCCGGTTAAAGCGCCCAAAGTAGTGGATCGGACTTTATTAACAAAAGACCCAAAAATAAACGCGAAGATTTGGCGTGCGGCCGGATACAAGACACCGCCAACAGTGAAAAATATGATTATGGAGCTATCTCAATGGCAAATTCAATAAGAAAATTTATTCCCAAGCCGGTCAAAAAGTCTCTTCTTACAATGACCAAAGTTCTTAACATAGCAAAGGTTACACTCAAATCCTGGAGACGTCGAAAGGTTTTGGGGAAACATATTCAAAATTACATCCTTGAAAAATTTTTCGATCCGAATATTGGCAAGGAATACGGCATTTCCAAGCAGACCAAAACAGATTTAGTTAAAATGTTTCGGCTCATTCCGACCAAAGTGCAGACAGCAACAAATTGGCTCTATTATGTTCATATGGCGACAGTGATTTTTAATATTTCCAAAAAACAAAAAGGGGATGTGATCGAATGTGGATGCTGGAAAGGGGGAAGTAGCGCAATCTTATCTTTAATTTGCAAAGAGGTTGGCCGAAAATTGATTATTGCTGACTCTTTTGAGGGAATTCCTGAAGATGATGACAAGCACGGTCATTTTTATACTCACTTGTCAGTTCTTGGCTATTACGAAAAAGGGATGTACGGCGGCAGTATGGAGGAAGTAAAAAATAATATCGGCCAATATGGCAAAATCAAAGTTTGTCAATTTGTTAAGGGTTTCTACAAGGATTCGCTTAAGAAATTTAAAAAGCCGCTGGTTTTTGCCTTCCTTGACGTTGACTTAAGGTCCTCCTTGGAGGATAGTGTAAAATATATTTGGTCGAACCTGTCTGATGGATCATTTATTTATACCGACGATTCGTGTGATATGGATGTAGTAAAGTTTTGGTTTGATGAAAATTGGTGGAAGAAAAATCTAAAACAGAAAGCGCCGGGCTATGTTGGCAGCGGTTGCGGACTGCCGATAACTCCAGAGTATTCAAGTTTAGGTTACACCCGAAAAATCAAAAACGCAGAAAAAATTTTCAAAAGAAAAAATTGGTTTAATGGATAAAGAAAGGTAAAATGAAAGTTCTGACCATATTGGGCACTAGACCCGAAATAATCCGGCTCTGCCTAATCATCAAAAAATTAGACTCTCTTTGCGATCAGATTTTAGTTCATACTGGACAGAATTATGATACTAATTTAAATGATATTTTCTTGCGTCAGCTTGATGTGAGAAAAATAGATTATTATCTTGGCGCAACAGGCACTCCCGCCGAGCAGATAGGAAAAATTCTGGTTGAGTTGGAAAAAATCATCAAAAAAGAAAAGCCGGACAGATTTTTAGTTTTAGGTGACACCAATAGTTCATTGGGCGCGATCATGGCGAAACGTCTTCATGTTCCCGTTTATCATATGGAAGCGGGCAACCGCTGCTATGACGATCGTGTGCCCGAAGAAGTTAATCGGCGTATCATTGACCATTCCAGCGATATTTTGATACCTTATACGCAGCGTAGCCGCCAAAATCTCTTACGTGAGGGAATTGCCGGGGAACGCATTTACGTTACGGGCAACCCGATTAAAGAAGTACTTGATTATTTTGCCAAAAATATCGAGGCGAGCAAAATTATGGATAGGCTCAAAGTTGAGAAAGGCAAGTTCTTCTTAGCAACACTACATCGGGAGGAAAATGTCGATGTTGAAGAACGGCTTGAAAAATTTGTTAAAGCATTTAATCAACTAGCTGAAAAATATAAAATGCCGATTGTCTGGAGTGTTCATCCAAGAACTAAAAAACGCCTGAAAGCAAGCAAAAAGTTTAAATTGAATAAAACTGTCAAAGCAATCGAACCGTTAGGGCTTTTCGACTTTGTTCATCTTGAAAAAAATGCTTACTGTCTTTTGTCGGATTCGGGCACGGTTCAAGAAGAAGGAGCAATTTTTAACATTCCGAGTGTAACGCTGCGCGATACCACTGAACGTCCTGAAACAATCGAAGCCGGCTCGAATATAATTTCCGGCTGTGAACCGGAGTCAATCCTGCTTAGCGTTAAGGTTGCAACGCAAAAATCTGTCAATTGGGATCCGCCGGCAGAATATTTAGTTAAGGATGTTTCAACTAAAATCGCGAAGATTATCCTGGGTTACAGAAAATGAGCTTCATTCCAAAGGTTTCAATTATAATACCCGTCTACAACGGATCGGATTTTTTACCTCAAGCAATTGATAGTGCCTTGAGCCAAACCTATAAAAACATCGAAATTATAGTTGTCAATGATGGTTCTAACGACAGGGGCGCTACTAAAAAGATTGCCAAATCGTACGGAAATAAAATTCGTTATTTCTACAAAAAGAATGGCGGAGTTGCTTCAGCCCTGAATCTGGGAATTAAAAAGATGAATGGACAATATTTTTCCTGGTTGAGCCATGACGATGTCTATTATCCAAATAAAGTGCAGGCGCAAATTGATTTCTTGAAAAAATTAAAAAATAAAAATGTTGTTTTATACAGTGATTTTGATTTAATAGATAATACTTCTAAAGTTTTCCGGTCGGTTAGAATAAATTCCTCTGCGCCGGAAAAATTTCAATTTGCGTTAATAATTAGTTCGCCTGTTAGCGGATGCACCACGTTAGTTCCCAAAACCATCTTTGATAAAATCGGTCTTTTTAAGGAAAATTTAATGACAATCCAGGATTATGATATGTGGTTTAGGATTGCTGAAAAATATGATTTTATTCATATCCCTAAAGTACTTATTAAATCTCGGCGGCATCCAGATCAAGGGATAAATAAAATGTCTACGCTTTGTAGCAAAGAAGGCAATACATTTTATACCAGGATTGTCAGTCAACTAACGCCTTCTAAAATATTGAAAATTTCAAATCAAAAACTCGGTAAATTTTATCTTGCATGTACTTTTGGTCTTTATAAAAAGGGCTATAAAAAGAGTTCTCTGCTTGCCTTCAGAATGTTTCTGGGGTTGCGAGAAAAATCTTATTGAACAGGAATTAATTTAAACGGATTTCTTTCTATTTTAAATAGCTGGTATTTTTTTGCCTCGCTTATATCTCCAAATAAGTCCTGATGCGACAGCCAGAAATTATCGTCTATTCTATCTACAATTAAATATTGATAATTTTTATTAGATAAAAATTTTTTTAATTGTTCAGGTGATAATCTGTTGACAATAATATCTTTTCCTGATTCATCTTGTTTTATAGTCCATCCCCCATTGAGTTTTCTTGGAAATACTTCATATTGAAGAACCGGCGCTTCAATGCCGTTAAATTGAATATCTGCAAAGATCTTGTCTTGGTCCGAAGTATTGGATTTTATTTTATCGGATAACATTTCAAAATCTGTTCTCATATCGTTTACTCTTTTAATCCTGTTGTTTGGATAAACAAATAAAGTGTGAAAAGGAGGAAATTGCACAGAAAATAGAACAAAACATAAAGTAAAAAGTATCAAAAATAGATTTTTTATTCTTAGATTTTCAGAATTATTTTTTACTATCCCGACAATAGCGAAAATAACCATGACAGTACCGATGAAGTAAACATCAAGATAGCGCGCCATTGATCTTAATGTAGTTGCTTCTGCTGTCGCGAAAAAGAATAAATAAGCGATCAAGAGAGCTATTGAGTAAAGGATTAGCCCACCAAGTAGCGTAAGAAATAGTCCCGTAATCCTTGTTTTTTCTCGTCTATCTGATAATGAGATTAGTATTACTACACAAAATATTATTATTATCACACTCCATTCTATAAATGTTAATCTGTTTTTATTAATTAGCTCGATATCTTTTATAATCTTTTCTCCTATCGAAAAGCGGTCTTTTAAAAATGATTTTATTCTTGGGAAACTAAAAGCATTGTAATTAAGTCCATCACTAACAAGAGCTTTCAAGTAGTTATGGATCATAATATTTTTTTGTTTATTAAATGAAGGTTGTTGTATGGACTTTACTATGGCGGAAGTGCTTGTATTAGGAAGTATATTCTCTATCCGCAAATATAACCGCCAACTGGCAAAAGCAAGGATAGGTACAAGAGCGATAATAATGAAAATTGAGAAGATATTTCCCTTTGTTTTCCATTCTTTTGTAATTCCTGCGCGGTTTATTATGATAAGATCGATCAGGTTAAAAGATATAATGATCAAAGACAAAATAATTCCATTGTCTTTAAATAAAGTAAGTGAAAATAAAATAGGCAATAGTAATAATTTTTCTGTAGGTTTCTTAAGTGAGATGAAGGAGATCGCGAGAGCAGCACCAAAAGTAATTCCCATGACACTATCTACATAGAGAGACAAGAAGCCAGACCCGTGAATTAAAAAGTAGCTGAGAATAGATGCGAAACAAAAAATAAAAAGCAGAACGAAACTTATCTTTGTTTTTCGCAGTGTGGCAATTATCGGGACAAGAGCGGAAAAAATCATTATTCCCCGGGCAAAATAAAGAGAACTTTCAGAGAAATTATTAAATTGCAGGAAAAAATTTTGAAATAATGGAGCAGACGGTGCATAGTTAATGTTGTAATGGACTAATTTACCATATAGACCGGAAAAACCGTGGTTATAGAAAATAAATTTAGCATATTTTGCCCAATAAAAATTGTCGTCGCTGAGTAAAACAACCCTACGGGTGAAAAAATACCAAGCGGTTCCCAAAATCAAAAAAAACCAAAATTCGATCGGTATCTCCTTTAAGAAGATAAAAGTTTTTGCGGGAGAAAAGCGATTTTTTATCAGAATATATCCAAGGCAATAGATAAGAAAAAATAATCCGGCCAAGAATATGAGTTTGTTTGCCCAAAACAAAATTCCCATAAGGCTGGATAAATATAATAAGCAAATAATGCTTGCGCACACAAATAGAGGAAAGACAGAGATTAGTTTTGGATATTTTTTGGACAGTATGCCCGTCCAACCGATTATAGATAAAAAACTAAGGAAATGGATCACCGCGCCAACCCACCATTTATTACCTGTTGATAGATGCCGATTGTTTTATTTATAACATTCTCCATATCAAATTGTTTCAGTGCGGCCTGGCAGTTTTTTTTGAGCTTTGCTCTATTATTATAACCCCATTTTATTTTTCGGGAACACTTTTGCGCATTGCTCGGTTCAGTTATAAGTATTCCGCAGTGAAAATGCAATAGTTCTTTTGCAACACCGACCTTGTTGGATAAACAGACCGGCAAATTGTGCTCTATGGCTTCGAGACAGGTTATAGAGAAAGATTCATACTCCGACAGAAGAATATAAATATCAGATAAATTGTATATATCTTCTTTCTCCTTTCCTTCGACCGGACCCCAAAAAATAATTTTGTCCTGAAGATCTAACGCGGCTGTTAATTTTTCAAGCTGCTTTTTATTGTTTCCCTCATCAGGGCCAACAATTAAAAGCCTAAATAGGGGATCTCTGATTTTTGAGAAAGAGCGGATGACAAGATCAATTCTTTTAAGCCGACTTAATCTCGATAGAGATAAAATGATTTTTTCGTTTTTTCCTATTCCATACTGCTTGCGAATTTCTGTTTTGTTAGAATTCGCAAAGTTTTTAATTTGGATTGTGTTCGGAATGATTACAATTTTTTTCTCAAGCATCGGATATCGGTCGATCACATTCTTCTTTTCCTGGGCTGTAAGGACGAAGATTCGGCTTGCGCCTAAAAGCATTTTTCCGCCAACTAAAAAATTAAAAACTTTTTTTAAAAATACTTTGCCAAAAATCGGAAGCGGAATCGGGCTTTCGTGCAGATGCAAAATATAAGGAGTTTTACTTTTTATGCAGATAGTAGCGGCGACTGCATTCAAGATTGTAAAAAAAGCATGCAAGTGGACAATGTCATAATCTTCGATGTGTTTTCTGAAATATTTTCCGAATCCGATCGGCAAAAATAAATTGAAATTTTTTGCAAGGTAATTAGAGAAATTGCGGAACCTCATAATTTTTATCCCGTCAATCTCTTCACAAACCTGATTGATTCGTTTAGTATGGTCATATGCATCGGTGGTCAAAGCAGTAACTTTGTGTCCGCGTTTGGTGAGTTTTCGGGATAAATCAAAAGAAACTTTGACTGGTCCGCCGAACCCCCAAGCCGGTGCAAAAAAAGGAATAACTTGAGCGATTTTCATGAGTTTATAGTACAGGGGAAAGGAAAAACGGTAAAGGGGGAGAATTAAGCTTTAACTAATATCATGAATATCTTGGTTGTTCACGAAACGGAATATATTGAGAAGGTAGTTTTTGAGTATCAAATCATTCCGGAACTTTGGTCCAGCTGGGGGCATAATGTTTATGTTATCGATTTTCCGACAAAATTAGATAAAAAAAGTTTTTTTGATCTTGGATCGCTGCGAACTAAGATCATCGGAAATATCAGAAGGTCCAACAAAAAAAAGGGTATTACGTTAATAAGACCAGGCTTTATTAAATTGCCGGTCATAAGCCGATTGACGGCTTTTTTTACTCATTTTTTTGCGATCCGTCGCGCCCTTATCGATTATCGAATTGATGTGATTTTTTTATATTCCGTCCCAACCAACGGTTTGCAGACAGTATTCTGGGCCAGAAGATACAAAATTCCGATTCATTTTCGGCTTTTGGATGTTTTGCATTGCCTTGTGCCTTATAAGATTCTTTCTCGCCCTACTTTTTTTATGGAGAAAGTTGTCTACAAAAGGGTAAATGAGCTAACCGCTATCACGCCCCGTTTAATGAAATATGCAGTAAAGATGGGTGCGGGAAAGAAAACGGCGACATATCTGCCCTCCGGTTCGGATAGCGATTTATTTTATCCGCAGCAGAAAGATAAAAAACTCCTGAAAAAATTCGGTATCGAAAATGATGACAGGATTCTCTTATTTGCCGGGACACTTTATAGTTTTTCAGGTTTAGATCGAGTGATTGATTATTTGGGCCGACACAAGAAAGAATACTCCAACTTAAAACTTCTGATTTTAGGTCACGGTGAACAGTCGGGCGCTTTGCAAAAATTAGTTAAAAAATATTCTTTATCCGGCCAGGTATTTTTAACCGGTTTTATCGAATATGGTGTTTTGCCCAAATATATTAATCTCTCGGATATCTGCATTAATCCATTTGAAATTAATGATATCACTGACATCATTTTCCCGGGGAAAATATATCAATATCTCGCCTGTGGCAAACCGGTTATTGCCACAAAATTGGCGGGTTTAGTGGATCTTTTTCCTGCAAATAAAAAACAAAATAATATTTTTTATTATAATGCGAACAAAATAGAAAAATTTTTTAAGCTCATCGGGCATATAAAAATAACCAAGATTCAAGATCCAAATCTTTCTCTTCAAGAGATTGCAAAAGTTCTTGCTAATCGGCTTGAAAAAATGATCAGTAATTCGAAGACGGTCGGCAGAAATTCTGGCGCTTAAATTTATCGGCGCTTTCTTCTTTTCTTTTTGTGTTCAAGTTCGAGCAGGGTGTAGTTTCTTGAAAGAAGGTCAAGATTTTTTTCGATTCGGTTTGCTTTGATATAAATGCGATAGCTGATAAATAGGACAAAAACCAATCCCATGCCAAAAATTGTACCCAACCCTGTCCGGCTGCCTCCGAGCTTTGTAATAAGTTTGTCTATTAAACTAGGCGAAAAGGCAAAAACTATAATTGATGTCCAGATTATAACCCAAAATATTGTCATCTCGATTGATTCTTTTTTGTTTTTATAATCGGTTAGCGATCTTGCAATCACTAAAACTGCGAGTAAGATTGCGAACACTTTTGCGAAGATGAGCATAAAAGTTATCCCGTTATCTTTTTGAAGATGAGTTTTACCACTATATTCACTCCATTGAAAAACGGTTGGCCTTTCTTCTTGGAATAGTGATTATAAATGACTTTAATCGGAACTTCTGAAATTTTCAACTTATTGTGGGCGGCTTCGATAATTATTTCTGAACAAAATTCATATCCGGCGGTGGCAAATTCCATTTTCCATAGAGCGTTTTTTGAAAATGCTTTAAATCCTGATTGCGAATCGCTTGTCCATTTTCTGCTTAGCAGAAAGGTGATGAAATTCAAGCCAAAATTACCGATTTTTTTATATAGCGGCATGCCTTGAGCGTTGATTAACCTTGTGCCAATGACAAGATCAGCTTTCTTATTTAAGATGGGGGTTATGACTTTGGAAATATCGGAAGGGTTATGCTGGCCATCGCCGTCGAAAGTTACTGCGATATCTGCCCCGATTCGTTTAGCGGCTTCAAGGCCTGTGGCGGTAGCACAGCCTACACCAAGATTAGCAGGATGGCTGATCAGAATTGCTTGAGTTGAATTAATCTGGCTCGCCGAATTATCCGTGGAACCATCATCAACTGTCAAAACAGAAATTTGGTTAATCCCTTTGATTTTTTTAGGCAAGCCGGCAATAACTTTTTTTATGACGGCACTCTCGTTATAGACCGGAATGACGATAGCTAAATGCATTTCAATTTTCCTCAAACCATTTAGTAGTCAGCGATAAACCTTCTTTAAGAGAAACTTGCGGCTTCCAGCCCAAGTGTTTTTTGGTTTTGTTAATGTCGAGACAGCTGTGGGCTTGTTCTTTAGCTTTGTATTCAACGTGCGTTATTTTGCTTTTGGAATTGGTCAACCCTATGAGGATTTTTGTTATGTCATTAACGGTAGTTTCTTGGCCGGTACCGATGTTGAAAATTCCATCTACATCAGATTCTAGGGCCTTGATATTGGCTTCAACAACGTCGCCGACATAGACAAAATCCCTTGTGTGGCTGCCATCCCCGTAAATTTCAACCGGAGTATTTTTGATCATTCTGCCCAAGAAGATGGCAACAATGCCTGCTTCGCCTTCCGGGTTTTGTCGCGGCCCGTAAACATTGGCATATCGCAAAATAATGGTCCGAAGTTTTTCAGATGTGAAGTATCCGATAAATTTTTCCCCAAAGAGTTTATCAATTCCGTAGGGAGAAATAGGCTTGGCCTCGGAATTTTCCGGCGTTGGTCGCGAGGCGTCATCACCATAAATTGCTCCGCCGGTGGAGGAGAAAATAAACTTTCCTGCGCCGAATTGCTTGGCTAAAGATAGCAGATTTACTGTTCCGATAACATTAGTTTTTATATCTAAGACGGGATCTTGGGCCGAGACAATAACGCTGGCCTGCGCGGCCAGATGAAAAATAATTTCAGGTTTAATTTCATTAAATATTTTATCCAAAGCGTCTTTGTCTGTAATGTCCGCTTCGAAAAATTTAGCCCTTTTGTTGACATTCTCCTTTTTGCCGGTCGAGAGATCATCAATAACAGAAATTTCGTGGTTTCTCTTCATTAATTCATCTACTAAATTACTCCCGATAAATCCCGCTCCTCCCGTAACTAATATCTTACTCATCGTTATCTCCTCTTTTAGACTGCTTACTGTCTCTATTTAACTAAAAAAAATCGTATTTGCAAAGTGTGGCTCTGTCTCGCATCAATCCCCGGTGAGAGGTAAACTTGACTTTACAGGTTTGATAAAGTATTATTGTGAGAACTTTTGGAGTTCACAGTACCCTATTCTGCAGCACGTCGGAGGGAGAGAGCACATTGAAAGAAGGTAACGGCGGGAGTATGCGTAAACGATTGGCCAGGCCTGATAGTCTCTTGGGTCTGGTGTCGGAAGCAGTCAGATCGCAGTCGGCACAGGCACAAATGATCAGGGAGGTGCTTCTGGCATTGTGCGCGCAGTATCCGACTACGATCTCGCGGATGTGGGTGACGGCGGCGCAATGTTCGGATCGCAAGCGCCAGAGCAAGTTGGTTGATGTGCTGGGAGAATTTCTGGGAATTCTCCCAAGAGAAGTTCTTGCCGAGTTTCTCGAGCAAGAGATTCTCTCCGAGGAGCACAAGGACTATGGCGGAGAGTGGCCGGGCTGTTTCTACCGATTGGCATCGGTCCCGGGAATGTCGGCTGTTGCATGTTCGTTTGAGCGAATCCGGGAAATAAGTAAATGCCTTCAGCTTGCCGAGGGGTTCTTTCATGAGGGAGGCTCCTGCTGGAGCGAGGTATTCAGACGCGCAGAAGTCCGCGATCGTCAGGCATGCCAAATCCTGCCAGTTATGATTGGCACTTTGTTGCTTGGCGGCAAAGCGCCAATCGGCACTTTTCTCGGGGAACCGAAAGTGCGACATATCATGGCAAACAAAAGGATGTTTGCTTACAGAACGATCGGGGGAAAGCTCAAGGTCTGCGGCGTCGATGATCCTAAGGGCCGGCTCGAACCGGAAGGGATCCCTTGGCTCTTGGATGGACTCGAACAGGCTCAGTTCGCGCTTTTCATCGTTGATTCCATGCTCCAAGATTACCGTATGCCGGCCGACTGCAGGCGGTTGGTGCGGCAGACGGGGAAACGCATCCTTGAGAATGGCGACGAGATCTGCGCGAAATGGGGAGAGATCAAGTCTCGCCCCATAAGAAGCTGGATCGCCGGAGGTGGCCTGACGCACATTGAGATTCGCTTCGGCAAGTTCACGTCGGAGGAGTCGGGAATGTCGCATCTCGTTCTGCGCCCTGGCGATTTTCCCGAAGTCACCGTCGAGACGAAGTTCGCAGTGTGGGGATCCAAGATCTCGGAAAGGTCGGCGATCGACCGTGAGTCAGGTCTGCTCAAGAGCCTGGCTGATTTCGAGGAAGGGTCGGATGAGTTCTATCTCCGGCTCGTCATCACCGACGCAGTAGTCTGCCAGCTGTATAGGATCGCATTTGGCGATCCGATCTCGCGTCGTAAGTCGGATCGTTCGAATGGCGGTAGTGCAGCAAACCCAGGAAGCGGGCATGCGCTTCTCCCATGTTTCAGGTCCCTCCCTCCAGGGTATAAGCCAACACCTGTTGCTCTGGAGAGATCCCGGAGGATGATGGACGGACATCTGCCTCCGCCGGGACAGACGCTCTATGCTTCACCGTCTCAAGAAGCGGAGAATTCAAGTATTCTGCCCGAAGCATTGGATCTGGACCCTTGGGTGGGGGTGGTGAAGGTGGAGTAGGGAACGTCTACGCTATGGTAACACCGGGCGCCCCGCAAGGGGTGCCCTCCTTTTTTTTTAGATCAAATCTTCATCCACCGCAGGATTTTGTCGGCAAGAGGTTCAATACCTTTATTGTTGATTGGCAGATTTTGCGACAAAACCGTCAGAACATCATCGCTATTTTCTTTTGGGACGATCATACTCTCGCGTACCCCGAGGAATTTTAGCGGATCCAAATATATTTTTATTCCGCCTCGGATTTTGATTGCATAAAAACTTCTAAAATCTTTATATGGAAAAAACCTTTCCGCGATGAGCATCCCGCCGTTGTCCACGCCATATTGCTTTTTTTCGGGTTTCTTATGTCCGATTTGGTAAAGGACAATTATCCCAAGCACTAAGATTGCCGCCGTAAAATATTCGCCATCTAAAATTAAAAATATTCCGCCGATAAGGCCGATTAATCCGATTGCAATTGACCATCCGGCACCTTTTTTGTAAAAATTAAATTCCGGCGCAGCCCATTTTACCGCGCCCTTTACGGGATTTTTGCTCTCTATAATCGGTTTCTTGCTTTTCTTCTTTTTCGCCACGATTATATTTTACCACATCTCTTCGGGTGTGTTTTTATAAAAAAAAAGAGAGGGTACGGCGTGTTAACTGTCCGCACCCCCGTTAGACTTCAGGCTCATTCATGACTCAGAGCCGAATCGCCCATTCACGAACACGGCTCTCCCTGTAGCCGGTTGAGACATAGACGGCGTCAGCGCCGGCTTCAAGGTAGTCCTTGACATGCTCGAAATGGGTAATCCCACCCCCGCCGATGATGGGTGATTTGACGCCCGCTTCGCGCAGTTTGCGCACCGCTTCTAGCCCGAAACTGCGGATCGGCGGACCGCTCACGGCCCAATCCTGGCCGAAAGGCATCCGACGCTTCGGGAAGACATTCGACCAGTGGATGGTGTTTGTGATCTGGAAGACTACGGTCTTTCCTTCGAGCTCCTCGGTTTCTTTGATGACCTTCTCGATCTGCGTGGCGATCCCGATGTAGTCCTGCTCGGCAGTGAACTTGACGATAACGGGATGTCTCGCACGCTTGAGGACTTCGAGGACGATCTCTACTGCCTCGTCCTTGCTTCTTGCTCCAACGTTGAGGCATCCGACGGACACGACAATGGCGGCGAGATTCAGCTCATTCAATCTCTCGACCATAGCAACTGCTTCAGAGACGTTGAGTGGCCCGATGCTGACAATCGGCGAGCGTGTTGACTCGCGTAGCGTCGGCCAGCGTTCTTTCACCCACCGGTCGAGTCCCTCGTTCGTCCATCCCCACCGATTGAGCTTGAAGAATCCGTGTCCCCAAGCGAACCAGATCAGGACGGCCGAAAAAGGGAAGTACCAGCGGAAGTTGCCTCGGCGCGGTTCGAGGGTGATCGTCTTTGCGACCAGTGGCCGCTCGGTATACCGAGCCCAGCCGAACAGAGCGTAGAGCAAACGGGCGAGGAAGTATCCCTGCCCGTCCGTGCCGAGCACAGAATCTACCATGATGTCGATAATATGTCCGTTTGGCAGTTGGATAAAAGGCCGCTTTCTCAAGGGTCTCGCCTCTCTTTCTTATCTGGACTGACGAGTCTGGAGAGATAATAATCGATTTAAGATAAAAATCAAGGTCTTGATCAAGACCTTGAAATTAATTTTTAGTCCGCAGTTCGTAATTTATGATAACCCGAAAGTTTCCAAATGAAGTTTTTTGGCTTGTTGGTCGGAGAGTTCAAGATATGAAGCGCGTACGGTATAACGCATTGCGCCATCTATTGCAAACTTATCAACAATCCTGATGTTCCAGAGATGTTTGGGATCGATTTTCTGCTTTATTTTTGCCAAATAATTTTCGATTGACTCATCTTTATTGATCTCTACCCCGCTTGGCGGGGTTTTGCTCCCACCGGAGCGCGAAGATACTTTTGGGTTCTGTCGGAGGAGCTCCACATTTGCGTCAAGAGTTATAATTTTCTCCTTGAGTTCAAAAACAGATTTGACATCAGAAATTTTAATCAAATCAAGCGCTTTGCCGAGATTAATTTCCGCAAAATAAATATGTTCTTTTGGATCGGTGCTTCTGAATTTATAAATAATGCCGATATTTTGCTCGTCAGCGACAATGTCCCAGCACGAGTGGGGATTGGCATTTTCGGGAACTTTCGCTGATTTTTTATAGCTGACACTGTCAAGCCCCGCGGTTCTTAAAGTCCCTTCGATCACTTTCTTAAATCCGTTTAAATCTTTCTTATTTTTGCAGCTCAAAACCCCGAGAGATTCTCTTTCAGCATATTTTCCATCAATCTTGCCAAATACTTTTCCGATCTCGAAGATATCGATAAATTCAACATTTTTTTTGCGGTATTGATCGAGCTGGTTTACGAGTCCGGTGGCAATCGACATACGCAAATCCGGAAATTCATCATTAACCGAATTTTGGGTCGTAATCATTTGCCAGTTGGCGTAATTAACTTTTTCGTTGACTGATTTGTTAGTCAAAGGCCAGGAAAGAACCTCGTCGTAACTTTTCGCCGAAAGAACATCGCGTATCTTTTCATCGAGATTGATAATTGCCGGCGTGATGTCTTTGACGACTTCAAGAGTCGGCACTTGGTCTGTTGGGATTTTATCAAACCCGTAAATTCGCAGAATTTCCTCGACAACATCCTCTTCGAGTTCGACATCCATTCGATCGGTCGGCGGCGTGACAATATATCTTTCGTCTGATTTTTCAACTTCGAAGCGTAAATCTCGCAAAATCTTGACTGATTGTTCAGGCGTAATTTCTATGCCGGCAAACCTGCTTGGAGAACTTGGGCGCAATTTAATCTCGGGGGATTTTCTCGGCTGAGGATAGTAGGAAAATTCTTTTTCGATCTTGGCGCTGGGGCAATATTCCTCTATCAGACCGCAGAGCATATTCATTGCGTAATCGATACCATTTGGATCGAGGTCTTTTTCAAGCCGCGTGCTTGCCTCGGTCGAAATTACAAGATCGCGCGCGTTCTTGCGGACTTTTGCGCGATCGTAAATTGCCATCTCGGCGATAATGTGGTTTGAGTTTAGATCAATTTCAGCAACGTTTCCTCCGACAATTCCGGCAAGTGCCAGGATATTTTTGTCGTCCTCGAGAATGATCTCATCTTTGCCAAGTTTGATTTTTGAGCCGTCGAGCGTTGTAATTTGTTCGAATTTATCATTTATCGACCAGAAAAGTGTTCCTTTTATCTTGTCTTTGTCGAGCAAATGTGAAGGGTAACCGGTATAGATCATAACGTAGTTCGAAAGATCGACGAGCAAATTGATCGGGTTGATATCATGAAATTTTAATAGTTCCTGAAGCCAGGCAGGACTCTCGGCGTTTTTTGCTCCGGTAATCTCGAGGGCGCGGATTCGTTTGATTGTCTCTCCGGTGTTTACTTTAATATCGATTTTACCCTCTGCTTCTTTTGTTTCTACCTTAAGCAGCTCTACGCGTAATCTAAAATACGCCGCGACTTCGTAAGCGATACCGATGACTGAGAGACAATCAGCCCTATTTTGGCGGATTTCCAAACTGATTAAGTAATCGTCTTTGCCTTGATATTTGATCTTTTCGAATCCGTCTACCATATGCCCAATTAGGGTGAATGCATCGCAAATCTCGTGAACTTTTTTATCTTCACTTCCATCTTGCGCCTTTAAACCCGGCACCAATTCTTTTATTTGACTATAAAGTATTTTCATTTTTATCTGTTTTATATGCTAAATTTCCGCCAAGCAAAGTCCTGATGTCGGTAATTTCATATCTTGCCATAACCCAGCGATCAAGCCCAAGGGCAAAGGCAAACGCCATCCATTTACTTCGGTCTATCCCTGCCATTTCAAGAGCTTTGGGATGAACCATTCCGGCGCCGCCCATTTCAATCCAGCCGATATTTTTGCAAAGCGCGCAACCTTGTCCCTTGCAATTAAAACATTGCATATCCAGCCCGACTCCTGGCTCGACTTCGGGATAATATTTGTTTCTAAACCTTACGATGACATCCTCGCCGTACATTTGTTTAAATAGATGTGTAAAAGTTCCAAACAAATCTTTTAGGTTTGTTCTCTCGAGCACAACAACGCCCTGATAATGATGGAAAATAAAATGATTGCTCTTGTTTACTTTTTCATTGCGGTAAACTCTGCCGGGCACAACAACTTTAAATGGAGGTTTGTACGATTCAAGGATTCGCGCTTCGACCGAGGAAGCTTGTGTTCGAAGCAAGATATTCGGTTCTTGGATATAAATTGTGTCTTGCATATCGCGGGCGGGGTGGTTTTCGGGGACATTCAACCGCTTAAAACAATATTCGTCAGTTTCAATTTCCGGCCCTTCCATAACTGAGTAACCCATTGATTCGAAGACGCGATTAAGCATTCTGACGGTTTGAGTGATCGGGTGAAGATGGCCGACTTTCGGGACTGATTCGTCGAGAGATTCCCTTTGTTCTTCCAAAGTCTTCTCGGTTTTTTTTTGCATCGTGTCTTGTTGCGCTTTATCAAATAATTCTTGAGCTTTTGCCTGAAGCGATTGAATTTGGGGCCCTTTTATTCGTCGTTCTTCGGGGGACAAACCCTTTAATTTTTTGAGCTCACTTTTAATCAGCCCCTCTTTGCCAAGATATTTATCGTAAATTCTCTTGAGATCATCAGGGTTAGAAAACTTTTCGAGGTCCGAATTAAGTTCTGTTATTAAATCTTTTTCCACGAGCAAATCTTAACAAAATAGGGGCCTATCGGCAAATCTGCTTTTGTAACGAAATTTGACAAATTTTTGGTGGCCAACGGCCATGAGCGAGCGGAGCGATTCGAGTGGTATCCCCGAGAGGACTTGAACCTCCGGCCTCCAGATCCGCAATCTGGCGCTCTATCCACTGAGCTACGGGGACATTCTTTGGCAGGCGGGTGCAGGCCGACGTTCTACCTGCCCGCAGATGCTAAAGCATCAGCTTTTGCAGGCGGGTCCACTGAACTACAGGTACATCTTCAATTTATTTTATCCCTTTTTCTTCTGATAGGCAAGGGAATTTAACGCCAAGTTCGTTTGGAATTTTCTTTCTCTTTCTCGATAATTGCTCGAGTCAGATCGATGTCGAGTTTGTTGGCAAGCGCCATAATATAGAGCATCACATCGGCAAATTCATCTTGAATTCTATGAATTTTGGAATCTTGCGCGGATTTCACATTTGTTGCATTTTTCCTTATCGCTTTGCAAAGTTCGCCAATTTCTTCCATAAGAAGCATGATCTTTTCTTGGACTGTTTCATCGCTAAACCCTCTCTCGATGTTCATCTCGGCCGTGTATTTTTGCAGTTCTTTTAGAGGAGAATTAAGAGTCAGTTTTGTTTTCATAAACTCAATTTACCACCAAAATATTGATTTTCAAATGTAAATTATGTTAAATTATATTAGTAAATGTAACAATAATTTTATGCAAGATAAGAAATTCTATCATATACCGGAGTTTGCCAGAATAATGGATCTCAGCCGCATCGAGGTTTTTCGCAAAGTTAAATCAGGCGAGATACCGGCGCGCAAATCGGGTAAATCTTATCAAATTTCCCGAGATTTTGCGGATCAGATAGAAGGTGTTTTAACTGGTAAAAATAAGAAAATACTCGATGATGTTATAAAAGTCTACAAATCTGATGAAATAGTTGATTTCGGGCTAAAAAATCGCCCTGTGCCAGTGCACCGGTTCACCAAGAAGATTTCTACTGATCAGATTGATTATGTCTTAGAGAAAATAGGCAATGATGCCAAATACAATCCTGCTATCTTGCAAAATTGCCTTAATACTCCATTTTTGCGCGGTCAGCGCCGCGAGCTCTACGATCCACTTGAAGAAAAGGCGGCAATAATGTTTTATCTCTTGATTAAAAATCGTCCTTTTTATCAGCAAAATGCCGAGTTTTCTATCTTGATTCTGCGGTGTTTTTTGGGGTTAAACGCAAGAGTACTTAACACGACATCTCAAAGAATGCAGAAACTCGCAGATTGGATCGCGCAGAGCGATTCAGAATTTTATAGCGCAGTTATGTCTTCCTGTGTAATTTTCTTCAAAAATCACTTCGATTGATAGAAAAACCTGAACTTGGATAGAGAACAAATGGCTTTTTGTGTCGGAGTATTTCTTGGCTGGACTTTTAGTTTTTAACTGATGCAGCGGGCATTGACAAGGGATCGACATCCAGAGATAATTTAAATGAATAATTTTTGGAGGGCGTCATGGACAAAAAGACGAAATTGTGGGTTATTATTGGCATTATTGCAGTATTTATTGTTGCAGTAGTGCTAATTTATTTATATATTTCAGGCCAATTTTCTTCTTCAGCAAGCGACAACAATGACCCCAATGGTTATTTTAAAATATATGTTGACAAAGATCCGCCCAAAGCGAATATTTCAGTAGGTGTAGGACGAAGTAATAATGAGATATTTGCGTTGTCAGGGATAACTAATGATGAAGGATGGGCAATTATACCAGTACCGTATGAACCGGGAATACTCTATTATGCCGGAGGAATGTTTTGCGATAGGCCGACTGTAGTAGGGCCTTTTGCCGTGCCGCATAATGGGGAAACTTCAACCGTTCACGTTCCTTATATCTGCCCATCGCATGGTGCTCTTACTGTTAAAATCGAGAATATAACCGATATCGACTTGGCACGCGCACAGGCAACAGGTACGATTGGCGGCAATGCGGTTACGTATGATGGTGCCGTTTCGGGCAGTGGAGTCAAGTGGAACTATCTTTTGCCGGGCGAATATGACATCAGAATTCAGCTCAATAATGCGAATAATCCTTGTAAAAAGTCTGATTTTACGGGCCATGTTGCGATGGGAGATAGCGATGTTACGGTTACTTTGCCGTGTCCCGGCACTGGTACACCGACACCAACGCCAATTCCGACTCGAACTTCTACGCCGGGGCCAACTTCGACGCCGACACCACCTGAGTCTGGCTTTGCTACATCATATGCAAAAGATCAAAATGGTAGTTCTCTCTCTGGCGCGAGCGTGTCAGGTGTGAGACAAGATAATTCGGGTGGAGGCAGCACCCAACCTGTAATCCCGCTTGGCACGACTGATTCGTCTGGCATTTTGCGCTCTACTCTTGTGACAGGGACTTGGGTAATTTCCGCGAGCAAAAGTGGTTACAATAATGCAACGCCGGTAAGGACAACTATTGTTAAGAACCAAACAAGCAGTATCTATCTAACCTTGAGGGCGAATTTGTCTCCTACACCGACTCCGACAGTAACGCCGATAGCGACAGGTATCGCCAATGTTTATGTTTATCAAAAGATTCTAGGAGTCTGGTTGCCATTCCCGAATGCGACAACAAAAGTATATTGGAAAAATGCTAACGGCACTTGGTCTTCGGCTGCAGGCAAGACAAATTACAGAGGGTTGAAGCAATTCGCAAATCTCCCCGGCGGGCAAGTTGTTTTCTTCCAGGCATGCAATCCGTCAGATTGCGCCAACACGTGGACAAATCCTATATCAAAAACCGTAATACCAAATGGTGTGATTAGAGCTAATTTGCAGGTTCAGAAATAAAATTTTCTCTCATTTCGCGTCGTTTTTCTGAATTACACTTGATTTTTTAGTTTATTCTACAGGGATATATGTTTGATTTTCTTTCTTTTCGAATTTTAGCTAAATGGCATAGACGGCCTTGACAGATATTTTTACATATGTTTTTCTTACTCTATCCAGTACAATCTGGCTTATGGTCAAAGTATCCTCAAAATGTTTATAATGAAAATATGGGGAAATGGGCAATCAATAATAAGGTTTGTCTGGTCACTGGGGCGACTTCTGGGATTGGACTCGCGACAGCCAAAGAATTGGCCCGAGACGGGGCTTGCGTGATAGTGGTGGGACGCTCAAAAAAGGAAAGTCAGGCGGTGGCCTTATCAATCGCCGATGAAACAAATTGTCCTAAAGTCGATTATCTTTCGGCCGATTTTCAATCTTTAAGGGAGGTGCGTGATTTGGCACGGGAATTTCAAAAGCGCTACAAAAGACTTGATGTTCTCATCAATAATGCCGGAGTTTATCTTAAAGATCGCCAATTGACCCAGGAGGGTCTAGAGTTAACTTTTACCGTCAACTATCTGGCACCATTTCTATTAACCGACTTATTGCTTCCGATTCTCAAAAAAAGTGCGCCGGCGCGGATAATTAATGTTTCCTCCAACTCTCATCGGGGTTTAAAAATTGACCTTGATGATCTAATGACAGAAAGGGCTATCGATCATCCAAAGACTGCTTATGGTAAGTCTAAACTTGCCCTGCTTATGTTCACCTACCAGTTAGCTGAGAAATTAGCCGGCACCCATGTTGATGTCAACGCAATTTGTCCCGGTGGAGTGGCAACCAATATCTGGCAGTGCAATAATGACCTTGCAACAAAAGCTTTCCGCTTGGCGGTGCCACTTTTAAAAACTCCGGAGCAGGCGGCTGAGTTGATAATTTATCTGGTGAAATCGCCAGAACTAGAAGGAGTTTCGGGTAAGTTTTTTGCTTTGCAGAACCATCTAAAATATATTAAGTCCGATCTTAGAAAGACGGAGCGTCAGTCTTCACCGGAGTCTTACGATACGCAAATTGCCCAAGAACTCTGGAAAGCGAGCGAAGAGTTGTGCGAGAAATACAAAGATTTTTGAATTTAAAAATATATAAGTAAAAATTTTCTGTTCATTTCGCTCTTTATATCTAAATTTATTTTATCAAATCATCTTTCTCCACTCCTGACCCTTTGACTTTTTATTCATTATCCCTGGTCGAAGACCATGAGCTTGTCGAATGGCGGAGAGGGTGGATTCGAATTCGCGAGAAAAAAATTCCTCCTTGGGGTTTAGCAAATCTTTGTGTTGGATCAGCTACGCGACCTTCTACCGGAGTGATTTTACCAAATTTACCTCAAAATTCGATTGCGCTTATAATCTTCTCTCTAACTGGCTAAGCTCCCTAACGGATGTACCGCTAGGGAGCTTGGGGGTTAGGACAAGAGTTGCCGGATTCAGATTGCCTCGTAGACAAGCTGGTCTTCGGCGAGAGACTGGCGTATGAACTTGACGTCAACGTCATCGAGTGGCTTGCCACGGGCGATTTTGTCCCAGATGACTTCGTCGTAAAACCGAGTGGCCGAGCCAACGATCTCGAGTTCGCGTCCCAAGTCTACTCGCCGAGGTAGGGGAACGAAGATGTCTTCGAGGTTATCGTCGCCAAGCCGTATTGGCACTCCGGCGGCCAGAAGCTCACGAGCCCTGGCAATCGAGTTGTGGGTGGGGGCGACAATTGGTCGAAGTTGGCGCATTGAGAGCGCGGCGTGCGGGCAGATGATCACGCCGATGTTGTACTTGACGAGGTTGTCGACGAGGCAGTTGAATCTTTCCTCGTCATAGGCCGATGGGGAAATGGCGTGAACCGCCCAGACTGTCGGGCCAGTGGTTCCCTCAACGCGCGGGCTACCGAGCCAACGGACTGCTTCGATGAGTGTTTCGGTACCACATTCCAGCGGGTCATTGACTTGATCCACGTGGACATGGATTGGCAGGTTGTTTTCGAGAGCGATCTCGAAAAGAGACTGGAGATGGCCGTCGAAGCCGATCGGGTGGTCTGCTTCGGCGTCGCTCTCGGGTAGACCGACAATGAAATGCGCTCGCTTGGCAGCTTCTCTGATGAGTTCGTGCCGATCAGAACCTCGATTCTTGAGCCCGAAGGGCGAGTAGGCACCTACCATTACGTCGATCTGGCCGGAGAGTTCGTCACGAAGCTTGAGAACGGTGTTAAAGGCGACCAGCCCAATATCAGGCGTGGTGTCGGTGCAGGCCCAGACTTCAGTTTCACCCGCGGCGATCTTTTCGATCAAGACCGCTTTCATCCTATTGTAGAGTTCGTCTTCTTTGTACGCTGGTCCCAGATGAAGCTTGCCGATGGCTCTCCGTTTGAGCGCGAGCGGCCATTCTCTCACCTCTCTGACAGAATGTCTGGTGTGTTCCCAGTACCGGTCTACGGCCGTTCGGGCGCGATCGAGATGTACATGAAAATCGATCATTTTGGCTTTTCCTCCTGTCCTGGATTTCAAGGTACAAAAAAAAGACCCCTGACGCCTACATCACAGAATTGCTCCTTTCATTCAGTATTGGCGCGGGGTTATTTTTTGCACTATTGCCAGATTATCGTCTAATATTGCCGGTGTCAAGTGGCGGTCTTTGGCAAAGCTGCCAGAACAGACCTATTTACAAACAAAAAAGATCACACAAGGTCTTTTCCCAACCCCACACCTTTCTTACCTACTTTTACTCCTTAAAAAAGTCCCAAACTGTTGTGGCGGGACA
>Ga0210057_1003264_pt1 | contig 22456 bp, 20 predicted proteins | sample CryGeyCG2114_010_2_FD_183968 | JGI IMG/M metagenome (GOLD analysis project Ga0210057, IMG submission 183968) | Groundwater microbial communities from aquifer - Crystal Geyser CG10_big_fil_rev_8/21/14_0.10 (SPAdes) (version 2) | ecosystem: Environmental > Aquatic > Deep subsurface > Groundwater ...
TTTTTGCTTTGACGACCATTTAAATAAAAGGAAAATTAAGAATCATGGAAACGAAGGAAAACTAACTAACCTTATTTAACAAGAGTTAACCTATGTTGTCAAATCCCGACTTCTTTGCGCAGCCCCGTAGACACGCTCTTGCGACGCAAACACGTAGTATTTGGGAACAAGTAAGTGTTCTACTGGGGTCAAGCCCTGACTTTGTTTGTCTCTAGGTGAGAGGCAACACGGCCCGTAAAATCGCACTCTGCTTCAATGTGGAAGGTAGTGCGCCTGCCCTACACACCACCCTCCCCGTTAAAGCCGAAGTTATAATTCGCGATTTACGGGCTAAACCTGCCTTTACACTGAAAAATCGTGTCGACGATTTTTTAGTGCGAGCATACCACTCCTCACTTAAAGAGAAACACAATAGTAAATCTGTAGATCAGAAAATCAGGTTAAGTAAAACAGAGAACGGAATCTCGGTAATATTAACTGATTTCTGTTCTCGGATCTCTTACCCAGTTATTCTGATTTACTGATATTCTTATTATTATCAACGGGTCTTGACAACTATTTTTTTTAATGTTAATGTCAAAATGGTTCTAGTTCTCTGTCCAAACGGAACCGTTTAAAGAGCATTACTATGCGTACCCTGATCTAAAAGAGAGTAGCGCTAGCGATGCTCTTTTGTAATTCTTCAACCAACCTGCATGACAATGAGCGATTGACCTAAACTTCCAATTTTCTTTATTTGTTCTTTCCCCCACGCTGAACTGGCCCTAGTTCCGGAAACCTTAAGGCTTAATCTTCGTTTGAAAAAGTTGGATAAAAAACGCTTACTCATTGATGTTTCCAATATACCACAACCTGTCAAGTATGTCAAACCTATAATAAAAGTCACTGAAAAAAACCTATATCTTATAATTAGATACTCCAGGTAAATGAAGCCAATTCCGATTAAAATTAACTCGTTTGGGGAATTGTTGATAACTCGGGGAAAAGTAAATCAGTAGATCAGCTGATCGGGTTAAGAGAATAGAGACCGGTACATCAGTAAATATTACTGGTTTCTGATCTCTGATTTCTTACCCTGATGATCTGATCAACTGATATTCTTTACCTTATTTATATAGATTCCCGCTTATGCGGGAATGACAGAAGAAATTATTTTAACAATTCCCTAACCGTTTCCCGAAGACTTGAAGAATCATTGGCGCTGACAACTTTAGTAAATCCCAACCTTTTGCTTTCTTTAATTCTTTTTTCCAATCCCCCTACCCGTCTGATTTCTCCTAACAAACCGATTTCGCCGATGGCGCAAAGTTTTTGACTTAATGGTTTATCCATAATCGCCGATGCTAACGCCAAACAAATAGCTAAATCAGCTCCCGGTTCGCTGATTTTAATTCCGCCGGCCACATTAACGAATAAATCAAACCCGCCGGTGGGCAAACCGATACGACGCGACAAGACGGCCACTAACAGCTGAAGGCGGTTATTATCTATCCCCTGACCAACGCGGCGCGGGATTGGAAGCTGGGTTTGGGATGCCAAAGCCTGAATCTCCACTAAAAGCGGTCTTGTTCCTTCCATAAGACAAGTAATCACACTCCCCGATACTTCTTTTGTTCTTTCTCCTAGAAAAATTTCCGATGGGTTATCAATTTCATTCAACCCCTTTTCAATCATTTCAAAAACCCCGACTTCATCGGTCGGGCCAAAACGATTTTTCATTGACCGGAGCATTCTTAAGGATGCAAATCTTTCTCCTTCAAAAAATAAAACGGTGTCCACCATGTGGGATAAAACCATTGGCCCGGCAATTGACCCTTCCTTGGTTACATGACCAACCAAAAACAAAGGAATATCTTGCGATTTGGCCATATTGAGTAGACGATTGGTGCATTCTCTGACTTGACCGACCGAGCCTGCAGTACCAGTAAGATCTTCGGTGGTTAGGGTCTGGATCGAATCAACCACAACGAGTGTAGATGCGGGATCTCGCTTCTGATTTTGAATGGTATCAATTATGGAATCAGCATCGGTTTCATTTAAAAATAACAAATTTTCTGATTTAATTCCCAATCTCTGGGCACGGATTTTGATTTGAGAAGGAGATTCTTCACCGGAAACGTATACGACAGAAGTACCACGGGAATTTGAAGTATCACGAGTATCACGGGAATCTTTTGCTCGTGGTACTTGTGGTACTCGTGCTACCTGTGATACTTCTTGCGCAATGTTCGCCGCTGCCTGCAATAACAAGGTGCTTTTCCCAATTCCCGGTTCTCCTGCTAATAAAGTCACTGATCCAGCCACAATTCCGCCTCCGAGCACCCGGTCAAATTCCTCCATTCCGGTTGAAATTCTGGAACTCCCGATTTCTTTAATTTCCGAAAGTTTTTGGAGCTTGGCTGTCCCGCTTCCCGCCTCGCGCTTCCCGCTTCTCGCTTCCCCTCCCACGAGGGTTTCCACCAAACTATTCCAGGTTCCACAGCTCGGACACTTTCCCATCCACTGGGAACTCTCGTATCCACACTGCTGACAGACAAAAATAGTGTGAGACTTTGGCACAGACAGATTATAACATTAAAAATTACGATTGTTATATTGTTAGATTGCTAAATTGTTAGATTGAAAATAAGATCATTAAGAAGCTCATGCGAAGAAAAAAATTATAATTCTCTGATTCAGGGTAAAGGAGGGAGAAGTGAACAATTGCGATTGGTGTATACATGGAAAGAAAAGAAAGATTCCTTTATCCCAACGTATGAGTTTGACGGTAGAAGTAACCGACTGTAGACTTGGGAACGATCCCAACGCTTGTAAAGGCCTCAACCCCGCTTTAAAAGGTTAAGGGCTGTCATTCCTGCAACTCTATCATCATCCCTAAAAGCTATTAAGTAACAGATCTAAAGAGAGGTGTCGATCTATAATCCAACCATCGGTTGAATGACGACTGGCTCTCTGTACTAAGTACCAAAGTTCCAGGAGGAAATCAATATGCGGCAAATTGGTTTCCCCTTTTTCACTGAGAAAACCATTGTTATATTATTACGATTGTTAAATTGCTAAAAATAGAAATTAAGGTTTAGTATACTAAATATACTAGACTACAACGAAGCTATAAAAATGATATGTAAAGGAGTATCCTTGACGGGTTTATTTGGGCAGGTTTATTTGGCATGTCTTAATTTTTCTTATATGAGGATCTTATCCAAGGATAATCTTCCCCCATTCTTTCTGCCGCTTTTTGTCGTCTTATATGCTTTCTCATTCCTGCCGACAGTCTCTCTCTTTCTCTTTTTTCCTCTCCGGCCGGTCTTTGCTCAAAAATAACTTTTTTGTTATCTTCCGGCAACTGTCCGTCACCCAGAAAAACAAGAATCCTGGTAAGTCTCCTTTCCTTGCTTCCTCTTCCAACCGGTTCCTCCAACCATTCAACCGTTTCTTCAGGCAAACGACCTAATACCTTTTCGGCCTCCTGACCCCCGCTTATATCATCATTTCTCCAGTCTTTTCCAATCTGCCTTATCGTCTCCTCTGCTCGTTTTCTCCATTCTTCCTGACTTACGACTTTTTCTTGCCCGCCACCCGGAGAAACTTCCTCAACAACAGAAGAATCACCTAAAGCCTCTATTCTGCCCATATTTATATTATACCATCCTTGTTCTACCGGCAATCATTCTTTCAGCCTTACTGGTCCGATCGTTTACCACTAAAAAGTTCCATAAACATGATCGTTACCGCTATCTGATTTTGATCCCTTGTTATCAGACTCCCGTCCATCACGAGCAGAAGCACAACCAGGAAAGTGATAAGGGGAAAGGAGTATCCTTGACAGATGGCGGAAAATTGGGGGTGATGAGGGTGGGTGGGAGTAGTAAAAACAATTCAGCAATTACAGTAACCAAATTTTCAGAGCAGAACAAAGTTCTGATATATCGAATCTCTGATTCGCTATCAATTTTCAATGATTCAATGTTTAAAAATTTAAACATTTAAAATTCGCATCTTTTGTTTACACTGTAACTTCGGTTACATGTGATTTCAAAATACGAGCCTGTCTGATGACAGTAAAATTTCAAATTTCAAATTTACTTATATCCTACTGGTTTTTCTGTTAATACCAACCCTAATGATATTCTTCTTTTTTCCGGTTCAATTGCTTCCACAAAACAATCCAAACTATCACCCACTTTAATCTGTTTTTCCACCGGAATTTTGGAAATATGGATAAAACCTTCAAGTCCCGGTTCAAGTTCTAAAAAAGCACCGGAAGCGACTAATCGGGAAACCTTGCCGACCACATGCAGATCAACTTGATATTTACCAATCAGATTTTTCCAAGGATCTTCGGTCAACTGCCTGATGGAAAAAGACAAACGGGATTGGGATTCATCCTTACTAATGACTTTAATTTTAACTTTATCGCCGATCCGATAAAAACCCTCGGGATTATCAATCTTTTCCCAGGACATTTCCGAAACATGGATCAATCCCTCAACGTCATGATTATCAACTTTAATTTTGGCAAAGGCACCAAAAGGCATGGTACCGGTGATTTCCGCTTCATAAATCTCCCCTTCTTTAACTTTAGCAATCAAACCTTTAATTTTTTCCAGTTTTTCTTTTTCGGACACGGCTTTTTCGGAAAAAACCACCCGGTTTTGAGTTTTATCAACTTCAATAACTTTAACTTTAAGATTTTTCCCTTCCAAATCGCTTTGTTTTTTCTGAAGCGCTTCACCCAATTGGGAAGTCGGCAGAAACCCAACCACCCCGAAAGAATTGACCAAAAAACCGCCTTTAACGGTTTCTTTAACAACCACGGAAATTTCTTCACCGGCATCTTTTGCTTTCAGCAAATGTTTCCAAGCGGAAGAAAGGGCTTCACCCTTAAGCGACAGAACCACCTGGCCGGTCTCATTTTCCGGATAAAGAACCCGTAAACTGACTTTATCGCCGATTTTTAAAGCCTTAATATAATCTTTGGCCGCCTCAAATTCCCGGTCAACCACAATGCCTTCGGCCTTTGCGCCAACATCAAAAAAGATGGTCCGGGAAGTGACATTAGTAACCGTTCCTTCAATTTGCTGGTCTCTTTTTAATCCGTGAACTTGGTAGCCGGTCTGCGCCAGAAGCTCCTCCATGGTCTGGGGATTCTTGGAAGAAGTATCAAGGGGAGAACGGGTATCACGGGTACCACGGGTTTTAATTGCTCGTGATACTTGTGGTACTTTAGATTCTCGTGGTACTTGTTTGCTTGGCACTAATCATAACCGCCTTTCTTTTGTGAATGGAAACATAATACTACTTTTTGAAAGAAAAAACAATCGGGATTTTAGAGGATGTTAGAGAAAATTAGAGGATACATAAGAGTGTTTTACTATCTTGTTCGGCACGGAACGTCAAACGTTCCACGTAAAGATTTGAGAACAGAAGTGTCTCGGCAACGATCTATTTTCGCAGAACACAAGGCTCTACTATCGTCGACGCTAGACCGTTTAACTATCTTGTTCGGAATGGCCCGCCTCGGCTCGACCGAGTCGAGACGGGAAAAGAGTGGTACCAGTCCGCTCTAGTCACCGAGACACTTCTAGATTTTACGAGTTCTCAAATCAACGTGCCAGTCGCGTTAATCGCTTCAGCGATTTTACGCGACGGAATGGCCCGCCTCGGCTCGACCGAGTCGAGACGGGAAAAGAGTAGTTCCGCTCCGCTCCAAAGACCGAAAGGCTTTAAGGCAAAAATGTTAAAGTATTTACCCGCCGAATCTTACTTCAAGTCTTTTCAGTTCTATTCGAACACGACTTGAAGAGCGATTTCTGGCGGGTCTGCGGTGTCTGATGACACCTTGAAAAGTGAAGAGAAATTACGCGCTCCGCGCGCAGGTTCATCTCAAACAGCTTAATTCTTTTTGACCAATTAGTACTGGTAAGCATACACTCCCAGCCTATCTTCGCGCTTGCGCGCGAACGACTACGCCTTGCGGCGTAATCAACCAGGTAGTCTACCTGGGGTCTTCACCGAGCTAAGCTCGGAAGGATTCCTAATCTTGGGCGGAGCTTCCTGCTTAGATGCTTTCAGCAGTTATCCCCAGAGGATGTAGCTACCCAGCGATGCCCGAGCTAAGCTCGGACAACTGGCACACCAGGGATCCCCTTCTCCTGGTCCTCTCGTCACATTATCTTCTATCACTAGAAGTGTAGACTATATCTTCACCCGAACAAATTTCTTTTGAAATTTAAACGGGGTCGGCGTGTTACCTAAATCAAGTAGATTTAAGTCGATCCTGTACTAAATAGTACAAGGATACAGTCGTTACGGGGTCAAGTCTAGAAGCCAGATGACAGATAACAGAAAACAGATTGCAGAAAGACAGAAAAACAGAAAATTACTATGTCATTCCTGGCTTGACCAGGAATCTATACAATAATTTATATAGATTCTGAATCAAGTTCAGAATGACAGGGAATAATCTGTCAAATCTGTTCTATCTGCTATTGCGAAGCATCAAGCTTTGCTTATCCGTCTTCCGTATTCTGTCATCCGTCCTCCAAACCGACTTCCCACGGTATTATCTTCGTTATTAAGACTCCACCGTTATAAGCCGAATTTTCATTCCGAATTGCTTCGGAAGCAGCAAAACCCTAATATGGGTTTACTGAGGAGAACTTCCCTCAAGAATCCAACGCACATTCTGGATAGAGTCCGAACTGATTTACATCGTTCTGAACCCAGCTCACGTACCGCTTTAATGGGCGAACAGTCCAACCCTTGGGAGGGGCTACCCCCCCAGGATGCGATGCACATAATCCATTATTACTAATGGTGCAGACTATACCTTCACCCGAACAAATTTCTTCAGAAATTTGCGCGGGGACGAGCGTGTGATACAAGATAAATCTCATATCTCATCCTTTCGGAATCAGTCGTTACGGGGTCAAACAAATTTTATATTCCATAGAAGGAATAATATAGGGTTTAATCATTCCTATAAATTTCTTCATATAAGAAGATGGAATATAAACCAAATAGTGCTGTTTTTGTTTATGGATATTAACTTTGATACCGATACGAAGAAACGATTGTCTGATAATTTTCTGTTCTTCCAAGGTATAACTTTGGGTATTTATTCTCATTGCCCGACAATCATTTCTTTTGTATCCATCATCCATTATCCAAACCGCTAACACCATTGGAGATATTATTTTACTTAAACAAGGTGGAATTCTTTTTCTTTTACCTTCATAAAATAAGGAAAAGAATTTTTCCAACTTAGATGAAGTGTTGGTTCTTAAAATACAATGATCGTAAACTTTCAGGTTTCTTCGATCAATTCTTTTCTTAAAAACTAATTTCGGATTTAAGTTAGTTAATTGGCTTGCTAACCAATTAACATAAGTTTCTTGTTTTCCGCTATGGTCAGTTACCAATCTGACATATTTTCCATTGCGTTCTAAAAATCCGTCACCTAATAGCATTCCAAAAATAATATCTCTTTGTCGACTTCCCACGGTATTGTCCATTTACGATAATTATATCGCAATTGGAGTCCACCGTTATGAGCTCGTATTAATCTACTCGATTACTCGGGTAGCGACCCTAAAATTGAGCCGACATCGAGGTGCCAAACCTGATCGTCAATATGGACTTTCGGATCAGATCAGCCTGTTCACAAAATCCTACATTTCTGTAAGCGCAGACTATATCTTCATCCCATATAAAATTTTATGGGAGGCAACGTATGATATAAATTGTAGATTTTCCCTTTTGGGAAGTAATTTATATCTCATCCTTTCGGAATCAGTCGTTACGGGGTCCGGCAAAGCCGGACTTCCCACGGTATTACCCTTGGCTGCCTCGCGAGAGAAGACTTTTACTTAAAACTCTCCAGTTGCGGGTTCCACCGTTATTAGTTGCATACAAGTCCTGGTATTTTTATATTCACCAAGACGGGACACAGTTGTATCCCCGGGGTAGCTTTTATCCGTTAAGCCCCAACCGTCCCACGACGAGTTGGAGGATCACTAAGACCGTCTTTCGACTCTGCTTGGCCCGTCGGCCTCACAGTCAAGCTGGCTTTTGCCTTTACACTATCATCTCGATTTCCGTTCGAGACTAGCCAACCTTTGTGCACTCGCGTTACTCTTTAGCAAGCGACTGCCCCAGTCAAACTACCCACCTGGCGCGTTCCCCGAGTTCGTTTCCAGAACTCACAGGTAAGGTTTGAGGTTTAAAAAGAGAGGTGTTACATTGGCGTCCGACTTGCGTCGAGACTCCCTCCTGCACTGCACAATTTCAAACATCATTCCAACACCAAGCTATAGTAAAGCTCCACGGGGTCTTTTTGTCCAAGAATGCGTAGGCCGCATCTTCACAGCCATTTCAATTTCGCCGAGTGGAAGTTCGAGACAGTTTTCAAGTCGTGAAGCCTTTCATGCGGGCCAGAACTTACCTGGCGAGGGACTTCGCTACCATCGAACAGTTCACCTTTGTTACTAGACCGATTTTACGGTTCTTCAGTTCGCACTGAAGGTCGGACTATATCATCCCGAGCTAAGCTCGGTCTCAGCGTATAGTCTCTGAGGATTCTTTGATAATTTTTATTTTGTCATTCCGGCCTACGAGCCGGAATCTATATAACACAATTAAGATTATCAGTTGATCAGAGTATCGGGAAAAGAGATTAGAAAACAGGGATCAGTTTTTACTACTGATATTCTGTTCTCAGATTTACTTAACCTGATTATCTGATTTACTGTTTTACTCCTTTTTTGATATAGATTCCCACTTTCCCTTACAGGGTAAACGTGGGAATGACATTGATTTTAATTTACCAAAGCCTTTCCTGCTGATTGACTCCACCGAACAGATTGTCACCCTGTACCGTATGGTAACGGGGTACTGTCGGATACACGAGTTATTCCAGCATATAGCTAAGTTTAACAACTACAACACCTTTCGATTCATAGTTACTGCTGCCGTTCACCGGGGCTTAAGTTCAGAGCCTGTCGCCTTACGGCGACTCACTCCTCCCCATAACCTTCCGGCACTGGGCAGGCTTCAGCCCCTATACTTACCCTTGCGGGTTTGCAGAGACCTGTGTTTTAGTTAAACAGTCGCTTGAAAATCTTTTGTTGAACTCCGATAAATCGGAGTAGGGCATCTTGCATAACTTACGCCCAGCTTTTTTGCCGAGTTCCTTGAACTTCCTTCTCTCGTCCGCCTTGGTATACTCTACCAACCCACCTGTGTCGGTTTTCGGTACGATAAAAAATGAATCTCACTGCGAATCTTTTCTTGAGGGTTGAAATTACCAAATTGTCCTTGCCTTGCGGCTTAGACTCTTATTCATCATTCGGTTAGACACTTTGCAGTGTAAACGTTTTTGCGGGTTTTCCTACAAAAACTGCCTTGTGATTTAAGCTCGCCTTGCGGCGGGTTTGGCTATCCATCCCTGTCAATCCCCAGTTGGTAACGATTCACTCTCTGTAACTGAATATTAACAGTTTATCCATCGGCTACTCCGAGCTAAGCTCGGACTCACCTAAGGGTCGACTAACCTCCGACTGATTAGCATTGTCGGAGAAACCTCGGGTATTCGGCGTCCCGGTTTCTCACCGGGATCTCGCTACTTATACCGGCATACTCACTTGATACCGCTCCACCTTGCCTTACAGCTCGGCTTCACTGCAGTATCAACGCTCCCCTACCAACTCATGCAAAGCATGAGAAATTCAAAATTAATAAACCTTCAGAATAAAACTTTTGACTTTTGAATTCCTTGTGCTTTACACAAGTTCTTCATCTTCGGTATTCTGTTTTAGCCTCGATACGTTTTAGGCGCATTTCTCCACCCTCCTCCGCTTCTTACTTCGTTCGAAGCTTCGGAAGGGCACTCGCTCTCCTTTGTTAATTAGAGAGGGTGCTCGTCCCGTAGCTTTTTCGGAGCAAAAAGCGAAGGAGAGCTGTCGTCCAGTGAGCTGTTACGCTTTCTTTCAAGGATGGCTGCTTCTGAGCCAACCTCCTGGGTGTCTGAGGAAAAACACTTCCTTTAACACTTAACAGAAATTTAGAGACCTTAGATGGAAATCTGGGTTGTTTCCCTTTAGAGCGATGAGCTTAGACCCACCGTTCTGACTGCCCGTAAATCTTTTTCCGGCATTCGGAGTTTGATTGAGTATAATAACTTGCGTTACCACACCCATTCAGTGCTCTACCTCCGGAAAAGTTTAACGGACGCTATACCTATATATATTTCGGGGAGAACCAGCTATCTCCTGGCTCGTTAGGCATATTACCCCTAACCGCAAATCATCTCATGTCATTGCAACGACAACGAGTTCGGGCTTCCCCCCGACTTTCATCGGGGCTCACCCTGTTCATGGTTAGCTCGCCAGGTTTCGGGTCTCCCAACAACTGCTTATTACGCCCTATTCAGACTTGCTTTCGCTACGCTTGAGCCGTAATTAGCGGCTTAAACTAATGCAGTAATTGAGAACTCGCCGGTTCATTCTTCAATAGGCACGTAATCACACCTCGCCTCCACTCGGTGTTCAAATGCAAAATTCAAAATGCAAAAGTCAAAATTTCAATTGTATATTTTTAATTTTTACTTGTACTTTTGATTTTTAACTTTTTACTTTTGACTTAAGCATCGAGTGGAAACGAGATGCTCTTACTGTTTGTTAGCAAATGGTTTCAGGTTCTATTTCACTCCCCTCACCGGGGTTCTTTTCGCCTTTCCCTCACGGTACTAGTTCACTATCGGACAACAAGAGTATTTAGCCTTGGAGCATGGTTGCCCCAGATTCGCTCAAAGTATGTGCTTCGAGTTACTTAGGTATCTCTAGAGGTATCTTGAATTTCGTCTACGAGACTTTCACTCTCTATGGTCGGCAATTCCACACCGTTTGACTATTCTTAATACTCCCATAATGAGACCCTACAACACCCGCGCAAATCTCTTGCGAGATTTGTTCGGGTTTAGGCTGTTCCGCTTTCGCTCTCCGCTACTGACGGAATCATTATTATTTTCTTTTCCTTGGGCTACTTGGATGTTTCGGTTCGCCCAGTTCCCTACTCGCACCGTATGGTGCAAGTCCCTCTTACGAGGAGATTACTCTATTCGGAAACCGCCGGATCAAAGGATGTTAGACTCCTCCCCGACGAATATCGCTGCCGACTGCGTCCTTCTTCGGCTCTTGTTACCAAGGCATCCACCACTTGCTTTAATAAAAACTAAGCTGTTTAAGACCTTTTCCTCCGATTTGCATCGGAGGGCCTACTTATATATTTTCTCTTCACTTTTTAAGGTACCATCCAGCTTTTTTCAGCTGACGATTAATTTCTATTTTAAAAAATAATCGTCAACCGCAAAAATTAATCGTCATCCTGAGGCATCGGCCGAAGGATCTAGCCGCAGCGCAATTCGCTTCGGGACGTACCGTCTGGTACATCCCGCTAGATTCTTCACTTCGTTCAGAATGACTAGCCCCAGTGGACCCAAGGAGACTCGAACTCCTAACCTCCTCGATGGCCCGTAAAGGGCCTCACTGGTGGACTGTGCCAGATTCGAACTGGCGACCTTCGCGTTGCAAACGCGACGCTCTACCAGCTAAGCTAACAGCCCTTACGGGCTAAACAAACGAGGCATTTACACTAAAAAATTGTTCGCAATTTTTCAGTGCGAGCCAACTGAGCCATTGGCCCGTCTGTCCTTGAGTTCCATTAAATAATGTGCAAAAACAAATAGAGCTCCCAATGGAGCTTCAAAAGATACTGAAAATTCCTATTTACGCACGCAAAAATCGCCTAAGGTTTTGGATTATTTGTTTAAGAATTTTCATTACTAATTTCTGGCTCCCCAGTGAACCGCATTATAACAAAAGAGATTAGGGGAAGTCAAGGGTTGGTTTATCGAGAAGTTATCCCATTTCTGGCCTTAAGAATTCTCTTAACCTCTGTTCGTCAAGAATAAAAGGTTTTGTTGTTTCGGAAATTTGCTTGGCAATCTTTTTAACAGCAGTGTCAATTATCTCCTTATTTGGTTCTAATATTTTTGTTGCCAAGGCTACGTATCTTTCTGCTTCTTCTGAATCAAATTTTCCTTTATGGGTAAAAACTTTTTCATCATTACCAGGCGCTTGTGGTTGGAAATTTTCGTTTCTTCCGATAACCCTACAGGCGGCAACACCTGAGGACGCAAATAATTTTTCTTGTTCTTCGTTAACTGGAAGTTGATCCGACAAGGTTATTAATCTTATTCTTGAGTTTCCACCATAAAAACCCATTTGGTCTTTTGGATTACGCCAATTAACTACCGGTATAACCTCAACCTTAAATTCATAATGTCTTCGTTCTTTAAAAATTGAGTCAACAACTAATGCATGACCGATTTCATGGGCAGCGATAGAATAACCATTATTATATAAACCTATTTTTCTTCTTTCAGCTTGTTCAATCGATTTATCAGGAGCTTCGTTTTCCATAAATTAATTATAAACTAAATCAAAATAATATTCTGTTTAAGTACCCCTTAGAGGTGAATTGCTATTGACACCCTTGGTATTTCCCTATTTTTTTTCTGCTCCAGTACGTTAATCTTTTGTACCGGTCGGCAGAAAATAGTTACGATTTTAGGGTTATTTTTTAACAAATGGGGTAATTTCTTCTTTTTTAAGTAATTTTGATTCCGTACAATTAGCAACCATGGCTAAACTTGGTTGATGGGAAAAACCAATATATTCAATCGTTTTGCCTTTTTCTTTAGCTTTTTTGATTTCCGGTAAAAGATCAGTATCCGACGAAACTAAAATAAGATGATCGCATTGGTTTTCATAAACGGCCACAAGAATATCTACCGCTATATTAACATCAACCCCTTTTTCGTGAAATTTATTTTTTGATTTTAATAAATATCCAAGAGAATATTTTAAACCCTGTTTTGTTAAATGGGATAAAAGCTTGCGCTGATCGTTAAACAATCTTTGGGCTCTTTCAGTTCCATCGGTTCGCATTGCCCCAACATAATAAGTAGCTTTGATAAGTTTATTTTTACTAACTAAAAACTTTGTAAATCCAGAAAAATCAAACTCAAGAAGATTTTGGAGTTGAAGATCTTTTAATTTGAAATAAAAATTACTTCCGTCAATTAGAATAAGGCAACGCTTCACAATTAAATTATAGCATAAAAAATCCTGCAAAGACCTTGCGGTGTTGCAGGAGATTTAAGTAACTAAATTATACCAAAATAATAGTTTTTGTCAATCATCTAACCCTAATCCATCACTTCCCTTTTTTCTTTTAACCGATCAGAATTCATGCTTTGTATTGGTGATATACCGCCTAACATTTTTAAAGGAGTCGCATTCCAAAGTTCATTGTTCAGAAAAATCAGAAAGTCTGCCTTATCCTCTGCCAAAACAAGATGCTCAATTACCGGATCAAAAACATTAAATTCGTTCTCTGGTAAACATTCATAAATCATTAACTCCAAATCCTCAACCGAATAATATTGATCCAAATGATATTTTTCCAAAAGCTTTTTAATTCTTGGTTCAAGAGTAATTAGTTCAGGAGGTTTGGTAAAAAACAATTTGTGTTTCATCTGTATATCGACATATCAAGGAGAGTCCTTTGCATATCAATAAATTACTTTTGATTCAGAAAATTTATCAAGTTGTCTTTTTGTCTCCTCCGCTCAGTCTTTATTTTTTTCGGAAAATCCGGGAAGAATTAGGTTTTGCATTTAGCTTTATTAAAAATAAATTGAGGGCTGATTCAAAGTTTTGTCCCAAACCCAACGGCAAACATCATTTTTGGCTGTTTGCTCATTAAACCTGCACACCCGAAGCAAACCGTTTCTTCCCGAAAGCGGCGGGACGCCAAGCAAGGACAGAAGTAACAATATTCCGGATAAAATAAATAGAACTATTAAGATAGTATAAATTCTTTTCATCTTGTAAAAATACCAAACAAACCAGGGTGGGCTGCCCAGGAGTCGGACCTGGTACTTCTTTCTTATAGAAGTTGCGAATTTCTATGGTGGGTCGCTCAGGATTCGAACCTGAGACCTCATTCTTATAACAGATGTAATTTATTTGTGGGCTACCATGGAATCGAACCATGTACTTCTTACTTATCAGGTAAGCGTTCTACCGATGAACTAGTAGCCCATAAATTACATCTGATATATCTAGCGCAAAGCGCTAGCTATCAGGAATGCGCTCTAACCAACTGAGCTAGCGACCCCTTTTTATTCGCAACTTATATATCGGTTAATAAATTCAACCGTCATCAGGAAAGCGTTCTGCACTGAAAATTTGTCGAAACAAATTTTTAGTGCAAGCCGATGTTTACCCTCAAAACACCGAAGTGTTTTTAGGGAACCAGCAGCCCTTGCGTAGAATTTTATCACAACCAAAAAATCCTGGCAAATACCAGGATTTTTTTTGTTTGATATCCAAAATGTGAAGGGAAGGTGATGGTTAACTTTTACAAGCAAACCAAAAAAGCTTGGGTGTATACCTTTCCCTATACCATAATAGTACAGGTTCGTGAAACATCTCCTTAGAAAGGAGGTGATCCATCCGCTCCTTCCAGAACGGATACCTTGTTCATTGGTGTTCCTCGATTTTCATCGAGGCATGGACTATATCTTCACCCAGCTGAGCTGGGGCCAACGTGTAGTCTCTACGGGGCTATGAATCTGTAAATCTGTTAAACAGTATTGCAGTAAAACAGTAGTCAGTAAAACGGTAAATCATTTTGTTGGATGATTATTCCAATTTTTAATAAGGTTATAGAGTTCTTTTGATTCGATTGTGTATTCTTCAATTAACTTTTGACACAATTCAACTCTAACACTCTTAAACCGATTTGCCAGAATTTTGACTTGCTCTAGGTGAGTAGCTAATTCATCACTCTCTCCCATTGCCATTTCGAAGAATCTTTTTACTTCCGCTTCATTTCTTCTTTTAGCAAATCCTTCCGCAATCAACGGGGCTATTCCTTCCCCGCAATTAATGATCTGTTTTCTTAATTTTTGGCGAATCACTGGAAGTGAATAAGCAAGATCATACAATTGCGGCAAAAGTTTCAATGGCCGCTGATATACCCTAAGTTGCTTAACACTCCAAATAGTTGCCATTAACTAAGTCTAACATATTACCGTTACACTGATTACTGTCTTACTGTTTAACTGTTCAACTGTTTTACCGAAACAAGCTTCCCTCGGTATTACCGTATCCGCCAGCTGGCGGATTTAGGCTTCACCGATACAGTTAGATTTTCCTGCATTCTTACGATTGCAGGTCGCAACAAGTTTACGACTTAATGCTCATCGCCGAGTTTACCTTCATTCCTGCTAAGCAGGAGCTTCAGGCACCCCCGACTTTGCTCATTTGACGGGCGGTGATCATGGTTAAGAACTATTCCACGCCCCACTGGACGTGCGCGTCTAGCGCATCCAGCGAGTCTATATGTTGTTTTTCTCTCATTAATCTTATCTTCTCAATTCCTTCAAGATTTCTATGTTCCCCTTTAAGAATCATGTTTTCGACCTTACAGAAAAACTCAAATTGTTTTCTCTTTTTTGCCTGAAGAGGATATTTTTTAAAGAAAGGTATTATTTTATTAATAAGATCTTTCTGTAAACCAACCATAAATTTCGCATGCGGTCCCCATTTGTATTTTTTATATTCCAAATGGTAGATTGATCCGCAACCTAGAAATTTTTAGATCTCTTTCAGAATTGGTTCGTCATCCCCTTTAAGCTCAATTTCAAATTTGAGTCTAACCTCAGGTATTCGAAATCGTTTTCGGCTTATGGACACACTAAAGCATCCTTCGCCATCAACAAATCCGACAATATAATGAGGATTTAACATATAGTTCGTCCCTTCGGTAAAGCTTCGGGTCTATCTCTAATTTAGATACTATTTATAGACCTGTCAAGTTTTACTTACTATGGACTCAGCTGACTTCCTGTGGCCGATTATAGTTCTGATGCACACAGGATCTCCTTGGGTCATTTAAAAAACTTTTTCAAACATTCCTCTGGGTTTTTAAAATAACTTCTCTGCTGTACACATAATCAGATCGTTATTGCCCTTTTGAAAAGAGGACTGCTCTTTGTATATAGGACCCTTCATCCTTCGGGTTACCCCTCAAGACTGTCCGCAACTATAGCTGTCACAACATTTGTGACAGATATATAAAAATCATATCCTTAATCTAATTTCTAAGTATGATTTCTCTATAAAAGTGGATTTTCACCACTTAGTTTTCTAAACTGCCAAGCGCATTTATTTTGTACAAGAGGCGAGAACGTATTCACCGCGGTTTGCTGACCCGCGATTACTACCAAGTCCGGGTTCATGCGGGCGAGTTACAGCCCGCAATCCCAACTGAGGATCGGTTTAAGAGATTGGCTTACGCTTGCGCGCTCGCAACTCGTTGTCCGATCCATTGTAGTGTGTGTGTTGCCCTAGACATAAGCGCCGTGCTGACTTGACGTCGTCCCCTCCTTCCTCCCCGTCACTTTTTCGCGCCAATCTCATACCGCGACGCGTGGGCGAATAGCCCAGCCCTATTCGGGCTAGCGTCGCGATCTTCTAACAAAATAAATCTTTATTTCAAATCTTATTCTGTTAGCTGATGCGAAAAAGAGACGGGGCTGTCCTATCTGAATATTTAACAGATAGTAGGGGTTGCGCTCGTTCCGGCACTAAAGCCGACACCTCACGGCACGAGCTGACGACAGCCATGCAGCAGCTGTGCTAGTCCCCGACTTAACGGGTGACTATCCGTTTCCGGAAGCTACTTCTAGCATGTCAAACCTAGGTAAGGTCCTTCGTTTAGTCTCGAATTAAACCACACGCTCCCCTGGTTGTGCGCCTCCCCGTCAATTCCTTTAAGTTTTAGCCTTGCGGCCGTACTCCCCAGGCGGCTCGCTTAACGCGTTAGCTTACGACAACCCCGTCAGACGGGGCCATCTAGCGAGCATCGTTTACAGTTAGGACTACAGGGGTCTCTACATTTTGTTACTTTCTCCCGACACAAATCGGGATACTAACCCTGCACCATACGGTGCGGGGCGCCTCTAAATTTCTTTAGAGATCTATACATTACTGTATAGTTCGGACTGTATCATTCCCGAGCTAAGCTCGGGACCGGCGTACAGTCTCTACGGGGTCAGATTAAATTGAAGATAGACAATAGAAACTAGAAATTAGATTATGATGGTAGAAAGTTGAAGTTAGTATGTTTTCCAATTTTCTCGGAGGTTATTTAATTTACCTCCTACATTTTGGTATCTTTTAAGAAGAGATTGACAAAATTCTTTATCCCAGTAACCTAAATCTCGTGCTGTTTCAATGTGAACTTCCATTTCGTTGCAGGAACCAATTGCCGTCCCTAAATGTTTTTTGAATTCTTTTTCAAAATTTCTCTTCGCCCAACCTTCGGCGATATTTGCCGGAGGTGATTTCGAACATCTTCTCATTTGCGGAGCCAAATCTGTCCTTTCATACACAGGGAATTTTTTAACTCCTTCATGTACAATTAACATTAACTGGTAAGACTCCGTGTATACCTCTAAATCACGAAATGTTTTTATCACATTTTTATTTTATCAATTTTTCTTCTATTTTCTAACCTGCCTGCCGGCAGGCAGGCTTCAAATTCCAACTTCTAACCTCTATCGTCTACCCTCAAAATAACCGACTTCCCTCGGTATTGTCCTCATTGTTTCCATAATACCAAATAATACCCGAAACAACAAGGAGTTTCACCGATATAGCCAGTTTTTTCCTAGATATTGCTACCTAGGGGGACTAAAATTAATCCCTTTCGCTCCCCTAACTTTCGTTCATCAGTGTCAATCATTGCCCAGATGCCTGCCTACGCCATTGGTGTTCCTCCCGAGATCAACGCATTTCACTGCTCCACCGGGAATTCCAGCATCCCCAACAAAATTCTAGTCTAACAGTATCAGACCCATTTCCAAGGTTAAGCCTTGGTCTTTAAGATATGACTTATTAAACCACCTACGAAACGCTTTACGCCCAATAAATCCGGATAACGCTTGCACCCTACGTATTACCGCAGCTGCTGGTGAGTTTTAGCTATTAGAACCTTATATTTAAAAACGGGATGAATATATTTTCCAATCAAACACAGAAAACAATCCATGCTTTCTGATCTGACATATAAACGAAAATATAGCTTTTCCCTCATTGTGGTTTTGTGAATACCTACCCGAATAGAGAAATTTCTCTCTAGCATTTTTTGCAGGTACTCACATTCTTTGAAGCTAAAACAAAATGTTGCAAAAGAGGCATTACGATGGTATTTCTTGCGGAAATCCAACGTTCCATCATCCATATACCATATTGCCAAAGCAATAGGATGAGTTAATAATTTGGAGATGTTTTCCGGTACTGATTTCTTACCCAACGGATAAAACAATTTCCGATAATAACCCAGTTCCAAACTTGGCAATGTAGTAAAGTAGTGTTGATGATAACCACCTTTTGATCTCTCTTTAATCTCATTAGTCTTAATCGGAATAAACATCTTGTGTAACCATTCCAGATAAGAAAGAGTTTTATCATCATACTTTAAGTATAATTGAGACAAACCTTTCTTATTTAATGGTGTTAGATGTCCATCCCCGAGTAGTGAACCAATAAGAATTTGTTTCAAGAGATATTCCATTTTTCTTCTTGGACTATATCTTGTCCGATATTAACATCGGACTCTGGCGTATAGTCTCTGAGGACTCTCCCCCGTCAGACGGGGGGTTGCCTGCTGATAGCTTGATACCCATATATGATCTGCGGTCATTTTTTCGGGTTTATTCGACATTTTCACTGTAGCAAGGTTTGCTTTAGTAGTCAAATATTAACCAAGTGTTCCAGCATATAGCCAGATTGATAACCTACGTGCCGACGTTTTTCTTTCAAAACCTCACGTAGTTAGCGGGTGCTTATTCGCCAAAGTCTCTCAACCTTGGCAAAAGAAGTTTACGATCCGAAAACCTTCATCCTTCACGCGGCGTTGCTGCATCAGACTTTCGTCCATTGTGCAAAATTCCCAGTTGCTGCCTTCCGTAGAAGTAGGGCCCGTGTCTCAGTGCCCTTGTGGGGGATTGCGCTCTCACGCCCCCTACCCGTCAAAGCCTTGGTAAGCCATTACCTCACCAACTAGCTGATAGGAAGTAGGCTCATCTCAAAGCGGACAGTTACATCCTTTGCTCCTGCACCGTATGGTGCGGGACCATATGGGGTATTAGCTATCCTTTCGGATAGGTATTCCCCGCTTCGAGGTAGATTCCTACCTATTACTCACCCGTCTGCGACTCCCGAACAAATCTCTTGCGAGATTTGCGCGGGCGTTCCACTTGCATGCTTAAGGCACGCCGCCAGCGTTCATCCTGAGCCAGGATCAAACTCTCAAAAAATTATCCCGACATTATTCTCGCCTTGCGGCTCGAACCGTCGGGATCCCGCTGATGCCGATGAAATCGGCATAATAGCGGGACTTCCCTTCACATTTTGAATACCGAGCAAAAGCTCGGATAAATACATTTTAGATATCTATTTAACTTTTAAAGGGCGATAGAACTCTTTAAAAATGAAAAGCCCCGCCAATCGGGGCCCAAAGCCTTTATCAATTGGCAAAACTTTCAGTTCATACTTTGGGTAGGATACCAAAGATTAATAGGTTTGTCAATGAGAAGGATTTTGTTATCGCGAAGTTGGTGTCATTGCGAGGGATGTACCAAACGGTACGTCCCGAAGCAATCCCCAACGAAATTAATTAATTTCAGCCTCTTTTAGTAATTCCTCATATTTTAATTTCCTTCTGTCTTCGTAAACAACCACTTTCGCCAATCCCCTTTTAACCATTAACCAATTAAGCATTCTTTTACCGTTATTGCAACCCATGGCAGATTGACAATCTTCCCAAATATAAGCCAACACTCTGCCGTATTTATCGTCCTGATACGTATCGTATTCCAAAGAAACCGATTTTCCGTCAAAAATATCTTCCATATAATTTTTGGCTTCTTCAAAACCGGCTTCTCCCCGTTCCGGCGCATTAATTCCCAACATTCTTATTGTCTGTCCGTTATTAATTTCTACCGTATCACCGTCAACTGCTTGGGTTATTTCTGCCTGTTTAGGAAAAACAGTTGTTGATTGTTTATAGCCCCCGGCTTGTTTCAGTTTTACCAATCCCTCCTGCCAATTCCAACCTAAAATTGAGGCTAAAATCAAACCCCTAATCCTTCTAGTCCTTCTCTTCCCTCTCTCTTTCCTCACCTCCCCCACAACCCCCAAATTCCCCTAATCCCTACTTTCCCAGCTCACCCTTACCCTCCTTTAAACATCCTCTAACTATCCTCTAAAACCAAGCCAATTCGCGCGTTTTTTGTGGAAAAAATTAGAATATAATGTCATCAATGGTTTACGAAATTGATCAATCAGGAAAAATTGAACAGACCGAAAGAGATACGGTTTTGGCCGCCGTCAACAGTAAAGAATATTCAGTTATTGTTATTGCCAAAGACAAACGCCGTCTTCAGGAAAGCTTTCGCCTTGCCGGAAAGCCAGAAATTTTTATTTATGCCGTTTTTGCTGCCATTCTGACCAAATTAATTAAATTACTAGCCAGTAAAAACGTCATTATTGACAAAGAGTATTCTGGTCAAACAAAAATTATTGAAAAGATGATTAAGAATCTTGATGAAAAAATCACCATTACCTGGAAAACAATTGGCAAGAAATCTTTAGCTCATGAACTGGCCTACAAAACTTTTAAAGGAAAACAACGAGCGAATAAACGACTAACTTATGAAGAAATCTGGCCAAAGGCCATAAAAATAGCCGGTGGGTGCTTAAACTCTACGACTTTACGAGAGAATCGGCACTCAGCCCCGGCTTATAAAAAGATAATATCACAAAAGACGAAAAAGTCAAGATATCAAAAGATCGGCTCATGACCGCTTAACTCAGGAATGGTTACCTGGCGATCAGCGATCTCACCGATCCGTCTCTAGATTAACATATAAAGTTGTTTTTTGTGAGAAAAACCTGCCGCAGCAAACAATCTAACAATATAACAATCGTAGCAATGGAACAATGAAGCAATGTTTTATTGGAGAATTATTGAGGAACACAACAGCGGAAACCGGCACCGCATTGTCCTTGAGAATATAAGGTACTATTTTCAGGACAACTTTTTGTAATATTCACACAATTTCTCTCGTAATTTGGACAAGGACCCGGAGTCGGTGTCAAATATTTAGTTGGAAGTGGTTTGCTTTTTATTGGTGTTGCCGTAGGAACCAAAGTACTAGTTGGTCTGGGATTAGCTTCCCATACTCCGCAAGCAATCCGTAGCTGTTTGGCCATATTATCCCAAGCAACAATTCCCATAGCAACATAATACGGTTTATTTGAATTATCATATTGTTTTAAAAAACTCCAACCGGTATCATATTCAGGATTCCAATTAAAGGGTCCGACCGATATTTTATTCGATATATTATCTCTCATAACATAAACCTCTTGTCTTGCCGGCCAAGGTACAATCACGTCATTAGGTGCCGTGAATGAAAAGAATGGCGGTTGATTTAAGTAGTAATCATTTATTGTAATTTTGTATTGGCATGAATTAAAATTAAAATTCCCTGGATCAATCGGAAGCGGTACTTTAGACATAAAAATTGCTTTTATGCTATCCGGGTAGACTTTTATCATAACTGGTTCCATATATTGACTATATTTATTAAAAGTTTGATCTAATATCTGGTTCATAATTGTTTGGATAGAATTTTCCTCTACGTTTTTGCAAGCTCGAGTAGAATATACGCAGCTGGTAATGTTCGCTTGGATTTTGGCATTAGCAACCGAAAAGTAATAATGAATGATGATTGGAATTCTAGGGGCTGCTGTACCATAACCGATCGTACTTGCTATATCTTGTTGTCCTACCAAACTGGCGCTGATTGGTATTCCACATTTTCTGGAAACATTACAATAGGCTTGAACTGCGTTCGTAAAAATTAAGGAATAAGTAGCCGCCGGAACCTCAATCTCAAAATTACTCCCCGCAGGAATCCCTAAAACATAAGATTGCAACTGGTCGATAGAGCTAATGGTTAATTTTGGAGTGCCCTTTGCTTTTGGTTTAAACAGAATTTTCTCTGAAGAATTGAAAAAAACAACCAGTAGTCCGATGACTAAAACCAAGAGTGCCAAAAAAGGGAGAGAGAATAAACTTCCCCGTTTATTAGATTTTTTACTCACATTTTAATAATAAGAATCGAGGGGGATTTGTCAAGAATCAATTTTTAACACATTTCCCGCCTGCATCCGGATAATTTCCATCTAATTGACAATTCTGGATTTATTGAAGTCGGTATTGGTGTTGGTGTTGATTGATTGGCAGACTG
>Ga0210057_1003267_pt1 | contig 22444 bp, 28 predicted proteins | sample CryGeyCG2114_010_2_FD_183968 | JGI IMG/M metagenome (GOLD analysis project Ga0210057, IMG submission 183968) | Groundwater microbial communities from aquifer - Crystal Geyser CG10_big_fil_rev_8/21/14_0.10 (SPAdes) (version 2) | ecosystem: Environmental > Aquatic > Deep subsurface > Groundwater ...
TCGCCTTTAGTAACGTTATATTCATTGGTTACCGGAGCGCCGTCTCTGTTTGGATTCCAGTTGATCCGGATGCGGCCGCACATCGGATAACATACTCCTAGATAGCCGCGGGCGGAGTTATAGACGTAGGGGTTTAACGCCATAGTGTACAAAATGTTGTTTTGGCTGAACTCCTGGGCGTAGATGCTGGGAGAACGCTGTGAAACTTCGCTCACCGGAATGCCTAAAACACTTACCCCGCCGTTGGCTAAAAAACAGTCAACAAATGGAACGGAATAAGGGATAAAATTCTGGCTGCTTTGGTTGGATTCATGCCAGCCGTCAGAGAATTTACCGAGGAGAGGGTGTTGATGAGCGGCGATGAAAACGAGAGGGTCAAGGTAGTTGTTCACTAAACTGCTGTTACCAAAAGCATAGCCAGGACCGTTACTATCCACTTTCTTGATCTGAAAATCAAGATGTGGATTGGTAGAAAAACCCGTATTTCCTATATGACCAACGATTCTACCGTTCTCTACCTCATCATCAACATTCACTTTTCGATCTTGCATATGACCATATTGCGAATATCGAATTTCTCCGTTGATTGTGTGCTTAACACGGACCATATTGCCAAACCCAGAATTTTGCTCACTCGCGACAACAGTACCACTATAAATTGATTTAACATCTCCTCCTGAACGACCGTTAGCTAAGTCAACTCCTAAATGACCATAATACCTGGTTTGACTACCATCTTTGTTGGTAAGGGTAAAACCTTGCTCATATGACGTGTTGTATACTTGGCTTACGTTATATGTAAGAGCGTAAGGGTCGCCTACTGGATACAACATTCCGCCAATCTCTTGCGATAAACTCGCGTTAACAACAAATAGCTGAATTACTGCGAATACTATTAGCTTCTTTCTCATTTTGCTACTCCTTTGTTAAAGATCATTGTTTGAGTAAATAACATTACTCATGGAAATGCGGAATAAATAAACTGCGCATTTCTAAAGTAAAATTATCCCAACAATAATTGTTCTATATTAATTTTTTGCGTTTATAAACTGAAAGGTAGCTATAATATTGTTATAAAATTTTTGTTTATCCGTTTGTGTTGTTCTTACTGTCAAAATTACAAACAAATCATCTATATTACTGTCTTTAATAATTATGTTAGTTTGTGACAATGCATCTTGAAACATATAATACTGAAAATATCCGTTGAAGTTACGTGCCTCAAGATTACTTAAAGATTGTTTCAATATTTCATCTTCCAGTGTTTTTAAATTATAGTTATAAATAAATATTGAATCGGCAAATCCTCCATTTGCATTAAAACCAACTATAAATTTTTTAAAAAAACTATTAGCACCATCTTCATTAAAATTCTCTAATCCGAATGATGATATTATGTAATGAGCGGGATACTTCACCTCAAACCCATACTCCTCATTTCTATAAGTCTGCCAACCCGAGGTGTCAATCTCCGACTGCTGGTTATTAGTCTCGGTTTCGGAACTTTCCGGTGTCTGGTTTTTGTTCTCCGTTACCGGCGGATTAATCGGTCCCTGTTTCTGTGTTTTTACATACCAAACCACCCCTCCCCCGATTAGGGCGAGGATGATTATAGCTGTGATTATTAGCTGTTTTTTAGACATATATTTTATATAGTGATTAGCAGGCGGTAATTAAACAGAAATTGAGCAATAATTAGGCAATAATTTCCGTAAAATTATCGTTCAATTATTTTTTTATGATTTTTCTCTACTTTCAAACTATCAATAAAATAAGGGAAAGTCAACATTATGCGACTTACCTTGTTAGTTTAGTTTAATGTGATATAATTTTAGTTGTCATACTACAGCAGAATAATACTATTTTACAAAAATATATTTATAAATATGACAAGCACTATCGCGATTTTTTTCGTAGCTTTTTTTATTAATCTCCATGCTTAGCATCATTATTATATCCCTGATAATCCTCTCCACCCTGATATTGGGCCTGCTTGTTTTTTTAAATAACCCCCGCGACCGCGTTAATCAGTTATTTCTTATCATGATTTTTTGGATCGTCGTCTGGCAGTTGAGCAATTTTTTACAGAATGAACAAACGGCGGTGGAGTTTTCCAATATTTTACTGCGCCTGGATTTTATGTCAGCGATTTTGGTCGGCTACTCATGGATAGCGTTTTGCCTGCGTTTTCCAAAACCCGGACCGCGCTCCCTGCGCTTTTTAAAAACCATAATTCTTTTGCTCGGCGTCGTGTTCGCCGCGCTCTCATTTACTGATTTGATTATTAATGACATTCACTTTCAAGACGGCGCTATCCGTTTTCAGGAAGGAGTGCTTTGGATATTTTATATATTGACATTAGTCAGTTTTTTTACCTGGGCATTTTGCAATTTGCTGTTTAAACTTATAAAGTTACGCGGCATTGAACGCGTGCAAACGCTTTATGTGCTTATTGGATCCTTGATTTCTTCGTTAATAGCGATTGTTGTAAATATTCTCTTCTCTAATGTGGTAACAATTGACCAGTCGCGCATCGGCATTTATGGCATTATCTTTTTTATTCTTTTTACCGCCTACGCGATTATAAAGCACCAGCTTTTAAATATTAAAGTTATTGCAGTTGAATTATTTGCAGTCTTATTGGTTATTATTACTTTTTTAGAAATTTTTACAGCCGCCTCAACCAGTGAAATCTTTGCGCGAGTTATCATATTTATCGTTACACTTGTTTTTTCCATACTTCTTATTCGTTCCGTCTTAAAAGAAATTAAGCGCCGCGAGGAGATAGAGGAGCTGGCGGCCGAGCTGGCGCAGGCGAACAAACGGTATGAAAAGATAAATAAAAAATTGCAAAAAGCCAATGTTGAGCTGAAGCATTTGGACGACGCTAAGTCCGAATTTATCTCCATCGCCTCCCACCAATTGCGCACCCCGCTGACGGCGATTAAAGGCTATGGCTCTATGCTTTTAGAGGGCGATTTCGGGGAGCTGGCCAATGAAAAACAGCAGAAAGCGATAAAGATAATGGCTATTTCCAGCGACCGCCTGACCAATTTGGTGGAAAATCTTCTTAATATCTCCCGCATTGAGTCCGGCCGGATGAAGTTTGACTTTAAGCCCGGCGACTTGAACAAGCTGGCGCGGGACGTTCATGACAGCCTGAAGAAAAATGCCGAGGATCGGGGCCTGTATTTAAAGTTTAAAGAGCCCGAAGAAGCATTGCCGCCGGTTGAAATGGACGATGAAAAAATCAGGCAGGTCGTGATAAATTTTATTGATAATGCCATAAAGTACACGAAGAAAGGCGGAATTACCGTCAGCGTATTTAAAAAGGGCGATCATTTGGAATGTTGCGTGGCCGATACCGGCATGGGCGTCAGCCAAGAGGAGCAGAGCAAGCTGTTTAAAAAATTCGCCCGCGGCAAGGATGCGTTTCTCATCAATACCGAAGGCAACGGCCTCGGTCTCTACGTCGCCAATATGATGGTGGAGGCGCACAAAGGGCATATTTGGATTGAGTCCGAGGGAGAAGATAAAGGCAGCAAGTTCTGTTTCAGTCTGCCGCTGGCGGATTCGGAGACGGGGAATAAATTAGTTGAAGAAAGTAAGAAGGAGGAGGAAAGGAGGGTGAGGGAGAAGGGGGAAAAGGGAAAATTACAAGTTAAAAGTAAAGAACAAGAAAGCAAGAAAACATAAAAACAAAAATACATTGTCATCGCGAGCCGCAGTGTCAGCGGAGGCGTGACAATCCTATAAAAATTAGAGAAAGATATTGGATATCAGGATATTAATAAGAGGTGAGTAAGAGCCTCTTTTTTGCTTGACTTTTCCATAGGGCAAGAGTAATTTAGAAAATAGATGTATTTTTGAATAATTTAATACAGCATACTTTCATTATGAAAGAGAGAATTTATTACAAAAAATATAAGAGAGGCTATATATCATGCGTTTTTACTGAATCAAATAATAAAAACAAGACTTTAGTGATAATGGCGCATGGTTTTAGATCTTCCAATATAGGTTCATCCAGGAAATTCGTGTCTTTATCCAGGAGCTTGGCGGAAAAAGGTATTTCTTCTCTGCGGTTTGACCAGATAGGAAGCGGAAATTCAAGCGGAGATTTTTATGAATCGTCCTTTAATGACTGGATTCAGGTGATTCAAATTTTTATAAAAGAATACTTAAATAAAAAATATAAAGTTGGGTTAATGGGTGACAGTATGGGTGCGACTGCCGTAATTGATTCATTAGAGGATAAAAAGATTAGAGATAATATTTATGGAGTAGCTTTATGGGGGGCCGATCCTAAAATAGATATATATGAAATCAACGGGAAATATATGGAAGAAGGCGGGCAAAGGGTAAATAAAAATTATTGGATTGAAGCCTCCAGTCATAACTTTATTAAAAATTTTGAATCTTATGGCGGGGGTTACTTGATTATTTACGGAGAAAAAGATAAGAATATTTCAGCATCTTCGAGAAAGAAGGTAATTGACACAGCCAGACGGATTAGGGGGAAAGCAATTATTTTAAAAGGAGAAGGCCATAGTAATTGGTCACATCACCAAATTAAAAAGGCAATCAGGAATACTACAGATTTTTTTTATAAATTAATTTAAGAATCAATAATGTTTTTAGCAAACTAATTATAATCTCTATGGATATAGGCGCTATCGGCAAAAATGAAAAAAAAATCAATTTTATCGCGGATAGCGGGTTGGTTAAAATGAAACAAATTTATTTATTAAATAATTACTCAAAATTGGCAATTTTGAGTATTTTAGCAGGTTATGAGAAGTGTGATTATATTTATGTAAATGATAGATTTAGTAAAAAGGTTGAAATAAAAAGTTTAAATAATTTTATTTCTTACACTCTTAATCATAATATCGCACCTAAAAAATTTGATATAAAGATTAGTTATAACAAAAATTTTAATGGCGCAAAAAATACTCTGCCTTTAAATAAATATGATGGTATATTAAGTTTTAGCGGGGGAATAGACAGTACGGCAGGATTATTATATGCCTTAAGTAAAAAACAAAAAGTTTTGCCGATGTGGATCAATTTTAGGCAAAGAAACAATTATGCTGAACGCAAATCAGCTCTTAAAATTCTTAGGAAGCTAAAGATAAAGCCCGTGATAATAAGTATTGATTTAAGCAAGTTTATTTTAAAGGGCTGGAAAGATTGGAGTTTTATTGTCCCCGGAAGAAATTTCCTTTTTTTAAGCTTTGCCAATTCTTTACTTCAAAATTCAGAAAGACAAAGAGGACACATTTATTTATGTGCGCATAAAGATGAGATGGGACATAAAAAGAATAGGGACAAAAGCAAATATTTTTTTCAAAGATCCTCAATTTTCTTTTCCCGGGATGGCACAAAAAAAATTACCGCCGAAACTCCCTTCGCGAACTATTCAAAAGCAGAGTTACTGTCTTTATGGAAGAAAAAATGGGAAAAGAAATTCGGAATCAGCCCTCACGAAACTACCACTTGCTACTATGAGAATGGATGCGGCAGATGTGAAGCTTGCTTAAAAAGAGTGATATATTTATTAGCCGCAGGTTATACTGTCGACCAAAAAATAAAGGTTAATCCGATGACTGACCCGAGTGGTTTAATCATTAATAAATGGATTCCCGGAATAATAAACGGGAAAATGTCGCGAACCAACAAATTAGATTTTTTAATCGCCGTTGAAAAAAGTCTGGATATTGTCCCTGAAAAAATTAGGAAGTTTTATTCAAATCTATCGGGAAAAACAATTTCTAACATTAAAAAGAGAAAAAAAGAAATTGAATATGTAAAGATTTAGAAGAGAATATGAAAAAAATCATTGAGGTCGCTGAAGTTATATTAGTAAATAGCGAAGGTAAAGCGCTTTTGCAGTTAAGAGACAATAAAGTTGGTATATTTGGCGCTAGAAAATGGAGATTTATTGGAGGAAGTAAAGGAAAAGACGAGAGTTTTGATGAATGCATAATACGGGAAATCAAGGAAGAATTAGGGATAAACATAAATAATCTTGAGCTAATTGATGTTATTGATGATGAAAATGAAAATATATTTTTTAAGCATCAAATTTTTTTCGGGGTAATTGATACAAACCCCTGTGACATTAAACTTAAGGAGGGGAAAGAGGTTAAATTTTTTGCAATAGATGAAATTCAAAATATAACTACCGTACCATGGTTTCAGAAGATTTACTCTAATTCTATTAAAAAATTAAAAGCAGTATGAAAATTTAAAAGCAACCATAAAAGATTTGCCGGAAATAGAAAGACTTAACAATAAATATTTCCACGAAATTAGGGATTTTAAGAAGATTATTGAAGGAAGAGACAATCATTTTTTTGTAGGGAAAAAAGACGGTAAAATAGCGGGTTTTTCCGGCTTTCATGTTTTTCAATGGAATAATACTGCAAGAATTATAGATGTTTTTATTCATCCTCAAAGCAGGAGGGAAGGAAACGCAACTAAATTTTTTAAAAAAATAAAAGAAGAGGCTAGAAAACTGGGAATAAGGACTATTATCGCCGAAGCGCCTTCTTTAAACCCAGTGTTATCCTTTTATTTAAAGAACGGGTTTAGAGTCTGCGGTTTTAATGATCGCTATTACGCGAATGACGGCAAAGAAATGGCCATATTTCTGTCATTTGACATAATATCAAAATGATTATGGAAGACGTCCAAAACTTAAAAGACGATAGGGGGATTAGAATAAGTGAAGTGGGAATCTCAAACTTAAGATTACCTCTTTTCTTTAAAGATGATTTAGACAGATACCCGATAATTGCGGATATAGAAATGGGAGTTGATCTTTTTTCTGAAGATAGGGGCCGCATATGAGCAGGTTTGCCGAAATCGCGGAGGAAATAAGCGGCTCAGAATTAAATAGAGAGCTGATCCCCTCAACTCTAAAAAAAATACGGGAGAGACTAAAAACCATTTTTGTCAGAGTTGAATTTTCTTTTATTTTATTTCTAAAAAAGAAATCCCCTGTTTCCCAAAAAGAAGGCAGCATGAATTATAACTGCAAAATTGTCGGCGAGTTGGGAGAAGATAATAAACTATGGAATTATTTTGAAGTTGAAGTACCAACAGCTACCTTGTGTCCATGCAGTAAAGAAATTAGCGATTTTGGAGCGCATAACCAGAGAGCGAATGTAGTACTTAGAGTAAAGTCTAGCGAATACATATCTTTAAAAGAAATGATAAGAGTTGTAGAGGAAAGAGCTAGCAGCGATTTGTTCTCAATTCTTAAAAGAGTGGATGAAAAATTTATGACTGAAAAAATGTATGAAAATCCTAAATTTGTTGAAGATATAGTAAGAGATGTAACTTTATGGGCAAAATCCGACACCAGAATAACGGATTTTATTGTAAAATGTAAGAGTTTTGAGTCAATTCATAACCACAATGCCTATGCGATTATAATTAATGACGAAAAAAATGCTAATAACTAAAAAATTTACCCTTGATTCCGCTCATAAACTAATCAATTATAAGGGAAAATGCAAAAATTTGCATGGGCATACTTATACCCTCCTTGTTACTATAAAAGGAAAAATAAATAAAAGAACGGGTATGGTTTTTGACTTCGGAGAAATTAAAAAAATAGTAAAGGAAAAGGTTATAGATGTCCTTGATCATAATTATATAAATAATTTTATTGAGCAGCCAACGGCGGAAAACATGATAGTTTGGATATGGAATCAACTGGAGGCCAAAATTAAGTTATATAAACTGGAGCTAAGCGTCTGGAAACTATCAAAAGGAGAAAGAATCGCCCCAACGGCATTCTGCAAAAATTTTATTCTGACGGCCAAATCTTTATCTTTCAAAACGATGCACCCTCCCACCGCATCAGAATGTCCGCCAATATATTTAGTCATTGAATGAACTACAATGTCTGCGCCCAATGCCAGCGGCTTCTGAAAATAAGGCGAGGCGAAAGTGTTGTCTACCACAGTTAATATTTTTTTGGACTTGGCCATCCCGCAGGCTGAAGCAATGTCAACTATTTTCATCAATGGATTCGTTGGAGACTCAATCCAAATTAACTTGGTATTTTTTTGAATATGCCTTTGCAAATCTTTCCCGGTAACAAAATTTACAAAAGAAAATTTCAAATCAAATGTTTCAAATACCTGCTTAAAAAGTCTTCTTGTCCCCCCATACACATCATCTATGGAAATTAAATGGTCGCCGCTTTTAAGCAGTAATAGTATGTTGGCAATAGCGGCCAGCCCTGAGGAAAAAGCGAAAGCCGCCTTGCCGCCCTCAAGAGCGGCCAAATTTTCCTCAAGCGCATTTCTGGTGGGGTTGCCGCTTCTTGAATATTCATATCCGCCCGTCGGCCGGCTCACTTTTTTTCTGGCGAAAGTAGTGGATAAATGGATCGGGATAACCACATCACCGCTGCCCCCTTCTTTTAAATTCGGCTCATTGCCGGCATGAATTGCTTTAGTTGAAAATTTCATAATTACTTTTTTTAATTAATAAAAACTAATTCTGCATTATTTTTTCTTCTTTTTGTTTAAAAATCCGCAATGTATCATCCACTCATCGTTAAAAATTTTAGATAAATAATTTTTTCCGCTATCCGGCAATATAACCACAATCAATCCTCGCTTAAGCTTTTTAGCCACCTTTTTGGCGGCGAAAAGAGCCATTCCCGATGAACCGCCGGACAAAATGCCCTCTTTTTTTGATAAGGCTCTAGCAGTTATAAAGCTATCTTTATCCGAGACAGTAATTATCTCGTCAACTACTGAAAAATTTATGGTTTTTGGTAAAAAATCTTCCCCCACGCCTTCAACTTTATAAGTTTTAAAAAGTTTAGGGATTTTTCCGGTTTTATAGTATTCATAAAAAATCGACCCCGCTGGATCAACGCCGATTATTTTTATTTTTGGATTTTTTTCTTTAAGATATTTCGCTATGCCGGAAATCGTGCCACCCGTTCCCATGCCCGCTGCTACATGGGTAACTTTGCCTTGTGTTTGCTCCCAAATTTCCGGACCGGTTGTCCGGTAATGAGCTTCGGGATTTGTTTGATTATTGTACTGATCCGGTTTATATGCGCTGGGTTGATCTGCTAATTTATCAGAAACTTTATAATAACTGCGAGGATCATCGGGAGAAACAGCGGTTGGCGTAATCACTACTTTTGCGCCATAAGCACGAAGTAAATTAATTTTTTCTTCGCTCATTTTATCCGGCATAGTAAAAATAGTTTTATATCCCTTTACGGCAGCTACCAATGCCAGTCCTACGCCAGTATTGCCAGAGGTTCCTTCTACAATAGTGCCTCCTTTTTTTAATTTTCCTTCTTTTTCCGCTTTTGCCACTAAGTATGAGCCAATTCTGTCTTTGATGCTTCCGCCTGGATTTAAAAATTCCAATTTCACCGCCATTAATACTTTGGGGTTAGGATTAAGTTTATTAATTTTCACTAATGGCGTATTGCCGATTGTTTCTAAGATATTTTGATAAATCATATAGTTGTTATTTCATTAACTTAGCTAAAGATATGTTGATCGCTCTGGGCCGCCCGGGGATAAAATGTCTCGTTGTTTTATAGGGAAAACATTTTTCCGCCAGCGCCCGCATAATGATTTTTTCTTTACTCACGCTTATATTTGGACGCCGGCCGGCAACGCGAATCTTTTTATCCATATAGTCAACCAAAAAAACCGGCGCCAGCGTACAGCCCAAATCCTTTAACGCCTGCAGGCGGTGGTGGCCGTCCAGGACGATACGATGCCGTTTCTCAACAATCACCGGATTTTTTAAAAATCCGTCTCGTTTGATCTTTTCCCGCAGCGCCGCCAGAGCCGTCGGGCTCGTTCTTTCATGGGTGCGTAATTTCTCAATTGAAATGTATTGGATTGTTTGCATAAAAACAAAAAAAACTTTCTCATCTCTTGTGGCAAATAAAATTTTGCCAAAGGGACGAAAAAGTTTTTTTTACCCCGCCTCTTTAATAGGCGGGGTGAACTTATCCGCGGTTCCACCCCGTTTGCCTTGCCGTTGTTTGGCAAGACCGCTTTCAAACGCACTACACCGTACGTTCTAGCCTATGGTTACGGAGGCTGCCGGGCCGACACTCACGCATCAGCCATCTTGCCCCGCAGTATTGCGGGACGGCCGAAGCGCAACCCCGATTATTGCGCGGGACTCCGACCAAAGACATTGTGATTATTACATTTTCTTTAGTATAGACTACGGTGGTCGGGTTTGTCAAGACACGGACACGGTTTTTGAGTAATACAGTCGCTTGACATAATTCATCTATTTATTTAACATGTAGATATAAATTCGAAACCTAAAAACAAACATTTCACACAATACGGAGGTCAGTCAAATGAATACGATGTTGTATTATGGATTAATGGCCATTCTTCGAAATGGAAATTGGGTTATTATATCGCCGCATTTTGACGAGGTTATTCGGATAAAAGCGGATAGAATTAATGACCAAAATATTTTCGAAGAATTGAAAAGGCGAGGATTTTTTGGTCCAGCCAGCCCAAAGTTTAGCGGGCCAGAAGTTTCCTTAGTGACGCTTATCACCACTGGTGCATGTAATTTACTCTGTATTTATTGTTTTGCCAATTCCGGCGCGTCAACCATAGTGATGCCGGAAGAGGTGGCTTTTGCCGCTATTCGCAAAGGAATAAAAAATGCCTCAGGCAAAAAATTATCCATTCCTTTTTTTGGAGGAGAGCCTACTCTTACTCCGGATTTAATAAGGAAAGCAGTAGAATACGCAAAAAAGGCGATTATCGGCACGGATGTTTTAGGGGTTGAGTTTAGTATTACTACAAACGGGGTAATGAATAGGTCTTTTCTGGAATTTTTAATGGAAAATGACTTTTTAATTACCATATCCATGGACGGTCCGCCAATTGTGCAGGATTTTCAACGCCCTTTAAAAAATGGAGACAAATCCTCTTCGTATGCTGAGGAAACAGTGCGGATTTTAACGCGGAGCGGTAAAGATTTTAAAATAAGGGCTACGGTTACCAAATATTCTGTGCCATATATGGTCGATACAATCGAATGGTTGCATTCGTTAGGCGGCAAGAAGATCCATTTTGAAGTGATAAGTATCGCTGGCCGCGCCGCAATGCAGACTAAAGAAGAGAGACCGGCAAGACCCGATGTCCATGTTTTTACCGAGAATCTCAAACGCGCTATCACAAGAGGAGGAGAGTTGGGCGTGCGCGTTATAAATTCATCTTTTATGAATTTAATGAATCCTCCTAAGGAATTTTGTGATGGTAATACAAATAGGCGCTTTGCCGTGTCATATACGGGCGAAGTTACTACCTGTGTGGAGGTTCAAGATAAATGTCATCCGGTCGCATCCCAGTTTATAACGGGATGTTATGACAAAAGCACTGGGGAGATAGAAATGAATAGGGAACAACGAGGGCGAGCCTGCGGTGCAAAATTGCAAATAGGAGCAATCAATAATTGTTCAGAATGTTTCGCAAAGCGCATCTGCGGCGGTGGATGTCCGGTTCGGAATTTTCACACTACTAGAGATTCATTTACAGTTGATCCGTATCGTTGCCAATTAATAAAAGAAATAATGCCGTTTATTGTTGGTCTTTTTGATAAGGCGACTTATGGTGATTAAATACTCGAAGTGAAGAAAGGAATAGAGCCGATGCAGACAAAGGCGCTAGCAATTCCAGAAGGCATCCTCGTTGTCACCGGCAGACTCGGTAACTGCGACGATTGATCATTCACCGCGAGCGGGGCAAGGAAGCAGAGTTTTTTTTGCCCCCTAATTTTTTTAAATATAATTATATATGCGATTAAATTCAGAAAATAAAATAATAGATTTTAAAAGCGTGCCCAAACAATTATATCATTTGGTTCCTCAAGATATATTTTTTAAATTTACGGATAAAAAAGGGAGTTACGACTGCCGGAATAAAAGCGAATGGGGGATGAACGAAAGCTTTATCCATACTTCCAATACAAAAAAAATTTTAAAAGAAAGGGTCGCCGACGGAAAGTGGAGAGGTTATCCGTTAGATACGAATTTTGTCTTGTTAAAAATCAATACAAGTAAAATTAAAAATGTAAAAATTACGTACGCGGAATATAACGGCATAAAATATTATCATATTTGGAGCGCATTGCCTAAGAATTCTATTATGGTTTCTAAAGTAACACGCAATAAAGACGGAACTTTTAGGTTGTAAAATAAAGAGAACCGCCGATAGTTAATCAGCGGTTCTTGTTTCCCATTCTTTTTTCAAAAGACCAAAAAGAATGTTGTCGTGGTATTTTCCGTTTTTAAATACTATTTGCAGTTGTCGGCCCTCCTTTCTAAAGCCAACACTCAATAATGCCCGGATACTGCGTTTGTTGAAACTATAAGCTCCGGTTGCGATCCGGCGTAAGTTTATCTCCTGAAAGCAATATTTAATTAAAACACCAGTCGCTTCCCGGCCATATCCCTTACCCCACTGTTTTTTTTCGCCGATGATTATGTCTATTTCAGCATTTCTGTCCTTGGCGTTTATTTTATGAATGCCGCAGGTGCCTATAGCCTTTGTTTTTCTGCCTTCACTGATTTCAATGACGAAAAAAATATCCATTTGCTTCCGTGCAATTATTGTTTCTTCAATCCATTTTTCCACTTCCACTTCAGACAGAGGAAGATGTAAGTTTAAATACTTTGTCACTTCTGTGTCGTTGAACCATTTAAAGAACAACATCGCGTCCGAGCGTTTCACTGGTCTTAAAAGAACTCTTTTTCCTTTTAACATTTCCCTCTTCCTCCTTATTTTTTTCAAAATCATATTATTATAACAGGTCAGTTATTTGTGTCAATCTAAAATAATTTTTTATTGACTAATTTTTATAGAAATGTTATCATAAAATGCCTTATAAATAGCGCATTTATTTAGGCAAAATGACCTTTTAAAAGAAAGGAGAGGCCACGCTATGATAACAGAACGATCAGTATCTGAAGTTAGGGCACGGTGTAATCCCATCCTTGGTCGTCCCGATTTGATTGATAAAATCAATCGATGCACTCCTTCCGCTGCGACCATCGTGATAAAAACAGAGACCGGCGATGAAGGGTTAGCGAAAGCTGGACGCTGGCTAAGAATATTATATCGAGATTATCCGGGAGAGTATAAAACTCTCATGGCAGAAAACCAATCAAGCCGAACTATCACAGTAAGGCAAGAATAGGAGAGTAGTCATGGAATTAGTCACACCAAAAGCACACACAAGACAAACGGCATCTGAATTAAAAAAACAGGTGGGAACAGAAGTGCAAGTCACCGGTGCGGTATACCGAGTCAGGGAGTTAAGTAGTAATTTCTGTTTTATCATTATTCGGACTGACCGCGAACTTATCCAATGTAAATTGGAAGGGAGCGAACACAGAATTGATCCGCGGCAATATGCGGAGGGCAACTATATTACCGCGACTGGCAGATGTGTTGAAGAAAAAAAATCGCCTCATGGTTTTGAAATTTCAATCCAAAAGATTGAAGTTCTTTCAAAGCCAGCGGCGGAGATGCCTTTTAGTATTAATCAGCGTGAGCTTAACATTGGCCTTGACATTAATCTTGATGCTCGGCCCATCAGCTTGCGCCATCCCGGTCAGCGCGCGATTTTTAAGATCCAGGCGGCGATAGCCGAGCTTTTCGGCGAGGCATTGTCGGATATCGGATTTACAAAAATCCATACTCCTAAAATTGTTTTCGCCGGCGCTGAAGGTGGGGCTAATGTCTTCTGCTTGGACTATTTCGGACGGAAGGTATTTCTAGCCCAAAGCCCCCAGTTTTACAAACAGATGATGGTCGGAGTGTTTGGGCGAGTATACGAGAGTGGTCCAGTTTTCAGGGCAGAACCCCACGAAACAGCCCGTCATCTCAACGAATACACTTCCATGGATTTTGAGATGGGGCCAATTTCAAGTTTCACTGATATTATGGAAGTTGAAACTTATTGTCTGCGCCACATCCTTAATCGGTTGCCAGAAATTTGTTTAACTGAATTAGAGCTATTAAAAGTTACTCTTCCATATATTATCGAAATTCCAGCCATTCGTTTTTCCGACGCGATTGAAATCATCACAAAAAAGCATACGATAACTGACCGGGATGATTTGGACGCAACCAGTGAGCAGGTTCTCTGCAAACACGTGAAGCAGGAAATTGGCAGTGATTTTGTATTTGTAACCCATTACCCTACAACCAAACGGCCGGTATACGCCATGGAAGACCCAAATAATCCGGAGGTAACGCTAAGTTTTGACCTTCTCTACAATGGCCTGGAAATTACTACCGGAGGACAGCGCATCCACGATTATAGCATGCAGGTGGAAAAAATGAAGCGGCGTGGGTTGAATCCTGAGGATTTTGAGTCGTATTTACAAATTCACAAATACGGCATGCCTCCTCACGGTGGTCTGGGTTTAGGACTGGAACGGCTGACTAAGCAGTTGCTAGGACTTCAGAGTATTAAGGAAGCTTGCCTGTTTCCACGTACCATGAATCGGGTTACACCGTAATTTATTCTTTCTTTTATTATATAGTTCTTTTTTAAAGGGAGTAAGATTGCCATTTTTCTTACCCCCTTTTATTTTAGGCGTAAACAACTTATAGCGATAGATATTTAAAAAGCAGGCTCAAATTTTATTTTACGGGGTAAAGAAGTAATTAAAGAAGGGCGAAGTTTTCTAAGCTTCGCCCGGTTTTTTTATTCCAAAAAAGAAAGAACATATTCAGTCGTTTTACCGATAATTTTGCCGACGACGCGGTAAAAGCACGTGGAGTGGTTTTGGCCCTGTTCATTTTTTGTATGGCAGACGCCACCGCCTAGCTGATTAACTTTAATAAGTAGGCAGTCTTCATTACAATTTATGCAAATATCCATTACTGCCAATTCATTTCCGCTGGTTGCGCCTTTGCGTCGGACTTTTTTTGCCTCGCGCGAGTAAAGATGGACGCGCATAGTTTTAAGCGTTAAGGCAAGCGCTTCGGCGTTCATGGTCGCGGCGTACAATACGTTTCCTTTTGGATTTTCTTGCAGTACAACCGTAATAAGATCGGGCGCCAAAGTGCCGTCATAATGCAGGGCAGGACGAAACTTCGGTTTGAATTCCTTTGTTTCTTTAAAAATTATGGGCATCATCTATCTCCTTTTGTTAGGCTACGATGCCGTCAATGTTATGCCAGATAATGCCGCTGGCTCCGGCAGCTTTCAATTTTACAATAAGTAATGCAATTTTATTTTTGAGCACGACTGTTTCAACCACTGCACTGTTTTTATCATTAAGTTCGTGCACAGTTGGTGATTTGAGCGCCGGCAATAACGCGATGATGGCCGGCAAATCTTTTTTCTCCGCGTTCATTTTAACGAGTGCGTAATTTTGCGCCAGATGGACGCCCGTAAGCATGTCCGCGAGGCATTGAATTCGTTTGTCGTTCGCTCGTTCTACTCGCGTCGAGATGACAACCGGCGCTTCCATCAATTCATCAATAACGCATAAATTGTTGGCGGCCAAGCTGGCGCCGGTTTCAGTAATGCCAATGCCGCAGTCGTAAACGCCGGCGGCAACCATGCTTTCAGTACTGCCGGTTGACGGTATTATTCGCGCGGCAATGCCATTTTCTTTCAACCAGTACTTGGTGATTTCTGGGTATTCACTAAGAATAGTGAGCCGGTCTAAATCCCTGGTATTTTTATAGATTGACTTGGCGCGAACAAAGGCGATAACGCGCGTGTTTTTTGTGAGCGTAGTTTTGCTTACCGACAAACTTTGCAAAATAACATAGCCAGCCCCTTGTTGCCAGTATTCCCGCAACATATCTTCGCCAAGAATCGCGCAGTCAAATTGCCCTTGCGCCAGACCAGCGGCGATGTGTTGCGGACGGCTGATAAATATTTTTTCCACGAGCTTATTGCCTGTTTCCTGCCACGCGGTACGCGATGACGGGTCGCAGGTAATTCCCGCTTGCGATAACAGCCAGCCAACTGATGCGGCTAAACTGCCGTTGCCAATTCCTATGCTAATAGGTTTTATAGCGTTCATCATTATTCTCCTTTTTTTTGAAATGATCGATTTTAACTTTCGCAAAGCAAAAGCCCCCTCACGGAGAGGGGGCTGTGTTTGAGTTTTAAAATATAAAAAACTTCAAGACAATCCTGTCTCCGTGAGAGCAGAATTGCGATGATGGTTTAATTTGGCCAAAAGCAAACGATAGCCGCCCGCGCCGTTTTTTAGCCACTTGGAAATGCGCGCCACGGTGGTGGAGCTTAAGCCGGTTTTTTGGACGATTTTAGAATAGGGGACTTTTTGGTCCAGCATTTGGGCGGCCTGCCAGCGGCGGGCAAACTCATTGATTTCGGCTTCGGTCAATAAATCCCGCAGGAATTTCTTCATTTCCGCCTGATTTTTGAACATTAGCAACGCCTCAACTAAACTATTAATTTGCAGGGTATCTAGGTTCATAATTGATATTTGTCACTTTAGTTAAGTAAAGTATAAAGCGGGGAAAAATATTTGTCAAGAGGTTGCTTTTTAGGGAAGTTTTTAAGTAAAATACAAGCGTAAAATACAAGCGCTTGACAAGATTTTTTTTGTCCTTTATACTGTAAATATCTTTACAATCATAAAATCTTAAAGCGTATCCCGCAGTACTGCGGGATTGGGTACGCTTATTCCGCAAACCCAGCCAAGCAGGCAGACGGGGTAAATATTGCGGGAAAGATGATTCTTGCATAAGTGAGAGTCCGGCTCCCTCCGTAACCATAGGGTAACTGTTGTCGCTCAAAACTAAAATTTCGCGTCAGCGTCCGGAAGGACTGCTTGCCGCCCGAAGCTTTAGCGCAGGGCGGAGTCAGTAAAGTGGTTCTAAATTTCCGTTTTACTGGCGGATTTTTTTGTTTTAATCCGTCAGAAAGCAGTATTTTAGGATAATTGGGGTGGTACCACGGAAAGATATTCCCTATTAAATAAAAAAAATTTAACAGGGTAAATAAAGGCTTTTCGTCCCTTATATATAGTTTTAGCTATGTTTAAGGGATGAGAAGCTTTTTTGTTTTTCTGCCCTGTCGAATGACGGGGTTAAAACGATCTTTAAAATAATACTGGAGGTTTTACCATGAACGACGAATATGAAGTAAAAGGCGGAGATCTTTGTTCCAAATGCAGTACCGGGCGATTAGTAGCGATGAAGCCTTTTGGCAACTCAGAGCTGGAATGCAATAAATGTCATACAAAGTTTGACATAGCGACCGGTAAGGAAGTTGTATTGCCCGGGCCGAAAGAGGAATTTTGGAAAGTTATTTTTGCGATTATGAAATTTTTGCAGGCAGTGATAAGGAGGTAAGAAAAGTGAGCATCGACCTTTTTTATGATAAGTGCAATGGGACGCTGGTCGAAGTTCCGGCTTGGGTAAAAAAAGGGATTTCCCATAGGGCTAAATCAGGCAGGGTTATTTTAGTATCGGCTGTCTGCCCTGACTATGAAAGAATAAATAGCAGATTTACTTATAGAGGGGTGGGAAGCGAGATCCCTTATATAGCGGGTGTTCATCTGGAGATAGTAAAGGAGATTGCCGGGACTTTGGAAGATTCGGGGGTAGAGTTGGTATATTACATAACCTTAGCTGACACGGAATTTGATCTGCCCTTAGTGGTAGATCATATGACCAACGGCAGTGCCGATGAATTTTTAAGACGTTGTCAGGCTAGCTGCGATAAACTCTTTATAGCGGCTGAAAAGTTAGGGCTTCCTATCGCAGAAGCAGGGAGATTTACCAAAGTTTTCGGCGATTGGTTTGATAAGTATCAGGATGCGCTGAATTTTTTAAGGCAACAATTAGAGGAAGACTCCGGCCTTAGGTGTAACTTAGCCGAAGAATCAAGCGCGCGCGTCCCTTTATATCAGGCGATGATCGGAAGGGCGGCGGATATGGGCTATTGTTGCGAAATGGTGCTAAGGCAATGGGCGCAGTATATGGCATGGGGAGAGTGCGCCACTGAAAAATTTGGCACAGATCTGGTGATGATGAACCACTCTACGTCGAATCTCCGGAAAATCAACCATCCGCACTTTAGGCAAGGTCGGGAAAGGATACCAATTCTCCAGTTGTCGGCCGGCACCATGCCGGAGTGACGTCACCCCGCCTCTTTGAATATTTTTAGAGAGGCGGGTTAATTTTTAAATTTATGATTAAATATATTATTTGCAGCGCGCCAGTTGAATATAAAATAAATGGCCATGACATTTATGATTCTTTTGATTTGATTTCTCAAGGGAAATCATCAGCGCCGCTTGGCAAAAATGCAAAAAAAATAATCTCAAAGCATAATTTTCCTTTTAATATTAATAAAATAAAAAAAATTTATACCGCCCGCCGAGGGCAGACGGTTGAAACAGCGAAGTTGATTATAAGGATAAAACAATTATCTGATGTAAAAGTAATTCGTTTATCGTGCCTAAACGGCGTTAAATTTTCCATGCCGCAGTTAATATCCAAAAAAGAATTTGATAATTTAGAATATCAAGAAGCAATAAAGCGAGCGCGGCAAGAATTTGCCGCTAAGCTTTATAATAATCAGCTGCTGGAATCATTTGACTCAGTCAGAAGGCGGCTGAAAGAATTTTTGTATTTAGTCAATAAAGACGGCGAGGAAGTATTATTTATATCCCATAGTTTTTATATGCGGATACTAGAGGTTTATTTAAAACAACCGAAAGCGCTGGATGATATTAATTTTTTTATTAAGTCGTTTAATCCTGGAAAAAGGCCATATATTCCGCTGGATGGATTTAGCTTTAATAACCGCGCAATGTGATTGTTTAATTCTTTTATCCAGCACCGTGCCCGAATACCCTGCGGTCTCTGCCGCAGGGATGAAGGGCTATCATCATTCTTGCCGCAGGGTTTAATACCCTGCGGTCAAGGTGCTGGATTTATTTTCTGCGAGGCTGGCCTTTTTTAAATATTTTTGCTAACATATTTGTATGGTTCTGAAAAATAAGACAATTTTAATGATTGAGGATGAGGAAACCCTGCTGGGGATGTATAAAATGAAGTTTGAGTCAGAGAGCTTTAATTTTTTGGGCGTGCGCACCGGAGAAGAGGGAATCAGCCTGGCGGAAGAAAAATGTCCGGATTTAGTGCTGATTGACTTAATACTGGAGAGCAAGGTCGGGGGAGGTAAAATTGACGGTTTTGTGGTTTTACAGCAGCTTAAAGAAAACAAGAAGACAAAAAATATTCCCATGTACGCCCTGACAAATTTGAACCAGGATTCGGATATTGAACGGGCGAAAGAACTGGGCGTGGACGGCTATTTCGTCAAATCCGATTTAACGCCCAAGGAATTAGTGGAAAATATTAAAAAGATATTCAGGGGCGAAAAAGTCGGGGTGATCAAATCCGAAGCTTAAATTCACCCTGTTAAATAATTTTATTGTGTCATCCCGAGCGATCCGCCAGCTGGCGGAGAGCCGAGGCCTGCTGGAGGGATATATGCTTATTATATTTTTCAGTCGCTGACGCTTCTTCGGAATGACAAAGAAAGATATGATAAAAGTAGACAAGCAAAAATGCATCGGCTGCGGGACCTGCGCGGCTATTTGCGGTAAAGTTTTTAAATTAAACGAAGAGGAGCTAAAAGCAGAGGTTATTAACCCGGAAGCTGATGACGCCTGCGTAGAGGAGGCGATGAACTCCTGTCCGGTGGATGCGATTTTCCGTGATTAATATTTTATAATTTATATTACCCAGCCCAAGCTTGCCGTTGGGCTTTTTTTGTAACATGAAATTAAAAGAATTCGATTATAAGCTGGATAAAAATTTAATCGCTCAAACCCCCGCGAAAAAAAGGGACAATTCAAAATTACTAGCTTATAATATAAATAATAAGACCATAGAACACCGTCGATTTTTTAATATCATTGATTATCTGCAAGCCGGAGATATTTTAGTTTTGAATAATTCAAAAGTAATTTCGGCGCGTTTGATGGGTAAAAAAGAAACCGGCGGAAAGGTGGAAGTTTTTTTGTTGTCGGCTGCGGAGCGAGCCTGCGGGGAAGAGTGGCGATGTCTGGTTAAAACTGGCGGAAATAAAATAGGTCTAGAGATATTTTTTGCTAAAGGATTAACGGCGAAAGTTATTGGCCGCAAGGAAGATATTTTTACAATTAAATTTAATCAGAGCGGCCGGAGGCTTCAAAAAACAATAGTACAAATCGGCTCAGTTCCTTTACCGCCATATATTAAAAGAGCGGAAAAAAATAAAGATGATAAAAAAACATATCAAACAGTATATGCTGATGATAAAAAATCGGGCTCGGTAGCCGCGCCGACCGCCGGATTGCATTTTACAAAAAATATTTTGGATAAGTTGCGAAAAAAAGGCGTGCGGATTGAATACGTAACTTTGCATGTCGGCTTAGGCACTTTTCAGCCGGTAAAAGTTGACGATATTAAAAAACATCAGATGCACGCCGAATTCGTTGCCGTTGATAAAAACGTGATAAGAAATATTATTCAGGCGAAAAAAGAAGGCCGGCGGATAATCGCGGTCGGCACGACCAGCGCGCGGGTTTTGGAGTCTGTCGTTGCCGATTATGCGCGCGCCGGGCAGATTGTTGATATAAAAAAAGAAGTTGATATTTTTATTTATCCCGGCTATGATTTTAAAATAGTTGACGGGCTGATCACTAATTTTCATCTGCCAAAATCAACTTTATTAATGCTGGTAGCGGCATTTTTGCAAAGCAAAGGAATAAAAAACGGCGTGCGCGAGATAAAGAAGATTTATCAGATTGCCCAAGATAAGAAATATAGGTTTTTTTCTTACGGTGACGCAATGCTAGTTAGCTCCTACTAATTACGAATCGGTACGAATATACGAATAAATATATGGATAAAATGTTATTACATATTTGCTGTATCGGCTGTGGCGTTTATGTCTGCCGGAGATTAGCGGCTGATTATAATTTAACGCTTTATTTTTATAATCCTAACATTTTTCCCAAAGAAGAATATGAAAAACGCCTTGAAGAAATCGCCAAAATTACCAAACAGGAAAATCTAAAATTAATAATAGGCGAGTACGAACATGAAGTTTGGCTTAAGCAAGTTAAGCATTTAGCTCTAGAACCTGAAGGCGGACGTCGCTGTGAGTTATGCTATAAAATAAGGCTTGAAGAAACTGCTAAAAAGGCTAAAGAATTGAGTTGTGATATTTTTGCTGCTACTTTAACCATTAGTCCGCATAAAGACGCGGATAAAATTAATAAAATTGGTTTAGAACTGGAAAAGCAATATAATGTTAAATACCTGGCAAGCGACTGGAAAAAAGATGGGGGATTTAGTGAAAGCTGTAAGTTGTCGCGCGAATTAGAGTTATACCGACAGAATTATTGCGGGTGTCAATTTTCCATGCGTTAATCCTTTTTTGTTATTTTGTATTATTACAATATTGTCATCCCGAGTCCCTCGGCTACGCTCGGGATAAACTAAGCCGAGGGACTCGGAATGACAATATTTTGAGACAATGCTTTATAACAATTATATTTGCAAGTCATTATGAATAAATTTAAAATATTAAAAAATTCAAAAATTTCAAAGGCGCGCCTTGGCGTTGTAAATACCGAACACGGCGAAATTGCCACGCCTTTTTTTATGCCGGACGCTACTCGGGCGGCGGTTAAAGGTTTAAGTAAAGATGATTTAGAACGTCTAGAATTGCAGGCAATGGTTATAAATACTTATCATCTTTATTTGCAGCCGGGCATGCTTGTAATAAAAAAATCCGGCGGGGTGCATCAGTTTATGAATTGGTATCAGCCGTTGCTCTCCGATAGCGGCGGCTATCAAGTATATTCGTTGCTGCATAAAAATAAAAATTTAGGCCTGTCTGCCGACAAGACAGGGAAAATTTTGGATGATAAGGTTATTTTTAAATCACCGCTGGACGGCTCATCGCACGAACTAACGCCAGAAAGCTCTATTCAAATCCAATTCGCTTTGGGCGCGGATATGATTGTTTGTCTGGATGACTGCCCGTCGCACGACGTTGACGCGAAAATTATGGCACAATCGGTTGAGCGCACGATCGCCTGGGCGAAGCGGTGTAAGGCGGAATATAATAAACAATGCAAAAAATATAAACGCTATCCATTATTGTTCGGTGTGATTCAGGGCGGAACTGATTTGGCCTTGCGGAAAAAGTGTGCGGACGCTTTAGTTGAGATTGGTTTTCCTGGTTACGGTTTTGGCGCGCGGCCGGTTGACACAAACGGAAAATTTTTAGGCAAAGTATTGCGGGATACGGCCGATATGATTCCGGAAAAAAGTTTGCGTTTTGGCTTGGGTATCGGTCTTCCGGAAGACATAGTGCGTTGCGTACAAATGGGTTGGGACAT
>Ga0210057_1003268_pt1 | contig 22438 bp, 21 predicted proteins | sample CryGeyCG2114_010_2_FD_183968 | JGI IMG/M metagenome (GOLD analysis project Ga0210057, IMG submission 183968) | Groundwater microbial communities from aquifer - Crystal Geyser CG10_big_fil_rev_8/21/14_0.10 (SPAdes) (version 2) | ecosystem: Environmental > Aquatic > Deep subsurface > Groundwater ...
CGTGGCAGTTTTTAACTACCATAGCTCCCTCTGGACAAAAATTATGGGCATTCTCTACAGTTATATCATAAACAAATTTTTCTTTTGGGTGTATTTGTCTTTTATTAGATACTCTTTCCAAATAAAAATCTCCCTTCGTAATATTTTCTAATTCTTTTAAATTTGCATCATCCCCACTTATTATTTTATATTTTTTAAATCTTCTTATAATATTTTTAACCGTTTTTCTTTCTGGCCTAATTTTTCCTTTTTCTAATCTACAGTAAACCTCTCCACAAAAATTTCTTTTTATTTTATAGTTAGCTCTTAAATTCTTCAATAATTTAGCACACCTCAATGATATTAAATCAGAATCTCCGCTATACTCTTCCCCCAACTTTTCTCTTAATATTTTAAATTTTTTTATCTTTGTGGCATGGTTAGATCCGACAATTTTGATAAAATTTGTCTTATCACTTTTTGTACTAATGCTTACTATGTACCCCCTTCCAGATAAATCTTTATTAGTTTTTTCTATTCTACTCCTGATATTTAACCTTTTTAATAGCATATATAATGATTTTGCGGAATTATAGTATTTTGTAGATATTGTGATAGAAGACCTACTATTTTTATTTTCTGTACCTACAAAACATGAACCATCGCCATCAAAATAAGCTTTAATAAAATTAGCTATTAAATTTTTTGGTAAGTTTATAATTTTAATTATATCCGATTCTTTCTTTTTGGATTTGATTCCCATATAATTTGCTATTTGAGCCAAAACAAAATTTCCTGAAGATAACCAAATTAAATTAAATTTATCTGTCTTTTTATGGAGAGAAATTCTAAATTCTTGTTTATGTATTCTGCTTAAAAATTCTATTAATTTCTTATCTTTATTAAAAAATCTTATAAACCTTGGTTTATCTGTTTTACCTATATGTCCATCAGACATTAGAAAACCCAACATATAAGCTATATTATTATCAATTTTTTTATTTTTTAGTTTTATAATCAGGCCTTTTCTTCCTTTAAATGTTCTTATATCTTTTTTTATTACACCCCATTTTAATTCTGTGTTATCACATATTTTCTTTAATATCCTTATTCGTATCCCACTATTCTTCTTTCTATAAAAAGAGCAATCTAATAAATCTAGACGTTTTAAACCTCTGAATAGTGTATTAAATTTGTTCTTTATTGCTTTTTTGCAAAGATTTATTATTTTTTTATCTGCAATTAATATATTTTCGTCCAACATATCTATAATATAAAGGTTATTTGGCTTTGTTTCTATTTTTCGCGGGGAATAAATATAATCTTTTTCTGTAATATCTCTACTTTTTTTCCAAATAGCTCCATCTATGGAATCAACCATTATTTCATGGTCTGGTGTAACCTTTAGTTCTATACCAGATTGTATTTTGATTAAGTATAGTTTTTTTGGAGAAGGCAGTTTTTGCACTTTTAATATATTTGATTTAATCAATTTGTTATTTTTCCAAGAATTAATGCAATGTTGTTGAGTTAAGGTTTTAGATCCATAAAAAGCGTTTCCAAATTCCTTATCGACTAAGTCTTTTATTTTTATACAACCTGCGGGGTTTGTAATAATATTTGTATCCCCGCTTACACAAAACTTTCTTATGTAGGTACCAGCCTGGCAGCCTATTTTAAATAAAACATCTTGTTTATATATATCTAGAATTTCAGTATAGTAGATTTCCCTTTCCCTTAAAACTCTTTTAACAGCAGATTTTATAGGAGGCAATTGTTTTATTTTTCCAGTTAGCTCTTTGAATGTTTCTTTTATTTTTTCTTCTTCAGCAGGCTTATGCAAATGCATTAAACAAACATATTCCTTTCCTGCTTTTAGGAGATATTCTACTATCCTTGTTGCTCTTCCTAAGGCTGTTGGCAGTACGCCGGTTACTCCAGGATTTCGTTAATTATTTTCTAACGTCCCAGAATGTCCAGCTTTATCAATGCCTAGGATTTTTTGCACGTAATCTGAAACTTGATGGCTTGTAGGACCTGCTGGCTTATTTAAGTTAATTATCCCATAATTAATTAATTCTTTTATGCTTCTCTTATTTGGGTCTTGCCCATAGTTCCAGTTAGTTTCAGCTTCTTTTTTTATTACTATTTCTCTTTTTATGTTTTCAAATGGTAATTTATCCATTTTACTTAAATAGTTTTGTATGATTTAAAACTATTCTTTTTTACGCCAGAAGAAACCAGCTTTAGTTTTTAAAAGTTCTATTTTATTTTCTGTCTTTAATTCCATTAATATTCTATAAAGAGCATGCCAATTTATAGTTTTATTTGCTTCTTTTTCTAATCCTTTTAGTATCTCATTTGTACTCTTTATTTCATCTTTTGAAATTAAGTTTAATAATCTTTCTTTGTATTTACTCATATAAACATTTGATACAAAGATTTAAATATAAGTAAATATACAAAAATTTATATCAAACATTTGTGGGGTGGTAAACATTACTCTTAAAAATGTTACAAAAAGAGGAGAGATAACTACTTCTTTTGTAATAGGTCTAATAGCTCTCATTCTTGTGGTGGGTGTAACAAGCTATTTTAAAACTCCAATAAGTGGAAAGGTTACATAGAATACAACTAATGCAACTGCAGTCCAAAATGTAACTAATATGGTATATCCTCCACAAAATATAACAAATGGAACGACGCCGATACAAAATGTTACTAATGTAACTTCTCCAACACAAAATATTACAAATATAACCCAACTGATAAATATAACTCCAACAAATGTATCTAATGTGATGCAAGTACAAAATATAACTAATATAACTCAACCAGCGACTAACATAACACCCATACAAAATATTACAAATATATCTATTACTAATGTAACTCTTATACAAAATGTTACTGTTGTAAGAAGTAATATAAGCTCTTCAAATGTAAGCTCTACAATAAGATACTCTAATATATTACAATCAAATATTTCGGGTTCTAATATAACATCATCAAACATTATAGAGTCTAATATATCTTACTTTAACTTATCTTTTTCAATTATAAATAATTCTGTGGGATCAAATTCTACTATTACTAAGTCTCTTATAAAAAATTCTAATATAAGTTATTCTAATACTACAAACTCTAATGTTACATTTTCTACTTTAGTAGGATCTACTATAATTAATTCAAATGTTTATAACTCTACAATTTCGAAGTCCAATACTAGCCGTACAAACACTATAAATTTAACTACTATTAATTCTTCATTAAATATATCTGTAATATTTAATTCAACAATTATCAGGTCTAATATTTTAAATTCAAGTATAATTAATTCCACAATTATCAATTCTACAGTTTATAACTCTTCTATTTATAATAAAAATATTACAAATATGAATGTAACTAGTAATGTTTATAAATCAAATGTTGTAAAAGCGGGGTTTTTCAGAAGATTATTAAGCTTCTTTGGGTTTAGATAATTTATTGCTTTTTGTGAAGAACTTTCCTTTTCTCTTCTTCCTCTTTTTTCTTCTGCTCTTCTACTTTTGTTAACTCTTCTTTAACTTCTTCCTTCTTTTCTTCTTTTAGTTTTGCTTCTTCTTTTTTTGGCTCTTCAACAGAAAATCCCTCAAGGTTTGCCCTTACAATGTCACCATACTTAGCAGCTTTTACTTTAATTTTATGTGGTGGATTTTGCCTTCCATGTTTTAATAATTCATCATTCAATTCTTTATGTATTTTAACATCTTCAGCTTTCATATGCCTAATTAAAAATTCTTTAACAGCCTTGACTGCCTTTTTTGTCCTTCTATATCTTGGAACTTTTAAAAATTCCCTTCTTAAGGGTATTACATAAGTCCTTTCTAAATCTGCCATCTTAGTTTAGCGCTCCATCCCTTTTTGTGAAGGTTTCATATTCATTCATACAAAATATCCCTTCGTCTTCATTAAAACCAGTTACTTTTAAACTGTATATACATTCATTTTTATCTTTTTTACAATAATATTTTAGTTGAAATTCATGAATTTTGTCTGCGAACTCACAAATTTTAATATTTTCATTTTGTGTCATGCTTTTATTTTTGTTCTCCTCCATGATCTTTTAACCGACGTAAATCTTCCTGGATGAACCCTTCTACCCATTCTTAATATTCTTGGAACTATCCAATAAGGTGCCCACCTTGTTTGGCGTTTTTTTCTTATCAAGCGCAGTTTTTTTGCCAGTGGTTTGTATCTTGCCATTTTATTTTAGAGTTTTAGTGATTTTATCCAAAAAAGACATTCCTTTTGGAGTTATTATACGACCTTTGTGCACACCTTTTTTTGTTTGGACAGAAAAACCTATTTTATCAAGCTGTTGCAAAACCTTCCTTATTATAGAGCCTGAGCCCCTGAAATATTTTTCTGGTTTATATCCGCGGTTTTTTCTTCCACCATATTTTGTTCTTAGCTTTGAAACCCCAATCGGTTTTTTGCTTGTGTAGAGCCTTCTCAGTATGGCAGCTGTTCTTTTGTACCACCAATCTTGATCTAAAGGGGGGCGTTCTTTAGATATGCCTGTTTTAACAAATTTTGCCCATGCAGGAGGTTGGATTTCCTTTATTTTTTTAAGCTCTTCAGCTGCTTTTTCTATTAGTTTGTTTGGATTGACATCGAGTACTGGCATTTTCTTTTGTTTTAATTGTGTTTATTTAAAAAGGTTTCTATCATTTGTTTAGAACAATTATATTACCGCGACCTTTTTTAAACCTTTTTATTACACCCTTTTCTTCTAATTCGGCCAACATTAAGCTTATTTTTGCCTCTGACAGATCCAATTCTTTCCTTAAATCTTTTTGGTTAATCCTGCTATCAGATTTTCTTATGATTGCCATTACTCTTTCAAGGTCTTCTGGAAGCTCTTTAATCTCTTTTTTGGCCTTATACTTTCTAAATGTGAGGTAAATTAGAATTGTTAGTATAAGAATCAAGACAGGTGTTACATAAAGATAGTAATTCACTTCTTTGGGATATTGCTCAATTTCCAATTCTGTTGCATTGATTATTTCTTCTTCAGCATCAAAGTTTGGAAATAGAATTAGGTCTATAACATAGTCGCCTTCTGTTTTAATGCTTATATTTTGTGCTGCTGTATAGAGGTTGTTTTTATAGCTGGCTTTTAGGACATAAGAGCCCTGTGGAATGTTAAAGGAATAGGTTCCATCCTTGGCTATATGATATTGTGTTGGTTCTGTATTCACCTCTATTATCGCATCTTTTGCCAAGTCTAATGAGGAATCGTATATATTTCCATAAACTATCGCTGCATTAACACTATTTACTAAGGCAATACTAATTAAAATCAATATAGAGATACCTTTCATATGTTTTGGAATATGGGATTCTATAAAAAGCTTTCTTTATAAAGCAAAAGAAGGCTAAAAATTGCCCCGTAAAGCTTTATGAAGGGTTATAAAGCTTTAACTTGTCCTATTGAAAAGTATATTTATAAATACCCTTCCTATAACCTTAATAATCAAAATTAATTAAAACAAATGGAGGTAAAAATGAAAAACAAAGTATTTAGTTTAGGGATGATATTTTTATTCGTGTTCAGCCTTGTTTCAGTAGCTATTGCCCAGGAGAATACTACAGAAACTACTACAGAAACAAGTGAAGAAGCAACAGCAATTTCAACAGCAACTTCGGAGCAGACAGCAGCTGGGGTTAATATTGTGCCTATTAGGGAGAGATTCAGAGCTGGGGTAGCAAATTATATAGAGGCAAGGCAGGCGTACCTTAATGTTAGGCAAAATTTCTTAGACCAAAGAAGGGTTTTCATAAACTCAAAGGAGAAATTAGTTAATTGCAGAGCTGACTTTTCTGATAGGTGTAAGATGGTAAGAGCAGAAATAAAAACAAATGCCAAACCATTTTTGTTAAATAGTGCAGACCTTGTGTTGAAGCTTTTAGACAATTTGGGGACAAGGATAAGCAATTCCAATATGTCTGATGAGGAAAAGAACGGGCTTTTGGCTGATTTAGATGCCAGGATACAGGGAGTAGAAGATGCAAAGACCAAGATAGATGGTTTAACACAGAATTCAACCAATGAAGAGACTAAGGAAGCTGCAAAGGTGATAAGGACTGCGTGGCTTGATACAAGAAAGGACATCAAGAGAGTTACAGGGCATTTAATTAATTTCAGGGTTGGGGAGATTATTGTTAGAGCAGAGAGATTAGAAGAAAGGCTTGATAAAGTGGTAGAAAAGGCCAAGGCTAATGGCAAGGACACAACACAATTAGAATCCTTAATAAATAATTTTAAGGAGAAGGTTAATGAAGCAAGGGAAAAGTATGAGTTAGCTAAGGCAAAGTATACAGAGGCAAAGACAGCAGGGGATGTTGATAGTGTTATTAAAGAGGCAAATCAATACCTAAAAGAAGCACACAGCAAGCTAAAGGAAGCGCATAGCATACTTAAAGATATAGTTTCGGAGATTAGGAAACGAGGCCAGGAAAAAACATTAGAAGAGACTAGTGTCGAAGCAACAGAAACTTCTGGAGAGAATACAGCGTAATATTTATAAAGATTAGGAGTATTCAAGTAAAATGAGAAAGGTTATCTTATTAGTTTCGCTCTTAGCTTTGGTCTTGTTGACAGCGGGATGTGTGCAAAAACAAGCAGTTAACCAAAACAAAGATGTAGCTAATCTAGAAAATGAGTTGCAGGATGTTGATTCATTGGAAAAAGAGCTCAACGTAACTGATTTGGGATTAGAAAATGATTTGAATTTGGCTGATTTATGAAAAGATTTTTTATTTTTTTATTTTATATTCTACTTTTTTCTAGTTTTGGGTATGCAGAAATAGATTCTTTTAATATTGATTTTGTTGTAATAGACAAAGATGTTTATGTTGAAGAGATTATAAATTTGAGCAACAAGCAAAACTTTAGTATTTTTGTTCCTGATGATGCTGAGGCTTTATCCCTGTACCTAGATGGAAAACCAGCAAATTATTCTATTATGGATGATAACATAGATGTATTTGCTAAGAATATCAGAATAAATTATTTAACAAAGACTCCCTTAGACAGGAATACTTTTTTAACCGAGTTTGTCGCCCCTGATAATGTAAAAGACTTTATCGTAAAATTAACCTTACCGCGCTACGCTGTTCTGGCAAGGCCTGTTGAGGAAGGAACACTTGTTTCAAATGCTATTTTTCCAACACCCAATAACATAGGAACAGATGGGCAAAAACTGATAATAAGCTGGGATTTCACGAATTTTAAGAAGAATGATACAATAGCTTTTTTGGTTATGTACGGCTTTGAAAGGAATTATTATGTCTATATAACTATAGGGCTTGGGATGGCTGTCCTTGCCTTAGTATATATTGTTTTGTGGCTTAGGAAGAAAACTACGCCTAAAATAAAACTGAAGGCAAGAAAGCCAAGAAAAAGAGTAGTTAGTAATGAGTCTGTTCTTGAAAGATACCTTAAGGAGGATGAAGAGCAAGTAGTTAACATACTTAAACAGAGAGAAGGACAATGTGAGCAGGGAACTTTGAGAGTAATTACAGGATTTTCAAAAGCAAAGCTTTCTGGGCTTCTTAAAGAATTAGAAGAAAGAAATATAGTTTATAAGGAAAAAAGAGGCAAAAAAAACCTTGTTTTCCTAAGAGAATAAGAAATGAACATAGATGAACTATTACAACCAAGTTTTTAACTTATTTTTTGAATTAAAGGTATAGTTTTAATAAAAAATATTAAGTATTTACTAGGTATACTAAGTAGCATGGAGCTTGGGAAAATGGAAAATAACCAAAGTAAAAAAACAACAGAAGTTGACCCTAATTACTTTAATAGCAGGTTTTATCAATTGTTTGATATGTTTATTCCATATTATGGTTTGGATGAAGAGAGAATATTTACAGAAGCAGGCAAAGTAGAGGGACTAAAGGGCGTTTATACAAATGGTTTAAAATTATTTTTAAATAGTTTAAAGAAATTGAATAGTACATCAGAGTACAGTGGATTCTTAAAAGAATTAAGCGATAGGGAACCAAACTTAAGAGAAGATTTTATAAAGGTAAATAGTGTTTTACTGGCCCTTTCTGAAAATGAATTTTTAAAGAAGGTTTCTAGAATTTTTAACAATGGCTTTAAAAACGGCACCATAATTGATTACATTGGTTTATGCCAAATGGAACTTGATAAAACTTATTCGTTTTTATACGAAGGGGATTTGGGTATGGAATCAAAAAGATGCACATTCAGTTTTATTAAACATGATATAGATGATGAAAATTTAGAAGAAATTATTAATTTGGAGGAACTTGCTGACCCTGCTGAAGAGGATTTTGTAGGCACTAGTGTAGGTAAGAAAGTCCCAGATCCAGAATATTTACGTTTGGTAGAAAAAGCACTTGATGCAACTCCTGGTCTTAGAGAGATTAATACAAAAATTAAAAAAATGCAAGGGGGGAGAGAAAAATGAAAATAAAGGCAATCTTGATAGCCATGTTTCTTGTAATGAGTGTTTTTTCAGTGTTTGCACAAGAAAATACTACAGAACAAGCTACAACTGAGCCTGCTGTAATAGAAACTACAGAGACTGAAACAGAAGATGCAGGCGTGACTCCTGACAGCCCACTTTGGGGTATTGAAAGAGCTTTGGAAAGGATTGACTTAGCATTAACTTTTAATAGGGCTGAAAAGTCCAAGAAAGGTTTGAAGTATGCTAGGGAAAGGCTTTTAGAGGTTCAGAAGATGATTCAGGAGAAAAAGCTAGATGCAGCAGGAAAAGCTCAAAAAGCTCATGAGAAGGAAATAAAAGAAGTGGAAGATAGCATATCTGAAATAGAAGAGGAAGATTCTACAGATGAGCTTGAGATAGAAGTAGAGCTTGAGAAGGAAATTGATGAACAACAGGAAAAAGTAAGGGAAATAAAAGAGCAAATAAGTATTAAAATAAAAGGAGAATTGACATCAGAACAGCAAGCTGCGCTTGATGCTTTGATTGCGTCTTTTAAAGATTCCACATCTAGTATTAAAGTGAAAATAGAAGCAAAAAAAGACAAGACAAAGATTAAGATAAAAGTTAAAGAGAAGAAGACAGATAAAGAGATAGAAGACTTGGAAGATGAGCTTGAAGAGAAGCATGGAATAGGCGAAGAAGTAAGAGAATTAGCCAAGGCTCAAAAGGAAAGTGAAGAAAAAGGAATAGGCGAACAGGTAAAGGAACTAGCTAAAGAAAGAGAAAAGGAATCAGAAGAAGTAGAAGAATCTGAAGAAACTTCTGAATAACTTTTTTTCTTTTTTATTTTAATTTTTTTATTTTTGTACCATTTATACTATCTTCTAGAATTATTCCTTTATTTTTTAGAAGTTCCCTTATTTTATCAGCCTCTCTAAACTTACCTTCTTTTCTTGCTTTTTCTCTTTTTTTAACCAGGTCTTTAATTTCTCTTGATAATTTGGCTTCTTTTACATCAAGGATATCAAATATTTTATTTACTTCCAGCAAGAATTTGTAACAGGTTCCATCTACACCATTTTTATTGACATCTCTTATAAAATCAAATAAGATAGCAAAGGCCTTTGGGGTATCAAAATCGTCATCCAGAGCTTCAAAGAATCTTTTTTTTGTTTCTTCTACAAATTTTCTATTTTCTTTTTTAATGGGCTTATTTTTGCATGTTGATAGAAAATCATTTAGTCTCTGAAGGGCATTTTTTGATTGTACTATAACTTCTTCACTGAAATCTATCGGGCTTCTGTAGTGGCTTGATAAAAAGAAAAATCTTAACAATCTATAATCATATTTTTTAAATATATCATTTATTGTTATGAAATTACCAAGGCTCTTGCTCATTTTTTGGCCATTAACATTCAAGAAACCAGTGTGCATCCAATATTTAACAAATGGTTTCTTTCCAGAGGCAGATTCTTGTTGCGCAATTTCAGCTTCGTGATGCGGAAAAATAAGATCAATAGCTCCACCATGGATGTCATATTGTGGGCCGAAAAAAGATTCTGTTATTGCCGTATCTTCAATATGCCAGCCAGGCCTTCCTTTTCCAATTTCACTTTCCCATGTTGGCTCGTCTTTTTTAGAGAATTTCCATAAACAGAAGTCTCCTTTATTCTTTTTGTCCTTGCTTTCATCTATTCTAGAGACAGCATCTTCTGCCTGCTCTGTTGTTCTTCCAGATAATTTACCATACTCTTTGAATTTGGATAAATCAAAATACCAACCGTCACTTATTTTGTAAGCATAACCCTTTTTTATCAAATTTTTAACTTGTTTAATTATAGCATCAATATAATCGGTTGCTCTTGCATATTTTGTTACAGAGGTATTATGCAATTTTTTCATATTTTCCAGGTAAATTTTTTCATATTTTCTAGCTAATTCTTTTGGTGTTATGTTAAGCTCTTTTGCCCTTTGTATTATTTTATCATCCAAGTCAGTTATATTTTGCAAATAGAAGACATCATAACCTTTGTACCTTAAATATTTAGCAATGAAATCAAATTGCGTATAGGTTTTTGCATGGCCTATATGCGGGAAGTCATAAGAGGTAATGCCGCAGACAAACAGGTTAACCCTTTTTCCTTTTAATGGTTTAAATTCTTCCTTTTTTCTTGTTAAGGTATTATAAACTTTAAGAACCATATACTAAGAAGTTAATGCGTATATTTAAAATTAACCAAATACACCTGATTTAGTAACGTCTATTGCAAAGCCACCTGTAGCATATTCTTTGGTGCAGGAAGTACATGTTACTTTCATTTCGTATGTTGTTTCTGCACCTAACGGAGCATCGCTTGTTGAGACCGCCTGTATTACAAATGTTGCTTGCTGGCCTTCCTCCAGTTTAACTGTTTTTGGTGAAATGATTCTTGCTTGGACTTTCTCTTCTGGAACTTTTGAGGTTGGGTCACGAGTTAGTACTAGCGTGAAATCCTTAATACCGCTGCCAAGGCCTGTATTATAAACATATACTTTTATCTGCGCTGATTTACCCTGTTTTACATCAATTGCACTGGGGTATCTGAAGGGTTCTGTACCCTGGCTTAGTTTTTCTATCTCAATATCAGCCTGGCTAAACGTGCTTTCAGTTATTTTAGTTAATTTTCCAAATAAACCACGAACCCATGTAAGGCCGAGAACAAGTAAAGTAACACCTATAACAATAACAATTATGGTAGTGATAGACATCTCTATAGCTCCCTTTTTGTTTTTTCTAGAAATTCTTGAGAGTTTCATGTTACCTCTTTTATTCATGTACTATTAAATTGTAAACTACTATAAAAATGTTTCTAAAAACTAAAATGGGCAGAGGGAGATTTGAATTCGTGGAACACTAGAATATTAATGCTCTCTCCCGACATCACCGGCTTCAGCGGTGTACTCTCTTACCCTGATTCTTTTAATAAACCATCCAGGCTGAGTTATCTGCCCTTATAAATTTCATAATAATTGTAGTTTTTAAAGCTTTTTAATTGAAAAGAAAGATATTTAAACATAATTTAGCCCTTTATAAAAATGGACTTGCCTAAGCAATACAATTTCAAGTTGTCTGAGAAAAAATGGATTAGGTATTGGCAGAAAGAAGGGATTTATAGGTTTGATACCAAGAGTAAAAAGCCAGTTTATTCTGTTGATACGCCGCCACCAACTGTTTCTGGAAGGATGCATTTAGGACACGCCTTTTCATATGCACAACAGGATTTTGTAGTAAGATTCCATAGAATGAAGGGGGAAAATGTGTTTTATCCTTTTGGAACTGATGATAACGGGCTTCCAACAGAGAGGATGGTCGAAAAGTTAAAGAATGTTAGATCTGCAAATATGCCTAGAAATGAGTTTGTTAAATTATGTAATAAAACAATACTTGAGATAAGAGATGATTTTATACAAGGTTGGAAAGATATTGGGATGAGCTGTGATTTTGATACTACTTATTCTACTATTGACAAACATTGTATCAAAACATCACAAAAATCTTTTATTGAGCTTTATAAAAAAGGATTAATCTATCAAAAAAATGCTCCAACAATGTGGTGTGTAAATTGCCAGACTGCTATAGCGCAAGCTGAATTGGAAGACGAAGAGCTTGAATCTAGTTTTAATGATGTAAACTTTGAATTAGAAAATGGGAAGAAATTGATTATTTCAACAACAAGGCCGGAGTTAATTGGAGCCTGCGTGATGATTTACGTGCACCCCAGTGATAAGAGGTATAAAAATATTATTGGAAAAAAAGCAAAAGTACCTTTATTCAATTATTATGTCAAAATATTCGCTGATGAGTCTGCTGATCCTACTAAGGGTACGGGCGCTATGATGGTCTGCAGTTATGGGGATAAATATGATGTTGAAGCAATAAACAAAAGGAAAATTGAACCAAGAGTCTTATTTAATAAAGATGGAAAATTAAATGAGCTTGCTGGAAGGTACAAGGGGATGAGTATTAAAGAGGCAAGAAAATTAATTTTAGAAGATTTGGAAAAGGAAGGTTACCTTGTTGGAAAGAAAAAAATAAAACATATTGTGAATGTTCATGATAAATGTGGAACAGAGATAGAATTCTTATCTTCAAGGCAGTGGTTTATTGGGATATTAGACAATAAAAAGAAGTTTTTGGATGCTGGAGAGGATATTAATTGGTATCCTAAGTCAATGAAGGCAAGGTATGATGATTGGGTTAAGGGGTTAAGCTGGGATTGGTGCATTTCTAGGCAAAGGCATTTTGGAGTTCCATTTCCATTATGGTATTGTAAAAAGTGTAATGAGGTTATTCTTTCTGAGGAAGAGAACTTACCAATTGATCCTTTTGAAAAAAAACCAACCAAAAAATGCAGATGCGGAAGCAAAGAATTTGAGGGTGAAGTAGATGTTATGGATACCTGGGCAACTTCTTCTGTCACACCACAGATCATTCTTGACTGGGTTAAAGATAAGACGGGAAGCTATAAAGATGTTGATTTTAATAAAATGTATCCTATGAGTTTAAGGCCACAGGCGCATGATATAATAAGGACTTGGGCATTTTATACAATTGTCAAGGGCTTGTACCACAACAAGAACATCCCATGGGGGGACATTGTTATTTCTGGGCACATATTAGATTCAAGAGGAAGGAAGATGAGCAAGAGCCTTGGGAATGTTATTGAGCCTAGGACTGTTTTAGATAAATATGGAGCAGACGCATGGAGATTTTTAGCTGCAAGTTCCAAGCTTGGAGAAGATATTCCTTACCAAGAGAAGGAATTGATAACGGGGCAGAGAACAATTACTAAATTATGGAATGCATCTAAGTTTACATTAATGCATTTGGATGATTTTGATTTAAATAAAAAAGTTAAGCTGGAAGTTATGGATAAATGGCTACTAAGCAAACTAAACAAACTCATTAAAAATTGCACAGAAAGTTTTGACGAATATGAATATTCAAAAACAAGATTAGAAACAGAGATATTTTTTTGGCATACTTTTTGTGATTATTACTTAGAAACTATCAAAGACAGAATATATAATATTGATAGGCGTGGTAGGGAAGCGAGAGTTTCTGCGCAGTATACTTTGTACAAGGCTTTGTTAACAATATTAAAATTATTTGCCCCAATTGCTCCCTTTATTACAGAGGAAATTTATCAACTTTACTTCAAGAATACAGAAAAGTGTAAGAGCATTCATATAAGTGAATGGCCAAAATTTGATAAAAAAGAAGTTGATAATAAAGCCGAGGAAATCGGGGATTTAGCTGTAAGTATAATATCAGGGGCAAGGAGATTTAAAACAACAAATAACAAATCTTTAAAGGAAGAGGTTGTTTTAACGCTTAATAAAAAAGATAGGGAAAAATTAAAAGATGTTTTGGATGATTTAAGGGCCGTTGTTAATGCTAGGGAGATAAGGTATGAAGATAAATTAGAAATAAGTTTTTAACAAAATTTAAATAGTTCCTTTCTTAAAAATAAACATGAACACAAAACAAAGGTATCAATTAAGGAAGTTTATCAATGAATTAAGCAAAATTAGGGGTAGGCACACTGAGCTTGTTTCTGTTTACGTTCCAGCTGGCTATGAGCTTATAAAAATAATACAGCACTTACAAGAGGAGCAAGGCACTGCCGAAAACATTAAAGACAAGACTACGAGGCTGCATGTTATCGATAGTTTAGATAAAATGATAAGACATCTGAGGCTGTTTAAGAAGACCCCTGAAAATGGGCTTGCTATTTTTGCAGGAAATATTGCTAGCCAAGAAAGCAAGACCGATATTAAAGTATGGAGCGTTGAACCGCCACAGGAATTGAAATTTAGGTCTTATAGGTGCGACCAGACATTTATGTTAGATCCTTTGAAAGAGCTACTTGAAGTTAAAGAGGTTTATGGATTAATTGTTTTAGACAATAGAGAGGGTAATATTGCTCTGCTTAGGGGAACTTATATTGAAGAGATTGCTAACATGACGTCTGGTATTTCCGGTAAAAGTCGCGCCGGGGGACAATGTGAAAATTTTGGAACTTTAGTACAATTAACTGATGGAGAAATATTGAAGATAGAAAACTTACATAATCCTCATATTGTTAAAAGTGCAGATTTAGATAATTTTTCTATAAATGATTCAAATATCATTGATAAAGAATTTGTAGAGAAAGATAAAATGTATAAAATAACTACTTGTTATCCGCAATTAGTAAATGAATCTTCAGGAGATCATTTGTTTTATGTTTATACTTCAAATGGAATAATTGAAAAAGCAGCCGAAGAATTAAAAATCGGGGATTATTTATTAATGCCTGAAAGGATAAACATTAAAGGAGAGGCACAAAAATTAAATACAAATTATCACAATTTTTATCGTATTAAAGAAACAGGACTTAATTACCTTAAAAATAAAAGATTAAAAAAGAGATTATCACAAGAACAACTGCAAGACCTTACTGGAATTCATCAGGCATATATCTCTTCTATTGAAAGAGGCAAATGTAATTTTAGACCAGATAAACTCAAGAAATTTTGTAAAAAGTATGATATTAATTATAATTGGTTTTTGAATAATCATACAGAACCTGCTTTTTATAAAGGGATTGATGTTAAGTTGCCTTCTATTTTAAATGAGAATCTTGCTCAATTTTTAGGATATTTTATAGGGGATGGCAATTTTGAAGAAGATAGAGTAACTTTTTCCGAACAGAATAAAGATGTTGCATTATATTATAAAAAGAAATTTGGAGAATTTTTTAATTTAAAGCCAAGTTATAGGTTTAGGAGAAAGAAGAATTACCATCAAATTAGGTTTACAAGTAGGTCCCTTGTTAGATTTATTAAGGGAGAATTTCTTGAAGCTAAAGGTATAGAACAAAGAATACCCCCTAAGATATTAAAATCAAATGATAAAGTTGTAGCAAGGTTTTTAAGAGGCATATTTGATGCAGAGGGTTATGTTAATAAAACTCATTCAATAGGGATTGGGTCAATTAATAAATTGCTTATTGGACAAATCCAATTATTGTTATTAAGATTTTCTATAATATCCTCTTTTATTGAATATGATAATAAAAAAAATCCTTATTCAAAAAAACCTATCTTTAAGTTACAAATAAATGATAAGGTATCCATTTTGAATTTTAAAAAATTTGTTGATTTAACCTCATCTAAAAAAATTAAGGTATTAAATCAATTAATAAAAAATAAAAGTGATAAAACAAGGATTAGACAAGTATTACCCTTCGGATTAGATTTAAAGAAACTTTTGAAAGAGCATAATTATAAATTGGATTCTTTCAGATGTTCAAAATTCTTAAATAATAAAGGAATGATGAGTAAAAAGGTTTTTAGAAATTCTATATTAAACAAAATTAAAGATAAAGAGTTATACAACAAGTTGGTTAAGATTTATAATTCCCAATTAATACCTGTTAAGATAAATCATATAAAAATAATAGAGAAACCTGTAAAAATGGTTGATATAGAAGTAAAAAACCATAATTTTATTGCAAATGGCGTTTTAGTTCATAACAGTTCTGTACGTTTTGCAAGGCTAAGAGAAATAGCTGCGCATGAATTCTATAAAAGAATAGCTGAAATTGCTAACAAAGAATTTTTACCTAAGCTGAAAGAGTTAAAAGGGATTATAATTGGGGGGCCTGGGCCAACAAAAGAGACTTTTTTTGATGGTGCTTATTTGAACAATGATTTGAAGAAGAAGGTAATCGCTGTTAAAGACATAAGTTATACTGGAGAATCAGGGTTACACGACTTGGTTGAGAGGAGCCAAGATGTACTGCATGAAGAAGAGGTTACAAAAGAAAAGCAGATAATGCAGGAATTTTTCAAGTTATTAGCTAAAGAACCTGGTAAAGCAGCTTATAGAAAAGAAAAGGTGAAAGAAGCTCTTGAAATGGGGGCTGTTGATACTTTGCTTTTATCCGAAAGTTTGGATGATAAAGATATTGGGGAATTTGAGGAATTGGCTGATAAAACTGGAAGCACTACGCAAATGATAAGTGTTGATACAAGAGAAGGGATACAATTAAGAGATTTAGGAAGGGTTGCTGCTATATTGAGATTTGCTATTAAATGACAATTGTAAAATGAAAAAATTTCAAAGAGATGTATTATATCATCTGGCATTAGACGATTTAAAATTTTTTATGGAAAGATGTGAATATATTAATATAAAAGAAAAAAGAAGGGCGTTAGAATCTTTATTAAAAAATGTACAACTAGACAGGGTAACTAATACAGATAAAGAACTTTTGATTTTATATTATACAGAAAATTCTTTTAGAGAATTGGGAAATAAATTTGGGATTGCAGAACAAAATATAGCAAGAAAAATAAAAAGAGTTGAAAGATACTTGCTTGGTTATTATTTATTGAAGTTTATAAAATAAATTAATATTCTATATACTGCAAAATATATTTTACTTCTCAATTATATATATATCTTTTTTTTAGATAATAAGGATTTTGACTACAGTTTAACAGATGTAGCAAAGAACGCTAATGTTGGGTGAGTAACCTTGCACCAGTTTTGGAAAGATTTAGTAGCTACCGGCATAGTTAAAAAAACAAGAAAAATTGGCAGGGCTGAATTGTTTATGTTAAATAAAGAGAGCCCTTTAGTTAAAAAATTGATAGATATAGATTTTGAAATATCTAAAATGTTTGTAGAGAAAGAGATTAAAGGCAGGGCACAAGTTCTAGCATAAAAGGGATTATTATACAACATTTTTTTAAAGGATTTGTTTGTAAAGTTAATACTACAGTTTAGATAAAGCATTTAAACTAGTAAACCAATAAACCAAAACAATTGGCTTAACATAACATTTTTAAACCTTTTTCTTTACTATTTATATATGGATGATAAAAACAAAATAGAGGCTATATTATTCACGATAGGCAAATTTTTAGCAATAGAAGAAATAGCCAAGCTAGTTGGAATAGGGTCGATTGGCTATGTAAGAGAACTTTTAGAAGACTTAAAAAAAGATTATAGCAACAGGAATTCTGCATTAGAGCTTACTACAGAAAATGGGAAATGGAAGCTGTCAATTAAAAAAGAATATTTGTACTTAACTGAGAAATTATTAACAGATTCAGAGCTAGACAAACCAACACAAGAGACATTGGCAATTGTTGCTTACAAAAATTCAGTATTACAAGCTGAGGTGATTAAAATAAGGGGGAATAAGGCTTATGATCATATAAAGGTTTTAAAAGAACAGAGTTTTATTACATCCGAGAAATCTGGAAGGACTAGGCTATTAAAATTAACACCAAAGTTTTTTGAATATTTTGATGTTGTAGAGGAGAGCCTTTTAAAAAAAGCCTCGGGAAAAGAAAAGAACCTTTCGGAGAAACCTTTAGAAAAGCCTTCAGGGAAAGAAGATTTAGGAAAAGCAAACTTAAAAGATGAAAAAAATATTCAGCACTAAAACAATTCTTGTAGGAATATTTTTAATAACTTTAGCTTTTAGATTGTACTTTATTTTTCAGACAAATAATTTTAGCAGCGATGATGCATACTTTCATTTAAGACACGCCGAATACATAAAAGAAAATGTTGCGCCTATGTTTTATGATGATCTTAGCTATGGCGGAAGATCTGTCTTATACCCTCCTTTATTCCATTATTTAGTGCTATTGATGATGTATGTCCTTGCCTTGAAAATACTTCCGGAGATATTATTATCAAGTCTGGTGTTTATTGTATTTCTACTTTCAAAAAGGATAACCAACGATAATAGCTCCTCTTTATTTGCAGCAAGCATATCAGCCTTTGTTCCCTTGTATATTGGTTATACAATTAATCAAATAAGCATTTACTCTATAGTTTTGCCAATAATTTTCTATATGTTTTACTGCCTTATGCGAATAGAAGAGAAGAAATACCTTAACATATTTATTTTGCTATCCTTTGTTTTACCTTTGTTGCATCCCATAGCATTTTTGTTTATGCTTTCTATACTGCTTTATGTTATGCTAGCTGGTGCAGAAGACATCAAGCTAAGCAAATTAAAGAAAGAGGCCATTATATTTTCATCATTTCTAATATTACTTATAAGTTTTATTATTTACAAGAAGGCATTTTTGACTTATGGGCTTGACATAATATTTGGGAATATACCCTTCAGCTTATTTTCCATATACTTTAGGGATATCTCCTTGCTTGAAATATTTTATTATACTGGAATTATCCCCCTATTTTTTGGGGGCATAGCCATATTTTATAACACGTTTAGGGAGAAGAATGATGGTGTATTTTTGCTTAGCAGCTTTATGCTTATAGATTTGTTACTGCTCTTTACTGGTTTGATAGAGCTTAATGTGGGGTTGATGTTTGTTGGCCTGATTACTTCTATACTGGCTGCTGTTACTGTTTCAAAATTCCTTAAGTACATAAAACTTACAAAATTTTCCAAATTTACTGGAATTTTCTTTGCATTCAGGACGATTCTTATCATACTTTTGCTTGTCTTCCCATCTTTTGTTGCAGCAAAAATTGTAATAAGTACTACACCGACTGACGAGGATATAACTGCACTAGGGTTTTTAAAAGATAATTTGGGGGATGTGACAGTTTTGGGAAACCCTTATGAGGGCCATATGATTAATGCAATTGCTGGAAAGAAGAATGTTATGGATAACTTTTATTTATTAGCGCCAAACCCCCAACAAAGATTAAACGATATTAATACGATTTACAGCACAGGATCTAATGCAATAGCTTCAGAGCTTTTACAGTATAACAAAGTTGGATATATCTTTTTATCAACGAGAACAAAGCAGTTATATAATATAACTGACTTAAAATATAAAAATGAGAAATGCTTCAAGGAATTTGGAATGGGTTATAAGATTATTTGCTAAGAGGGAGGTGCTTTTTTTATTGTTCTTAGCAGTTCTAGCAGTTGTATCTATAATAAGATGGGACATACCTGCAGGTGAGGAATTTTATTATCATAGCAGGATTGCAGAGCAGATCTTGCATAAAAACTTATTTTATGATAATTTAAGCTATGGCGGGAGGTATATTCTTCCATCTATTGGCTTAGACTTAATAATCGCGATGTTTAGTTTTTTGACTGGATTTTCTGTAAAAACAACCTCCTTGATATTGCCTATTTTATTTGGTTTAGGCAGCTTATTGCTGCTTTATTCCTTAGTCAGGGGGGCTAATAAAAAAGTAATTGTTTTGGGATTTTTGTTCCTTTTGATAAGCCCTGGCTTTCTCTATCTATTTACCAGGCCTAATGTTTACGCTGCTACTGTATTCTTTACAGTACTGAGCATATACTTTTTATCAAGGAACAAGCATAGAGCAAGCATTATGTCATTTATCCCAATATTTTTAATAAGCGTTCCAGGCGGATTTGTTGCCCTGTTTGCTTTGCTTATTTATTCTGCTTACATCAAAAATTTAAGGATTTGGCTAAAGTTCTTAACAACAAGCGTAATTGTTTCCCTTGTTTATTTGCCTTTTTTGATCAAGTTTGGCTTGCCTGAACTTCCTGAATTTACTATTGGAAATACGGGCATCAACTTTATTTTCCAGAGATACATATTTGATTTTGGAAGCAAGTTTGGCTTGGGCATTTTTGGTTTTTTGTTGTCTTTTTTTGGAATTTCTAAGTTAATGAGGGACAGACAAGGCCATTTTGTAGAGCATATTGGATTTATTGGGCTATTTGCATTAGCCTACTTTTTTGATGCCGCCTTACTTTTTCTTACGTTTTTTGTTTCCATATTGGCTGCTCACGGTTTTATTGGTTTGTTGAAAAAGAGGTGGCAGAGCCGTACAATCAGGTATATAACCCTACTTATATTTATTTACGGTTTGTTATTCTCCGGGCTTTCTTATGTAAACCAATCTATTAATGGATTGCCAAACAGCGACATAGTAAATGGTTTGCGATATTTGGGCAGTTTGGAAGAGGGCACTGTTTTTTCAGGGTATACTAATGGGATATGGATTAATGCAATTGCTGGAAAGAAGAATGTCATGGACAGCAAGTTTTTTTATGCACCAGGTGTAAACTACAGGTGGCAGGATTCGCAAAGAATTCTTTATTCAATTGACGTAGAGGAGATTTCATGGCTCTTTAATAAATATAATGTAAAGTATGTATTTTTGGACCCTGATATGAAGGAAAAACTATTTGAAAACAGGGACACTGGGCTAATTTATGTTTTAAAGTACAGCAATAAGTTTAAGAGGGTGTATAACAAGAACGGCGTAGAGGTATGGGAATATGCTAGTTGAGATCTTGCTTTTAGTCGTCTATTTTATAGCCCTGTATTTTGCTGTATTTTATTTTTTTATTTTTTTTGATAATAGAAAAGAAGAGAAAAGTAAACTAAGACAACTTCCGCCTATTACTGTTATAATCCCGGCCTACAATGAAGAAGAATGTATAGCAGAAACAATTAATTCTTTATTAAAACTAGATTATTCAAAAGACAAGGTTGAATTGATTGTTGTTAATGATGGAAGCACTGATAACACTGCAGCTGTTGTTAAAAAGTTTAGGAGTGTAAAGCTTATTAATCAGGAAAATCAGGGAAAGGGGGCTGCTCTTAATAATGGGATAAGGCATTCTAAGGGAGAGCTTATTGCTTGCTTGGATGCTGATTCTGTTGTTGGCAGAGATGCGTTGAAAAATATGGTTGTTTATTTTGCTGATGAAAATGTTGCTGCTGTTACGCCCCTGCTTCAAGTTTACAAACCAAAAACATTTTTACAAAAAATTCAGAAATATGAATACATCCTTAGCTTGGCTATAAAAAGGTTGATAAGTTATATAAATGCAATATATGTTACACCAGGCCCATTTAGTATTTACAGGAAAAGTGTTGTTAATAGGATTGGGGGGTTTGACGAGCATAGCTTAGTTGAGGACCAAGAGTTGGCTTTTAGGTTACAAAAAAACTACTATGTGATAAAACAGACTGATAAGGGATCTAGCTATTCTTACGCTCCAAAAAATTTAAGGGACTTATATGGGCAGAGAAACAGATGGAACAAGGGGACGATACTTAATTTTATCAAGTACAGAAAGATTTTTTTAAATAAGGACTATGGGGATTTTGGGCTTTTCCAGATGCCTAAAATTTTATTTGATTTTATGGCTGTTTTATTTTTTGTATTTACATTTTCATATTTTTTTATAAGACCATTGGTTAAAATTTTTTATAACTTTGTTATAACTGGATTTGATTTTACTGCCTATTTCAAATATGCATCTATTCACACTTCTTTTGGATACTCTTCGCTATTGTTTTTTATAGCATTCCTTATAGCTAGTGCATTTTTCATGTTGGTGTATGGGATGACCTTTGTTGGAGAAAGATTTAATAAGAGCATGATACTACCCACAATTGGATTATTTTTTGTTTATCCATTCATACTAAGCTTTATTTACCTGGTTGTATGCTTTGAACTTATAATAGGAAAAATACAAAGATGGTAAGAAATTATGATAAAAAAAAGTATGTAGCTGTGTTTGTGGTTACTGTAATCATATTTTTGCTAGGCTTGTCTATAGGATTTATTTTTGATAAGGGAAAAATTGAAGAGTTAAGAGATATAAACCAGAGGCAGAGTCTGGATTATGTTAGTTTGCAATTACAATACACCCTCTTAAATGAATTCAATGAAAATATAAGTTGCGGGGCATTAAATGCTGCTTTGTACCAGAACTTATTGGCATTAGACAGGTCTCTTAAGGATGTGATTAATGCAAAAGAAAAGTCAATTTTTAGCAGGGGCAGGTATGATATTATAAACAGGCAATACCTACTTGACAACATTAATTACTTCATATTATCAAAGAAGGCCCAAAGATTGTGTAAAATGGATGTTGTGAACGTGCTTTACTTTTTTTCAGACGATTGCATGAGCTGCCCTGCGCAGGGTACTGTTCTTAGCTATTTGAAAAATCTTT
>Ga0210057_1003269_pt1 | contig 22437 bp, 24 predicted proteins | sample CryGeyCG2114_010_2_FD_183968 | JGI IMG/M metagenome (GOLD analysis project Ga0210057, IMG submission 183968) | Groundwater microbial communities from aquifer - Crystal Geyser CG10_big_fil_rev_8/21/14_0.10 (SPAdes) (version 2) | ecosystem: Environmental > Aquatic > Deep subsurface > Groundwater ...
ATGGCAACTTCCAGATGCTGGGATGGAAGTTTCACATGATACGCCGTAACCTCTTCGTGTGTAAAGGCATTCAAGATTCCGCCAACTTTTTCAACTTCAGAAGCGATTTGTTCCGTAGTTCGTTTCTTTGTCCCCTTAAAACATAAATGCTCCATAAAATGAGCCATCCCCTTCTCCTCCTCAATCTCATTAGCAGAGCCATAACGAACCGCAAGCATTACCGTCGTCACAGGAACATCTCGCTTCTCATGAAGAACCATCAAACCATTATCCAAAACTTTTTTATTGAATTTCATTCTTCAGGAAAAAGAAATAGGTTTTTAAGATTTCCTGTTCAAAAAGTATTCTTAATGTTTATAAAAGATTAATGGGGTCCGGTTCAATTCCAAATTAAATTTATATGCTTCATTCATAAAACAGGGACGGGGAAAATCACTTCACAAAAGGCTTGGAATTCCTCTAAGGGCGGGGGAGAGATAATGAACGAAACATGCTAATTTGGGATTGAGCCGGGAAGTTCTGATAATCCTTTATCTCGCCAGAATAAAACAGAGATTATAGCCGTTCTTCCAGAACAGAGATTTAATGTTTATTTATTCATTTGGTAATCCGTCAGATAGATTAGATAGTTTGTAGAAAGTTAGCTCTTTATAATGGGATTACAAATTATGTCTTGTATAAAGTCTGTCATTAAAGATGACCTAACTTATCTTGGGTACAAAGATGGCGTAATTTGTCTTTGGTATTTTATTCTTTTATTTATCTCTAAACCGAATAGTTATGAAAACTCATTGGATGCACTATTCAAAACCAAAAATCTTTCCCCCCAATTCTCAAAATCTTTTTCTATCATAAAATTATCTTTCAAAAAATCAACAAGCCATTTTCTTGAAACGTCAAACCTTTTTTTCCCGCTAATACTCCTCTTCGACCAACTAACAACCAAATATTCGCAATTTTCCCGAACAACTTTCAAAAGCTTCTTTGAAAAATCTTTTTCAAATGATTCTAATGCATCAACAACCTGAAGCATGAAAACGACTCTTGGCTTCAAAGCCTTCTTTAAAACCCCCTCAATAAAATCTAAATCAAACAAATCCCCGCAAAAAACCTTTCCATCAAAATTATTCTCGACAAAATAAAAGTTAACATTATCTGCAACCTGCCCACTTGCTTCAACACCAATATAAGAAACTCTGCCAAGGATTTTCTTCAAAAAGGGGTAGCTAAATCCGTTGACTCCGCAACCCAAATCTATTATCGAAGAAACTTCCCCAATTCTTTCAAAAATTTTTCCATAAAATTCTTCATAATCCCTGTTTTTACTCGAAGCATGGCTTCCTAAAACTTCTTCTTCAACTCCTTTCAAAACTTTATTAGTCAAAAAAACACCAAAATATTTTCTAAGAAAAGCCCGTGCATCTTTTACATCTCTTTCTGATTTTTCCAGCGCCCGTCCAACAATCGAATCAGGCAACTTAGAAAATTCTCTTTTCTTTTTTACTTCTTCAATCCTATCCATCTGATTTAAATTCTTTTATAACCTCGTATTTCGGACCTTTTTTAGTTAATTTAGATTCCATCAAATAAAATGAGTTCACTTTAAAATTCATATTTTTTAGTTTAATATCTTTTACTAATTTCATCAATTTATCTTTCTTAAAAACTTTCTTTACCCTTGCTATAGTTACATGAGACATAAATCTTTTTTCAATTTCAAAAAAACTTTTTAACGCTTCATCGATATTTTTTTGTAATTCATCTGCACCATTCAGCTTTAACCAGATAATTCGAATTTCATCTTCTGAAAAAACCCCTCCAGATTCTATTTCCCCATTAAAAGAATTCCACATTATTTTTTCCAGCCCATCAGTTATTTTTTCAACAGCGTCTTCATCAATCTCCCCTAAAAATTTCAACGTCAAATGGATATTTTCAAAAGAGGTTAATTTACCTTCAAAAACACCAGATTCTAATAACAATTTTTGGATTACTAAAATTTTCTTGCGCATTCCTCCGGGGATTTTCAAAGCAATAAAACATCTCATCTTTTCGAGTTTCCCCCACGAGAAAAACCTGAAAATAGGGCGTCTATATTCTTATATCTATCCTGGACTTTCATATCTTTATATCTGTCCGAGTTCCTATTATTTTTCCTCATCTTTTCACAAACTCCAAAATCATATTTTTATTTCTGACTTCTGGATGAAATAAAACTCCATAAATTTCTTTTTCTTTATGTTTTACCGCCTGAGAAATATCGTCGCCACAAAAAACTTCAAAATCATTTAATTTAGAAAAATTTACAAAATTATTATGTAGATGGTAAACTTGCAAATTCCCTTTAACACCTAAAAATTCATTCACAAAACTTTCATAAAAAAAACCGACTTCAGTTTTCTTCTCCAGCTTTCCTCCAAAAACAAGCCCGAAAATTTGCATTCCCCCGCAAATTCCAAGAATTGGGACTTCACAATTTCTTATCCATTCAAATTTTTTAAAATTTTTCAAGAAATCATTATCTTTCAAACTTGTTCCACAAATAATTATTTTTTCATTTTCTGAAAAATCCCCCTCATATGAATCACAATCTTTTCTCAAATAGGAAATTCCCGCATTTTTTAAAATATCCTCTATTGGTTTTACGAATTCAAAATAATGGAGTTTTTCCTTGCAAAGATTAATTATTAAAATCATTTTATTTCCAATTCCCTCCTCCAGCTATTTTTCTCTCCAAAATCTTCAAAACTCTTTATTTCTAACTTCTCCTTAAAAATCGGACAATTCAAAACAAAAGTTTCATATTCTCCGCCTTCTCCGGCAGGATTAATTTTATATTTCTTTTCTAATTCTTCCATTTCTTTAATAAATTTCTCGTCAATTTTTCTTCCTAAAAATTTGTCATTTAAGGGCTCCGCAAAAACTCCTACAACGATTACTTCAAAATTATTCTTAACTAAATCATAGAGTAATTCTTTTTGATTTTTCTGCCAAAGAGGATTAAAACATTCTAAATTTAATTTATTGCAAATCTTCTGAATTCTACTTGATTGATAAACGCTTTCAACGGCTCCTGTAACGATACCTTCAATCTTAAATTTTTTATGAGCCCGGGCAATCACACTTTCCAAATCTTCTAACTCAAATTCTTTTTCTCCCGGTGTCTCTTGAACAATTAGGGGAATTCTCATCGCCTTTGCCTGATTTCTCGTCGATAAAATAGACGGAGTATGAAACATAAAACTATTCTTATTTGAAGATTGAATGCTTATCAGACAAGAAATTTCATATCCTTCTTTTTTAGCAATCCATGTAGCTAAGCAGGAATCTTTCCCTCCAGAAAATAAAACTCCAAGTTTCATAAGATACTTAGAAAAAAACTATTTAAGAAACTTTTTCTTTTGTCTTATCCCACTTATCCTTTGATTTCTTGTGAAGAGCATAAAATAAATAAATAAAAATAAATATCCCAATGATGACAACGCCAATAGCAATGTAAAAATTTTTGGTGTAAACATAAGTGCTTTTTTTATCATCGGGGGTAATTTTACTTCCAGAATTATCAACTAACTCATTTCCTGTGGGGAAAGTTTCATCTCCATTTCCGTCGTTGCTTAAATTTTCTTCCGTTCTATTCTCTCCATCGAATTCATCCCACTCGCCTTCTGCAATTACAAAACTTATCAAAAAAATTAACACAAATAATGCCACAAACTCCTTTTTCATAAACTTAATAAAACACGTTCATTTAATAATCTTATGGAATTAAATCAAAACAAAGTTTTGGAAAATAAGTTTTTCTGCCTGCGGGAAATTTCTTTTTTCTAAAAAGAAAGGAATCATGGCCTCAACCAATCAATCACCATTCTACAAAAAGGCAGAGCAGGAATTTCACGAAGCGACAACTGATGAAGAAAGAATAGCCTGCCTTGAAGTAATGATAAAAGAATGTCCAAAACACAAATCTTCCGAAAAAATGTTAAAAAATTTAACTCTTCGTTTAAAAAAATTAAAAGGAAATCTTGAAAAACAAAAAAGCTCAGGAAAAAGGAGCTCAGTCGGAATAAGAAAAGCGGATATGCAATGTGTCCTCGAGGGTTTTCCAAATTCAGGAAAATCATCTATCTTCAAAAAGCTGACAGACCTTGAAGCAAAAATTTCCCCCTACCCATTCACAACACAAAAATCTCAACTTGGAACTTTCGACTTAGAAGATTGCAAAATTCAAATAATCGACAATCCCTCCTTCCCAAATCATGACAAAAGCCTCACAAATTCCACAGACACCATTCTTTTGGTAGTAGACAAAATAGAGCAAATAAAAAAATCCTTAGAATTTCTCTACAGAGCCAAGGCTGAAATAATTATAATCTTTAATAAAGAGGATATATTGACCCAAAAAGAAAAAAGAAAAATCGAAGAAACATTAAAATCTAAATTCAAAAAATATAATTATTTCTTTTTTTCGGCGCAAGTTACAAATAATAAAATAGAAGAATTAAAAAAAATAATTTTCCGCACATTTCCAATAATAAGGATTTATACCAAAGAGCCAAAGAAAGAGCCCAGCAAAGAACCGATGATTCTAAAAAGAGAATCTTCTATAAAAGACGCCTCTGAAAAAATCTTAAAAGGATTGTCTTTTAAAGTTAAATCGGCAAAAATTTGGGGACCTTCTTCAAAATTTGGCGGACAAACTGTCGGTGTCGCTCACCTCCTTAAAGACAAGGACGTAATAGAACTAAATATAAAATGAGACCTGGATAAAAAATGAATCTCGGAAAAATACTATTCCTTTTATCTCTCTTCCTAATTTTATTCCTGCTTCTATTCTCAATGATGTCACAAAAAGAACAAGTAGGGACAGTGGAATCCATTCAATATTCTGAAAACAAAATAACCATCAATATAGAAGATTCGCTCATTCCCCTCATTATTTTCGAAAGCAAAGTTTTAAATTTAAAGGAAAAAGATAAAATAAAATTCACGGGTAAAGAAGAAGTTTACAAAAACAGAACCCAGATTATTGTTGACAGGATTTCCAAATTTACTTGAAGCGATGAGCAACATAATCAAGCAATTCATTCCCAGATAACTTCAGCGTGGTTGATCCGTGCCGGACATAAAACTCTTCATCGCTATCCCATTTTAAAAAAACCCGTTTTGGGGAGGGCGAACAATCAATTTTCAGCACGTGTTTATCCTTTATTGGATAAAGTTCATATTGGACAAAAGGCAAAAATTGATTCCCCAAATGATTCCTGAGCAATCCGGTAAAATAAACTTTCAGTTTGTCCTGAGTCTGAAATTCATCTTTCTCAAGTCCGACAATTTCCCCGGAATCACTGACCCCCACCAACAATGTTCCGCCATTTGAGTTGAGATAAGCAACAATAGTTTTCAGAACTGCATGCCCCATATTTTTATCCAATTGATTAGTATAAAGATTTTTCCGAAGAGTGGATTTAAATTCCATTCTGTCATTTTCCCCCAATTCAACTAATTGATTTATCTTCCCGGAAGAATATTCAAAATATTTCTTTGATTTAAAATACTTCATATTTCTCTTCAATGCCCCTTCAATAAAAAAACTAACCAGGCTCTGTTTACCCGACTTTAGATAATAATAACCAAGAAATGAAACAAATATTGCACCCACTGCGTTGGAGATTAAACTAAACATTAATCCTATAAATTCTCCGCCGGAAAGTCCAAATCCAAAAAGTAAATCCACTAAAAACTCAAAAATCTCCCAAAGTCCGCCAAGAGAGAAAGCGAAAAAGAAAGTAAAGACAGATATTGTAAAATTACCGGCCTCAATTATCCCCTCCTTATTCATAAAGCATAAAATATTTAGTCCGACAAATCCAAGAATAATTGCCGAGCCAAAACCCATTAGAACACCCCACCACCAGATTCCTTCTTCAAATCCTTTAACCCCCCAAAAGATTAAGAAACCATAAATAAAGAGGAGCGATATAACTTCAACATCTGAAGAAAAATTAAACCCGAGAAAAGTCCTGCAGCACCAGGGAATAAAAGTAACTAAAATGCCGAGAAGAGCTATTAATAAAACTAAATCTCTATCCTGAAATATAGCGACGATAACAGATAATACCAGCATCAATCTGATAAAATTAAGAATAAACCCCCTAAATGAAAACTCTTTTTTTCTGCCCGTCCTGAAATTTGCCATAAAAAATCAAAGATTAAATATTATAAAAAGATGTGTGGGGTTGACAACAATCGATTTAATTGGACTTTCGGATAGCGTCTCCTGCTCTGTTGAAAATGTCCAGCCCCATCCCAAGATTTCTTAAATCCGAGATGGATGGAAAAATCTCAAATAAAAAGATTTTCAACAGAGCCAGTGTCTTCAGTATCTCCGATGACTTTTCATAACTATTGGGTTTAAAGGGAAGTTAAATCATCTTTGCGATGACAGATTTTATTATACAAGACATAATTTATAATCTCGTCGTAGATGAGCATACTTGTGCAACCTATCTAATCTATCTGACTGATTACTAAATGAATAAATAAATATTAAATCTCTGTTCGGGAAGAATAGCTATAATCTCAATTCACCTCAAAGATATAAAAGAATTCTTAGCTTCGCCATAGTTCTTTATAACTATCAGAGATACTGGTCTTCCCAAAAACATTAAAAATAAAAACCCAAATATGCTGGGGTATTTATGAAAATAAAAATTCCCTTCATAAATCCCAAAATTTCTGCAATTTCTGCAATATTTGCAGGAGTTCTTTTTTTCATTTCATCAATATTAAATTTATTGGCATTTGCAATTCAAAACAAAGTTATTTCTCCAACAGCAAACAGCTCAATAAAATATATCACCTCCAATTTTTCATCGCTTCTCTTTTCTGCAACCCTTTTCTTATTTCTATTTAGCCTATTTATTTATCTTGGCTATTTCAAAATATCCAAAAATAAATCGTTTCGGTTGGCAGTTTACATTGTCTTCGCAGCCTTAATAATATCTTCAACGACACACCTCCTATCAATAAACTCCACTGAATTATCTAATCTCAATCCAATAAAAACAGCTCATTCAAACACGATTCTGGCGATTTCTTATATTTTTTTATCCATAACATTAATAAAAATAAAATCGCCAATACTAACTGCACTGGCAGTTCTCTACATCATCCAGGCCCTCGTCTGGACATCATTAAATTTCATCCCCGTAAAAATTATGGACGTCACAATAGCTATAAGAATTCTGGAAGCAGTCTTTTTCTTTAATCTATCGGGGACTAAAAGATAAGTTATTCAAATGTCCCTGGAAAGTTTGATTTCAATTTTTGTTTACCAATATCCCGACAAGGGGATCCACCCCAAATTAAATTTATATGTTTCATTCATAAAATGAGGGTTGGCGAATGATTTGCTCTTGACAAATAAAAAATTAACAAAAGTAAATCGTGAGTTGAAATCATCTCACAAAAAGATAGGGATTTCTCTAAGGGCGGGGAGAGGATAATAAATGAAACATATTACTCTGGGACGGGGACCCGATAAGGAAAAACGCTAAAAAGTCAACATCTCTCCGTTCCCTGTATATCCTAAAAAAACCACGAGCAAAGAAATAGCCAACTAAACAGCTAAATGATTTAGTATTCTTCATAAATATCTTAAAATGACTTTTTAATGTGTCCGTTCCTTGATTGGTTATAAATGTTGTGTCTGCCATGTTTATACTCCCATTTGCTCCTTTTTATCCTTTCCATTTTTCATTCTCAAACCCCCTCACAATTGTCTGAATCATTTCTTTAACATTAACATTTTCTCCTGATTTCAGTAGTGATGAAATTTCTTTTTCATTTAAGTCTGAAAGCTTAGACTCTAAACTTTTGATAAAATCAATAAAATCTTTTCTTGTGAATTTCTTTTCAGAATTCTCATTTATTTTTACTAAAATCAGATCAATAATATCTTTGTCAACTTTTGCAAGCTTATTCTTTAAAATAAAGTAGATATCATAAATATCTCTTATAGCGACATTCTTTCTTGTTGCAAGAGCTCTGAATTTTTCTGCAAAATTCTCTGTTAAATCCATTACTTCAATTTCAACGTCTTTTATTAAAATAGGTTCTCCTAATGCATCAATAAACTCGTGCTTTATTGCTTTCATCTTTGTTGGATTTCTTAATTTCTTCCTGAATGAAATTTCCAATTTAATTGTCTGAACAGAATTATCAATCATTGAATTGTAATTTGTGATAATTTCTAACCCAATAATCTTTGGGTCTTCCTTTGATGTCAACATCTTCCATCCTTTTTCTAACTCTTTACTTGTCTTAATTTCAAGTTCATTAAGAATTCCCATTAATTCTCTTCTCAAACCATCAAGAATCTTCTTAATCTGTAATTTTGTTTTACCCTTGACATCTTGATTATAGACAAAATCCAAGTCCTCACTTAATCTGTAAAATCCAAGATAACATTTATTCAAACAAGTTCCGCCCTTGAAAACAAGACCTTTAATTTTCTTCTCACTTATTCTTTGAAGTATCCTCGTTAAATGATAATCTTTCTCTAATAGTTTAGAAGAAAACCCTGTTTCAGCAGAGAGTCTTCTCAACTCGTCTAAATTAATCTCAGTTGCCATTTTTTCTCCAATAGTTTAGTTCTTGTTTTTTTAATAGTTGTGTAATAATTTAAGGCCTTCTTTTCTTTCAATAAATTAAACAACTTACTGCTTCCAGTCAACATTCCAATAAGCTTTATTATTTTAATGCTGTTGTATCTAATAGCATAATCAACTAATTTATTTTTATTGTAACCCGAACTCTTAATTTTCTCTAAAACTTCGCTCAATCCCCCAAGATATTCCGGATAATCAAGAGCATCAATTATTGTTCTTTCTTTGTCAGAATAGGGATATTTATCTTTCATAATTCCAAACAACTTATCTTTTTTTACTTTAAAGAATTTGAATTTATAATGCAGAATCTCTTTATCAAAAGAATATTTTGTATTAAATACAAAAAGTTTATTTGGAATTTGCTCGGTAAATCCATGCAAGTTGAAGGCATTGTATAGGCCAATGTAATAATCATTAGACTCCAATAAATAATCACTAAGCTCAAAATTATCTACACCCACATTCTTATTAATAGAACTAACAGGAATTACAATGTAATATCCTCTTTTGAAACTTACAAGCCTCTTCTTTAGCAGCATAGACTTAATTAGATATTTGGTATTCTTAGAAATTTTATGAGTAGAGATTAAACTAATTAATTCGTTTCTTTTAATTAGTCTATATTTTTTATATTCTAAGATGCTCTGCAGCTTTTCCTGATTAACAGTTATGCCCAATTCCCTTGTTTTTTTCATTTTGGATAAGTCATTATCTACTACCTTATTAAAAATAAGAAAAAGGAGTTTTTAAAGCTTGCTGCTTGCCCTTAGTTCTCCAGATTAGTTTACACTTATCTATTATTCACTAATCCTTGGAGATTTCCCTATAAATCGTGAAGAATAGATATATTTATCTTCAAAACCCCTTGAATTCCTTCAAGGGTTGTTTTTAGTATGCTTTTTTAGCTTTTTAGTAGAATTCCATACAGCTCTTGAAACCCCTGATCTTTTTTTATTAAAAGATCCTTTTTCTTTAATTCATTTAAGATTCTGTGGATATTTTTATAAGAAGATTTATTCTTTCTTCCATCCTCTTTTTTACCATAATTTTAATAATCTTATTAAGTTTAATAATTCGGCATGAATGATACAATCACTTAGAAATTAACGAGGGAATTCATATTAAGAGACCGCATTTAAATATTTTATCGTCGGTACAATGTTAGAAAGAGCAATCAAAAACTCAAAAGAAAGAGCCGGGTTTGATGGCCGCCAAATCAAGAAGAAAATCAAAGGCAGGAGACCCTGAAACAGATGATTTTATCTCTTTTAGTCACCCTCCTGCTCGGTGTGATTTCCGGAACTCTCACAGGCTTAACTCCTGGGATTCATATCAATTTAATCGGAGCAATTTTAATTTCTGCTTCCATAACTTTTTTAGCCGGGATTCCCCCGACAATTCTTTTAGTATTCATAATCTCAATGGCGATAACCCACACATTTTTAGATTTTATTCCATCAATTTATTTTGGGGCTCCGGACGAAGACACAGGGCTCTCGACTCTTCCGGGACATTTTCTTTTAATGAGGGGGGAAGGACAAAAGGCAGTCACATTAACTTTAATTGGCTCTGTAATTGCAATATTTTCTTTATCAATGATTCTCCCTGCATTTATTTTTATCATCCCCCCGATATATCCTTTCATCCAAAAAATGATGGGCTTTTTTTTAATCTGGATTTCAATCTTCTTAATTTCTCATAATAAAGAAAAACGGTTGCTTTCTTTTTCCATTTTTATCCTGGCAGGATTTCTCGGAATAGCCTCCCTAAATTTAAATCTAAGCCAACCTCTTTTTCCACTTCTTACGGGACTCTTTGGAACTTCAACAATAATCTACTCTATCAAATCGAAAGGGATAATTCCTGAACAGATTTTAGAAAAATTCCAAATTCCAAAAAAAGATTTAATAAAACCGGCACTTGCAACAATTTTTATCTCCCCCATTTCAGCCCTCTTTCCGGGACTCGGAAGCAGTCAGGCCGCAATCATCGGCTCAACAATCATAAAAAATCTAAGCAGGGAGCAATTTCTAATTTTAATCGGCTCAATAAACACACTGATTATGTCTTCTTCTTTTATCATTCTCTTAGTTCTGGAAAAAACAAGAACCGGAGCCGCAAATACTATTATACAATTAATTCCTTTAGATCAAATTAATATAGCAACGATAATGGTGATCATTATTCTAACAGGGATAATCTCAATACCGTTAACACTTCAAATTTCAAAATATTTCGCAAAAAGAATCGACAAAATAAATTACATATTAATTTCCTATATAATCCTCTCCTTTCTGATCATCTTAATAATCTATTTCACCAAATTTCCCGGGCTAATAATCCTAATAGCTTCCACCATCTTAGGATTAGCCTGCATGGAACTCGGAATTCGAAGAGGGCTTTTAATGGGTTCGCTCCTCATTCCAACAATAATTTATTATCTTCCTTTTTAGAAAAAAGGGATACTGCCCTGTTGAAAATGTCCTAAGATTTTTAAAATGAGCTCGCATGCGGGAAAATCTCAAATAAAAAGATTTTCAACGAAGCCCACAGATAAGTTAAACTTTTATACTTCAATAAGATTCTTCTATAATGAAAAAAAGTCTGGTGTTAATAATAATCGGAGTGATTATCTTCCTATGTCTGATAATTATCTCGATAGTTATCTTATTTGTTCCAAACAGCCCTATAAATAAGTGGATAATAAAGGCAGGTATTACTGATGAAAACTTCCCGGAAAATAATCCAAACCAAAACAAAAATCCTGCAGGCGAGAGTGATTCTAATCCTTCTACGGGGGGAGGGAGCGTCGGAGGAGGAACATCTTCAGGGGGAGGTTCAGGGAATTCAAACAATTGTATATCAAGAAAAATACCTTTCTCAATAGGCGAATTAGTAATCCTGGAAGAATGTTTAGATTATGAGGGAAACAATTGCGTAGAAAAAAATGTTGAATGCAGTATAAATATTAAAAATCAGGACGACGAAATAAGCGGGACATTTAAAGGAGAAATATCCTTCTTTGAAAAAGGTCATCCAACAAATTTAATTGACACATTTTTATTCGAAGAATATTTGGGTCCGGGAGAAGAAACATCAGTTATCGCAACAACATATATCTCAGATGATGAAATTGCAAATCTGGAAATTGAATGCATTTATCAAACAACAGAAACTCCGGAAGAAGAAATTTGCAGCTAATAGTTCTAAATTCAAAGTGGTCCCAAATAAATGTTTCCTTCATAAAAGATGATAATTATTATTAACCCTTTCCAGTATCTCCGATGATTTTTCATAATTATCAGATTTAAAGACAAATTAAAGAAGAAAGTACCGAAGACGAATTAAGTTATCTTTGTGATGATCAGTCTTATATTATATAAGGCATAATTTGTAATCTCCCCGTAACGAGCATGCTTAGACAACTTATCTAATCTGTCTAACTGATTACCAAATTAATAAATAAACATTAAATCTCTGTTCGATAAACAACGAATATCAATTTATTCTGACAAGATAAAAAAATCCTTAGCCCTGCCATAATTCTTTATAAGCATCGGAGATACTGCTTTCATCAAGATTTTTTTAAAATTAATTAATGAGTTAGAATTAAATGAAAATTTTAGATTTAATCTCTCCTTGAATATAAAAGCTTTCCAGCACTAAAATAAAAAAATAAGAATAAGATAAAAATAAAAAAATAAATTTATACAACAGTTCCGGTAATTGTTCCTGTAGATGTCTGAGCTAATAATCCACCAACCTTCGTATAAGTAACTGTTAAAGTTCCCTTGAACTTGTCGTCAGCTGTTAAACCAGCACACACTACATTTACTAACTGGGTAGTCCCGTCATTTACCACACTATCAGTCACTTTAGTAGTACAATCAGTAATAGCAGTATCATTCAACCAAAGATTTTCTCCACCGCCATTCCTCAAAACTAAGTTAACTCCTGTAGTGTCTATAGAAAACTCATCACATCCCCAAGGAGCACTAACAGTGCAAGATGAAGGCAAAAGTTTTGAGGGACTAAAGACTCCAAAATAGGCAAGAACTCCGATAACAACGACCGCAGCTAAAATAGCCCAGCCATAAGTCATCAAAAATTCCATCGCCGCTTGACCTCTTTTCTTATTCATCATAAACCTCCTTATAATAATCTTATAAAATATATTCGATAACTATCTTTTTAAATGTTTTCTAAAATATGCTCTGTCCGGAATAATAATTCTTTAAGCGTAAATTCTAAAAATTTGTCTAAAAATTATGTGTAGAAAAATCTATTCCGGACAGAGCCCTAAAATAAAAAATCTGTGTTATCCAGAAATAATGTCCTCTCGGTAAATAAGATGAGTCCTGCCACAGAGCAGGTTCTTATGAAGAAACTGAACAAGAAGAAGATAAATTGAATTTTGTCCGGGGTCTGGCTATTTATGGATTTAGGAAAATAACTGTTGAGTCCGAGCTTTTATGGAAGAGACAAATTAAGTAAATCAATAACGACTTCCATGAGGGTGAGTTGTTATTGGATAAATAAAAGAAAATCTTGGATTTAGGCAATTTTGTCTTCGAGGATTGGAGGGTGCGAAGATTGAGATTAATATCGCCCAAGTGTGCATAATTTGAAGAAGATTTGGAATAGGTTGAGGGAAAGAGAAGAGATTTTAGAGATTAAGGGGAATAAATTTTGGAGCTGGAGATTTTTGTGGAATTTTATTTTGAGATTGATTTGATTGTGGAACCGCCTCCGCTGTTAGTAAACCTGAGCGGAATGAAATGTAGTGAAAGCCTGTAAGATGTGGTCCGGGGCGGAGCGGAGAGAGTAAAATTTTAATTGTTAATTATATATAATGCCGAAGGCACTATTTTAGAGCGGGGAAGCCTCCTATTATTCGGGTAGTAACTTAATAATAATAAAAATAGATACCCTTATAAATTAGTTAATATCTCTCTTTTTGTGAGAACCGAAAAAAATATATTTGGCAAAGCATTACATCATAGTATGGGAAAACAAGATAAACCAGGATATGATCCGCCGGAAAGAGAAAATACTCTTAGTTTGGACTATAAGGATTTTTTAGAAAGAACAAAAACAGGAAAACCTTCTTTTGATGCTTATATTGAATCACTCGCTCAAGAAATGCAAGCATATGATTCAACTGATCCTTACAAGAAAGATGCCTTAAGGAGTATTACAGACAAAGCAGATTCTTTTTTGAGAAGGCATGCGGACATAAGTTATGAAGATTTTTTAAGACAGGCAAATCCAGACGAATTTACTGAAAATGATTATGGAAATCTCCCTCAAAGAAAAAATCTTAGAAGAAGACTTTTTGAGCATAGAGCGAGATTATATCTTTCTGCATTAGACGACTGCGAAAAAAGAGGATATAGATTAAATGAATTGTTATCGGGAATTGAAGAAGCAACAATACCTTATCTTAAAAAAGAAAAAGATGAGCCAACGTTTAAGGAAATATTAAGAGTTTTAGGAAGAAAAGGTTAAACATATTTTGCTCCGCCTCTAACTTCTTTCCAACCATATTTTTCGCTAAGTTTCTTAAAAACTTCTTTTCCTTGTTGGTTAAAATCTTCAATTAAAGAATTTTCGTATTCTCCGGGGTTTCTTCCAGGAGTAATTGTTACAGGAAGATAATGTCCTGAGTGAGTATTCACCTCCTTAATTAAACCCCCTTCAATTAAAACCTCTCCAGAACCATAAATTTTCCTGCCTTTTGCTAAAGTAACGTGCGGGAGTTTGTGTAATCTGTGTTTATAATCAATCTTTTCTTTATTCATACTACTCATATCGTGTTGAAATGTCTGCCTATTGGCAACAATAAAATTTCCATCTTCATCAACTACCCAAAGATATTTGGCATTTGCTGGTTGTCCAAAATGCATTAATCTTCCTTTTTTCTCTCCTTTCTTTGCAATGTGGCTTTGGACATCCAAAACCCTTCCTCCTTGTGAAGCACGACCTTCATAAAATTGCTCTTCATAAGTCCTTCGTTTATTTGCCGTTTCTATGGTTTTTCCTCCAGTAACCATTCGTTCAATTCTTTCTTGGATTGGACTTCTTTTATAATCTTCTTGGGAATTTAGATATTCTTGTTCAACATCTTGTATTATTGAATCTTTGTTTAGAAGATATTTTTTCCAATGATATTCTTCCTCCAATTTTTTCTCTAAACTTTCTCCTCCGACAAACAATACTAAAGAGCCAATTAAAAAAACAATTCCTAAAATTGAGCTGATTCCTGAAGAAATATTTGAAACTCCAACAACCGCTCCGGTAATATCTGTTTTTAAGTTTAATAAAAAGAATATTCCTAAAATGAAAAATGCTAAACTCAAAAACCTAAAGTATTTTTTCTTCATATTATAATGAATAAAGAAGAAAGTTAAAAAGATATCGTTTTGCGTGATCAAGGCGAATGCAAAGTGGGGCTCTCCCGCCCGTTCCTAACAATTAAAATTTTATTGCACATAACTTATGGGATTAAAAGAAGTTTTTCCCCTCGTAAGTGAGCCTGGGACGAAGCACTCATGGGCGAACGAACAGAGATTGCAAGGATTCGGGAAAATTCCTGCAAGGGATTTTCCTCTTAACCTTTCAGCCTGTCCCATAATTCACCAACATTTAAATAGTACAACAGCGTCGATAAACTAACTAAACACCGTCGGTAAAATACTGACAAAAGCAACGAACAAGTAGTTTCATGTTTTGTTCGCATGCTCACAAAAAAGAGATAAAAATGGCTTACAAAGATTCTTTTAAAAACCAAAACTGGCTTTTGCCTTTATCCATTAAACAAATGATTCCTGAGAATTTTAATGAAAGTTTTTTTTAAGAATGTGTCTGGCAAGGAAATCAATATCTCTAAGCCATAAATAAAAAAATAAAATCCTCTGCTCAAAAATTATGATATTTTCAACGCATTCTTATCTTATATCCTAAACTCCAACAAAACTTATAAAGAATAAGTGGTTTATTTTGATTATGCCGTTGGGGATTAATATGGGATTAAAAAAGAATCGCTTAGCCGTGCTAATCATAATACTGGTTATTGGAATCTTATCGTTATTCGTAAATGATTTTGTTATAGGAAAGACCGCTGTCCAGTCTATGAGAACTTCAGACAGCTCGCCTATGAAACCAGTGCACATAAGCTATCAGCAAGGATACAATTCTGAATATCTGAAATATGCTTTTTCTCCTGACGGTTCACCGTTGGATTTGCAGATTATTGAAAATAATGCAAACAACAGCCGCTTTGGCTACAATTCCATTGCAGTTGACGCTATCACGAACAAACCTCATGTAATTTACATTGATGAACTTAGCGGAAATTTGAAATACGCGAAGTATGTGGGAATCAACGGAAATTGCGGGTTTGACAGCAACGGGAATTTAATAGGGAATTGGCAGTGCGGCCTTCTTGAAGACCCTTTTTATCCTGTAAATGTCAATGTGCCCCCTTCAATAGATATCCAATATAGCTATATTCCTGATACACTTCATGCTATTTATATGAGCAGTTTATTAGTTTATCCTTACACAAGCAGATTAATTTACGCAGAGTATGTTGCAAATGGCGGGAACTGCGGTCCTAATGGATATACATGGAGATGCAGAACTGTCGACGAGAATATTGGCTCAATTTCTCTTGCAACTAATTATTTAACAGGAAAGGCACATATTAGTTATCATAAAGGCGGAGGTTCTCCTGATGGCTCTATGAACTATGCGAGCTATGTTGGATTTTATAATGGGAATTGCGGATATCTCAGCAGTTGGCAATGCGATGTTATTGAAAATGGCGTGGAAATGTCGTCAATAGGCGTCGGGAATAGCGTTAACGAAGTCCCGCAAATCAGTTATAATAAGTTTAATTCAACGAATGGTTATCATAATGAATTAAAGTATGCGAAGTATGTCGGTGGCGGGGGAAATTGCGGACCATCTGGAAATCCACAGGTGCTTAGATGGCAGTGCGATGTTATTGATGATTTTAATGGCGGGATGTCTTCTCTCTCTGTTGAAGATAACGGAAGACCGCATATTAGTTATCTTGACGACCAGAACATGGATTTGAAATATGCAAGATATGTCGGGAGCGGGGGGAACTGCGGACCATCCGGAGATTGGCAGTGCGATGTTATTGATAAAAAAGGAAATGTCGGGACATTTTCTTCAATCAATGTAATAGATGGCATAGCTCATATCAGCTATTTTGACACCACTAACTTGCGCCTTAAATTAGCAAGATATGTCGGGAGCGGGGGAAATTGCGGGCCTCAAAATGAATGGTCATGCCAGTTTGTCGACGACCCCGGATTTTTTGGGCAGAGTTCCACAGGATAGAATTGTCTCTCCATTGAAAAAGGTTTTCATAACCCAGGCTCCATCCCAAATTAGTGTGCTTCATTCATTATTCTTTCCTGCCCTTGGAGGAATCCCGAGCCTTCTGTGAATTGATTTCAACTCACGATTTACTTTTGTTAATTTTTTATTTGTCAAAAGCAAATCGCTCGCCCACCCAAATTTTATGAATGAATCAGGCTCCATCCCAAATTTATATGTTTCATTCATTATCCTTTCCCCACCCTTTGGGAAATCCCAAACCTCGTGTGAGGTGATTTCCCCCACCCAAATTTTATGAATGAAGCATATAAATTTAATTTGTGATGGAGCCAATGAAACATATAAATTCAATTTGGGATGGAGCCCAAAACCCAAAAAGGCACTGTGGAGATAACACCGCGGTTAAGCCAAGTCATTTAGGTCTAAAGTGAATTAGCTGGTTTCAGGAAAATCTACAACAGGTTATTTTCTTTTAGGAATTTGCTTTTCTCTTTTTTATATGCCTCTTCTGTAGAACCGTTTAAAGCCCATTTCAGTTTTTCATATTTTCGAACAATTTCCGGCTTAGATTTTAATTTATTAATTAAATCAAGATAAACTTCTATTTTCTTATGTTCTTTAGGAACTATGTGCAACTCACAAATAATTCCAAATCTTTTTTTGCTTCTGCAAAATCCTTCTCCCCCGACTATGGGGCCTATTTCAAATCTTCCGCGCCCTTTTTCTTGAATAAGTTTCTGGGCATTCCTCACGTCGCCTGTTTCAACCAACAAATCAAACTCTTCTTTTCCGCACATGGGTATTGCAAAGGAGCCAATAAGAGTAATCTTCGCTTTTGGAAGAGCATTTTTAACAATTGTTTTATAGAAATCGATTAATTCAAACACCTCCTCGGAAGGACCAATTATTCTAATTGTATTGTTTTGAATCATATATTAAGATAAAGTCAGAGAATATATAACTGTTGCTAAAGCGCCCCCTCAAGTTGAAAGTCCGCCCGTTACTTCTGCAATAATAAATCGCTATAAGAAACTGAAATCAGAGAAATATCTGGACAACTTATAATAAGGTGGTAAAGAAAGGAAGAATAGCTCAATAAGTATTACCTCTTTATATATAGGTAGGATATAATTTTCTAACAATATAGCTCCAACTTCCTTATCTTTTAACCTCCATAAAATAGCTCGTCTTCGGGAACCTAAATGTCTGATATAAATAATAATCTACATTAACTATTGTTATTACACTTCAGCCAAAAAACGGAAATGTTTAAAAAGAATACTCTTCTAAAATGTCTATGAAAAGAGAGGAAAATCATAAGAAAAGTATTCTATATGGAGCTATAGTTTTTTTATTATTAATATTATTAATTAATTTTTCAACCGCCGGATTCGTCGAATGGTTCAATAAAATTACGGGTAAGGCTACTTCGGGAACAACCGCTCCAAATATCACTATTATAAATTCTGCTCCGGAGATCCATAATGTAAGCGATATTGCTGCAGTAACATTAACTGAAGGATTGGGTTTTAATATTTCTTTTAATTTCACTGCATCGGATATTGATGGTTCAGGGGACTTAGACAATGCAACTGCATTCGCACAAATAAATAAAACTGGAGAGACCACGAGAGCAAATAATCCTTCGTTAGGATATGCTAATAGTTCCTGCCTACCTTTAGCTTTTGTGCAAGGCAATAATATTACTTATGGATGCAATCTTACAGTGTATTACTTTGATGGAAATGGGGATTGGAGTGTAAATGTAACAATAAGCGATCTTTCCGGAGCAACAGTAACAAATATTTCTACTTTTGTAACGATAAATTTATTAACATCAATGACAATTAATCCTCCAACATTAAACTGGACATCAGTTTCTTTATCGGATCTTAATCAGGGCTCCAGCAACGACCCATTAGTTATTAATAACACCGGAAACGATATTAATTTAAGCATTATGGTTACAGCATATTCACTTCAGGGAGAAATAACAACTACACAAAATATTCCCGCGGCCAATTTTAAAGTCGACGGAGTTACAGAAGGATGCTCTGGAACTGCAATGGTAAATGCGACATCGACAAATGTCACAGCAGCTACACTAAATAAAGGAAATAATACAATCCAAGCAGGAGATGTTACATCAGGTCAGGAAGAGATATTCTTTTGCTTAACAAGTCTTCCAGCAGGATTAAGCGCTCAGGCTTATTCTACCCAAGGATCTGTAGCCGATTGGTCAATATTAGCTCAAACATAAAAAATGGAAAAAATTTATAACAACACAAAAATGAAAGGAATATTAATATCATTATCGATAGTCCTAATATTCGCATCATTAGTTAGTTCTGCCGGGGTTTCAAGTCCTTATTGGTCTCCGGATAAACCATTGGAAATTATGCCTGGAGAAACAAAAACAGTTTATCTAAATCTGCAAAATAAAGCGGGAGCGACGGAAGATTTAACTTTTGAATTAGAACTTGTCAAAGATGGAGACGGAATTGCAAAAATAATCGATGAAGACCTTCTATATTTTGTAGTTGCAGGCGGAGATGTAGACGTGGAAGTGGAAATTACGGCTCCGGAAGATGCAGAAATTGGTAAAGAAAGAATAGTTGAAATTATGTTTAGCCCACTTACAGAAGATAATGGGGGGATGGTAAGTCTTTCGGCCAGGTTTCCTGCAAAATTTCCTGTATTAATTGTATCTGAATCACCACCAGAAAGTCAAAAGGAAGAAACCCCTGTTGCAGAAAAAAATAATTATTTAATCTATGTTTTAATATTGGCCATAATAATCTTAATAATCTACTTCCTGACCAGAAAAAGAGGAATTAAGAAAAAGAAGAGGTAGTCCTATTTTATTTATATAATTTGTATCATACTCTGTTGACGCTTTTAGTAATCTGGAAGTCCGTTTTTATAGCATCTCCGATGAGTTCAAAATTATTAAGTTTAAAGATAAATCAAAGAATAAAGTACTAAGATAGGCTACACCATCTTTGCGATGACCGATTTTATATCTGAGGAAACAAAGGTTTCCTACGGTTACCTTCCCTTGAGATAATTAGATTTATGCAGACATAATTTGTGAGCATCTCATCTGAATTAAATGCCTGAGCAACTTGCCTAATCTATCTAACTTATTACCAAATTAATAAATGAACATTAGATATCTGTTCCAGAGGAACAACTATAATATCTGTTTTATTCTGACGAGATAAAGGAATTATTAGAACCTCTTTAATCTTTTATAAATATTGAGATACTATTTTATCAACAATATTTAAATAAGACGACAAACTAATTACTTCATGAAAAAAGAAGTGTTATTTCTTTTGCTATTAACAATGGTTTTGCAGGCAGGAGTTTATGCAGACCAAATAACCGGGGGAGTAATCACCGGGGAAGCAACAAGCGCTACGACAGGATTAAACATTTCAGTATTTGGAGCACCACCGGCATTATCAATTGTTAGTCCATTAAATAAAACTTATTTTATCCTTCCAATTTTATTATCTTATCTCGTTAATGGAGAAAATGCAACATGGTACGTTTTGGATTCTGGTTCAAACACAACTTTAACAGCCCAGATAAATTTAACCGTATCAAGCGGAGCCCATAACCTCTTCGTATACGCAAACAGCAGCAACGGTTCTACAACAAAAAATGTAACCTTCGGCTTCACCCCAATCCAGATTTTATATATGGAATTTTTTGGAAGCACAGCAGGGGATTCCACGAACTTTAATGATTCTTTAACTCATGACGCATTACAAACATTATCAAATGTAATTCTGGAAAACACCAGCAATGGAGAAATACGATTTAATGAAGATATTAATTTAACAAACGATGAGGATTATTCAGATTTCATTATTGATATAGATGGTAATGTCCATATATCTAATAACAGCATTAGTATTGATTTAGATACTTTTCAAGAATTAAACAAAAGTGCCCAACTAACTATCTTAAACGTTGATTTTGATTCACCCCAAATTCTCCTCGGTGATTCGGTTTGCCCAACAAGCATTTGTGACCCGATTAGTTATTCGTATTCAAATAATTCTTACATTTTTAATGTAACTCACATGGGAAATTTCTCAATTAGAGAGACCCCCGGAACATCCACCTCTACAACCACTACCACAACGACAACCACAATAGGGGGAGGTGGAGGAGGCGGAGGCGGGGTGGTATTCAAAAATGTAAATTTAAACATAATCACGCCGGGATTTATGGAAATAAGCCAAAGCGAAGACAGAGTTATTCAAATAATCTTTGAAAATAACGGAGATAAAAATCTTGAAAACATCGAATTAAAAACCCACACAACAAATGAAAACTTAACTGTGAGATTCAGTGAAAATTCTATTGAGCAATTATTAATAGGACAAAGTAAAACGATTAGCTTATTTATTCACTCGAATAATCTATCCATAAAGAGCCACGAAATCAATATCGAGGCGATTCACCGTAATCCGGATTTTACAGAAACGGAAACAATTTACATTAAGGCGATAGATTCCCCCGGTAAAGAAGGACTTCTGGAAAGATTAATCAACGCAAGAGAGCTAATTAATGAAAACCCAAGCTGCATTGATTTAAACATTTTATTAAACAAGGCAAATGAGTTGCTCAACGAAGGAAAATTGGATGAAGCATCAATCCTTATCCAGGAAGCAATAACCTTATGCAGAGACAGAATAAAAGAAAAAGAAGTTCCATCAAAAAAAATCAACTTATTAAATCTGTTATGGATGCTGTTGCTATTGATAATTATTATTTTGATAATATTATTAAAGCTTAGAAAAAAAGAATTATACAGGTGCAAGAGATGCAAACATACTTGGAAAATAAAAGGATATAAAAAACCATTAACTTGTCCAAAATGCCACTCAGTTAACTGGAATAAATCTAAAAAGAAAAAAGTTTAAAAACCAATAATTCTCATGATTAAAGTAGCAGAATTTATTTTGCTATGAGTAGGGAAGCTAACTATCGGTAGTTCTCGTCTAAAAGGCGAAAGAAATGCAAATGATTTCTGAACAACTGAGGAAGGTCCGAACATCTCAAAATAATTTATTTTATTTTGACCACAAGGAATTACCAATGAAAATTGGGCGTCGAGAGGCGTGGCTCTGGTATAGAAACGAACCTATTAAGTTAGGCTGGAACGAGCATCCTAATTGATGCAACTGTCTTGCACAGGCTTAGTCAGATGTTAGCACAAATCTTCGAAAAGAAATTTTCGGATTTGACAAAAAGCGGCCTATTTCCTGCTCTTCTTTATTTTATTTTGTTTATTTCTCAGTAGATAGGAAAGTGCAAAAGTGAGAACTTCTATTAAAAGTAAATTAAAACTCATTTAATCTCCTCTCAACTTACAAAATCC
>Ga0210057_1003270_pt1 | contig 22437 bp, 26 predicted proteins | sample CryGeyCG2114_010_2_FD_183968 | JGI IMG/M metagenome (GOLD analysis project Ga0210057, IMG submission 183968) | Groundwater microbial communities from aquifer - Crystal Geyser CG10_big_fil_rev_8/21/14_0.10 (SPAdes) (version 2) | ecosystem: Environmental > Aquatic > Deep subsurface > Groundwater ...
TTTTCTCTCACTGATAAGCGGCATTCTCGAATAACGAAATTCATGGCGGAAACCTTGTTTGATGAAAATAGGGGAGGGGCGCACGGCAATACGCACATCGCACTCGGCGCGTCGTATAAAGATGCATACACCGGCGATGTATCGAAGCTCACAAAACGCATGTCTGCAGCGCTTGGGTTCAATGACTCTTCAGTGCACACGGATATTATTTCAACAGCTCCTAGAGTAGTTACTGCGCATTTAAAAAACGGAGCGGAAAAAGTAATCTACAAAAATGGGATGTTTGTATTATAAGTATGCCGCAATTCACCGTTCAGACACCGCGTTTCCAAGGCCCGCTCGACCTGCTTCTCTCATTGATACAGGAGCGGAAGTTGTATATTAACGAGCTTTCACTTGCTGAAGTGACGGATGATTACTTGAAATATATTTCTGAAATCAAGGAAATGCCGATCGGAGAAACGGCGCAGTTTGTCCTTGTTGCCGCAACTCTGCTTCTTATAAAATCGCGCTCCCTGCTCCCATCTCTTGAACTAACAGAAGAGGAAGAGGAAAGTATTGAAGAGTTGGAGCGGCGGCTTGCCCAATATAAGCTAGTAAAAAAAGCAGCAAAACATCTCGAGCACATTTGGGGAGTACGCGGGCTCGTTCTATCAAAGAGGATTCCGATTGAAAACGACACTTTTTTGCCGGGCGAGACAACCATCGAATCAATAAAAAATGCGATCTCGGCGCTAATCGATGCCTTACCTACCAAGATATTTAAAGAAACCGCACACGTGGCGCCTATTATTTCTCTCGAAGAAATGATTGAACGCCTGCATGCTCGTCTGCTTACAGCGGCAAAAACATCATTTAAAACCATTACGTCCGGTTCCAGCCGCGAAGAAGTGGTAATCCACTTTTTGGCATTGCTTGAATTGCTGAAAGGGGGCACCATTTTTGCCTCACAATCCGGCACTTTTAGTGATATTATGGTTGAGTCTGAAGCAACAGATACGCCGCGATACGGCAGTTAACACCTATGGAAGAAGCACCCCGCCACGACACTGATTTGGCAGCCTCCTTAGAGGCGCTTCTTTTGATACAAGGAGATGTGCTTTATAAAAATCGCATTCCTAAATTGCTCGAGTGTTCAAAGGAAGATGTGGATAGAGCGATTGAGACCTTAAGTGAAAGAATTAAAAATCGGGAGAATTCGGGTATAACGCTTATCCAAACTGATTCCGCTGTGAGTCTTGCGACAACCCCGCACATATCACAAAAACTTGCCGCAATTCAAAAAAAGACCTTAGAGAGAGACATCGGGTCGGCGGGGCTTGAAGTGCTTGCTATATTGCTCTATATTGGGCCGTCGACACGCTCACGGATTGATTATATCCGAGGAGTAAATTCTTCTTCGACGGTGCGTCTCCTTCTTATGCGAAAAATGGTGGAACGAGTAAAAAATCCGGATGATTCGCGAGAGTACGTGTACCGCCCGACAGTAGAGTTGTTGGCGCACCTTGGGCTGACGAACCAAAACGATTTGCCCGCATTCGATGAAGTTCATAACGAATTGGCGCAATTTGCAAAAACTCAAAAAGAAAACGATGATCTCTATGACGAATGAAGCTGGGATGTTGAATAAGCGCTCTTTTGTGGGGGGCTTTGTGCTACTTACACTGCTTTTGCTATTGGTAGGAATAGATTACGTTGAAAATCGCTTAGATAAAAGTGATACGCAGTTGGCGGCGGTATCAGTTGCCACCGCCGATTATTTTTCGGATTTGGAGCTTATCGGAAATGCGGCAATTGTATACGATGTAAAAAAGGGGAAGATTTTATTTCACAAGAATGCCGGAAAACAATTACCGCTTGCGTCAATCACCAAACTAATGCTCGTTGCTGTTGCCGATGAAGTGTTGGATGGAGATACGCCCGTCATTATTACCGAGCGCGCACTTGCCCGAGAAGGGGACAGTGGTTTTTTTCAAAATGAGATATGGAAAGCGAAGGATTTGATGGATTTTACACTCATTGAATCGTCGAATGACGGAGCTGAAGCGCTTGCTGAAGCCGCCGAGAGCCGCATACGCGCAAAGTATTTAAATGCTCCTCGCGCTCATGCAGCTGTGTGGCGTATGAACGAAAAAGCACGTGAACTGACGTTGCCACAGACCTATTTCACCGATGTCAGCGGACTTGATGAGAGCGAGACAATGGCGAGTGCGTATGGTTCTGCGCGCGATGTTGCACAACTGATGCTGTACGTATTACGCGAAATCCCGCACATACTTTCGGCAACAGCGAGGGACGGAGTGTTGCTCCAATCGACAAACGGTTTGGTGCACGAGGCATCCAACACCAATAATGCACTGGGTGAAATTCCCGGGCTCATTGGCGGAAAAACAGGATTTACCGATATTGCTGGGGGAAATTTGGTGGTCGCGTTTGATGTTGGATTAGGCCGGCCGATCATTGCGGTTATACTCGGCTCCACGCAAGATGGCCGCTTTGTGGATATGAAAAAGCTTGTAGATGCGACCCGCAAAACGATTGCGTCAGAGAATTAGAGAACCTGCCAGAAATTCAAAGATTAGGACATCGGATGTCCTAATTTCCGAAAGCTAGGACATCGGACCTGCCTGCCCGCCTGCGCGGACAGGCGCAGGCAGGTGTCCTAACTTCGGTTTTATTTTGGTGCTATAGTAGGAGGTATGGTTATTGCGGATGTAGTAAAGGTCGTGGTTCCGGCGGTGCTCTCTTTTAGCATCGGCATCGCAATTACACCGACCATTGCCCATTATCTGTACAAATATAAGGCATGGAAAAAGGTTCCGGGCAAAATGGCGCTCGATGGGAAGGAAGCGGTTGAATTCAACAAACTGCACAAGGCAAATGAACAAAAAACGCCGCGAATGGGTGGAATTGTCATATGGGGAAGCGCGCTTTTGACCGTTGTTGGCCTCTCATTGTTTGCGGAAATTGTCGGTTCAAGCACCGTGGCCAAACTCGACTTTCTTTCCCGAGATCAAACATGGATACCATTGGTAACGCTGGTGGTCGGGGCGCTCGTTGGTTTTTTCAATGACTTGCTGGATATATCGGGAAAAGGCAATGGACTTTCAATACGAAGGAGGATATTCGTCATTTTGGCAATGTCACTCTTTATTGGCTGGTGGTTTTGGAAGAAGCTTGAGATTACCGCCGTTGGCATTCCGTTTTCTGAACCGTTTGAAATAGGGTGGTTGATCGTGCCATTTTTTATGTTTGTCTCGGTGGCAATTTATGCAAGTGGTGTTATCGATGGCATTGACGGACTCTCGGGTGGTGTGTTTGCTTCAGTATTTGCCTCATACACTATCATTGCGTTTTCACAGGATCAAATAAACCTGGCCGCGTTTTCAGCGGCAGTGGTTGGTTCAATATTGGCATTTCTTTGGTTTAACATCCCGCCCGCGCGCTTCTACATGACCGAAACCGGAACTATGGGACTTACATTAACCATTGCGGTTCTCGCCTTTATGACCGATACCTTAGGAGAGGGGATCGGGATTGCAGCGCTCCCGATAATCGGTGCACTCTTGGTTCTAACCGTTACATCGAACGTGCTACAGGTGCTGTACAAAAAATGGTACGGCCGAAAATTATTCCGGATTGCCCCACTCCATCACCATTTTGAAGCCATCGGATGGCCCGGATACAAGGTCACTATGCGCTACTGGGTACTTTCCATTATATGTGCAAGCGCGGGCGTCATTTTGGCGCTTGTTGCATCGTAAACATGTTGAGTGTGCGAAACAATGTAGATGCGCTGTTGCTGTTTTTCGTCTTAGCGCTCTTGGTGGCCGGACTTGGCATTTTTTCCTCCGCTTCTTTAGGGTTACTCGCGCGTACGAATATCTCGGTGTTTTCAATTGCAGTCAATCACATTGTTTTGGGAATTTTTTTCGGAAGCCTCATTGCGTACACTGCCAGCCGAGTGCATTATCGGGTTTGGAAAAAATGGGCGCCCCACTTATTTATTGCATCCGCTTTTTTGACCGCATTGGTGTTTATTCCGGGACTTGGCCTTGAGTCGGGAGGAGGAAAGAGATGGCTCCTCTTTGGCCCCATTTCATTTCAGCCGGCGGAAACCTTAAAAATTGGAACGATACTCTTGTTGGCGGCATACTTTTCAAAATATCGGGCTCGCCTTGATGATTGGCGATACGGGCTCGGAGCGTTTCTTGCAATACTTGCCGTGCCATCTCTCATCCTTTCTATGCAACCAGACACCGGCACGCTTGTGGTCATTCTTGCATCAGGAACTGCAATGTTTTTTGCCGCAGGAGCCCGCTGGAAGCACATTGCCACAATCATACTCATCGGCGCAATAGGGCTCGCGGTGCTTATATTTGCATTTGATCGCGACTACATACTCGATCGATTTGCCACCTTTCTAAATCCATTCCATGATCCCCAAGGAGCCAGCTACCAGGTGCGCCAGTCGTTGATTGCAATCGGATCAGGAGAAGTGTTTGGCAGGGGATTCGGGCAAAGTATTCAAAAGTTTTCATATTTGCCCGAGCCAATGAGTGATTCGATATTTGCCGTTGCGGCGGAAGAATTCGGATTTGTCGGCTCAATTGCCATTGTGGGACTATTTATCGGGCTCGCCTCACGTGGCTTTTCGATTGCGGCACGGGCTCCCGATTATTTTGGAGCGATATTAGCGACGGGAATTGTGACCTATATCGTCGGGCAGTCATTTGTGAACATCGCGGCAATGCTCAATCTTGCTCCGCTCACCGGCATTCCGCTGATATTCATAAGCCAAGGGGGTACGGCGATGCTCGTTGCGCTTGGAAGTATCGGGATACTTTTAAACATATCTCGGTACGCAAAGGCCAAATAGCCCTGTGTTATAATCAAGAAACAAGGCCTTTTTTGGCTTGCGTAACGATATGAAGATTGTACTTACAGGGGGAGGAACCGGAGGGCATTTTTATCCGCTCATTGCGGTTGCAGAACAAATTCACGAAATGGTAAATGAGAGGAAATTACTTGAGCCACAATTGTTTTACATAGGCCCGGAACCATTTGATGCCGCGGCGCTTCTTGCACAAGCAATAGAATATCGCCCGAGTCCCGCAGGAAAATTGCGCAGGCAGGGAGGTGCCATCCGAAACTTTTTTGATATTTTTAAAACAAGTTGGGGAGTTGTTGGGGCAACATTTCAGCTTTTCTCACTATACCCAGACGTTGTTTTCAGCAAGGGGGGCTACGCCGCATTCCCAACGCTATGTGCCGCGCGACTGCTACGCATCCCCGTAATCATTCATGAGTCCGATGCCACCCCTGGCATCGTAAATAAATGGTCATCTTCATTTGCTCGCTGGATTGGAATTGCACATCCCGACGCCGCAAAGGGTTTTTCCCCAAAAGTGCAAGAGAAGATAGCGCTAGTTGGCAATCCTATCAGAAAAGAAATAGAGCATCCCGCCGATGAGGGAGGGCATGAGTTTTTGAAACTGGATACAAGCGTCCCAACATTATTCGTACTCGGCGGATCGCAAGGAGCTGAAACAATTAATAACGTTATTTTGGATGCGCTTCCAAATCTGCTCCCAAAATACAACATCGTGCACCAAACCGGAAAGGACAACGTAGAAGAAGTTGAGGCCATTGCAAAGCCGATTATTGACAGTATGCGTTTTGAAAACCGGTATCGAACATTTGGCCTTTTAAACACACTCGCGATACGGATGATCGCCGGTATCAGTGATTTGGTTATTTCGCGGGCAGGATCCGGCACCATATATGAAATTGCATCATGGGGTATTCCGTCAATTTTAATTCCCATTCCCGAAGACATTTCCCATGATCAAACAAAAAATGCGTTTTCATATGCCCGAAGCGGGGCGGCGGTGGTGCTAAAACAGCGAAATGTCACAAAGCACATACTCGAGGCCGAAATAGATAGAATAATAAATGACGCAAAAATGAAGGAAGAGATGTCGAAAGCGGCAAAATCATTCGCACGCCCGGGCTCTGCGGCCAAAATTGCGCGCATTATTTTGGATACTGCTCTTGAACATGCGTAATATGACTCCTAACATTCGCACCCGCATTGCCCCAAGCCCGACTGGGTATTTTCACGTTGGCACCGCAAGAACCGCCTTGTTTAATTTTGTGTATGCACGAAAACACGGCGGAGAGTTTGTGTTGCGCATTGAAGACACCGATGTCAAGCGCAACAAGCAAGAATTTGAAACAGACATCGTCAGAGAGATGGATTGGCTTGGCCTTGCTCCAGATGAGACGTACCGGCAATCCGAACTGGTGGAAACACACAAAAAGGCAATACAAACACTCATTGCTGCCGACAAGGCCTACATCTCACATGAACTGTCGAAGGAAGATCCAGAAAAAAAGGTCTCGGTGGTGCGCCTTAGAAATAGGGGAGAGACCGTCGCTTTTGCCGATCTAATTCGTGGCGAAATAACATTTGATACCACCGAGCTTGGAGATTTTGTTATAGCACGATCGGTGAGCGAGCCGTTGTACCACTTGGCGGTCGTTGTTGATGATGCGGAAATGAATATTACCCATGTGATAAGAGGGGAGGACCATATCTCAAATACCCCGCGGCAGATTTTGATACAACGCGCTCTTGGATATGCCGAGCCACACTACGCGCATCTACCGCTTATTCTCGCCCCGGATAAATCAAAAATGTCGAAGCGCAAGCACACATTTGCAATCGTCCGGCAATTGCGTGAGGACGGTTTTTTGCCGGAAGCGATAAATAATTTTCTAATGCTTCTTGGCTGGAACCCCGGGGGCGATAAGGAAAAAATGTCTATCGATGAAATAATATTGCTCTTTGATATACAGCACGTGCACAAAAGCGGAGCGGTATTCAATATGGAAAAATTGAAGTGGTTGAATAAAGAGTACTTGCGTGAAATGAGCGAAGAAGATTTTAACGCTCATGCACTAGCGTATTTGAAGGAAGCGCATATTCCCGGATTTGCGGAAACACTCGCAAGAAAAGTGCTTCCGCTTATAAAGGAGCGCATTACTATGTGGAGTGAGATACGAGAAATGGCAAAGGAAGGGGAGTTTGACTACTTTTTTATTTCACCTTCTGTAGAAAAGGAGCGTCTCATCTGGAAAGACACGAGTGCAAAGCGAACAAAAGAGCATCTCAAGCATATATACGAGGTATTGAACGACGCTGATACTTCCGTATTTGAAAATTCTGAAAGTATAAAGAATTTGATTTGGAACTATGCGGAAAGCGAGGGGAGGGGAGAGGTGTTGTGGCCGATTCGATACGCGCTCTCCGGTAAGGAAAGGTCTCCCGATCCGTTTTCGCTAATAGCAATTCTCGGCAAAGAGGAGTCGCTTTCCCGCATTAAAGCGGCAATTACCCATGTTGTATAGAAACGCACGTATTGTATATATCGCTTTAATTCTTGCGTTTGCAAGCATTCCTCTTTTGGTTATACACGCACAGACAAAAGAGGAGCTTCAGCGGCAAATTCAGAAAAGCAACGCGGAAATTGAGAATCTGGAGCGCGAAATTGCCGAATATGAAAGGCAGCTCGATGCGGTTGCAAATGAAAAACGAACGCTCGAGAGCAATGTGCGCGAGCTGGATATTACCCGCCAAAAAGTATCCGCGAATGTGAGTGTAGCGCAAAACAGGGTAAATACTACAGAACTCGAAATTAAACGTCTTGAAGGTGACATTTTTTCACACGAGGGTGAGATAGAAAGAGGGATTGCCGCGCTCTCCGAGACCTTACGAAACATGTACATCGTCGAGTCGCAAACATTCGTCGAGACCATTTTAAAATCAGGGAAGGCTTCGGAATTTTGGGACGAAGTGAGTTCGCTTGAGCAGTTTCAGACAGTCTTGCAAGACAAGCTTTTTTCCCTTGAAATTGCAAAAGAAGACCTTCTCTCGGCGAAAGGGGCATCTGAAAAGAAGTTTGCCCAACTTATCGTAGAGCGAGACGAGCTTACCTCCCAAAGAAAAGCGTTGGATATCACTCGACAGGAGAAGAATAGTCTTCTCTCTAAAACAAAGGAGACAGAATCAAATTATCAAACAATACTCGAAGAAAAGCGGCGTGCGAAAGAAGAATTTGAGGCCGCTATCCTTGAATTGGAGTCGCGCCTTGAATACACCTCCGATCCGTCGCGAATTCCACCGGCGGGGAAAGGGGTACTGCGCTGGCCGCTTGATGCAATAAAAATTACACAGCATTTTGGCAATACCGCATTCGCACAATCAGGCGCGTATAACGGACAAGGCCATAACGGAGTGGACTTCCGTGCATCGGTAGGCACGCCGATAAAATCCGCATTAAGCGGAGCCGTGCAAGCAACAGGAAACACCGACCAATTCCCAGGATGCTACTCGTACGGGAAGTGGATTTTAGTGCGCCATGGAAACGGACTTTCGACACTGTATGCGCACCTCTCGCATATCGGGGTGGCAGAGGGCCAAACAGTGGCTACGGGCGAAGTTATTGGCTTTAGTGGCAATACCGGTTATTCAACCGGCCCGCACCTTCACTTCACTGTGTATGAAAGCAGTGGAGTGCAATTGGTTCGTCTCGGTGATGTGCGCACCCGCACTAATTGCGCAAACGCCCGCATCCCAGTTGCACCACTTAGGGCATATCTGAACCCTCTCGATTATTTGTAATTTGTAACAAAAATATTTAATGTCGCACCACAAGGGCACTTCTTATGTTCTAATCCACACTTTGTTCATAAGTTCATAAGAACATAATGTCGCACAATATTTTAGGGCACCCTGCCGGGGAAGAGGTGAGGGAAGCACTAAATCACTTTTCTGGACGGCTTCTAGGTATGGGAGAGCATACTCGAACACTCACAAAAGACACTATAGTGCGTTTGTAAATGGTTTGTAAACGAAGTTGAGTCTGACATGGTTTAGTATGCTAACTGCAGATAATTATATTCCGTAGTGTCGCAAAAGCGATTGTGCGACGCCTTTGCCAAGCAAGCATGCGCACAATCGCGCCTATCTTTTGCGACATAAACTCGCTGATATATGATGTCGCAAAAGATATATTGTGCGACTCTTATACTATCCAAATACAGCCACATTTAGGGCGCCTGACTCTACTCTCCCCTTCAGATGTGGAAGATTGCTCTCGTGACATTGCCGAATTACTTATTGCCGAACACGACTTGATATTCAATTGGCCGTTCAACCATACCTTTAATCGCGTATGCCTCGAAAAAATCTCTTAACTCCTTTAATGCTTGTCCTTTATTTTTTTCCGGAACGAGATTCCAGAGACTTGTAGTTTGCACATACGAGATGACCTTCCCCACCTCTTGTTTTTCAACACACAAGTGAAAAGACTCTTTCACATTCTTGAAACCTCCTTGGGTGAGCAGTTTTTTTGGATCATATTGAGCCTTTGCATTTGGTAAATCGTTTTTAACGTTGGTAAATGAATGGAGTAGTTTTAAATATTCCTTTCGCATATTTCCTTTTTGATTTTTATTTATAACAAATATAATTCCACTTTTTCGAAGAACTCTGTGCATTTCGCTTACCGCATACGTATTCGCAAACCAATGAAATGCACTGAAAGCTGTAACAGCATCAAACGTCCCGTCGAAAAACGGTAGTTTTTCAGTTGGAGCAACTGAATACTGTATTTCATTATCTGAATCGCGCTTTTTTGCAACCGCTACCATTCGCTTGTCTATATCAGTGGCGTATACCCTTGCCCCACTCTGCTGTAGTTGGCGCGAGACAATGCCGGTGCCACAGCCAACATCAAGTATTGTTGGATTTTCTTTTTGCGTCAAAGCAAACAAATGTTCGAGAAGCTCTTTTGGAATACCGGAACGCGAACGGTTATAGATTCCACTTAAGTTTCCAAAACTGCCATATCCATCTTTTTTTCGCATATTTGCTAAGTGTTGCACACAAATAGCGCATTTTGAATGCTATATAATATCGTACATTTTTAATTCTCCGCTTGATGCATCGAGCCATCTTGCGTGTGTCGGCACCACTTTAAACATCACAAAATCGTCTGCGTCTTTGACGTAGTATTTTGATGGGTTCTTTGATTCAAAAAATGCCAGCCACTCGCCTGTTTTATCAGAAGGTATTTCCTCAACTCTGCCTTGCATGTCAACTACCTTTAAAGGATCAATACTCTCCTCCACCACCGCAAGAGACACGTGCGGATCAGTCGAAAGCGCCGCGTATTTTCCAAAACATTTCCGAGTACCGAAATATACGTTGAAATTATCGTCTACCGCGTATAACAACAGCGACGAGTTCGGGTGTTTCTCCTTATCAAGAATACTTAACACCATTTTGCGGTGCGCATTTAAAAAAGCAAGCGCTTTTTCACGGATTTCGGGTGTCACTTCATTTTCCATATCTTACATTCTTTCACTCCATCTACTTGCCATTTAGGTTAGGCATTCGGTTCAGAATGTATCTGTATCGGGCTCTTGATGTTTGGATCCCATTTTGCATCAATTTCCCCATTTTGTTTCTCATATTCTGAAACTTGATGGTTCATATATTGGGCCAACCGCTTTGCGTGCTTAGGCGTTATTGCATACACCATGGCGTTTCCTCCTGTTTGCATTGCCAGCACAAAATACTCCGGCGAAAAAGCTGCGGTAATATTCTCGCAAAACTGCTTTGGCGCTTTCCCTAAATCAATTTTTTGTTCCATACGCTTTAATTTTTAGAATTATTGTATTTCTCGAACGCCCGCAATACCTCGAGCGGCAGTGCAAAGACAACTGTGTTCGATTGATCTGATGACAAATCGTTTATCGATTGAAGCGTGCGCAAGTGAAGCGCGCCTGTTGCGGAGGCAAGCGTCTTTGCCGCTTTTGCCATATTTTCCGATGCAATTACTTCCCCTTCCGCCTTAATAATCACGGCCCGCTTTTCTCTCTCTGCCTCCGCCTGCTTTGCAATGGTGCGCTCCATGTCTGAAGGGAGTTCCACATCTTTAAGCTCAACATTGTCTACCTTAATCCCCCACGCATCACTCGCCTCGTCTACTATTTGGCGAATGCGCTCCGAGATTGCTTCCCTGCCGGCGAGCAGTTCGTCGAGTTCTATTTCTCCCACCACATTTCGCATCGTCGTTTGTGCAAGCTGGGATACCGCATAAAAGAAATCTTCCACTTCCAAAATTGCTTTGCTCGCATCCGCCACTTTGTAATAAATAACGGCATTCACTCCGACTGAAATGTTGTCTTTGGTAATGGCATGTTGCTGTGGTACATCCACGGCCTTCACGCGCATATCCACCTTTTTCATACTCTGAAAAATCGGAATAACGATTCTCCAGCCCGGTTGCTTAATTCCGGAAAAGCGGCCCATGGTAAACAACAACCCTCTTTCGTATTGGTTAATTTGACGCAGAATCGCGACGGCAATTACTATCGCAATTGCAATAAGTATGAGTACATTAGTCATACTGCGAGTATAGCAAAAATAGCGCATTTTAACAGCGCGGCATTTACCTACCAGCAGACAGGTATCCGATGGCGTATTTTAAAGAATTAAAGGGTGTATTAGGACATCGGATGTCCTAATTGGCACAAGGCTACTTCCACGGAATCTCGAACTGATCAAATTCAGGGAGCAGTTTTTTATCATACAAAAGACGGGAAATAACTTCCGCGTGGGAGAGCGCCCCGGTGAGCGCATTGTGCGGCTCCGGCTCTTTCGGTATGCCACAGTAGTTGAGTACGAAATCTAAATCCATTGCCGAGCGGTGATGTGCCGAATCAATCTCGGGCTTCATCCCCCTCTTCACCATATGCATCCAGCAAAGGGAATGTGAATCAACCGTCCGATAGGCAAGTTCCCAATTCTCCCCTGCCCTCTCGGCACCAGCTCTTACAAAGTCCCTATCAAAAGAAACATTTTGCCCCGCAAGCGTTCTGTCTTCGACATTTTTTGTCCACGCAAGAAACTTTTTCACGAGTTCGCTCTCGGTTTGCTTATTCCTGTCGGTAATTTCCGATTCAGTAAACCCGTTTACTTCCAATGCACCGTCCATAATGTGCGCCCCTTCCCAGATTCGGCATTCCTCGTAAAAACGGTTGTCGGGATTATCGAAATCAAGCGCACCTAGAGATACAATAGAGTGCTTGTGGTATTCGGTGCCCGATGCTTCTACGTCAATAACGATCATATTGACCACTATAGTACCGTTTTTACGGGAGTAGAGCCAGCTTGAAAACGACGCGGCGACTTGGACGCCTATTATTTATTCCAGGCCAAGTAAAGTAAGTGGAAAAAATGAGAAAGTTACTTCGTCAGGTATCCCTCAACATATTTTTTAAAAAGGCGATTGGCGCGTGGATACGGCTCCAGTTTTTTTCGCACCCATCCCGCAACGCGAGGATTTTCACTTGCAACAATAAAAACACCAATTCCCAAAAACAAAAGACCTTGCAAAATAGGGATGAACAAACCGACAAACCCCACGACAAAAAACGGCGCGGCAACCATATATCGCTGTATTTTTTTCTTTTTCATAATCGTATATTGTGCATATGCAAGGATATCATTCCAAGCCCTTGCAGTTACCGGCCGGCGTATACCCAGCTCGACGCGCCTCCTCCGCTGATTCGAACCATATCTTATTCGCTTCAGAAATTTGCTGGGCTCCGGCGCACCATGGGAAGTGGTATTTCGTGCCATTCCTGGAGGCCACCAGACGGCCGCCATCTATTCTCTCTGGTATTCCTAGAGGTTCGCTCACGGAAGCCGTTTGCGCCACTGCTTGGCCGCTTTGGAGCCCTGAAAGACGACCGAGGGCAAAGCCGCCCAATCCGACTACAATGACGATGGAAATAACGACCCATTCACTCCCGATAGTGGTGAAAAAGCCCTTGATTTCCCCTAATCTCTCGCGTATACTCATGGCCTACATAATACCGTATGGCACATAGAAAAGCAGGAGGTACTGCCAAAAACCTACGAGATTCAAACCCAAAGTATCTTGGGGTGAAAATCACTGACGGCCAAAGTGCAAAGACCGGCCAGGTGATTGTCCGCCAGCGCGGAACTGCGGTGTTGGCCGGAAAAAACGTTGGCGTCGGGAACGACTACACGCTTTTTGCGCTCATCAACGGAACCGTTCAATTTCGTGAAGCACGAAAGAAAAGCTACGACGGAAGTACCAAAAAGCGAAAAGTGGTAGATGTTATCAGTGGCTAACCTAGGTCTTGATCTGTAATGTGATGCTCGAAGATACCTTCGAGCTTTTTAAATTAAGTGGGTGCTCTCCTATCTCTTTAAGCGGCCGATCAAGCAGTATTGCCGATATCGGAATTGCATGCCTTGTCTCTTTTTTAATTGCTTCCTGAATCGCTTCAGCGGTTACCTGCCTGTACAAGTGGCCTTTGTCATTTGCCGGTGATTGCAGTGTGATTGTCTTTCCGTTCAATGATTTCAGCGACGCAATGATTTCTTTCTCCTTTGCCTCGTGCTGTGCCTCTGCTTCCTCCTTTTTCCTCTCGAGCGCTTCTATTTTGCTTTTCGTTGCCATCTCAACAAGACCGTTTGGAATAAGTCTGTTTTGCGCGTAGCCGTCGGCCACCTCTTTCACCTCCCCCGCCCGACCAAGCTTTGGTACGTCTTTGAGTAGGATTACTTTCATAGTATACGATTATAGCGCTTACGCGCCTGCAATCCAGCATTTGCACTCATTGACAGATACCATATTATCTGTTAGTATGCGGATGTTCAGAATGCTGAACTTACCTGTAAGCGACGGCTCTCGGTTGTTACGGGGACAGAGACAGAGATATATCCCGAAGTAAGGTGTCTCGCTCGCGGGATGAAGATAAGAGACACACGGAGCCCGGCAGAAAACTGCCGGGCTCACTTCTTTACATATTGAGTAAAATCTCCACCGCTTTTTCCAATTGCGGGTCACTTCCCGATTCAATATCTTCTTCAGTCACCTCCACTACCACATCCGGTGCGATGCCATCTGCCGGAATCGGCTCGTCGCCCGGCAAGAGCCAGCGCGCAACAGTAATCTTCAGCGATGTATCAGAGGTAATATCGACAAGTTCTTGCACCGAACCCTTCCCGAATGTATGAGCCCCCACGAGCGTTGCAATGCCGTAGTGTTGTAATGCACCACCTAAAATTTCAGAAGCTGATGCAGAGCCACCATCCACCAAAATCACCATCTTGAGATTGTCATTGAATATACTGTATCCGCGGCTTCGGTGCGCAAGCGGGCTCTGCTTGTCACCATAATCTTCTGTTACCACTACTCTGCCCGTTGGCAAAAACCAGCTTGCGATATCGACTGCGGCGCCGAGAAATCCGCCCGGATTCCCGCGCAAATCGAGCAGTAGTTTATCGGATCCGGATTGCACAAAACCTCGCAGTGCATTCTGGAACAGCGCCGGAGACACGGCAGAAAAATTGAGAAGTTCGATTGAATAGATTCCGTCTTCGCGGAGCTCGTGGTTGAGTGTCGGGATGCTGATGGTGTCGCGAGTAACTTCTATCTCAAACGAATCCGCTATCCCTTCGCGCACAATCTCAAGGGTAACAATAGATCCTTTCGGTCCGCGAATCCTGCTCACTGCATCCGATATATCCATACCGCGAGAAGAAACCCCGTCGATGGAGAGAATGATGTCGGCACTTTTAATGCCTGCGTTAAATGCCGGAGTTCCCTTCAAGGGAGAGACAACCGTCAATACCCCATTTCGGATAGCAATTTCCATTCCCACTCCCTGGAACTCGCCGCTGATATCATCGGTAAAAATTTCAGCATCCCTCGGCGGGAGAAAGACCGTGTACGGATCGCCCAATGAGCCAGCGAGGCCCTGTATCATCCCCCATACGCGTACTTGCGGATCCTCAAAACCAGTCGGGTCGCTCGTCGTAGAAACCTCCGTTTTGGTCGCAACATATTTTTCATCGATAACTTCCCATGCTTTCCATACCGGCGAAAAATCCACCCCTGCCGGCACGCGGCTATCTACAACCGCATCTGATGCAAAAGCGGACATTCCAGGGATGCTCGCTCCCTTTCCCCCAAGGATAACGCCTCCGCCGAATGCAAAAAGAATCGCAATTCCCGAAATAACGATTGCGCTTCCTAAACTAATTTTTTGAGATGGTTTTTCATCCATACAGAGACACCATTATTGCACAAATTACTACACCTTCAAAATACTCACACACTTATAAAGAAACACACTAAAAATGAGTATTCCATGAGCTATACTGGTAGAGATGTTGCATCGATATACACACAATAATTTAACGTGGGTTGACCTTGAGTCTCCGAGTCATGAAGAAGTGCGGAGCATTATGGAAGAATTTGGTATAGACGCGCTTGTTGCTGAAGAGCTCCTCCTTCCTACATATAAACCGCGCATCGAGCTGTACAGTACTTTCATTTATTTGATCCTGCACTTCCCCGCCCTTCGCCATACACACCAGAGCATTGAGCAGGAAATCGATTTCATCATCGGCCACCATTTCATTATTACTACCCGCTACGACACCATCGATCCGATTCATAAGTTTTCAAAAGTGTTTGAGGTAAACTCCGTATTAGACAAAAGCAATATCGGCGAACATGCCGGATTTGTCTTTTACTACATGCTCAAAAAAATGTACAAATCGGTCGAGCATGAGGTGGGGTACATTAAAGATTCGCTCGAAGAAATTGAATCCCAAGTATTTTCAGGAAATGAAAAAGAGATGGTGTCATCGCTCTCCAACACGGGAAGAGACTTGCTAAACTTGCGCCAATCAATTGAACCGCATAGAGATATTCTGAAAGAAAGCGAAGTATACGGAGCAACTTTTTTCGGCACCGAATTCAGCCCGTACCTTAAAGCGCTCACGAATGATTACTACCGCGTCCATAGCCATATTGTGCGGCAAATAGAATCTTTAAGAGAATTACGCGAAACAAACAACTCCCTCTTGTACGCAAAGCAAAACGAAGCAATGAAGGTCATCGCGATACTTGCATTTGTTACCTTTCCTCTGTCCCTTATCGCAAGTATCTTTGGCATGAACACGATGTATTTGCCGTTGGTGGGAAATCCAAACGATTTTTGGATTATCATGACAATAATGGCGATGCTCACCGGTCTATTCTTTTTGTTTTTCAAATATAAAAAGTGGCTTTGACCCCCTCTTTTTGCGTTGCCGTCTTTAAGGTACAGTGATGAAATGATATTTGGATTGTTCAAAAGAAAGAAAGCGCCCACTGCTGTGCTCAATACAAAAAGCGGCGTACCTATCTATCTCTCAAATACACTCTCGGGCAAAAAAGAGGAGTTCGCCCCGCCGCATATTGGCCCTGTAAAAATGTACAATTGCGGCCCTACCGTTTACGACGTTCAACACATTGGCAATCTAAGCGCGTTCGTGTTTGCGCATCTTTTGCGAAACATGCTTGAGTACAACGGCCTGCAGGTCAAACAGGTCATAAACATCACCGATGTAGGACACCTCTCATCCGATGCCGATGAAGGCGAGGATAAAATGAAAGGTGCCCTAAAACGCGAAGGGTTAGAAGCAACCCTTGAAAATATGGATCTCCTCGCGAAGCGGTATACCGATATTTTCGTTGACGATTTAAAAAAATTGAATATCGATACGGCAAGCATCGAATTTCCGCGCGCAAGCAAATATATCGACGCGCAAATTGCGTTTATTCAGGCACTCCACGACAAGGGGTACGCCTACGTGATAAAAGACGGAATCTATTTCGATACTTCTCTTTTTGAGCACTACGGAGCATTGGGAAATATCGATGTGGAAAAATTAAAGGAAGGTGCACGCGTCACCGCGAACAAAGACAAGCAAAATATCTCTGACTTCGCGCTTTGGAAGTTTAACAACAAACTGGGGTGGAATAGTCCGTGGGGCAAGGGATTTCCCGGCTGGCATATTGAGTGTTCCGCGATGATTCGCTCCACACTCGGAGAGCAAATCGATATCCATACCGGTGGGATAGAACACATCAGCGTCCACCACAACAATGAAATTGCACAATCAGAGGCCGCAACCGGAAAAAAACCCCTGTCTCGTTTTTGGCTCCATCGGACGCATATTCAGCTCGACGGACAGAAAATGGCAAAATCAGAGGGGCGTGTCGTGTATCTCTCGGATATTATCAAAAAAGGGTTTTCTCCTCTCGCGTTTCGATACTGGCTCCTACAGGGACACTACCGCACTCCGATGAATTTTACGTGGGAGTCACTTGCGGCGGCACATACCGCTCTTAAGCGACTGTGGAATATTCGGAGTGCGCTTCCTAAAGAAACGAGAGAGGCGCCTGACGCTACCTGGAAAAAGCAATTCATAAAAAAAATTAACGATGATATTGATACTCCCGGAGCGCTTGCTGTGTTGTGGGACATGACAAAAGACCGCACTCTTGAGCCGGAGATATTCCTTGCAACGCTTCTTGATTTTGATCGCGTGCTTATGCTTGGGCTGCGCGATGCACAGGGCGCTATCGTTCAAAAAGAAGTGGACACGTCAAGTGTTCCTGAAAAAGTACAACAACTGTTAAAACAGCGAGAAGAGGCCCGCAGTAATAAAGAATGGGAGAAAGCAGATGCACTTCGAGATGAACTAAAAAAAGAAGGGTACGAACTTACAGATACTGAAAGCGGTACCACACTTTCAATTAAAAAAAGTAAGACATCGTAGAGATTGGGCTCCATTTCTACGACTTATACAACAAAATTGATAAGGCGATTTGGCACATACACCACCTTCTTTACTTCCCCATCAAGCCATTTCTCGAGCTTCTCTTTCGCCTCACTTTCAACCCCCTCTTGCAATGCGTCTATGGGTACATTTATTTCTGCCCTCACCTTCCCATTTACCTGAACGGCAATGGTGACTATGTCATCTTTTGTCTTCGATATATCGTAGCTCGGCCACGGTGCGGTGTGCACAGAATTTTTGTGACCAAGCATCTCCCACAATTCTTCGGCAATATGCGGAGCGAACGGCGCGAGTATTCGAATAAAAGTGCTTAGCGTCTCTTTTGCTATTCCTTTCTCCTCCCGCACGATATTTACAAAAATCATCATGGCTGAAATTGCCGTGTTGTATTTTTGCGCCTCAATATCTGCTCCCACCTTTTGTATAAGTTTATGTATTCCCTTTTCAACTGTTTCGGTGTCGGCGCCAACGTATTTTTCAAGACCAATGACCTTTTCTAAAAATCGATAGGTCCCAACAATTCCATTTTCGTCCCACAGGACGTCATCCGACAGCGGCGCGGCAAACATCATATACAAGCGCACCGCATCCGCACCAAACCTATTTACCATCGCCTCGGGAGTGACAACATTTCCTTTCGACTTGCTCATCTTCACTCCATTTACATCAAGCACCATTCCCTGATGGTGTAGTTTCAAAAACGGCTCGTCGAAATCGAGAATGCCTATCTTTTGAAGCGCTCTTGTGAAAAACCTCGCATACAGTAAATGAAGATAGGTGTGTTCGGCTCCGCCGACGTATACATCAACCGGCAACCAATGTTCTAAACGCTTCTTACTACAAAATTCGCTTTCATTGTGCGGATCAGGATAGCGAAGGTAATACCAGGAAGAACACACGAAGGTGTCGAGAGTATCCACTTCCGGCTTCCAGCCCTTTCCAAATATCTTTTCAGTGCGCTCGTGTAATTCTTTTGACTTTGCAAGCGGAGACTCACCGGTAGGAATAAAATCCACATCCTCCGGCAAAAGCCATGGCAAATACTCGTCGGGCACAGTGTGCGGGTTTCCTTCAGGGTCGTATACGATTGGAATTGGCGCCCCCCAATATCGCTGACGCGAAACAGACCAATCGCGTAGACGATACGTGCTGGTCATTTTCCCACCGACAAATTCAGTGATTTTTTGCTTCGCCTCAATACTCGTAAGGCCGTCAAATTCACCAGAGTTAACCAACTTCCCATCGTCAACATAAGCTCCTTTTGCTACGTCACCACCAAGAATCACTTCATGTATGGGCAAATCATATTTTTTTGCAAATACAAAATCGCGCTCATCGTGCGCGGGCACAGCCATAATAGCTCCTGTTCCATAACTGCCGAGTACATAGTCGGCAATAAAAATCGGGATTTCTTCTTTTGTCGCAGGGTTGATTACTGTTATTCCTTCTAGGCGAACTCCTGTTTTTTCCTTTTCCTCAACCGTTCTCTCCATTTCTGTTTTTTGTTTCGCAGCAATCACATACGCCTCCACTTCAGACCAGTTAGGAATCTGCGCCTTTAACTCGTCCAACAACATGTGTTCAGGCGCAAGAACCATATACGTCGCACCATATAGTGTGTCTGGGCGGGTAGTAAACACTTTTATCTTTTTATCACTACCCTTCACATCAAATTCAAGTTCTGCTCCCTCCGACTTCCCTATCCAATTAATTTGATTCTTTTTCGTGTGCTCCGGCCAATCTATTTTGGAGAGCCCTTCGATGAGTTCATCAGAGAAATCGGTGATTTTGAAAAACCATCCGGGCACTTCCTTAAGCACCACTTCGTTTTTGCACCGTTCACATGCACCGTTTTCCACCTGCTCATTTGCGAGTACTGTTTTGCATGAATTGCACCAATTTACCATTTCTGTCTTCTTGTACACGAAATTATTTTCAAAAAAGCGCGCGAAAAGCCATTGCGTCCATTTGTAATAATCAGGGTGCGACGTATTTACGCTTTCAGAAAAATCATAATCAATGCCAAGCGAATTCAATTGCTTCTCAAAGTTTTCGGTATTTTGCTTTGTCGTCTCTTTTGGATGCACACCTGTTTTAATCGCATAATTTTCCGCAGGCAAGCCAAACGCATCAAAGCCCGTAGGGTGGAGTACATTGAATCCGTTCGCCTTCTTGTATCGAGAATAAATGTCATTTGCCGTATACGCTTCGGTGTGGCCCATATGGAGCCCTTCTCCCGAAGGATACGGGAACATATCTAGAAGATAGAATTTTGGCTTTGAGACGTCGTCTTTATCAATTTTGTTAGCATTATCCTCCCGCCATTTTTTTTGCCACTTCTGCTCTATACGTTTGTGATCATACTTTCTCATATTTTATGGTCGCTTGCCCCATAGTGAGCTTCGCTCTACTACTGGGGTACGATTTCATTCATCAAAGATACCATGATGGACTTCTCGCTAAAAGTGGCTATATTGTGCGCAGAAAGGAGATGGCAATGTGGCAAGATACTGTCATCGCAACAATCCAATGGCTGTTTGTGGTTGCACTAATACCCGCGATACTACACCCGACACAAAAACCCCCGCTGTGGTCTTCTGTGATGACCGCCGCCTTGATGGGCCTCTTGTCTTTCACGTTTTGGACATTGCATCTTGTTAACGCGACGCTGTCGGCATCAGCCGTCACTGCCTCGTGGTGCGTTCTTGCAATACAGCGCTGGAAAATTGAAAAAGCCGATCCATAAAGATCGGCTTTTTTACTATCGCACTAACGCTGGTTTTAATGACGGAAACTTATCCGGATCAACGGTTCGCTCAAAGCACGTCTCCCCCTCCCCATGTTCAAAGTAGCTATCAAGGCCGTATGGATCGTAGTAAATTTCTCTCGCTGAATCTTTGTTTACTGTAGGACTCGGAAGATTAAAGACGGCGCATAATTCGAAAGTCCGCGCACTAATTTTTCGATACGTGTACACATACTGCTCACCCTCTCCGCTCTGCGGATCCTGCGGCATTCGAAAGCCGATGAGTGGGTCTTCCAATTCGGAAAGCGAGTTTGGAAGTGCTCCTTTCTGTTGCCAATAGTTTGTCACTTGTGATTGAATATTCTGAAGGTCGTACACTTTGTCCTGATCATAACGAACTTTACGCAATTCACCCGGTGAGCCGACGATAAAGAACGCACCGATAACGGAAAGCAACACAACAAGAGAAACAATAATCCCGATGAGCTTAGATTGTTTTTCGTTTTGCTCCCACCTGCCCCGTATTTCCTGCAGGTAATAGTAGAAAGCGCCGCCGACTATAATGAGTACCGCAAGCACTTTCAAAATAAACGCCGCCGTTAATACTTCTCCTCCGAGAAATGTATTGATGAGCACTATAAGATCGACAACCAATACGATACCTGAAACGAAGAGCGTGAGGACAAGAAGCCACCTGCGCACCCATAATTCCTTCTTCTCGGGATGCTGGCGAATGTCTTGGTGGAGTATTCGAGTAAACCAAATGTAGAGAGGGAAAATTATAATTAGAGACGCAACCGCTATCCGAATACCCGTCCCCAACGGGTCAATGTATGAAAACGGGTCATCGCCAAACAAGCGATCAATGTACTCAAACCAGAGCGCCAAAAAGCTAATAACCGATACGTACAGCGCCGCTATTGAGGCAAGCCAGAGAAAAAAGTCCTTTGGACCCGTCTGCGCAGGCAGACCCGTTTTATTTGTTTCCATGTGCAAAATCATACTGTACTCCCACGCTATACGCAACATACAAAGGGGCGCACCCGAGGGTGCGCCTAAGACTCAAAGTGAACGGAACTTATTGGTAAGACGCGCTACTTCCTTGTATGAGGCCAGTACGTCCGCAAGCGGAGAATCGCCACGATAGAGCTGCTTGTCAAGATGTTTGCCATCTCGAAACACGCGCCACGAATCATTGTCGATAACGTCAGCAACAACGAGATTGCCGTCAACATCGATGCCAAACTCGATTTTCATGTCGATAAGCATGCAGCCGATGCTCTTCCACGCTTCTTCAAGGTGGAGAAAAACCTGCCTGGCAATCTTCCGCATGTTTGCAAAGTGCCGCCAATCATCCTGTAGCATCGTATCGTTTCGTACGTTGATGGAGGTTCTGGGAATTTTTGGTGGCCGATGTGCATGATATACAAGTATGCACTTTGTCCTCTCATCATGGACTATGTACGGATCATTGAGGTCAAGATTTCTCCCCCGCCACATTCCGCCAGTTGTCTTCAAGAAAAACTCGACAATAATATCATCGAATACTTCCCCAGCACCCACGTCAGGATTCCGCTCCAAATAGGAGCCCAGCGCGACACGACGCTCAACCACTTCGTACGGAAGCATTTTGCATCGCTTCGCGATAAACGAGTTGTGGCCGTGTTGCGAAATGTACGCAAGTGGTACACCGCATGTTTTGAGATATTCAAACACGCTGCAGGTTGTCTGGTTCGCAAGCTGACCTTTTCCCGTCAGGATGTCATGTTTCTTTCCATCGCCGGCAGTAATATCGTCTTTGCTATACACGATGGTCAGTTGCTCGTTGCTCGGATACGTAGTTAGAATCTTGGTCTTGCCTTCGACAAGAACCTTGCAATCGTTCATTGAGCGTGACATTTTTCTCTCCCGTCCCTTAAATCACAGTCTCTATTCTTACAGAACT
>Ga0210057_1003271_pt1 | contig 22433 bp, 20 predicted proteins | sample CryGeyCG2114_010_2_FD_183968 | JGI IMG/M metagenome (GOLD analysis project Ga0210057, IMG submission 183968) | Groundwater microbial communities from aquifer - Crystal Geyser CG10_big_fil_rev_8/21/14_0.10 (SPAdes) (version 2) | ecosystem: Environmental > Aquatic > Deep subsurface > Groundwater ...
TACTCGACGGGATAATCCCGACGCAACACCGCAAGCCATCTGCCGGCTTTTGCCATTGAGACATCTTTGGTCTCAGCAAAAATCATCTCATAGGCAGCCGATGGACTACTACTTGCCTCCACAAGAGCGACAATACTCTTGTTTTCAAGGACGCAAGCGCACCGTGCTTTGATCTCGTCTGACGATCGTTGCATAGCTTGTTACCTCCTTCTGTTTGTTAAAGAGCTTTTTCTAACAGGAAACCACTTCCTGTTAATATACAAACTTACATCTTTTTGCTTATTTTGTCAATCTTTTTGGCACCTATTTTTATATTGAAATATTTTACTCAATTTGATAAGATAATAATAAATTCAAGCGGCGCGCCAGCTTCGCTGGCACGAAAAATTGCGGCGGCGAAAAAAGAAGCGGCGAAAGCGAGGGCGGGCAAAAATTCCTTCCCCCCAACCCCCTTCCTTTTTGCCCGCCCGAGCGGAAAAGTTTTTGTTCCTGCCGAGCGAAGCTCGGCAATCAAAGTTCGCAGTCCGGATTTTCGGCAATCAAAGTTCGGATTTCGTCCAACAAACACCACCAAAAATAAATTATTTCCGATCTACAAAAAATAATTTGTAGTTTTTTTATTTGTCAAAAAAAATTAATTTGACTATTCTATTTTATTAAAAAAAGTTGTATAATATAGATAGGTGAATTTATTTTTAAATTCTCAAACTAAAAAAGAGAGGAGGTGATCTATTATGCCAGCTAGAAAAAGAAAAACTACTAAAAAAGCTGCTCCTAAGAAAACTACCAAGAAGCGAGTAGCTAAAAAGGCAGCTCCTAAAAGAAAGAAAGCTGTCAAGAAAGCAGCTCCAAAGAGAAAGACTGCTAAGAGGAAGAAAGCCGCTCCTAAGAAAAAAGCAGCTCCAAAGAGAAAGACTGCTAAGCGAAGAAAGAAATAAATTCTCTTTGATCTCTTCCGAAGAGAACATAAAATCCCCAGCTCCATGCTTGAAGGGGATTTTGTGTTTTTAGCTAAAATTAGCTAAATTTTAGAATATAATATTTTATTAAAATAAACTTTTTTGAGAAGCAGTATCACTATCTTCTTCAGCAAAAACCTTGACCTGCCCGTAACGCCCATCAAAGCCTGGGATTAAATTAACTTCGCCACGTCTGACTTTCATAATACCTTGTACTATTTTTGATTGCGTAATCTTTTTAAGTTCTGTTTCTGTTAAATTCAATAAGATGTTAAATTCATTTTCACCACCCTTAACTAAATTAAAATATTCCGTTTGAACTTTTTTAGAACTTTTGCCAACACCAAAACTTTCGGCAATAATTTCCTGCAACGGCACTAAACTTTTATAAGGAACAAACTTCATTTTATCCACTGCTGTCAATTCACGATCGCTTAAGTTATCCACACGGTTTAAAACTCCAATCGTTAATTTCTTTTTACATTTCGGACAAATTTCATGAAATCTTTTTGTTTGTTCCGGCGTCAGACAAATATCGCAATCCCTGTGTCCGTCCAAATGATACATGCCTTCTTCCGGAAAGAACTCTATAGTATACAAAAACTTTTGCCTGTCTTTATTTTTCAAAAGATCATGTATTTCTTTAAAGGAGGGCTCTGTCAGATCAAAAACATTTGCCTCGCGCCCAAGATTCTGAAGAGAATGGGCATCCGAATTGGAAACCAGCATCACTTTATCTAAAGCAGATAGCTGCCGATTCATTAGCGGATCGGAAGATAGGCCTGTTTCAATGGCATAAATGTAAGGAGACAGCTCTTCATAACACTCTTCTATGGAATCAAAGCCTGATTTGGAGCCAAAGATAGCAAACCAGGGTGTCCAAGCATGCGCCGGAATAGTCAAATGGCTTTCGTCAATTTCTAAACATATTTTAAGAAGCTCTTTAGCACTCATGCCAATAATTGGCCGGCCGTCAGAGCCTAATTTACAACCACGATCAGTCAACTCTTTATTAAGCCTTCTGACAAAATCAATACTAGGCGCCCAAACGCAAATATGCAGCCTTCTGGTCTGATCGCCCTGACGGTAGATGCAGGATATTTCATTGGTGATCATAAAAAGGGTACCTGAATCAGAACCCTTTAACTTATATAATCCAGGCTGTGTTTCTTCTAACTGATTTTCTATATCCTTAAAATGAGCTGGGTGGGAAAAATCACCAGTACCAACTATGTTAATGCCTTTAAAGGCTGACCACTTGTCTATATTGGCCAAATTAAGTTCTTTGGAGCAGGCTCTGGCATATTTAGAGTGAAGATGTAAATCGCAGATATATTCCATATAATTGTAAATCAAGCCTTACTATTTTAACTAAAAAAGGCTTTTTTGTAAAAACAAAAATTCAACCCAAATAACTTAAGCGCTTACCTACTCTTGCACGCCATAAGACGTACTACCATCGGCCTTGGACCGCTTAACTGCCGTGTTCGGAATGGGAACGGGTGTTACCAGTCCAGCAGAAGCACTTAAGATATCTGAATTGAATTCAGTTTTAAAAAGATATTTTTTCCAAACTGGCCGGCGCTAATAGAAAAATAACAACAATCATAGCTGCCAGCATCAAAAAGACTAAAACTAGCTTAATACTGCCTTCTAAATCTTTCATAATGGAAAAATTATATCATGTATAGGAAAAATGAACAACCTTTGTAATTCTCCAATAAATTGGTGGTTACTCGGTCGATTAGTACTGCTCGGCTCAATCTGTTACCAGACTTACACCTGCAGCCTATCAATCTCATCATCTCTAAGAGACCTCAAATGAATCCTAATCTTGCAGACGGCTTCACGCTTAGATGCTTTCAGCGTTTATCCAAACCGAACATAGCTACCCGGCAATGCAGTTGGTACCACAACCGGTCCACTAGAGGTTCGTCCTTCCCGGTCCTCTCGTACTAGGGAAGGAACTGCTCAAGATTCGAGCGCCCGTGGCGGATAGGAGACCGAACTGTCTCACGCATGTTATTCCATTATTACTAATGGCACAGACTATACCTTCATCCTGCTTTAACAACAACTTAAAGCTAGGAGTTGACGTTTGATAAGCATAAACTCGCTGCCATAAACAGAGCTTATCTCATCCGTTTTAACGGAATCAGTCGTTACGGGGGAACAATTTATGTTGCCTTAAATACTCTTTTAACTTAATAGAAGTATTAGTCCGCCTTTTTGAATAATTCAAATTGGCAAACTTATCAACTAACTCAGCAGCCTGAATAAATTTAACTAGGTTAAATTTTCCTTTAAGCAGACTGGCTATTTTAAAAGCCAAATCTGCGTGCTGCTTTTTAAGCCTCAAGTAAGGCTTCAATAATCCCAAAATCTTTATAACTGGTTCAAGACCGACAATTGTATATTCAGTCATATCATCATTACGATCCCTTAAGTAGCCGACATCTAAAATTTCTTTTAACCATTCCAAATGTCTTCGATACTTGGTTTTCTGATAAAAGACAATACTAGCCCTTATCTGATAACCATACTTATAATCGTTACGATGAATAAGCTGAAACATTATACAACCATCGCCGTCCAAAAAACCAGCCATATAAGATCTTGTTGTGGTGGAGATTATTGACATAAACTGTACCTTCCCACGATATTACCCTCTAAATAGTTCGGATTCTCTATGGTTCAATAGAGACTTAGTAGGGTTTCATCGTTATGAGTCAATACTATAATATCATATTTCTATGATATAACGCAATGTAATTTACGTTCTGAACCCAGCTCGCGTACCGCTTTAATTGGCGAACAGCCAAACCCTTGGGAGCTTCTTCACCCCCAGGATGCGATGAGCCGACATCGAGGTGCCAAACCAGGCCGTCGCTGTGGACGCTTGGGCCTGATCAGCCTGTTATCCCCGGAGTAACTTTTATCCGATGAGCTTCCGCCGTCCTATATCGAAGCAATAACCATTTATCACCCAAAGGATGATCAATGGATATCGCATTTACGGTCGGATCACTAACTTCTGCTTTCGCAACTGCTTGGGTTGTAGCCCTTGCAGTAAAGCTGGCTTATGCGTTTGCACGACCACTCCCGTTTCCATCGGGAGCTAGCCAACCTTTGTAAACGCCTCCGTTACATTTTAGGAGGCAACCGCCCCAGTTAAACTACCCACCAGATACTGTCCTCTCTCCTGATTCAAGGAAAAGAGTTAGACTTAAAAATATTAAAGGGTGGTATCTCACTTGTTGACTCCACGCCATCTGACGATGACGCTTCAAAGTCTTCCACCTATGCTGAACAACAATATCCCTAAGCCAATACCAAGTTATAGTAAAGCTTCACGGGGTCTTTTCGTCCAGCCACGGGTAATGAGCATCTTTACTCATATTGCAATTTCACCGAGTCCTTCGTCGAGACAGTTCCCAAGTCGTTATGCCATTCGTGCAGGTCGGTATTTAGCCGACAAGGAATTTCGCTCGAAATGTTACCAATGAATATTGGCGCTCTATTGGCATTGTTAATAGAGCCTGCATGTCGCCATGCAGTCCGGACCATATCTTCAACCTTTTTAAAGGTTGGTTGGCGTTTGGTCTCTGAGGATTCTTATCAATTTATCACGAGATGTCTGTCTATTCATCTTACTAGAAATTTCTACAATTTTTATTAAGCCCGAATAAGTCAAATGCTTATTATCTGAGATTAATTTAAGGCATTTAGCAAATAGTTTGAAATCTTCATTTTTTGCAGTCTGTAACTGATATTTCTGAAAGAAAGGGATTATTATTTCTAATAAATCTTTTCTATTTCTAACAGCATATCTATACAAGTTTTCTTTATGATTATCATATCTTTTATTCACAAAGATATTGCCTGTACCAAAATATTCTTTTAAGATTTCTAATGACTTTTTGCTTTTTTCTCCCTGAGTTACAACAAACTCATGAGTAACTTGATATCCAGTTTTGTATCCACGGCGAAGACGCTGTTTTTCTTTCTTATCGCTTTGTTTAATAAAACCGATTGAAAAACATCCTTCTCCGTCAACAAATCCTGTAATCCAGCCTATTTTGATAAGTCTTTCCTGCTGATTGTCTGCACGAGTCGTATTTTTACTATGAGACATTTAAGACAAGGATAAATTATTACTTGTCTATTATATCACAGTAACGCTCGATTCACCAGATTTTTCAGCATATAGCCAACTTATTTTGAGGATAACAATACCTTACGATATTGCCAGGCAGCTATATTCCATAATTATTTAGGAATTTCTATTTAACTTCCTACAACCGTCCCAATCCTTCCATAGTCTAATTAATAAACTATGGAACCTTAGGACGATTATAGTTATCGCCGGCGTTCATCAGCGCTTCAGATCAAGGCTTTCACCCCTCACCTTAACGTTCTGACACTGGCCAGGCATCAGCCCCTATACATCACCTTACGGTTTAGCAGGGACCTGTGTTTTTGTTAAACAGTCGCTTGGGATCTTTCGCTGCGGCCCAGATTGCTCTGGGCAGGCCTTATTGCTAACTTACGGCCGCTGTTTTGCCGAGTTCCTTAACGAAGGTTCTCTCGTACACCTTAGGCTTCTCGCCTCATCCACCTGTGTCGGTTTGCGGTACGGTTACCTATATCTTAACCCTAGAAGTTTTTCTTGGCTATTTCTCCCCTTATGTTGACTTTGACGAATCGCCGTCTCCCGGCTAACCCTATATTTAACCTTTCCGGATTTACCTGGAAAGAATACAAAGTTAACCGACGTCATAACCATATGTACGCATAAAGCTTGAATTAGCGTCACTCCATCGGAAAATATAGGCAGGGCAGGAATATTAACCTGCTCTTCCATCGACTACGCCTTTCGGCCTCGCCTTAGGATCGCCTAACCCTGGGTTGATTCGCATTGCCCAGGAAACCTCGGATTTTCGGTGCATGGGATTCTCACCCATGTTCTGGCTACTCATACCAACATTTTCTCTTCTATATTCTCCATCATTGCTCGCGCATATAACTTCAGCAAATATAGAATGCTACCCTACCGCTCATACTAAAAGTATAAGCCCTCATCTTCGGTACTAAGTTTAGCCCCGTTACATTTTCGGCGCGGAAGCTCTTGACTAGTGAGCTATTACGCTTTCTTTAAAGGATGGCTGCTTCTAAGCCAACCTCCTAGTTGTCCAAGAACTAACACCACCTTTCACACTTAACTTAGATTTTGGGACCTTAGATTGAGATCTGGGCTGTTTCCCTTTTGACTAATGGAGCTTAGCCCCCATAGTCTAACTGGCGAATTATAACCTATCAGCATTCGGAGTTTGGTTAGGGTAAGTAAGGTTTCCCACCTTACCCCATTCAGTGCTCTACCACCAATAGGAAACATCCACCGCTAGCCCTAAAGCTATTTCGGGTAGAACCAGCTATTGCCAGGTTCGATTGGAATTTCTCCTCTAACCACAGCTCATCCCCTAGTGTTGCACGGCTAGTGGGTTCGGGCCTCCACGACGTTTTACCGTCGCTTCACCCTGGCCATGGTTAGCTCACCTGGTTTCGGGTCGTGTACATGCTGCCGTTTAGTAAATTAGTCAATCAGGTAAAACCTGGCTGACTAATAAACTAAGATTGCCGGTTAAGACTCGCTTTCGCTACACCTACGTCTCGTAAGACTTAAGTTAAGCAACATGCAGCACACTCGTTGGTTCATTCTTCAATAGGCACGCCATCACCCGCTTAAAAAGTCGGGCTTTGACTGCTTGTAAGCAAATGGTTTCAGATACTATTTCATTCCCCTCACCGGGGTGCTTTTCACCTTTCCCTCACGGTACTTGTTCACTATCGATCATTAAAAGTATTTAGTCTTAGCGCATAGTCGCGCTGGCTTCACCCAGGATTTCACGAGTCCTGAGCTACTCGAGATAAATTACCACAAACTGATTAAAACTTTTATGTACGGGACTATCACCCTCTTTGGTGCCGCTTTCCAGCAGCTTCTACTAGCAATAATCAAGCTTGTCTACAAATTGTAAGCTTTGTAATGTAACCACTCACAACCCCAACATAAGCAACGGCTCACACCTTTAAACCATTTCACTTAAGAAAACCGAAGTCTTCTCAAGATCCATGGTAACACTTATGTGGTTTAGACTTTTTCCCTGTTCGCTCGCCACTACTAAGGGAATCGAGATTAGCTTATAGTTCACTGACTGCCAAAATAAGTAGCCAGTAACTAAAAACTAATATTGTTTCTTTCTTTTCCTCTGGGTACTAAGATGTTTCAATTCCCCAGGTCTTCCTCTACTAACCTATGAATTCAGTTAGAGATGACACGTACTTCTCTACATGTCGGGTTTCCCCATTCGGACATCCCCGGATCAAAGTTTGCTTGCCAACTAACCGAGGCTTATCGCAGGCTGCTACGTCCTTCATCGTCTTTTAATGTCGAGGCATCCACCATTCGCCCTTGTGTAACCACCAAATTACAAGAGAATTATTAACTTAAATAAATAAGTTTAATTCTTTATTTAATATTAGATGCTCATTTTTCCTATATTCAGTTATCAACGTTCCTTCTTTAGCAGTTAATCTTCCTTATCTAAATATTAGATAACGGACTCATCAACTGCCAAATGGTAAACAAAAAACCGCTTCTTACAAGCGGCAACTAACAATTAAGCTGAAAGCTTAAGCGTTCCACAACCGCTTGTTTATGCTTCTTTACCTATTAAGTTTTTAACTTTTGGATTTACTATCATTTAGTATAGTATTTTTTGCTTAAATGTGAGTATTTTGTGGATAAAGCATCAATTTATCCCTCTACTCCTTTCAGCTTTGGCATTATAAATTATCTAAAATCATTTGTCAAGCAATAGCAAAATAGACTATTTCTTGCTAAAAATCAACTGCATTTGTCCTGATTGGGCAGACTTATCCAATAACTTAAAATCATGCTCTTTGAAAAAAGTAATCAGAGTATCTGAATGGTAGGCCCTAACCCGCTGAACTACTATATTTTCATTAGGCAAAAGATGTTTAGTTTCCCCTCTGAAATCAATAACCACCTTCTTTTTAATAGCAAAGGAAAAAATAGCCACCAAAGCACCTACTGATTTTTCTTCACTGGTAGAAAGATGCATTTCACCATTTTTATAAGGCACGCCGGCTTGCTTTAAGGGACGAAAGTAAAAAGCTACAATCTCTGGATGCTTAAGGTAATCAGCGTAACGGGAAAAAATCTTCATATCATCCAGCTTAGACAGGCTTGGCCTAGCTAGAATATCAAGCCAAAGCAAATCCTCTTTACCAACCATATTGTATAAAGTGTCTGCCATTGCCGTTTGAGTAGTATTAACAAAAGTAAAGCCCAAAAAAGCAATTATCTTTCTGTCATAATCCCTGGTTAAAGATAAAATATTATCTTTGAAGTCGTTATCTGAAAAATCAGCTCTAATAAAATTCTTCTTGATAGGAATTTCTTGTAAATTAACCCTCGATTCTTCCAGCATGCTTTTAGAAATATCAATTCCAAAGTAAGTCACGTCATAGCCTTCTTTAGCTAAATTACTCAAAATTACATTTTCCTGCTTAGAGCTGCCACACCCTAAACTGATTAAAGCAATTTTTTGATTTTTATTAACTCTTACCTTTAAAAAATCAAAATAATCCTGGGCCGAAAGGCCCTTCTGATAATAAGCGTTCTGTTTGACGCTTAATGATTTATAATACGCGCTGGAGCCTTCATCGCCAATGTATAAAAATTTTTGATTAATAAAACGATTGCCTAAATTGAGGGCAAATTCTTTATTTAAATCCAGATCGGAAGTAAAAGAAAATATTCTATCCTGCATCATTATTATTTATCCTTACCAATTTTACAAAACATAAACTGACCCCATCTTGCCTTAGATCTCTGCTCAATCAATTTAAAATTATGCCCCCTTAAAAAATTAACTAGCGTTTCTGGGTGATAAGCCCTGATATTAAGGATTGGTATATTCTCGTTGGGCAGTAAATAAATATCCTCCCCTAAAAGATTGATACTAACCTTTTCTTTTAATAAAAAAGAAAAGGTTGAAAGCAAGGTGCCGATTGACGGCTCTTCAGAAGTAGATAGATGAAATTCACCGCTGTTAAAGGGTATACCAAGGGCCTTGAGAGATCGGTAAAAAAACTGCTGAACCCGATTCTTGTCTGCTAGCCAGGCAGCGTAACGGGAAAAAATCTTCATATCATCCAGCTTAGACAGGCTTGGCCTAACCACTACATCCAGCCATAATAAATCATTAGGGCTTAATATATTGTAAAGAATGTCAGTGATTTCTGTCTGATTATTATTAGCAAAAGTACCGCCCAAAAAAACAAATATTCTTTTGTCATAATTTTGGGTCAAGACTTGAAGTTCGGTCTTAAAGCTTTCCTGGCTAATATCAGCATGGATCATATGTTTATCAACCGGACACTTCAACAAATCCTCCTCAGCTTTGCGCAACATCGAACGTGAAATATCAATACCAAAATAAGTTATATCATAGCTGTTCTGATGCAGATTATCCAATAAATACTTTTCGGGGCTGGAATCGCCGCAACCCAGGCTAATAATGGCTACCTTTTCCTTAGTCTTAATATATTGCTTTAAAAAATTATAATTATCTTCCGGACCAAAACCCTGACTGCCGTCATTGCTGCCAGTATTGATTATTTCATAATAAGCTTCTGCCGCTCCTTCGCCGATATATAAAAATTTTTGATCCAAAGCCCGGCGGCGGATATTATTGGCCATATCCTGTTCTAATTTCAAATCGGTGATTAAAGAAAATATTCGTCTAGTCATAATTATTGATAATAAGAGGCCACTTCCAATCGGGCGCCTTCAATTATTTTAGCACCCAGAAATCTAAAGTGGGCCTTAAAATTTTTACCGTCAGTCCATAAAGAAGACAACTGGGTATTCTTGGCAAAACTTTCATCCCGACACAAGCTGTCAAATAATTTACGGTCGGTAATTTCCCAAGTTACGTTATGGGATTTAGTATAAACTTCATTAAACAAGTCTGTTTTAAAATTTTTAAATGATTCGCCAAAAATTTTTTCTTTAAGAGCCTTGGGATCAGCATTGTGATAATTTGCCAATAAACTATGGTAACGCTTAGCTGCAGTTTTAACAGAACTGACCTTGCCAAAATTAAGAGCTCTCCTTAAGGGCTCATAAATAGCTTGGGTTTCAAAAGCCATTCTGACCTGCTTATGCTCCGGTACATGATCCACAGTGCCAATATTATGCTCGCGATCGGCCAGCTTCAGCAGAATAACCCTGACATCTTTCTGTCCGGCCCATAATAAACGCTCAATATGATCTTCAATAATTTCTTCATGTTGATAAAAATAACCCCTTCTTTTAGTTACACTATCAACTAAAAAGCCCGCAACGGGGCCAAATTTTTTATAAATATTTTCAATAGCAACCTCTTCACAGTCTTCAATCGTATCATGTAGTAAACCGGCAATAGTCAAATCCAAATCCTGATACAATTGCCAAAGCCGGGCGGCAACGGCAATAGGGTGGCTGGAATATTTATCGCCACTTTGCCTAAATTGTCCCTTGTGGGCCTTAATTGCAAAATTATAGGCAGCTTTTAACCTAGCCTTATCTTCATCTGCCTTGAGCTGATCGTAAATTTTATCAATTAAACTATTCATAAATTTTGGTGCCGGAGAGAGGACTCGAACCTCCACACCACAGGGGTACATGGCCCTAAACCATGCGTGTCTACCAGTTCCACCACTCCGGCTTTAAGCCTTATTTAATAGGCTTTATTAATTAAATATACTGATATAATAGACAAAAGTCAATTAGTTGATAAAATAATTTAATGCCCTAAAAAAATTAATTAAAATCCTGTGAACATAGATGTGGATAAACTCTGGATTGACAGTGAAAAAAATATTAACTACTATAGAAACTAGTATTGATTCTGATAAGAATTTTTCCCCAAGAGCTTGGGGAGCGTCGGAGTCAAATGCTATCCCTTTTTATAACCAGCCCTTGGTTCCCTTTGTGGGTATCGAGGGCTGGTTTTTATTTAAAAAACTTTAACTTAATCACTAAACCTGACAATAATACCAATAAACCTCCAGCTGTCATCAATAAGGTTTTGATAATCTGCTGATTCTGCTGATCAGACTCTATGACTACCTCCTCCTCAACCAGATCAAATTCTTCAGACTCGCCGGCAATTTGTCCGACATTAATATTATCTTCAAAAATGGGCAATAGACGATAGCCAGACTTGGTTAAGCTCAAAACCCCCTGAACTGTCATAATATAACCTTCTGCCACTTCCGGACTGTCTATACCTGCGGACTCCTTGAGATAAACCCTGATTTCGCCTGAACCGTCATCAAGATAATAATTACTGCCTTTTCTTTCCACCAGTTCGCCACTCACCTTAACCAAACTGCCGATTAGCTCATCACCGATATCATCAATAGCCATTAATTCTGGATCAATAACTTCTATTTGATCTAAAATTTTGACCGGCTGATCTTTAACTAAATTAAGCCTCTTTTCTCCTTGAACTTCCGAAACCTTACCCTTAACTTCAACTAACTGCCCAATCTTTAAATCGGGATAATCGCCGTTGGAGCTGTAAATCTGCAAACCTGCAGAAAAATCAGGCTCGATCAGATACATAACTCTTGAGCCTAATAACTTAGGTGGAGCAGTAACTAAACCAACTAGACTAGCCTGCTCGCCTTTATCAAGCTCCTTAAGCTGATTAACGGTATAAACAGGATATTCAACCTGCTCAGCTGCCAAAGCTAATTTTTGTTCCGTCAGAACTTCAGTCAAAGCAGGCTGATTAACTTCTCCCGGAGTAACCGCCGCCGACCAAAACCACTCCTCATTTATCAAATCAAAACTGTAGGAAAAATCTTCTTTGGCCTGTTCGTAATCAACTGCCAGAAAAATCTCCTGATTGGGATCTAAAATGCGCACAGTATCATAACTATTATTCAAGGCTAGCCCGGAATCTGACTGACTAATCATTAAAAAACCAAACGGCTCTAAAACGGTATTATTAGGCAACTGGTAGGGCGTGCTGCCACCAGCCTGATCATCCACAAACCAGCCGGCAAGATTTAAAGAACTGGAAGAATTATTATATAGTTCAAGCCATTCTGCCCGATCGGGCCCAGCGGGGTTAGGCATAAACTCGCTAATCATGAGGCCGGCATAATCGGCTAAATCAAATTCAATATTATTATCAACTTCTGATTTCACCTCGGGCTCTTTAGTGATATAAATAACCTCCGGCTCAGGACAAAATAGCTCTTCAACCTGCTCTATCTGGCTAATTAAATTAGCTTGGCCTAAAGTCGGACGATTGGTCCATTGAAACTTACCGCCGATCTTGGCGTAAGACTCGCCTTCAACCGCCGCAGAGTATTCAACTTGATCCAATAAACTGCCGTCCGGCTGATACAACTGAACCTGGTCATCACCGTTATTCAAAGCGATGCCTGACTGGGAACGTAAAACTACCAGATAACCAAACGGCTCAATAGTTGTTTCCAAAAAATCTTCCTGATTAATCTCATACCTACGATCGGTACTGTCTGACAACAACCAGCCTGACAAATCAATTCGGCTCTGGCTAAGATTATACAGCTCAATCCATTCAGCATCACTGTCAGAGCCCTGGGGGTTGGGCATAATCTCATTAATCACCATCTGATTGGAATAAACTATATTGGCCTGTTGTTCATTGTTATCATCTTCTTCGCCTTCTTCAGCTCTTTCTACCGCCGTTTGGCTGATAATAACTACCCTGGTAGCTGAGGCTGACAAAAAGCCGTCTGAAACAGTCAAGCTAACTGTATATTCTGCGGCTTGGCCAAAACTATGGGTTGTGGCCATTTCGGTAGAAGTGCCCTGATCCCCAAAATTCCAAAGATAGCTTAAATTATCGCCATCAGGATCAGTTGAACTGGCGGTAAATTCCAGCAATTGATCTACAGTGCCTGTAGGACTGGCTATAATCGCCGCTGTAGGCGCTGAATTAACCTGGGCCTGGGAATTAGCCTGTCCAGGCGTGCCGCCCAACATAAAAGATTCCTGCCAAGACTGGCCTAAATCAATTCTCTCCAAAGATCTGCCGTTATTACCAGCCCCTAATTCCACTTGATAGGTAGTAGTGGCAAAAAAGGTCTGTCCCTGATCAAAAGACAGCATTAAGGACTCACCGCTGTTATTTAAAGACAGCACTGAGTCTATCAAGGTACCGCTGAAATCAGGATAGTCCTGCAAAAAAACTTCAGCATCATCAGTAATTACCCAATACTCACCATGGCTAATAGTCAGATCGCCCTGAACCACTTCCAAAACATGATTACTGCCATCATTAATCCTCCAGTCTTCGCTTAATAAATAGTCCTGGTTTTCAGAAATGTTGACTACTTCCAGCCACTCATGATCGGAATCTGCACCCTGAGGATCGTACATAATCTCATTAATCAAAAGTTGGGGGGTAGAGGTAGCCAAAACTATTTTGGTTATAAAGAACGTTAAAAAAATAACTGTAAGATAAATCGCTTTTCTCATTTTTTTCAATCTAAATTAATGATAAATTATCGGCAGAATTCATAAACGTAATAAGGATTTAAATCGTGAAGCTCAACCGGCAAACCGGAATACTTATCTGACAAACGATTACCGACGTTTAATATATAAGGCACAAAAACCTGGCCGTCTTTAACGCCAAAAAAATCTTCACCATTTAAACTGATAATTATTAAGTCCTTTTGATTATACATGCAGCCTGATAAGACAGCCTGGTTGGGCAGATTAAGCTCTTCCCTAACCAAAATTTGCGCTTGGCTGATCTGCTGATTAACCAAAACAATCCGCCAGACAGCTGTCAAAAAAACAACTGTGATAATAAATAAAATTATGGTTAAAATTTTACCTGTTTTAGTCATATAGATAGCTCCTAATAACGGCTGAAGGCTTAATACCAGCTGACTTATACTCGTTAAACCACTGAATGCCGGCCTGATTAGAGTAAAGATCGCCCCGGCTGTAGCCTTCATCCTGCTGCCTTAACTGCTGATAGCTAAGCTGGCTGGAAAATAAAGCCCGAAAACCGTCCTTAACTTCCTTAAGCTTGCCCAAAAGACCGGCCATAGCCGGCCCGTATTTATAAGCCAAGCGGGCTGAAGCAACAAAATGTTGCAGTTTATCAATGTTAGCTAGATTGCCCCCGTATTCTCCGGCTAAAGCATTGGGTAGATTATGCAAACGATTTAGGTAGTCTTCCCTGGAACCGTCTAAAGTTTTGTCATCACGCCAATTAATATTAACGGCATCATAAAAAGTATCCAAAGCTCCGCCTAAATCCTGATCATTTAATTCTAAAGATTTCTGCCAAATAGCGTCCAAAGCGGCACTATTGCCGTCCCGATCCCGAGTTAGCCAATAACTGTCATCATTTCTGATGTAGTCGGAAATTTGATCAAACTTTTCCTGACGATCTTCAGACACTGCCACTTCACCGGTCGGATCAACCAGATTAACCGGATTATTTAAGCTATAACTGTAGCTGTTAAGCCTCTGAGGATCGGCCAAAATCTCTTCCAAACTAAATCCGCTCTGCTGCCTAAAATTAGGCAGGACAAGTTTATTTTGCAAAGGATCGGGACTGGTAAATCTGCCTATGTCTGCTTGATAATATCTCTGCTGATAATTATATAAGTCTATTGCTCTATCTAAAGTTTGGCCGGTAAAAAGATGATCGGTAGTTAAGGCAAAAGTTGTCTGGGGTAATAAAAAAAATAAACCGGCTAAAATCGCTTTTCTCATTTGATTTTCAAATTAAGGTTTTTATTTTGCCAGAGAGAATTAACCTATCTCCGGGTCATTAGAAAGATACGAAAATTCTCTCTGGGCTTTTCTTTTGGTCTTAGTTAACCAAATTTTTAAGGAACTAATTCTAAGATTTAGTTTCTTCAACCGGCACTTCTTCCACGCTGATTTCTTCTTCAGCCAAATCGTCCTGTCCTTTCTCTTCCTTCTTGGATCCGCCGCCAAGCATAATCAGTTCAGAAGCCACAACTTCTGTCTTGTAGTGTGTCTGATTATTCTTGTCCTGCCAGCTTCTGGTCTTAAGCTTGCCTTCCAGATAAACCTTACTGCCTTTGCTTAAATAGCGGTTGATAATTTCCGCCAGACGTCCCCAGGCGACCACCGGATGGAATTCAACCGATTCCTTTTTCTCCTTGGTCTCCTGGTCTTTCCAGACATGATTAGTTGCCACGGTAAAAACCGAGATTTCCGTGCCAGAGGGCAGGCTTTTAGCTGCCGGATCTTTGATTAAGTTGCCGATCAGGCTAACCTTGTTAAGGTCCATAATCACTTTTCTTTCTTTTAGGCAGCTAAAATCCTAAAATTCTGCTGCCACTTAATTATTAGCTTGCCAAGCTGTTTGCTGGTCAACTTGACAATTGTACATTTTCCTCTATAATAGAGGTGCTAGTCCCTTTTGGGACTTAGCAAAAATCGCTTTTCGCCGAAAATCCCTTTTATAGGGATTTTTGGTTTATATAGACATCCTTTAACATTCGCCTAAGCCAAGACCTTTTTCTCCGGTCAGCCATAATTTGACCAATTAAAAACCATGGCTTAAGTAAAATAGGGCTAACTTTAGACTTGCCAACAATCATAATTTTTAAGTATTTAGAGACGCCTAAAGGCGTTTTTTCTTTTACTTAAAAGATTTTTTGGCTAATTAAAGGCTTTTCTGACATTTGAAGCGACGGCGCACTTTTTTGCGCCGTCGCTCATAATGCTCCTTTATATTATCAAGTGATTATTTTTTGTCAAATAAATAATATTTACAAAGTCTGTAGGTTTGCTATAATCTTCTAGAGGATAAAAATTAATATATCTGCGGGTGTAGTTCAGTTGGCTAGAACGTTTCCTTGCCAAGGAAAAGGTCGCCGGTTCGAATCCGGTCACCCGCTCCAGAAGATTTTTTTGTTTTTAGTAACTTAAAATATAAAGGGTAAACGCCTAGGAGTAATTGATTTGCGTCTTCAGTTATGATAAAATTAGAACATGAGAAAAAGAAAATGGACTAAGGAACAATTACAAAAAGCTGCTATTGAATCAACTAGTGTTAGAAAAATTATACAGAAACTGGGTTTAAAACCAGCTGGCGGTAATTACGATCAGATAAATAAATATTTAAAATTATATAAAATAAATATTAATCATTTAAAAGGTAGGGCTTGGAATAAAGGATTAACTGGTATTGGAAAGCCTATAATTCCTTTGGAGAAAATACTTAGAAAAAATAGCCACTACCAAAGCTATAAATTAAAAAATCGCCTTTTCAAAATAAATTTAAAAAAACCTCGATGTGAATTATGCGGCTGGAATAAAAAATCACCTGATGGTAGAGTTCCGTTAGAGCTTGACCATATTAATGGTGACAAACTGGACAATAGAATTAATAATATAAGAATACTGTGTCCTAACTGTCATAGCCTGCAACCTACTCATAGAGGATTAAATAGAAATAAAAAATAATATGCCCGGGTGGTGGAATTGCTAGACACGTTGGACTTAAAATCCAATGATCGCAAGATCGTGCGGGTTGGAGTCCCGCCCCGGGTACCAGTTGAAAATTTTAAAAATTTTTCTTATTTTAAAAGACGACTGCAATAAGTCGTCTTGGCAGAGAAAAAGCAAGAATATATAACAAGCCCCCTTTTATTAGGGGGTTTTGTTGATCTTGATTATTTTATTTCTACTGCTTAAGCCTTGAATAATTCTGATTTGAGTTTTAGAAACTTTATAATATTTAGCCAGCATTTCAATTAATGCCTGATTAGCCTGTCCCTTAACCGGCGCTGACTTTAACTTAACCCTTAAATTACCCTCCAAATCTTCTTCTATATGGCTGAAGCTGGAACGAGGAATAACTTTGACCTTGATTTTCTTGTCTATTGACATATATGTAAATTTAAGGTAGGGTAATTTGATTAAAACATTGAAATCACAATTAAGCTATATCTCTAACAACAAGGAAAGAGAAAATGAAACGCAACATCATCAGTCTGATGATCATCACTATGCTGACTCTTTCGGTCAGCATCTGCCCGCTACAAGCCAAGCCCGGATTAATGTTTAATCTGGATTATGCCAACAAGTACCTGGCAGGCATCAGCGGCATGAAAGTCTACAGTACCGATGTGCTTCAGCCAAGCCTGACCATCTTGCCCGGGTGGAAATATCTGGATTTTAATATTGCTGGTACTGTCTGGGCATCATACTCATATCCGAAATGGAATGAGGATTTCGGAGATGAGGTGGACATCACCTTGACTTTCAGCCGACAAGTCAATGATCTTCAGTTTGGTCTCAATGCCAGCTATTACAATCTGTTCGATTTAGAGACTACCAAAGGTGATCTGACTGACCTAACCTGGTTTTTCGAACGTTCTGCCGGTTCAATAACTAACTATCTGAAGCTGGAACTAGCCATGGGCATGGATCCGGAAATCCTGGAAGGTGGCTTTCTATACAGAGCCGGATTAATCTTGAATATGCCCCTTGATTTTACCTTTGACGTATCGGTCGCAGGTCATAATGGAGCCTTTTCAACGGAGGTAGACTGGCTCAACTCAGCTAAAACCTCTTTTGGCTGGCATCTCAATCTGCCCAATAACCTCCAGCTGCAACCAGCGATTAGCTATCAAAAAGGGCTGGGCGAAGATCCGCAAAATGGCGGACTAGCAGATAATTGCTGGTGGTTATCCATCAACTACCAAGCTGAAATTATCAAAGCCAGTTGACAACTATTAAACCAAGAGGAGTATGTTTTCATGATAGAAACATGCTCCTTTTTATTTCAACTGATCTAAAATCTTCAACTCCAGCTCTCCAGTTTCGGTATTATAAAGGGCGAAAGTGGGGTTATAAAAAACTCCACCCAAAGTTCCCGGATTAACCAATCTGGTCTGACCGACTGTTTCTTCCCAAGGCTTATGAGTATGACCATAAAAAACCAGATCATACTTGCCGGACTGGGCCATTTTCTTGGCTTCATCAGGAAAATGAACAAAGCCAATTTTCTTACCCTCAAATTCTACCAAACCAAAATCTTCAAAATACTTTAGGTTATTAAATTCCCGATCAGTGCCCACCATTTCTTCTTTAGCGGCATGGACATTGCCTAAAACCCAATAAGTCATGCCTTGATAGTTTTTAGCCAGATGCCTTAAAACCGCCCGGCTGCAGACATCGCCGCAATGAATAATAGTGGTGATTTTTTCTTGATTGAGATAGTTAATGGCTTTTTCCAGATTAACCACATTATCATGGGTATCTGAGATAATAGCTATTTTCATAATTTTCTAATCATTGTTTTAATAATCAAAATAATCAGGAAAAGAACAATGTTTAAAGTAACCATAGCAATAACCAAAGCTAAAATCTGAGCTACCTGCCAGCTAGTTATTAAAAAAGACAGAATAACCAGAGGCCAAATGCTTTTTAAGTCAGCTAAGGAAGGCCCGACCATTACCCCGACATTAAGGCAGATTGCTAATAAAAGCCAAGTTTGCCAAGTTAGGAAATTAAAAGACCGGATGAAGTTTAAAAAGGTGAGCCAAAAATTACCTGAAGTAATGACTAAAATATCCTGAAGCCAAAAATTATTAATCAGGCCGATAATAAACAAGCCACCGACTAAAGGCCCGATAGCCGTCAGCATCGGCCCGACAATCGGCAAGGTCGGTTTGTAATGAGTAACCTGACCGGCCCGAGCCGTAACCCGAAAGCCGGTCACCCGGCCGCCGGTCAAAAGACAAAAAAAGGCATGCCAAAACTCATGCAGAAAAATACCCAACCAGGTTAAAGGCCTAAGCCACTTTAGATCAAGATAGCGTTCTCTTAAATAAACACTTAAATAGCCTAAAATTAAAATAATAATTAAATAAAAGCCAATAATCATTTTCGCAAACTCTTAATGTATTTTAAATCTTCGGCCTGACTGCCAGATTCATCATTGGGCGTTTCCAAAATCATATTAACCTTATTAAGTTTAGGGTGGCCTATCCAGGCTTTAAAGCCTGCCTTACCAATCTTACCCTGGCCAATATGCTCATGGCGGTCCACTCTTTGGCCAAATTCGGTTTTGGAATCATTAAGATGAATAAGCTTTAATTTAGACAAGCCAATGATCTTATCAAATTCCTTTAACGTCTCACTCACCGATTTTTTGTCCCTCAAATCATAGCCTGAAGCAAAAGCATGGCAGGTATCCAGACAAATGCCAACCTTAGCCTGCTCCGACTTATTCAAACCTTTGATTATGATTTTTAACTCTGCAAAATCAGCGCCGATAACTTGTCCTGAACCAGCCGCATTTTCCAAAAGCAACATAGCCGAACCCTTGTAGCCGGTCAAAACCTTTTTGACGCCTTCAGCAACTTTGGCAACCGCCTCTGACCTAGACAGATCATTAGCACTACCAAGATGAGTCATAATATAAGGCAGGCTCAAAATTGAAGCCCGCTCTAATTCTTCCCTGATAATTTCAATCGAACCGAAACGAATCCGATTATTGGTTGAGGCTAAATTAATATAGTAAGGGGTATGGATATAAGCAGCCACCTGCTTGTTTTTATTCATCTCCGCTTTAAAACTTTTTACCAGCTCAGAAGTCAGCTCAGGCGGCTTACCGCCTCTTGGGGAACGAGAAAAAATCTGAAAGACTTCGCAGCCTATTTCTTTAGCTCTTGCAGGAGCCTGATCAACTCCCCCGGCAATGGAAACATGAGCACCAAATAGCATAAGTTAAAAAAATAATATTTTAATAGCACTGACAATTACTACAACCACAAATAATCTTTTAATCCAAAAATTACCAACCTTTAAGCCTAAACCGGCACCAACCCAAGCGCCGATGGCTGAACCTAAAAACATAGCTAACATCATCGGCCAATTAATCAAATCAGTAAAGATAAAAATGACAACTGAGACTGGCACAGTAATTAAGGAAGCAACTTTTTTGGTGCCAGCTGTTTGTAAAAAGGTTAAGCCAAGGAAAAGATAGACATAATTAAACCAAATGCCGGTTAAGGCCACTAAGCCACCCAAAAAACCAGCAATAAATGACAAAAATAAGCCAATAATAAATCTCTTTTTAGTGAGTTTAATTTCTTTCAAGCCAATCTTATCTTTCAAGAATAACAATGGCAGTCCAACCAACATAACAATACCAATAATCTTTTCAAATAAAGACTGATCAATATGAACGACTAAAATCGTCCCAAGAATTACACCGATCAAATTAGGAATTAACAAAGAAAAACCCAAGCGCCACTTAACCTGCTTGCTTTTATGAAACCTGATGATTGATAAAAGATATGATAAAGCGCCCGCTCTATTAGTAGCAATGGCTTCTGAAGGCGACAAGCCAAAAAACATAAGTAGAGGCAGTAAAATTAAAGCACCACCGCCAGTATTAACGCTAATGAGCCTGACTAATAAAGTAATGGAAAAAATGATAGCCAACTCTATAAACATGCCCCTATTATACCAAAAAAGAGGCAACTGTGCCTCTTTTTAATAATTATCTAATCTTTTTAAGCAATCAGTTCTTTCTTTAAAGCTTCCAAAACTTTACGATTTCTAATAATAGTCTGGAGGTAATGCTGGTAGCCGGTTGACTTGATGTTACCTTCAGCCTCGGGATTACCTTTAACCTGCAGCAAAATCTTTTCCGTTTCCTCGTTTAACTCCTGCTCGCTAACCTCAATCTTTCTTTCATCAGCAACCGCTTTGATAACCAGTGAGGCTTTGACTCTTTCCAGAGCCTTAGGCTTAAACTCAGCTTCCAAATCTTTCTTTTCCTTATTAACGCTCTTTAAATAGTCAGCGAAGTTAAGTCCTTGACTGACGATACTATCCTCAAATTCATGAATCATTCTATGACTTTCAGACTCAACTAAGACTTCAGGAATCTCGGAAAACTCAGTCTTCTCCACGATTTTATTAAGCATTTCAATTTCCGCTTTTTGTTCAAAGTTAAATTTTTGCTCTTCAACTAAATTCTGTTGAATCTTTTCCTTAAGATCCTGCAAACTGCCGGCATTCAAAGTCTTAGCCCAGTCATCATTAAGCTCAGGCAAAGATCTGTCATAAACGCTTAAAAGTTTGACCTTGAAATCGCACAGCTTGCCGGCCACCATCTTGTTCTGATACTGATCAGGGAATTTTAATTGAAAAGTCTTTTCTTCGCCGGCTTTCAGGCCAATAAACTGTTCTTCAAAGCCGGGAATCATCATGCCCTCGCCGATTACCAGAGGATACTTTTTACCTTGGCCGCCCTCAATCACTACTTTGTCCAAACTGACCTCAAAATCAGCCTCAATCCGATCGCCTTTCTTAGCTTGGCGATCAGTTAGGACTTCTTTAGCCTGCATCTTCCTCAAATCCTCTAAAACCTTGTTAACTTCCTTATCCTCAACTCTAGCTTCCTCTTTTTTGATCTTAACTGATTTATAATCTCCCAGTTTAACCTCTGGTAAAAGACCAACGATAGCCTTGAAAACAATCGGATTGCCCGGAGCCATTTTTTCAATATTAATCTTTGGCTGAGAAACAGCCTGAATGTCTTCTGAAGTAACCGCCTGATAGTAAAAATAAGACACAATCTCATCCAAAGCTTCTTGATAGATGTTCATCTCCCCAACCTGACCTTTAACCACGTCAAAAGGCGCCTTACCCGGCCTAAAGCCTTCTATTTTAACATCTTTAGAAAGTCTGGCAGCCGCTTTAGCTAAAAATGGCTGATAGTCAGCAGGAGAAACTTCAATAATCAGTTCCAATTCTGATTCTTTAAGCTTATTTTTAGTAATATTCATGAATAAAAGGATTAAATTATTAGCTTGTAGTATTATCAAATACTAACGTATTTTAAGAAAAAGTCAACTAATACTTGACATTTTAAAAATAAAAACCTATGCTAATTTAGTTATTGTTTCTTATGATCATAATATAGATAAGGAGGCATAATGTTATCAATAAAATTATTAGCTCCAAGGGACAAAAAAAGTCCGTCACAGTGCAGACATTGCCAGCAAGAAATTCTAGACGGCCAAAGACGCTATTACAGCCGCCAGGCCGGCATGAAAGGCCACTACCATTGGGACTGTTTTGTAGAAGCCTGTCGCCAAGCCAATAATATAGGCAACAATAATATACAAACCATTACCAATGAAAGTGGCTATATTCTGACGGACGAAAATGACTTGTCAAACTAAAAATTAAGAGGGGGGTACCGATCCGGTCACCCCTTTTAACTTTTTTTAAAAAAATATGTTAAAATAGATATATGGAACTGGAAGTTAAAACTTTAATAGCCATTATCATCTTTTTGATTATTAATATCATCTCTT
>Ga0210057_1003272_pt1 | contig 22430 bp, 23 predicted proteins | sample CryGeyCG2114_010_2_FD_183968 | JGI IMG/M metagenome (GOLD analysis project Ga0210057, IMG submission 183968) | Groundwater microbial communities from aquifer - Crystal Geyser CG10_big_fil_rev_8/21/14_0.10 (SPAdes) (version 2) | ecosystem: Environmental > Aquatic > Deep subsurface > Groundwater ...
CGTTAATTTGATTACGACTGGTGAGTACTGGTTTGGTGAAGAGGCCTTAAAAATGGGCCTTGTTGATCGTCTGATGACCAGCGACGAGTACCTGTTAAGCTTTGAAAAAGACACTCCCATTTATGAACTCAAGTACCATGTAAAGAAAACTCTCTCGGATAAAATATCTGAGATGCTCAGCTTGTCCTTGTCCAAGGCTTCTGAGCGAGTGATCGAAAAACTTGAAAATAAAAGATTTTTCTAGCTCCGGTCTAAATTCTTTTTTTATCGCCCAAATACAAGGCAACAAATTCAGTTGTGCAGCGCCAACGACGGCCCTCGCTTTTTAACCTCGCCGCAGATTCCTCTGAAAAATCCTTGGCTTTCGGCATGGTGTCTTGTTACATAAAGCCCCTCGACGGGAGGCTGTCTTGACCGAGAACATTGTCAGTGTTCGTGATTTAGAAACCACTTTTTATTCGAAGGTCGGGGGCTTCCGCGCCGTCAATCGAATCTCTTATGACATCAACAAAGGCGAGACCCTCGGTATCGTTGGTGAATCTGGTTGTGGAAAATCAGTGACCTCCTTTTCCTTGATGCGTTTGATTGAACACCCTGGGAAAATCACCAACGGGCAAGTCCTGCTTCAGGGCCGAGATCTTTTAAAGCTCTCGGAACCCGAAATGGAAATGGTTCGTGGCGGCGAAATGGCGATGATTTTTCAAGAACCAATGACCGCACTGAATCCTGTTCTGACCATCGGCGCGCAAATCGACGAGCAAATTCTTAAACACCGCAAGGTCACTCCGATCGAGGCAAAAGAACGATCCATTGAAATGCTCAATTTGGTGGGCATTCCCTCTCCGTCCGACCGATATCACAATTATCCCCACCAGTTGTCTGGGGGAATGAGACAACGAGCCATGATTGCCATGGCGCTTTCTTGTGATCCCACTTTTCTGATTGCCGACGAACCAACGACGGCTTTGGACGTCACAATCCAGGCACAGATTCTGGAACTGATTCAAGGGCTGCAAGAAAAGCTCAACATGACCGTTCAATTTATTACCCATGATCTTGGTGTCATTTCAGAAATTTCTGACCGGGTCCTAGTGATGTACGGCGGCCAGACGTGCGAGGTTGCGGAAACTCAGGAACTCTTTTCTCATCCTCGCCACCCCTATACGGCGGCATTGATTTCCAGCCGACCTAAATTTGGACAACGGGTGCGCCGCTTAAAAACAATCGAGGGTTCGGTCCCAGCACCCTATGAGTATCCTCCGGGCTGCCCATTCACCAATCGATGCCCCTTTGCGACCGAAATTTGCCAACTTGAAAAGCCGCCTTTACGAGAACTTTCATCAGGCCATACCGTGGCCTGCTTTCATCCCGTGGAGTAACCTGTGACAGACAACATTCTTGAAGTTCGAAATGTTAAAAAATATTTCCCCATCAAGAAGGGCTTGCTGCTGCGAGAGGTCGGTCAGGTTCGAGCCGTTGACGATATTACTTTGGACGTCCGTCGCGGAGAAACCCTGGGCCTGGTTGGGGAATCTGGTTGTGGCAAATCAACACTTGGTCGAGCCCTGATTCGTCTTTATGAACCAACCTCTGGAGAGATTCGGTTCGACAATCAGGACTTCCTGAAACTCAAGGGCAAAGAGCTCCGTGAAATGCGCCAAAATTTGCAAATGATCTTCCAGGATCCCTATGCCTCTTTGGATCCACGCATGACCGTTGGTCAGATCCTGACGCAACCCTTTGATATTCACAAAATGTTTTCTCCAAAAGAACGCATTGAAAAGGTCAAAGAGCTTCTGGAGGTTGTCGGCCTGAAAGCTTCCCACATCAATCGTTACCCTCATGAATTTTCTGGAGGTCAGAGACAACGGATCTCCATCGCTCGCGCCGTGGCCTTGAATCCCAGCCTTGTGATCGCTGATGAGCCCGTCAGTGCGCTGGATGTTTCAATTCAAGCTCAGGTTCTAAACCTGATGAAAGACCTCCAAGAAAAATTAAAGCTCACCTATATTTTTATTTCTCATGATCTTTCTGTTGTTGAACATTTGTGTGACCGCATCGCCGTAATGTATCTGGGTAAAATTGTCGAAATTGCCTCTCGCGATGAGCTCTTTAAAAACCCCCAGCATCCTTACACACAATCATTGATCTCGGCGATCCCGCGTGTTGGCCTAGGCAAAAAGAAAATGAAAAAAACCCTCAGTGGCGAAGTCCCCTCGCCTATCAATCCTCCATCAGGATGTCATTTTCACCCCCGTTGTCCTCAAAAAATGGACATTTGCAGTCAAAAGCTTCCCGTCCTGAAACATTATCCATCTGCCACCGAAGAACATAAGACATCCTGCTGGCTTTATGAAAAATAGGAGCGACCAATGACAATAATGAGTTCAATGACCAAAAGCTTTCTGGCCCTGACTTTTATTTTTGCGCTTTCGGCGCCAATGCCGGCTTCAGCTGCCCTAGCAAATGATGAATTCAAAATTGGGATTACCCAAGAGTTTGAAAACATGAATCCTTTGATCATGACCATGTCTGCCAGCCTCTATATGTACGGCTTGGTCGGCCGGGCACTGGTCAGCATGAACACCAGTGGCAAGTGGTATCCTCAGTTGGCAAAGTCCATTCCAACCATTGAAAATGGTGGAGCGAAGATCATTACGGTGAATGGCAAAAAGACTGTTCAGGCCGTTTGGGAAATCGTCCCCAAAGCAAAGTGGTCCGACGGGAAACCCGTAACCTGCGAAGACTTTCAGTTTGCTCGTAACGTTGCTGAAAATCCAAATGTGAGTATTGCCTCGAAAGAGACCTATACACAGGTTGAAAAAATTGAATGGGACACCAAAACTCCTCAAAAGTGCACCTTCACCTATGACAAGGCCCGCTGGGACTTCAACCAACTTGGTCAATTTTTTCCTTTGCCTAAGCATTTGGAAGAAGCCGTGTACAAACAGTGGGGTAGCAAAAGAGAAGGCTACGAAACAAATTCCAACTACAATAAAAATCCAACAATGGCGGGACTCTATAATGGACCTTACATTGTGCAAGAGGTGAAGCTTGGGTCTCATGTTTCATTTATCCCGAATAAGTATTTTTATGGCTCAGCCCCTCACTTGAAAAGAATCGTCATTAAATTGATTCCAAATACCGGCACTTTGGAGGCCAATCTTCGCTCCGGAACAATTGATGCCGTTTCTTCTCTTGGCTTTTCTTTCGACCAAGCTCTGGCTTTCGAAAAACGCGTGAAGTCTGAAAGCCTTCCCTTCAACGTCTCTTTTAAGCCGAGCTTGACCTATGAACACATTGATTTGAATCTGGACAATCCCCTTTTAAAGGATGTTCGGGTTCGAAAAGCACTGGTCTTTGCGATCAATCGAGAGGACCTGGTCAAAGCTCTGTTCGAGGGCAAACAAACTGTGGCCATTCATAACTTGGCCAGTATCGATCCCTGGTATACCAATGATCCTAAAAAGATTGTTCTTTATCCCTATTCAAAGCGCGAAGCCTCTAAGCTCCTCGACGAAGCGGGTTGGAAAATGGAAAAAGACGGCTATCGACATAAAGATGGGAAAAAACTCACGCTGCAATTTATGTCCACGGCTGGGAATAAGATTCGCGAAACTGTTCAGCCTTACCTTCAAGCCCAATGGAAAACCGTAGGTATTGACGTGCAGATCAAAAATGAGCCAGCCCGGGTCTTTTTTGGCGAAACCACGAAGAAACGAAATTTCGGGGCCATGGCGATGTTTGCTTGGGTGTCGTCACCCGAAGTCAGCCCAAAACCTCAATTTCATTCTTCACAAATTCCGACGGCCAAAAATGGTTGGTCTGGACAAAATATTACCGGCTGGAACGACAAAAAAGTCGATGAGCTTTGCGAAAAGATTGATGTTGAGTTTGATTCCAAAAAGCGAATCGGCTTAGCACACGAGCTTCTAAAGCTTTACACGGACGAAGTCCCCACTATTCCACTTTATTACCGAGCTGATGTTGCCGTCGTACCGAAGACCCTCAAGGGTTTTCATTTAGCTGGACACCAGTTCTCGGAAACTAACGAAGTCGAAAAATGGCAGTTCTAAAATACACAAGCTCTAGAGGGGTCTTCCTGTGACGACATATATTTTACGCCGTTTAATTCAGACTGTGGTGGTGATTCTGCTGCTGTCTTATTTTTGTTTTTACATCATGACTTTGATGCCTGGGGATCCCGTTGAGCTGATGATTCAGTCCAACCCCAAAATTACCTCAGAAGATGTTGCAAGACTGCGAACACTTTATGGATTGGATCAACCGGCTTACAAACGCTATTTGCATTGGGCCAGCACCTTGGTTCAAGGCGATCTTGGTTATTCTAGGACCTACCGAGTTCCTGTTTCTGAGTTGATTGGATCAAAGCTCATCAATACTTTCATTCTCTCGATGTCGTCTCTGTCCTTGGCTTTGATGATTGCAATCCCCCTGGGGGTATTGTCCGCGCTCAGGGCGGGGTCGAAACTGGATTATTTGGTGAACTTTTTCGCTTTTGCTGGAATTTCGGTCCCCTCTTTTTGGTTGGCCATTGTTTTGATCATTATTTTCTCGGTGTTTTTTCATCTATTGCCTGCTGGCGGGACCTCCACCATTGGCAATGAATTGACCGGCATGGCGGCAATTTTAGACCGCGCTAAATATCTTATTCTTCCGACGATGTCCTTGGCTTACCTTCAAATTGGAACTTTTGTTCGATACACCAGATCCAGCATGCTTGAGGCAATGAGAAATGATTACATCCGGACAGCAAAGGCCAAAGGTCTTTCTCGGCAAGCGGTCATTTGGAAACATGGATTTCGAAATGCCCTTTTGCCCCTGATCACAGTTGTCACCTTGTCTTTGTCTGGAATTTTCTCGGGAGCCTTAATCACCGAGTCTGTATTTGCATATCAAGGCGTGGGAAAACTGGTTTATGACTCGATTATCGCCAATGACTTTAATGTCGCAATGGTCAGTTTCATTATTTCTGTGACCATGGTTTTGATCATGAATCTTTTGGCGGATGTTCTTTATGGTTTTGCTGACCCACGGATTTCTTTCAAGTAATGACGGCGGATAAAATGAACGAAACAAGACAGCTAACAGCCAAAGAAAAACACGATCTCGAGCACGTTCTGCCGATGTGGAAAATCGTCTGGCAACAATTCACCGAGCACCGCATGGCGGTCATCGGTCTGTGCGTGATTATATTTTTTGTCCTGATTGCAGCCTTTGCCCCTGTGATCAAAGCAGTGACCGGGCTTGATCCCGAAGCGCAAAATCCTCTGAGCCGGTATCAGCCGCCTCTATCCAGGACAATGCTCCCGACAGATCAACGAAACGACAAGGTTCTGGAGTTTGAAAATATGAACCCCAATGTCGCCGCAGAACTGCGCAAGTCCTTAATAGAGAAAAGCCTGGTCCAATCGGCCAGCGAAGAAGATGCTCTTTATGACTTAGTAGCACAAAAAAACACTGACGAAATTCGCGAGGCAATGAAACTGATTCCGACCGAGGCGGCAGATAAATTTTTGCCCGTGGTGAACACCTTTGAAACAATGCACGTTTTCGGAACAGATGAGCTGGGCCGGGATGTTTTGATGCGGTTAATTTATGGCACCCGCGTGTCGATGAGCGTAGGCCTGATGGTGGCTTTTTTCTCGGCCTTTGTTGGTCTTTTGATTGGAGCCGTGGCCGGATATTATGGGGGAGTCATGGATGCTGTGCTCATGCGAGTCACCGACGCCCTGTTGTCTTTACCCACGCTGCCATTTTTGATCGTGATGGCGGCCATTGATCTCAATAAGGTTCCATTGTTTAAATCCCTGGTGGGCTCTGAAAATGAAAGCATTGTCAAAATGGTGACGATCCTTTTGCTGTTCTCATGGATGACCATTGCCTTGCTTGTTCGGGGAAGCATTCTTTCACTTCGCGAACGTGAGTTTATTTTGGCCGCGAAAACTCTGGGTGCGAAAGATTCAACGATTATTTTTCGTCATATGTTTCCGAATGTGATCGCACCCATGCTTGTGAGTGTGACCCTGGGTGTGGGCAATGCGATTTTGTTTGAATCCGCATTGAGCTTCTTGGGACTAGGTATTCAGCCACCTACACCAAGCTGGGGAAATATGCTGTACAACGCCCAAGAGCTGATCTCTGAAGCGCCATTTTTGGCTTTCTTGCCAGGTCTTTTGATTTTGGCGACAGTGATTAGCTTCAACTATTTGGGAGATGGTCTTCAAGACGCCATTGATCCAAAAGCAATTCGTCGTTAACCGCGAATTTTAATTTGCACCCCTAACCTTCGAGTGGAGTGGATTCTAGCCACTTCCCGCTCACACTGTTGTTGCACGATTCATGATCCCTCGACGGCCGAGACTGGACCTGGACTTGATTGGTCACTTGTATTTTCAATACAATAACTAATGGGCAAATGGACTGCTATTCTACTGGTCTTTATTATGTTTGCGACCGGATACCCGACTCAAATCCCCAAAGCCAGGGCTATTGCGGTAGTGGTCGTCGCTCCTGAGGCTGCGGTGGCAATGCTTGAAGCTTTGATTCTGGCCTGCTCAGCAGCGGCGGCGATAGGAGTTATTTCCGAAGAGGCTAACCGAGAATACCATGCTGAATTACAGGGAAAGGTCGACTCAATTCAGGATGCCGTCCGGAAGGGATCGGCTGCGACCTTTGATGCGGTGAGATCGGCCGTCGAAACAATTGTCACTGTGAACCTGCTGGTTCGCTCTCCGGCGTCCTGTGAACGACTTCTGAGAAACAGTTTTTCGAACATTTCATCGCGGAAAACAACGGACGCACGCTCCCAAGCCTCTGGTGAATGCGAACCCAGTCTACGATCTGACCCCTTTAAATGTTGTCCCCACTTTATGAAAAAGTACTCCGCTGATAATTCAATGACCCCAGTCGGTCGTTTTGCTTTTCGTATTCGTTATTTGGCGAAGCACTCCGTCACACGCGCTTGCTGTTTTGAGTGGGATTCACTCCATGGTCGCTTCGAAGTTTATCAATCAAGCAATCATGGCCCGGCTAAACATAGGGGAGAGAAATCTTGCGCCGGAGATGCGGATCTTGATGAGGACTTATGCAATGCCAACCATCCAGAAAAAGCTGACTATTTCTCCGAGAGGCATGCGCCTCGGAATGGATGCCCATGAAATACTTTATTCTCTGTTTTCTTTTTCCATTGAATGCCCTTGCCTGCCCAGATTTTACCTTGGCAGGGTTTGATCACATTTCACAACAGAAGGGTCAGGTCTACGCGGACAAGGCCAAGACAGTCACCCTCGTTGTCAGTTGCAAAGAGCGAGTGGACCAAAAGATTGTTACCGAAGCCCTGGGTCTCTTAGGCAAAGTCCAAGCACTGAATCAAAAGATTTCTTACGTAGAAATGAAAAAAGGTGCGATGCGAATTTATGCGACAAATTCGCCCACATTCGTCCAAGTATCGCTGGTAGCAAAGTCTCCAGGAGCTCTTGAACGGGCGGAAGCAAAGATCATTAAAATGTTAGAGTAAAATTCGTTGCTAAGCGCGAATTTTAATTTTTGGTTCTAATTTTCGAGCGGAATTGGTTCTGGCAAATCCATGGTGGAGTCATCAGTCATCGCCGCAGAGCTATCTGTTGAACTCTCTACGCGATATGAAGACTGAGTTTCTTTGGCCTCGGGGGCGTTCTTTTCGGCCCGGCCACTCATTTTTTTGAGTTGGGATTCATAGTGAGACTTCAGAGCCATTAGTTTTCCCTGGTATTCCTTTTTGATCTGTTCAATTTGACTGTTTTTCTGCAAGGTCACGCAATTTCGATAGGTATCAGCCGCGATCTCTTTGGCTTTGATTCGACAAGAGCTTTCAATGTCTGACGATGACCGCACGCCGGAAGAGTAGGCTCCTGCCGCTGTGGAGGTCAGCGCAAGCGTTAACAAGGATACAAAAATCGTGAGTTTGGTCTTAGTCATAGATACCTCTATCTGTATAAGAAAAATCAGTTCCAAACACTGATATACCAATTCCGTACCAGCCCATAAGCGAATAGAAAGCATCTGGATGCGTTTTTAGAGCCCCTTAAGGGCCCTCAGCGACAATCTAGGGCTGTGTTACGGCTGAGCTAGAGTGTATCCGTGATTACACTGAGGGCGCCCCAGCGGAGATATTTTTGGATGTCATCGGGGTTATTTACGGTCCAGACAGATATCGGGACTTTTCGCATGCGCCATTTTTTGAGATCTTCTTCGCCGATATCTCGGTAATCCAAGTGCAAAAGATGCAAGCGGAGCAAGGGTGCAAGCAACATTTTTTTAAGAATAAAACCGTTGTCGGGGTCGTCTTGCTGGGTGACCAAGAGAGCTCTGGGAACTTTGGGCAAATGCAGACTCATACGAAACAAAGACATGGGGTTGAAACTGGAAAAGATCAGACGATTTTCAGCGTTGCATTTTTGCACAACTCTGCTGACTTTTCTCTCGAGGGGATCGTCGACGGCCAATTTTGATTTTAGCTCCACATTGATCGAACGTGGAATATTTGGATCTCTTAGAACCTGCTCCAAAGATGGGACCTTTGCGCGCTTAAAGAGTTCTGCTGCGGTGAGATCCTTCACTTGGGTGGAGTTATCGGCAATTCGCTTGAGATCCTGGTCATGAACAATCACTGGAATCTGATCCTTGGACAGCTGCACATCGCACTCGAACATCAGTGCACCCATTTGTTTTGCAGCCCTGAAGGCCTCCAGTGTGTTTTCCTGAGCACCCCCCTGCCAATATCCACGATGCGCTTGAAGGCGAGGAAGCACAGGCGCTGAACTGGGCCACTTCTCAGCGGTGATCAAATGAGAAATGACTGACTTCATAAAGCTCGAATCAGTTCCGGTCGATTGCGAGTTCCCCGGATCGACCATTTTTCTCTTTTAGAACCAATAAATTCGACAGAGCCCCGAAGCTCGCCTTTATTATTCCATCCGCCGTTGGATCGCAACATTCCATGGGGCGTTTGCACCTTTAAAGAATCCCACTCGAGTTCGTCAAAATGTTTGGTCACGATCCGAGTCGACAGTTTTCTCAGAGCAATTCGTGCTGTTTCATTGGGGTTATTCTTTTGTAAAATTTCGAAAACCGGATTCAGGGCAGATCCTGCCGGTGATTTTTTTGCATCCATATCCAAATCTTGAACAACCAAGCCCAGCTCCATCTGCTGCGCTCTTGTTGTAAGACTTAAGCGCGGCCTACCCAGCCTCATTCCCTCGACCAGAAGCTGGTCCCAACGCAAAAAACCGTTGAGATCCGTGACCTGAGCTTTTTTCATATGCATTCGCAGATTCCCGTTCATGGCACCAAGACTTCCACCGTTGGTCATCAAAAGTTGAACCTGGGGAGACAAACTCAACTCATTGATTTTCGCATTCATCTGCACGTTTTGGAAATCTTTGTCGGCCTTCATCTCTACTTGGCCATCAAAGCGCCCTTCCTGCGGCTGAATACGATCTAACTTCACACTCCACTGCTCACGCCGGAGCTGAAGCTCTCCACTGATCAAACTCATTTTTTGCATTTGTCGGGAACCCTTGTTGGAAAACACGAACTCGAGCCCAGAATAATCTCCACGCAACTTCATGTCCTCTGCGCTCACGAAATAGGCGGTGCCGTTAAAAGTGCCAAGATTACCAAAGGCTGGCGACGGGTGGCTACGGTTCATGAACGACATTAGTTTTGCCACATTCACGTTCTTGAGCTGGAAATCAACGGGCGACACCAGCAACGGATCTACACTTTGCACTTTGACCTGGTCGGTGGAAATTTCTCCAAGATCACCCTCGAGCTTAAGATGATCCAATTCAATTGGAGTTTTTTTCCAATTGGATAGCTGACCACTGGTTCTGAGACGCCCGGAAAACCAAGCCTTTTTGCCATTGAACTCGCTCACCATAAGACGATATTTCTTGAGCAGAGGGATAACCTGATTCATCGGCAAGTGACGAATATCCGTGGTCACACTGTAGCTCCCAGCACGAGGGTCATAGGTTGAAGAAAGCTCATAGTGCCCCTCTCTCCAGACGCCCTTGGCGCTCAAAGCAACAGAGGGCTGAGGTCCTTCGATGGAATCAATTTTGAGATCAGCATGAGAGCTATAGTCCCCGATCAGCGTGTCCCCGCCCAAGTTCAGTCGGCCGGCCACCGAGATCCATCTTGGTGCCTCGGATTTTAGACGAAGATTAAAGTCTTGGATTTCAAAGGAAGTAAATGCCACGGGCAAATAGTGCACACGGAGCTGAGAAATTTTCAGATCATCAATGGGGTTTTCTCGAGGCACATTTTCAAGCTGCCCAAATGAGCTGATCGTTTTTTTTACCACGAAATCTGCTTTTTTCGATATGGGCTCAGCAGTTTTTTCAACCACGACAGAATCCGAATCGATCTTTGCCGCCGGTTTTATTTCTGAGTCTTCGGCCTGAGCCAAAAATCGCCCCACCGAAGGTGGAGCCTCGAAACTCACCAGTCGGCACTCTTTATAGTTTTGCCGCAAGCTCAAATCGACTTGATCAGCCAAAATTTGGTGGATGAATATCTGCCCCTGAAACAAATGGGTCCATGACAACGGCAAACGAATCTCATTGATTTCAAGAAGCGGAGAAAAAGCACAGTCTCTTTTGAACTCGATCTGAATATCTTTGATCACTACCGACAACTGGGGCAAAGCTCCGTTGGCGAGACTCACAAACGAGTCTTTGAATTTGATCTCAAAGTCTTGATGAATGTTGGTCGTGGCTTCCAACAAATGATCTCGCACTCGATCCGGAGCAATCACTGCGCGCAGTGCGAGCCCAATAAAAAGTGCTAAAAAAAGTCCGATGAAGCTGAGGCCCATCCCAGGTTGTTCGGCAATCAGTTCTCGATCTGTATTTTGGGAGGAAGGGCTCATTCAAGCATTGTGACAAAGGCCCTCGCAAAAATCCAGAGCTCACGCAGAGTCAAAATATTTGGAGTCCTGTCCTGGACCCTGGACTTATTGATATTTGAAAGAAAGGACTTCGTACTCTTTTTCACTTTTTGGAGACTGGACAACAACGACTTCGCCTGATTTCTTCCCAATCAAGGCTCGAGCCAATGGAGACATGATGGAGATTTTGCCCGCTTTAACATCAGCTTCATCAACGCCCACAATTTGGTAAGTCACTTTGGTTTCTTCTTCCAGATCGTTCAGCGTGACGGTGGCCCCAAAAACCACCCGATCAGCCTTGATTTCAGCAGGATTCACGACCTCGGCCATGGCAATCTTGGATTGAATTTCAGCAATGCGTCCCTCGACCATACTCTGACGCTCTTTAGCGGCTTCGTACTCTGCATTCTCGCTGATATCGCCCTGAGCTCTGGCCTCTTCGATGGCGCGAATGATGGACGGCCTTTCCTCCTGGAGCAAACGCTTCAGCTCGGCTTCTAATCTCAGTTTCCCCTGGACCGTCATTGGCATTTTATCTGCGCTGCTCATAAAAGCTCCTTCAAAAAGACAAGGACACTACCAAACAGGACGCAGCCCAACAAGCCCCCATTTTAACGCTCAGCGATAATGCTTCGCAGTACCTTATCCAGAACAAGATCTAGAACTCGGTCCGAACTGGGGTGGGGATTGGACCTTGGGCAATCCGCCTCCTAGAATAAGAGTTCATGAAAAAACTCGCTGACCGTATTCGCAAAGCTGACTCTCTGATTCTTTCAACCCATCGACAGTGTGACGGCGACGGCCTGGGCGCAGAGATGGCTCTGTTTCATGCCCTCCGCGCGGCAGGAAGAAAATCGAGTTTAATCAATGTGGACTCGACCCCCAGAAAATATCGTTTTCTCGAGCCTGATCGATGGATCCAATACTTTGAGAACAACCAAGAGCTCCCAACCTCGGTGGATTTGACCCTGATCTTTGACACCAACGATGAACGACTTTTGGAGCCTTTGTTTTCTGCACTCAAAGGACGCTCAAAAATGACGGCCTTTGTGGATCATCATCCCGTTTTGAACAAAGGCCCCCACCCCAGCGCCGAGAGTTGGATTGATATCAAAGCTGCAAGCACTGGCGAGATGGCCTATCGCTTGATCAAAGAACTGAATCTCCCGATCACCAGAGATGTCGCTCGCTGCCTGTACACCAGCATTACTTTTGATACCCAGCTTTATCGTTTTGTTCGTAACTCGCCCGTTTCTCACCGTATTGCTGCTGAAATGATTGAAATTGGAATTGATACGGAAGACATCCATCGACATCTTTTCGGGAACCAAACCGTGCAAAAAATGGCCTTTCTAGCGCGGGCTTTGGGGCAGATTGAATATTTCGCTGATGGAAAATTGGCCGTTTTAAAACTCAAAGACTCGGATCTTTTTCACTATAATCTTGAGCCCGACGAGTCCAGAGATGTGATTGATATGCTCATGAACATTGAAACGCTGGAAGCCGCCGCGCTGTTTCGCGAAGACGGCAACAACCAATACAAACTGAGCCTGCGCAGCAAAGGCCAAATTGAGGTCCTCTCTGTCGCCGAGAATATTGGCGGAGGAGGTCATGTCCATGCTGCTGGGGCATTTATTACTGGCAAATACCAACAAGTGAAAGATCGAGTGGTCAATGACCTGATCGCTCTGTTAGAAGATACGAAACGAACTGGCACTTGACCTGAGAGTTTTGAGTTTTCAATGAAAAAAAATAAAGTTCGATCCGAAATTGTCTGCCGCTGCAACAACGTCAATCGAGAAACGATTGAAAAGGCCATTCGTGACGGCTGCGACACCATGAATAAAATTTTTGATGCGACTACGGCCGGCGTAGGACCATGTGGAGGCTCTTGTCGGCGCAAGCTGCAGCCAATGCTGGAACATTACTTGGCGACCGGTACCTTTCCAGAAAAATTGGTCGCGGACAACACTGGCAAAGCACCACCGCCTAAGAAGAGCCCAGACGAAACTGAATAATTTTTTCGACATCGGGACGACAGGTCCCACAAGCTGTACTGGCCGAAGTCTGTCGACTGACCTCTTCGGGGCGATGAGCTCCGGCAATGATGGCCTGATCCACCACCTCTGTTTCTACTCGGCGGCAATGACAGAGCTCTAAATGCTCATAAGGAAATTTCCATTTCCCCTGCACCCGCAAAATCAACTCTTTCACCAAAAGCTCAGAATGAGAGGTGCCTTTCGGCAAAGGCCATTGACCCGGCTGAACACCATGTTGGGTTTGAATTGCTCGAACCAGCGCGAGCAGATCGGCACAGCCGATCACCTTGAGCCGAGGTGGGCTTGAGGCCAAATCCACTTCGATCAAATCTCGACCCTTGAGTTCTGCTCGGTGAATGGAGTTGGTTATTTTCTCATCTGCCATTCGTCAATGATATCTGATTCTAAGAGCGGGAACTAGGAAATATTTTTTCCACAACCTGTTGGCGATAAGCGAATATTTTTGAGATATCCTTTCGCACAAAAGGTCCTGCTGCCAATCGCCCTAAACAGCCCAAAGGCATGCGATAGCGAACCAAATCACTCATCAATGTTCCGCCGCCCATATCGACAAAGGAATGGGTGTGATGCCATTTTGCATAAGGTCCTTTTAGCTGAGTGTCGACAAAATGATCGGGTGGATTCCATGTTTCGATCCGCGTACGCCAGGACACCGGCACTCCATGAATTTTTAAACGATAATCGATCAAGGTTCCCTCTTCGATAGCGGCTGTTGAACTGCGAATGACATTAAAGTGAAGTTCCTCGGGCGTTATCTTTTGTAAGTTCTTGGCTTCGGAAAAAAAAGGGAAAACTTCGGACTTGGGTCTTTGCACAAATTGCTCAGCATAAAAAGCCTGATCGCCGTCAGTTAAATGCTGGCAGCAATTTTTCAAAGCCTCTTCAAGGCCAGAGAACTGGAACTGAAAACCCAGCTTTTGAATTTTCCCACAACTTGCCCGTTGCGAAGAAAGCACGACGGCTGCCATCTCCCCAAGTACGATTTTCAAGACCCAGGCAGGAACCGCTGGCCCCATCCGAGAGCCCAGGCTCTGCGCCAATTTTTGACTAAATTCTCGATTGGTGCAGACTTCTGGTGCCACTGCATTGTAGACCCCATTCATTTCACGGTGATCCAGTGTTAGACTGTAAATTTGAATCAGGTCCTCAAGATGAACCCAGCTCATCCATTGCTCTCCAGAACCGAGGGCCCCACCGAGACCCGTTTGAAAAATGGGTTTCATTTTATCCAAAGCTCCGCCAAAGGGAGCCAGCACAACCCCGGTCCTGATGACGACACGCCGAACATCGCTGCGAAGACCTGGGCTCTCGAGCACAGCCTTCTCCCAATCCACACAAACCTTAGCCAGAAAATCACCGCCCGCATCGCTTTGCTCTGTCAGTTCTGTATTTGCTTGATCACCATAGTAGCCGGTGGCAGAGGCAGAAACGACGAGCTTAAGGCGGGCACTCTGTTCAAGACTTTGAATAAGATTTTTTGTCAGTTGCACACGCGAATTGCGAATTCTTGTTTTTTTTGCCGAAGTCCATCGTCCGTCACCAATATTTTCACCTGCCAAATGAAAGACCGCTTCAATTTGGGCCAGGTTGGCATTTTCAATTTTACCTGCCGACAAATCTCCCTCGATCACCTGACAAGGGAAAGGCAAAGTTCTCTGGGCCTTTTCTTGATTTCTGGAAATCACAAAGATCTGATGACCTTTTTGAATCAATTTTTTTCCCAGCTCTTTACCGATCAAGCCTGTGGCACCAGTCATTAGTATTTTCATATCATTTCCTTTTTTGTCGGCTCATTGACATTTTTTTTGATTCACGAAGGGCCAATGAAAAGGCCCGCAAAGCCCGGTCTCTGGCGACGGAATGTTCAAGCATGGGTTTTGGATATTTTTGAGTATCCAGTTCGGGCACCCATTTATTGATGTACTCTCGATCAGGGTCAAATCTGTCTGCCTGTGCGAGAGGATTAAAGATTCGAAAGTAAGGGGCCGCATCACATCCCGTTCCGGCCACCCATTGCCAATTTCCATTATTGGAAGCCAATTCATAATCCAAAAGATGACGCGCAAAATATTTTTCTCCCAAACTCCAGTGCATCAACAGATGTTTGGTCAAAAAGCTGGCTGTGACCATACGCACGCGGTTGTGCATATATCCGGTGGCTTTGAGTTCCCTCATTCCGGCATCCACCAATGGATATCCGGTCTGTCCATCACACCAACGTTGAAACTCAGAAGAACTCTTTCGCCAAGCCATTGTTTCATATTCAGGACGAAAGGACTTTTTCTCCACTTCCGGAAAGTGAAAAAGGATCTGCATAAAAAACTCCCGCCAAATCAACTCCGAAAGCCAAACATCCCCTGAATCCTTGATCATTGAATGCGCTTTTCTAACCAAGGACCTTACGCTGACTGTTCCAAAACGCAAATGCAAACCCAACTTGCTGGTGGCTTCAAGAGCTGGAAAATCTCTGTCGGTGGCATAGGTCATTAATTCTTGGGAGCTGGTGCGCCACTGAGACGCGAAATCCAAGAGCGTCTTTTTAAAGCCCATCTCAACGAGTCCCGGCATTCTCCGAGGCCGTTTTTCTTGGCGAAATCTTCCGCCTGACTTTGCGGCAGAGTGCGCTTGAAAGTTGGATTCCTGAAGTTCTTTGAGCCATTTTTTTTTGTAAGGCGTGTAGATGGTGTAGGGTTTTCCCGCACCCGTCAAAATTTCGTTTTCCTCGAAAATAACTTGATCTTTGAGAGAATGAAATCCAACCCCCTGCTGATGGCAAAGCTCTTGAATGCTCTGATCGCGAAGACGCGCCCGAGGTTCGTAGTCCCGATTGGTGTACACTGTGTGAACATTGTTCTGACTAAAGATTTTCTGAAAAATTTCTTTTGGTTTCCCATGAAAAACCCACAGGTCCGATCCTGCCGTCCGCAGCTCGTTCTGAATGGCGCCCAACGTTTCATGAATAAAAGTCAGCCGCGCATCATTCGGATTGCTCAATAAGCCCAGAATTTCGGTGTCAAAAATAAAGAGCGGTTGCACCGGGAGCCCCTGGCGCAAGGCCTGAACGAGGCCTGCGTTATCTTTCAGACGCAAATCTCGTCGAAACCAAAATAAGTTCATCGGTGAACCCGTTTTCTTCATGCAAACCACTGTCTCATAAAGTACATTTTAGCGGTATGAAACAGTTAAAGAAAATCAAGTCCTCTGTTTTTCAGCGCGGACTCAGCCTGACCAAATTAACCCTGAACACCGGAAGCGGAGTTATTGGACATGGCATCTCTAGTCTCTTTTCCAGTCCCGAACAAAAAGAAAAAAAATGGCAAGAGTTTCTGACTGGGCAAGCCAAACTGCTCTCACGGGAGTTGGGAGAGCTGAAGGGCAGTTTAATGAAAGCCGGACAAATGATCTCGATGTATGGAGAGCTGTTTCTGCCACCCGAGGCCAACGATTTTTTAAAAACTCTGCAATCCCAGTCTCCCCCACTGCAGTTTGAAGAGATCAGAAAAATAATTGAGGCCCAACTGGGCCCAGAAAAAATTGCCCAACTGGAAATTGATCCCGTCCCCGTCGGCGCGGCCTCCTTGGGACAGGTTCACAAAGCCCGCATCAAAGCTAGCGGCGAAATGATCGCCTTGAAGGTGCAATACCCCGGGGTAGACAAAGCCATTCAAAGTGATCTGAAGGCGATGAAAAAATTCTTGGGACTTCTCAATCTGCTCCCGGGTGAATTGCAAACGGAGATTATGTTTCGCGAAGTCGAGGAAATGCTTCAGCAAGAGATCAACTATCCCCTGGAGGCTCAGCAAACAGAAAACTATGGCAAAATATTTGGCAACGATCCCCGATTCGTCATTCCAAAAATTTACCGTGAATTTTGCAGCGACAAGATCATCGCAACCTCTTTTGAGTCCGGCCTGAGTCCCGACGATTCGCTGGTCAAAGCGCTGAGCCAAGAACGAAGAAATAAATTGTCGGCGGCCTTTCTTGAGTTGTATTTTCGCGAGCTCTTTGAACAAGGGCTGGTACAAACGGATCCCCATCTGGGCAATTATAAAATCCGCCTTCAAGCGTCGGGCCAAGATCAGTTGGTGCTTTTGGATTTTGGAGCCGTCAGACAGTACGAACAAAAATTTCTTGGGGCCTATCAAAATATGATCTCGGCATCTTTGCATGTGGACCTCAAAAAATTGGAGACAGCCTCGCTGGATCTCAAATTTATTGCAGACAAAGACTCGGCAGCATTGAAAAAACATTTTGAAGAATTTTGTTTAAGCACCGTTGAACCCTTTCGTTTGGCCACGGACCCTTTGGCCAACACCAAGCTCATGGATTCTCAAGGGCTCTATGATTGGAAAAGCTCGGATCTCCCAAGGAGACTGACCAACAAAGCTCTCCTTTTGATCAAGGACTTCCCCCTGCGCAGCCCGCCTAGAGAAATTATTTTTTTGGACCGGAAAACGGGCGGAGTTTTTATCTTTATGGCGGTTCTTGGCGCCAGGATCAACGCTCGGGAATTAATTTTAAAGTATCTAGATTTGCCAAAAAAAATTAAGGCCGAGTGAGATCTTGAAAACTCGAAAGCGAATGTCTGGAAAGAGGATGTTGAATTTCTCTCCAGGCATGATCTTGAGTACTTTTCAGCTGTGCCTGCAAAAGATCCTGCCCGGCTTCAAGCGTAAAAGCTAAGATTCCCCAGGCCTGATTCCCCGTCTCAGTATTCTGTGGTTTTTCACAAACTTTGAACGAACTTGGATCCGCTGTCGCCCCTAAAACTCCCCAGACAGAAAAATCTTGAACTTCAAAAACCCCGGCTGCGACATGAGCGAGCCCTTGGCGAAGACTTTGAACCAAATCATCCCAAATGCTCTTGGGTTCATAATCCGTATCCGGCAAGATCATTAAATTGATTTTTCTCCAATAAGGTCGTGAACTCAGAACCGAGTCCGGCCACTCTTTGGTTGGCTCCACCAACTGGATCGAAATCTCCATCTGGTGTTGCATTTTATAGTTCTCAAGAAACTGAATCAGGTTTTTTTTTGCGGCACGAGTGATCACATGAACAGGCCAGCCTCTTTTTCTTGCTTGATCCAAGCTATTCTGTATAAGAGGAAGACCTCCAGGCCCTGGGAGGAGCTCTTTGGCTTCGGGACTCCCCACTCGAGTGCCGAAACCGGCCGCGGGGATGAGGACCAAAGGAGAATCAGAGTTTAAATGTTTCAAATTGTTATTCTGAGTTTCAACCATCCTGATCTTACCGAGCGCACGGTTAAAAGCGCCCTTGCTCACGTTGTGCCATCTCAAATCCTGCTTGTCCATAACGGAAGCTCTTTACAGAACCAGTCAAAGTTGCAGGATCTTTTCCCCGACATCCAACACCTGATCGTCGAAGAGAATCAGGGATTTTCGGGCGGGGCTAACTGGGGTTTACGCCGGGCATTCCAGAGCCCAAATTCTTGGGTTCTTTTTCTGACCAACGATTGCCAATTGGAGGAACTGGGCTCTCCACCAAGCACCCCCAGTCTTTCGGCGCCCTTGATCTGGGCTCGAAAAAAAACCATGGTGGACTCTTTGGGTGGAAGTTTTCAAATCAACAGAGCACTGCTCGCTCACTGTAAAAGCGAAGATGATTTCTACAAAAATGCCGGACATGCCTATGTCCCGGGAACGGCCTTTTGGATTCATCGAGATCTCTTTGAACACAGTGGTGGGTTCGACGAATCCCTGGGGACCTATTGGGAAGATGTGGATCTATCGATCCGTTTGTCGCAACAGGGCTGGCACATTGGATTGAGTCCAGAGACCAAAGTCCTTCACGGAATCGGGAAAACCTGTCATAAAAATTCTCACTACACGACCTATCTTTTTCAAAGAAATCGCAAACGAGTTTCTTTGAAGCACGCGGCCTCGCTGGGCGCCCATCGATGGAGAATTTATCTGGCGCTGAGCAGCTCCTGGCTCAGGCTCTTTTGGATCCATGCGCGAAGAAAAAATCTGCATAAAATCCAGCTCCTCAGTCGAGCTATTTTAGATCACTAGTTGAAATGACACTTAGAAGGCAGTCTGATTTAATGCTTGGGATCTGCGCAGACTTGGTTAGGCCATTCAATTTCAATCGTTGCCTCGGCGATATGGTATAACTCCATCAGGGATTTTTTGATTTCTGATTTGAGCTGATGAGCTGCTTCGATCGTCACAGACTGACGAACAGTCAAATGCGTGGTTAAAATATGATGCAAACCATCCATCGACCACAGGTGCATATGATGAACATCCTGCACAGATTCAAACCCACGTAAGGTTTCTTCGATCGTGGCCATATCAACATCATCCGGAGTGGCCTGAAGAAAGACCTTCAGCGTTTCTTTCAAATTACGAAACACATTCCATAGAACCCAAACAGCGACACCGATGGCCATGATGGGGTCCAAAATCGGCAGCGGATAAACCATCATGACCAAGGAACCGATCAAGATAGCCACCCAGCCCATGACGTCCTCAAGCAAATGCCACAAAATCATTTTCTCGTTGAGCGATGCGCCCTTGGACATACGATACGCGGCCACACCGTTCACCACCAGACCCAACAACGCCAGCGCAATCATACCTGGCACATTGGGCGTTTCTGGGTTGAGCAGACGAGGAACCGCTTTTACAACCACCAGACCGGAACCCATCATCAAAATAATTCCGGTGATCAGGGCTGCTAAAACACTCAGCCGTCGATATCCATAAGAAAACCGGCGAGAGACCCCCTGCTGAGATTTTCGCTCCAGGTACCAGGCCATGCCAATTGCCGCGGCGTCTCCCAGGTCATGAAAAGCATCCGACAGAATGGCCAAACTGTTCGTCCACAAACCACCGACCAGTTCAATGGCGGCAAAAGCCAAATTCATAAAAAAAGCAACACTCAGGTTCCCGGTCGCACTGTGTGTATGGGCGTGGGCATGAGAATGTCCATGATTGTGTGAATGACTGTGAGAGTGGCCATCATGATGCGGCTTTGCTTCAGACATGGGATTAATTTGCCACTCTTTGAGTCCGGGATCAACTCGTGTTAAGCCTGTGACCATGAGCACACAACAGTTATCACCCCGCTTTTCTTCATGGACCCGAGCCTTGTTGATGTACACCATCTTGGTCATTTTGTGGGGCGCCTGGGTGCGGATCTCTCACTCGGGTGATGGCTGCGGCGACACCTGGCCTCTCTGCCATGGAGTTCTGATTCCTGTCGCAGAACAAGGCAAAACATGGGTCGAGTTTGCCCACCGTGGGATGTCTGGTCTTTTCGGTTTTTTGGTCTTGGGACTATTTTTTGCGTCTCGAAAGATTTTTCCAGTGGGCCACAAGGTTCGCTTTTGGGCCAAGCTCAGTCTGATTTTTATGATCACCGAAGCCCTGTTGGGAGCAAAACTAGTCTTATTTAAGTTGGTAGGCACCAACGATTCACCCTATCGAACAGTCGTGATGGCCCTGCATTTTTTAAATTCGATCATGCTCACCGGAAGCATTGCCCTGACAGACGATTTTTCCAGAGGGTTCAAGTGGGTCCGACGGAAGGCTTCGCCATGGACCTTTGAGGGACTTCGGCCACAACGAATTTTCACGGGTTGTTTGATTTCTTTTATTCTTATCGGCATCACCGGCGCCATCGCCGCCCTGGCAAATACCCTTTTCCCATCTGAATCCCTGAGTACAGGTTTCGTGGCAGATTTAGCAGCAGATTCCCATTATCTGGTGAGACTGCGCGGCCTTCACCCCTTTTTTGGCCTGCTTTTTGGGGGATCTATTGCGCTGACGGCCTGGCTGTCTGTTCAACTGCAAAAGCCAGAGGAGCTCGAGTTTAAAAAACGCAGTTTGCAGCTAGCATTGATCTGTGGAACCGGAGTTCTTTTTGGAATGGCCACTTTGCTGTCGATGGCACCGATTTGGATGAAATTGGTCCACTTGGCGCTGGCCCACAGCATCTGGATCCTTTTGGTTCGTTGGCTTCGTGAGCTGAGCATGCAACATGAAAACTAATGCCGAGGAGCCTCGTCTTGTGGTGTTTTTTGATGGCCACTGTCTTTTGTGCGATGGGTTTGTGCAATTTCTTTTGCCGAAAAAAACAGATCCTGTGATTTATTTTGCTCCACTCCAGGGCGCGACCGCAAAAACTTTGCTAAGTCCCGCAGATAGCGGCCAAACTGAAACCGTGGTTTTCAAAAACGAAACTCAAATTTTTCATCACTCCACTGCAGTTCTGAGAGTGTGTCTTTATTTGCCCTTTCCGTGGGCTTTTTTATCCAGCTTGGCATTGTTGATCCCCCGCGGGCTCAGGGATTCCATCTATCGATTTGTGGCTCGCCATCGCTATCAATGGTTTGGACGAAACGAGGTTTGCAGAATGCCAAGCCCCGAAGATCTCGGGCGAATTTTACCCTGAAGCCAGCGAGCACATCTCGTCGATCTGATTGAAACAAAGTTCCATCAAAGGGCGATCGCCCAATGCAATTTCGGACAGGACCAGGGTCGAGCGTGAAATCCATTTCATGGATTCATGCTCCTTGAGTTGAATGGAGGCAATGGGCCCCTCGACAAAATACACAGTCAGTTTAAATCTTTTTCCAGAATCGCCCTGAAATTCACTACTTCCAAGCAAAGCCTGAACATTCACTTTGATGCCGAGCTCTTCCATCAGCTCACGCTTGAGGGCCTCGTGTTCGGTTTCGCCCGGCTCAATTTTCCCCCCTGGGAATTCAAAAAGTCCACCTCCCATATCACCAAAGGCTCTTTGAAAAACCAAAACTTCCGGGGGCCCAGAAGCAGACGAAGAATTGCTAGGGCAGCGATGGAAAATTCCGGCCACCACGGCGATGGGTGAAGATTTGTGAACAGAATTGGACATTCAGAAATTGTCTGATGTGGCGAAGCTGAGGTCAACCGCTGGATAGAGCCAGAAAAAACATCTTTGGGTCCCCAGGACTTGGACCCAGGAGCAAAAGAGTCTATCCTAGAGAGGTTATGTTTTCGGGATCACAAAACCTCTCTCACTTCACCTCCAAAAATATGGCTATTTGGCTGTCCATGGCCTTTCAAGGTGGTGCTATCAATGCGGGTGGCTTTTTAGCTTGTCATCGGTTCGTCTCTCACACCACGGGCTTTGCGACCTACTTTGGAACTGAGTTCTCGCAGGGGCACTGGAACGCGGCGCTGGGAATGTTGACTGTGCCCTTGTTTTTCTTGTTGGGAGCGGCGATCTCCGGATTTTTTGTCGACCGCAGATTGGTTCTTCATCAGCGCCCGCTCTATACCTGGATGTTTGCATTTATCAGTTTTGCGATGCTTTTTATCAGTTTTTTTGGGGAACTCGGAAGTTTTGGAACCTTTGGCGAACCGATGGAGATCTCTCAGGACTACGGAATGTTAGCGCTACTGTGTCT
>Ga0210057_1003273_pt1 | contig 22428 bp, 31 predicted proteins | sample CryGeyCG2114_010_2_FD_183968 | JGI IMG/M metagenome (GOLD analysis project Ga0210057, IMG submission 183968) | Groundwater microbial communities from aquifer - Crystal Geyser CG10_big_fil_rev_8/21/14_0.10 (SPAdes) (version 2) | ecosystem: Environmental > Aquatic > Deep subsurface > Groundwater ...
GTTTTTACATATTCAGGACTTCTATTTCTTCCTTCTATTTTAAAACCTTTAACACCTGATTTCTTTAATTTGTCAATAAAAGGCAAAGTACAAAGATCTTTAGGAGATAAAACATAATTTTCACCAACTTTTAATTTTTTGCCTTCTTCATCTTCTATTATATACTCTCTTCTGCAGGGTTGTAAACATTCTCCTCTATTTGCTGATTTATTAAATTCAAATTGAGATAAAAAACATCTTCCAGAAACAGAAACACACATTGCTCCATGAATAAAAACTTCTGTGTCTATGATTTTACTTATTTCTTTAATTTGCTTTAAATTACATTCTCTTGCTAGTATTATCCTTTGAACACCTAATTTTTTATAGAATTTAGCAGCTTCTGAGTTTGAAACACTTGCTTGTGTTGATAAGTGTACTGGTATTTTTAGTTTTATAGCTTCTTTGATTATAGCCATATCCCAAGCATGAATTGCATCAATTTTAGCTGCTTTAACTTGTTTTAGGATTTGGTTTATTTGTTTTAGTTCTTCTTCATATACTATTGTGTTTAAGGTTAGGTAAGCTTTTACTTTGTTTTTGTGGCATTCTTTTGTTATTTCTTTTAGTTCTGATAGCTTGAAATTCTTAGATCTCATGCTGAATTCTTTTATTCCAAAGTAGATAGCATCAGCTCCTGCTTCTATAGCTGCTCTTAGTGAAATCCAATCTCCTGCTGGTGATATTAGTTCTTGCATAGGGTAAAAAGGGAACAGAGAGCTTTAAATAGTTTTAGCCTCCTGATAATTAAAGAAGATGAAGAAAAATAGATTAAAGAAATATCACCAAGATGTTATTACTAAGGATTTTACTATTGGTTTCTTTTCTGGATTAGCTGCAGCATTTAGTTTCTGGTTTTTAACCGGAATAATTCCTTTAGCAATTAATGGAAATTATCCCGCATTTTTTGCTAGTTTTTTAGTCTATCTAATACTAAGTTTAATTTTATTCCTAATCTTAAGAAGATATCTACTAAAAACTTACGGAAAATAATTTATTCCTTTAATTCGCAAGGAACCTCACAGAATCTACATCCACCGCCCATGATTTTTGCAGGCGTATTTTTTGAAAGAAGAATTTCTGCATTTTCTGAAATTAGTTCTGGAAGTTCATTAGGAACATCATTTAAATTATATTCTTGTTCAGCATCTTCATATTTTAAAATTCCTGAAATTTCCTTTTCCTTGTAAATATCAAGTTTATCTAACATATATAAATAAATTAAAATTTGCATTACATGCGAATGAGATTTGTAAGAGCCACCTTTCATTTCGTAGATCTTTACTTTTTTCCCTAAATCATGAAGCAGATCAACTTTCCCAAGTATTTTATCCTCTTTAGATAAAACTTCCTCTACCCATTCCTCCATTTTCAATATCCCCTCTTCTTTTTGAAGTTGGGTAGCAACTTCTGTAACAATTTTATTATGTTTCATTCTCCAAGAAATCCACTTTTTGTCTAAATCGTGTTTATCTTTTTCTTTATTGTGGAGGGTATACCAATGTTTAAATAAACAAGGTTCTTCCCCAGAGATTAATTTACTTAATGCGGATACACCAATATTCATCTGATTTACTAGTTAGTATATTTTTATAAATATTTCTACTAAGCCAAAACCATTAAATAATTCAAAAACTACTAAAATAATATGAACAAAAAAGCCAGTTCTGGATTAAAGATATTACTTGTTATACTATTAATAGTTCTTGTATGGGGATATATTGGGGGGTTACAAGCTCAAGCAGCTGGTGTAACATGCGATGTTGGTGCAGGTGATTTATTCTGTTGGAAATGGCATACTAACACAGTAGGAGCAACCGGAGAATTTCTTAAGAATCTATTTGGATAATTAAGGTTTAGTGGAATACAGATAAAGTTTTATATCCTTTGAATACACGATTTGTTATGGAAAATAATAAAATTAGAGATATAAAAGGTTCAAATTTTAATGAAGCAGGAAATTTAAAAAATTTTAGTGCTGGAAGAGATATTAATGTAAATCAGGACATAGAAAGTAATATAGCAAATAGAGAATTATTGCTTCCAAATGAAAATAGTTCACAGTTACTCTACTTAGGGAATCTTATAGAGTCTTTTTTAATCAATCACAGAAAAAAGGCACTATTTTTATTAATAACTTTCCCTTCTCTTTCAATCTTATATATTATCAATTATTTTTGGATAGGTTTTTTTAAAAACAACAGCCTTTTTCTTTTGTCTATTTTTATTTTTGCCTTAGGATGTAGTATTTTAGAGCTATCTAAAAAAAGTAAATGTAGAAAATGCAAGAAAAATTTTGCATATGAAGAGGTATCTAGAAAATTAATCAAAAGTGGAGAATATAAATCAGGAACAGTTGATAATATTGAAATTACCTATAGGTGTAGGTTTTGTAAAGATGAATATTCTATTCTTCATATAGACTAATCTTTATTCCATTACCAAGGAGCCTAAACCCCAACACTTAAATAACATCATTTCTTCCCAATTACTGTGAAATACTTAACTTTAATACTTATACTATTAATTATCACAGGATGTTCAAATACAATGATAAAAAAAGGCGATAAAATACAAGTTCACTACACAGGAACCTTAGATGACGGAACAATTTTCGACTCATCTGAAGGAAAAGAACCTTTAGCATTTGAAGCAGGAGCAGGACAAATGATAAAAGGTTTTGACCAAGCAGTTATAGGCATGAAAGTAGGAGAAGAAAAAACAATAAAAATACCTCCAGAAGAAGCCTATGGCGAATATAATAAAGAATTCATACAAAAAGTTCCAAAAGATAAAATTCCACCAGAAGCTAAACTTGATGATACTTTAATAGTTTCTACAGCTACTGGTCAAAGACAAGCTAAAATTATAGAATTAACAGATACAGAAGCAACTTTAGATCTAAATCATCCTTTAGCAGGTAAAACTTTAAACTTCAAAATTAAGATAGTAGAAGTAAAATAAGTTTTAGGCTCCTTTCTAAAAGAAAACATTTAAATATTAGTTCTTATATATACTTATATAAGATGGCATTAACAATATTACACAGTCCAACTTTGGAATCAGTAATCATGGTAGAAAAAACAATAAAAAAATATAGTCAGGAATGTGGAAAATACCAATTATGGAAAAAACTACCTAAAAAAATGATGTATCAAACCTTCCAAGTAATTCTAAATTATTTAGAGGAATCAGGTAAAATCTTGATAGACAAAGACGGATGTATAATTTGGACTTGGGATCCAGAAGGAATTAAAAAATTAATCAAAAAAGACTTAATAATAAAATGAAAGAAATATTTGTTGCCTTTATCTCTAAAAAATTAAAAGGAGAATTCACAAGTTTAAAATCTGGACAATTTACAGATAAAAGATTATATGCTTTTATAGATAGAGCAATAGATGATTTGAAAGTAAATCCAACTTGTGGTATTAAAATCCCAAAAAAATTATGGCCAAAAGAATACAGTCAGAAATATAAAATAACCAATTTATGGAAATATGATCTGCCAAATGCATGGAGGCTTATTTACACTATTGAGAGTGATGAGATAAAAATAATGAGCATAATTCTAGAATTTATGGATCATAAAAATTACGAAAGAAAATTTAATTATTAATTCTCTTTCTACCTAAAACTTACACCTTCTAAAACTCTTAAATCAGGAGATAACAAATCAATAGAATCCTCTTCAGACCTAAGACCTCTATAAATTCTCTGTAAAAGTTCTCTTCTAGCTTTATTCAAATAAAACAAACTAAAATATTCAGGTTTACTTTTTTTAAAAACCTTCCAAAATAAAGACCCTATATTTGGAAAAGGATACTTAGTAAACACTATACTATTGCAAATCTCACCAGGAAAATCAACACCACGAGTACACTTAGTAGAATACAAAACATCAATTTCACCAGCTTTAAACTTCTGAACTAATTCACCTTTTGGATACTTAAACTGCTCATCTTCCAATTCCTTTCTGGTCTTAACATCCAACCCATAACATAAACGTTCATCATTAGAAGGCAAATCAGAAAAAGCATTAACCTGAACAAGAACAGGTTTTTTAGCTAATCCAATACATTTAGATAAAGCTTTCAAATATTTTTCCCTAGCACCAGGCATCTGCAATAACTGATAATTAAAATTCTTCTCTAACCCGGTTTTAACAATATTTATCTTTCCTATAAGATTAGTTTCTGCATCTATTATTTTAAAATCATTAATACCAAACACTTTTTCCAGGATCATCTCAGAATGCACAGTTCCACTCATCATTAAAATGACTTTATTCTTATCTAAAAACTCTTGCAATCTTTTCTCTAAATTTATAGTAATCAAACCAACAATAACATTACCGCGCTCATCTTTATGAAAAGTTACATAAGTTTCATCAAAAAACTTTCTAAAAGATAACCCTATATTATAAACTCCATAAAGATAATCTGAAGAATCATCTTCTGCCTGGTCAATTAATTCAGGATTATCTAAAACCATCCCCAATAACTCGCCAACTCTTGTATCTTTAATTAAAAATATTTCATTTTCAGTCTCATTTTTCAATAAATTAACAATAACTTCATTAATCTCTAATATAATACCCCTAGTTTCAACATCTCTAGTCCTTATATTTGTTAAACTTCTGGAAAGTCTGTTAAGATTTATTTTTTTCTCATTAGCAAGATTATCTAAGAATTCATCGCATTCATCTATAACCTCTAGCTCAGTAGCAGGTTTTCTATCCATAAGATTTTCTAAATCATATTTTTTGCTGTTAAATATAATCACATCAGAATTAATATAACTCATAAACTGGCTATAATACCCACATCCATCTTCTCTTTTATAATAAGTAAACTCCTTATCATTAAGACCCTTATAATTTATTTCTTTTGAATCCTCTATTTTATAATCATTCTCAAACCAGTCTTTGCATATAATAGGAGACCAGTGAGGGCATGCAGGAGCTATAGACTTTCTTCTAACCCCTTTAATGCTTTTAACTTTAGTTGAATCAATAAATTTATTTTTATCCAGATACTCTTTAATAAGCTCACTATTTTTATCTTTAATCTCAATAGTGCATGGCAAGCTTTTGTCATCAGCTGTACAATCACCCATAAACTTACACTTATGATTATTTCTTCCATCAATAATAGAAATCTTTAATTTCTTCTTATCTTTTAAAATATACAAATTATCAGTATAATCCTCTTGATATTGTTTTTGTAAAGGTTTAACAGGAACAACAATAGAAGTTCTGCCTAATTCTTTAGCCACATTTAAGGCAATTGCACTCTTTCCAGTACCGCAAATACCCCTTACAATTATAATCTTATGGCCATTTTTAATCTCTGTAATGATTTCTTTTACTACATCAAGCTGGGATTTCCCATTAGAGAAAACCAGAGGTTTCAAATATCCTTTTTTATTGTATAAGCTCCACTCCATTTAGAATTACAAGAAATTATTTTTATATAAGGATTATTACACTTAAAAGATAGTTTAGACTCCTTAATTCTTCTTATAACCAAATTTTTTATTATAGGTTTTATGATCAATAACATCAAGAACAAAAGCTATTATCTCTACCTCATTTCCATCTACAAGTGTATAAACCATTCTCCAAAAATTTGGAAGTTCTACCCAGAATAAATTAGTTACCCCGTATTTTACTTTATATTCATTAGGGATCTTATCTTTTCCAACAGGTTCACCATAATGAAAATTAGCTTTAATTAACTCAGTTTTTTTATTTATAGCATTAAAAATCACTCTATCAAATTTTGATGTTTCTGCTTGTCCATTTAGATAATTATAAACTTCTTCTGCTTCTGGAGAAAATTTTACCCTCACAACTTTCATAATTCAAGCCCTTTTGAAATAGCTTTTCTTAAATTAAGATTTGTATTATGTATCCATGTAATACCTTTGATACTTACTGCGATTTTATTACTTTCTTCTAAATACTCAAGAATAATTTTTAAAGTATTATGATTTATTTGTCTTGGAAGTTTTCTTTTTAATTCTGCTACCGTTATCACACTTTCTCCAAACTTCTTTAAACTAGTCTCTACCATTAACACAGTATTCAAAGTAGGTGCATGTTCCAATTTTTGTATAGTCTTTTGCATATTCATCCCTAATTGTTATTAGTTAATAACAATTATGCATCAACTTATATTTAAATCTTTCTATTTACTCATAATAATGGTCTTTCATATCAGCATCATAAGGTTCCATACATAAACAATTAAGTGCTGTCCCATTTGCTGTTCTCAACTGATGACATACTTCACACCCCACTTTTGTAAAACAGCCTTTTTCAAGATTTTTCTCCTTATCCCCTAATCTAATTATAGTTTTTCCTGCAAGAGGTAAAAAGAATTCTAAAGTTTTCTTATGATAATGATAAGATGTTTTTTTATTAGGTTCCAAATGCTGTAATAAAAGCACAACAGGCTTTTTACCATCTGTCCTATATATTATCCATTCATATTTTGCTCCTGACTTACTAGAATGAGACATTTTTCCTCTGTGATGGTGTGCATTAGGAGAATAAAACACAAACTTCTCATTTATATCAAACTTATCAGAAGATAAAGTTTTATAGCAGTCATCAAGAACAGTTTTAGTTAAAGTATAAACAACAATCAAATCAATATAATCTTTTAATTCAGAAAGTTTTCCTAAATTACTTTCTTCAATCTCAGTATTTATCACCATTACATGTTTAACTTCTTCTAATTCGTTTTCAAAAGAACTAATTTTTTTAAGATGCTCTGCAATTTTTATAATACAGCCATATTTTGGAATAATAATCAATGGAATCATAGAAATTACTTTTTAGTTAAAGTATAAAAGACTACCCTTTTCGAGCAGCATCTAATAACAATTTCCTTTCAACCTTAGAAACAACATGCCTTATTCTTTTAACAGCATCTATGTTAGCAGAAACAGAATCAATTCCATTCTTCACTAACCATTCTACCATATCACTTCTAGAACCAGCCTGACCACATATACTTGTCTCTACATTATATTCTTTGCAAACTTTAATCACAGATCTCATCTGCTTCAAAACAGCAGGATGCATCTCATCAAATAAGTTTTGAACTTTTTCATTATTCCTGTCAACAGCTAAAGTAAATTGTGTTAAATCATTGGTTCCAAAACTAATAAAATCCAAACCTTCTTTGCAAATATCTTCAATTATACCAACAGCACCAGGAGTTTCTATCATTACACCAAACTCACATTCCAATCCAACTTCTTTAATATATTCCTTAGCCTTACGCACCTGCTCAATATTAGAAACTAAAGGAATCATAACACCCACATTTAATCCAGTTTCATTTACTTTCTTAATTGCTTCTAACTGGGCTTTCAATAATTCAGGTTGATCTAAATCTCTTCTTATACTTCTCCAGCCCATCATCGGATTATCTTCTTTAGGCTCATCTTCACCGCCTTTCATATGCCTAAATTCATCTGTTGGGGCATCTAAAGTTCTATACCATACAGGCTTGCCTCTAAATGCTTCAGCAATTTTCTTAATACCATCAGCTAAATCATTTACTAATTCTTCTTTTCTATTATTTTTAATTAAAAAATAAGGATGCTCTTTGTCTTTTAATATTAAAAATTCAGCTCTTAACAATCCTACACCATCAGCTCCGGTTTCTTTAGCTTTTTCAGCATATTCAGGCATATCTAAATTTACTTTAACTTTAGTTATTGTTTCATATGCAACTTCTTCGTAAACCTCCTCCACAGGTTTCTCAATTTCAACTTCACCAGAATAAACCTTGCCAGTATAACCGTCTACAGTTACTTGCATACCTTCCTTTAAAATTTCAGTTCCATTTCCAGTTCCAACAACAACAGCCAATCCCATTTCACGACCAACAATAGCAGCATGACATGAAGAACCGCCTTCATCTGTAACTACAGCAATAGCTCTTTTCATTGCAGAAACATAATCAGGATTAGTCATTTCAGCAACTAAAACATCTCCTTGTTCAATTTTGCTTAACTCATTTGCATTATGAACAATTTTTACTTTTCCTTTTCCAATTCCAGGACCAGCAGCTATACCTTTAACTATTACTACACCTTCAACTTCTTCTCTTTCCTCTACTTTAGCTTCAACTTTTCCCTCTGTAGTGACTGGTCTTGTCTGAACAATATACACCCTATTCCCTTCAATTGCAAACTCAATATCCTGAGCCATTTTATAATGCTCTTCTAGTTTTTTGGCATACTGTGCAATTTCTTTAATATGGGCATCTCTTACTTTCTGAACTTTTCCTTCTAACACCCTTTTAGTTACACTTCTTCCTAAATTAATGTCTAAAACAATTTTTTCTTTCTGCTCATTAAGTACTTTATCAATTATATTAAAATCACTTTTATTTACTAAATAAACATCAGGAGTTATACTTCCAGAAACAACAGATTCTCCTAAACCAAATCCAGCTTCTATTACAATTTCATCTTTATTGTTTGTAGTAGGATTAATAGTAAAAGCTACACCAGCAGAATCAGCATTTACCATTTTCTGAACAACAGCAGAAATCAATACTTTTCTATGCTCTAAATTATTCTTAACCTTGTAAAATATACATCTGGCAGAAAACAATGAAGCCCAGCATTCTTTTACAGCTTCTACAACATGATCTGCGCCTTTAATATTTAAAAAAGTTTTATTTTGCCCTGCAAAGCTGGTCTCAGGCTGGTCTTCTGCATTAGCACTGCTCCTTATTGCAACATAACTCAAATCTCTTCCAGCCTTTATCATATTTATCTTCTCACCCATCTTTAAAACATCAATATCAATATTCATATTATTGTAAGAAGTCTTAATTGCACTGACAATATCATCTGGAATCTCTGCACCCATTATTAACTCATATATCCTCTCCTCAGCAGTCTGTAATCTCTCATTATCATTTACATCTAATTCATCTAAAATAGCATAAATTTCTTCACCAACACCAGATTCTTCTAGAAATTTCCTATAAGCATTAACAGTAACACAAAATCCTTGTGGAACAGGCACTCCTAATTTACTCATCTCACCTAATTGTGCACCTTTACCACCAACTTTTAGCACATCTTTCTTGCTAAGATCCTTAAACCAGCTGATAAATTCACCCATGTTTAATAGAAATAATCACTAATCTTTATTTAAATCTTACCATTAAAAACATTTATAAAATCATTATAATACAAAATCAGTATGGGAATGTTCGAAAAACTGGAAGAAGGCATCAGTTTAAATATGAAATCTTGTGTATTTCAGGAAAAAGCACAGGAAGCTGTAACTAATGGTTATATTCATCTAGCAGAATTATTCTATGAAAAAATATACGACTTAAAAACTAAAGAATCCTTAATATACCAAGAAATAATCCAAGACTTGTATAAAAAAACAAAAAGTGTAAGAAATCTAGAACATAGTGAGGCTGTAGTACACTCTCTTAGATCAGTAGGCTATGCTTTAGAAGAAAATAAACACGAACTTACTGCCTGTGAATACCATCTAAGTAACCTAAAGCATAACTTTAAACTAGCTCCTTATCATGAACAAAACTTATTTTTTTATACTGAAGGCTTAATTAAACTAAAAGAAAGAGTTAAATCTCTCCATCTTTGTAAAAATAAAAATTTAGGAAAAAAAGTTAATAACTTATACAAATCACTTTATAAAAGATGGAGAAATGATTATCATTTGCTAAGCAGTATAGATAAAAACTCCGCACCAAATCTATATGTAGCCCATAAAATCTATCTTGACAGGCTAGTTAAAATTATGGACTCTTTAATGGATGATATTACAAAAGGAAAGCTTCCAAATAAAATATGAGAGATATAATAAAAAATTACAAAAAAACTCTTGGTTTAGCAGTGCGTTATGAGATAAACCAAGAAATAGCTGCAGCAGGAGAATTAAATGATAAAATCTACGAAATCTCTTATGAAGAGTATAGAATAGCTTATGATACGTTTGAAATACTAAAAAATTCATCTGACCCAGAAATAAAAGAAGGTGTATCTAAATTAAAGCAAATAATAGATAAATTTGAAAAAACTAATGGAAAATTCATCTGTAAGCAGATTAAAGGTGAAATACCCTCACTAAATCAAAAACCTTTATAAATAAAGATATTCTCTCAACATTCTATGGATCAACCAGAAATCAATGTAGGTTTAGTAGGTCATATAGACCACGGTAAAACCACTTTAACGCAAGCTTTAACTGGTAAATGGACAGATGTGCATTCTGAAGAAATTAAGAGGGGTATTACAATTAGATTAGGATACGCAGATGCTACATTCTATTACTGCCAAAAATGCAAAGAATATACTTCAAAACCAAAGTGCAAATGCGGTGGTAAAGCAAAAGAATTAAGAAAAGTTTCATTCGTAGATGCTCCAGGTCATGAAACCTTAATGGCAACTATGCTTTCAGGAGCAGCAATTATGGATGGAGCTATACTATTAATAGCAGCAAATGAACCTTGCCCTCAGCCACAGACTAAAGAACATTTAATGGCTTTAGAAATTATTGGATTAAAAAATATTGTAATAGTTCAAAATAAGATTGATTTAATCCCGCAAGAAAAAGCTTTGGAAAACTACAAAAAAATAAAAGAATTTGTTAAAGGAACAATAGCAGAAAATGCTCCAATTATTCCAATATCCGCTCAGCAAAACATAAACATAGGATTAGTCATAGAAGCAATAGAAAAAAATATTCCAACACCAAAAAGAGACCCTAAAAAATCCCCTTTAATGTTAATAGCTAGAAGCTTTGATATCAACAAGCCAAATACAGAAATAGAAAAATTAGTAGGTGGAGTATTAGGTGGAGCATTAAAATATGGAATTTTAAAAATAGATGAAGATATAGAAATTAAACCAGGAAGAAAAATAGAAAAGCAGGGTAAAGTAACCTGGCAGCCGATTAAAACAAAAATTATTGGATTAAAAACAGGAGGAAAAAATGTAAAACAAATTTCTCCTGGAGGTTCTGTAGCTATATTAACCTCATTAGATCCTGGGTTGACAAAAGCAGATAATTTAAGCGGAAATATAGCAGGCAAAGATCTGCCTCCAACATGGAACGAATTAACTTTAAAGCCGCATCTATTAGAAAGAGTAGTTGGTTCTAAAGAAGAATTAAAAGTAGACCCAATTAAAAAACTAGAACCTTTGGTTATAAATGTAAATGCTTCTACTACAGTTGGAACAGTAGCAGAGCTTCACAAAAATCAGATAAAACTTATTCTTAAAACTCCAGTATGCAGTAATAAAACAGATAGAATTACTATTTCAAGAAAATTTGGTGCTAGATGGAGATTAATAGGCTGGGCAGAAATAGTTTGAGATAAATTTATAAATAACTGACATTCTTTGAAAATTATGACAAGTGAGATAATAGAAACTTATCTAAAAAATAAGTGGTTTGGGATAGAAAGAGAAAAAGATTTTAAAAATATAGTAAATTATCTTGTAGAAGACTCTTCTAAGCTCGAAGGCAATCTTGAAGAAACTCTAGATAAAATGCTTGGAAAAGTTGGAATATTTAGACTCAGGGTGGTTATTGAAACTGGAGACTCTCTTGCTGGAAATATTATCGAAAGAGAGTATATTGATTCACTAATAAATCAAAGAGAAAATCTTAAAGAGGCTAAAAGAAGGCATGATGAATATCTAAAAAATCAAGAAATAGAAAAAGTTGAAAAGATAAAAAATTCAATAAAACCTAAGAAAAAACAATACTCTCTATCTATTAGATCTGTAGTAAAAAATTATATTACAAACAAATGGTTTCTTGATAGAGAAAGTTCTAATTATATAACGAACTACTTATCAAAAGAAGTTTTAAAACTAGATAAGGTTTATGGAAAGATATTAGCAATAAATGGACGCGACTTTCTTACTAAAGAAGAAAATGTAAAGTTCCTTGAAAATAAATTAGAAGAAATGATAAGAGCTAGCAAGGGAATATATTCTTTATGTCTCATGATTGATAAAAGAGAATCTTTAGCAGATTATATCAATAAAACCATTAAAACACCACCAAAATCTTTTTAAATAACCTTTCATCCATTATTTTTTTAATGGCAGAAGGCTTATTAGAAAAACTAAAGCAGGATTGTTCTGATATAGAAGATACTTATTTTTTTAATAGTATTACTTTTCTTTTTATAGGAGACGAGGAATATATATCCCTAGCAGATACCCCCTTGAAAAAATTTGGCACCCACAATCATAGACAATTAAAACTAACATTAAATCTGATTAATAATAATAAAAATATTAAAATTTTAAATCCAGAGTTTATAAGAAGCATAGAAAATTACGTAGAAGAAGATACAACTTTAAGAGAACTTATAGGAGAAAATTACGATTCTTTTGTTAAATATGTAAAAGCTAATTCCTATAAATAATTAAAACTTTATGGTTCTTATTCTCTTTTACTTCATATCCATACTCTTTATTAAAATTAAATTCAGAATTAATTAGCCTGTTGATAAGTTTATCTAATTCTTCCTTCTTATTATTTATAATCTTAGCTTTAAAATATTCTTCATTTTCAAGATTACCTGTAATAAATAAAATACTCTTATCTAAACCTCCAGCATACTTCCAAACTTCACAATTATCTAATTTATGTTCTATGTACTTCTTTCCATTAATCAAAAGTTTACTCATTTTTAACAACCCTCGCAACACCTTTTAACTTATCATTCTTTAATCTCATTACTCTTACACCTTGGGTATTTCTTCCAATGCATGAAATATCTTTAGCAGCAACTCTAATAACAACACCTTTCTCTGAAATAAACATTAATTCATCATGATCTAAAACAGTTTTAACTCCAACTACATCACCATTTTTCTCGCTTATTTTAATATTAGTTACGCCTTTTCCTCCTCTTCTTATCTTGCGGTATTCGCTCATGTTGGTTCTTTTACCATAACCTTTTTCAGTTATAGTTAATAAACTGGCCTTATCAAATGCAACTTCCATACCAATTACCTCATCACCTTTAGCTACTCTTATACCTCTAACTCCAGAAGCACCTCTGCCCATACTTCTTACATCACTCTCACTAAATCTAACAGCCTGTCCTTTTTTAGTGCATAAAATAAATTCTAAATTACCAGGAGTTAATCTTACTCTAACTACCTCATCATTGTTTTTTAATTTCAATGCAATTATACCTTTCTTACGTGGATTTGCATAATCATTTAAAGCACTTTTCTTCAAAACTCCATTTTTAGTTACAAATAACAGATAATGTGCATTATCAAATTTCTTAATAGGTAGTACAGCATTAACTTTTTCACCTTCGCCAAGATTCAATAAATTTACAATAGCTTTACCTTTTGAATACCTAGAACTTACAGGAATCTCATAAGCTTTTAACCAGTGAACTCTTCCTTTATTAGTAAAGCATAATAAATTATTCAAATTAGATGTAACAAATAAATCATCAATTACATCTTCTTCTTTGGTTGCAGCACCCTTTATTCCTTTTCCACCTCTTTTTTGTTGCTTATACAAACTTAAAGGTGTTTGTTTAATATAACCTTCATTTGTAACCATGATTACTACATCTTCTTCTTTGATTAAATCTTCATGCTCAATCTCTTCCTCCTCTTCTACAATCTCGCTTCTTCTTTCATCACTATAATCATTCTTAATTTCAATTAATTCATTCTTAACAACAAGCATAATATTTCTTTCAGAACTCAGTATATCTTTTAATTTCTTAATTAACTCTAATAATCCACTATATTCTTCTTTAAGTTTATTTGTCTCAAGAGAAGTTAACTTTTGTAATCTCATCTCAAGTATAGCTTTACTTTGTTTTTCAGATAAATTAAAAACATCAATTAATTTTCTTAAAGCAGCATCTGCATTTTCAGAGCTTTTAATTGCTCTCACAATAGGATCAATATTTTCCAAAGCTTTTTTCAATCCAACTAGTATATGTGCTCTGTCTTCAGCTTTAACTAAGTCAAATCTGCTTCTTCTCTCAATAACAATTTTTCTGTGTAATAAATAATTATACAATAATTCCTTAAGATTCAAAACTTTTGGCTCTCCGTTAACTAAAGCTAGTTGAATAACACCAAATGTACCCATTAATTGAGTTTGTTTCATTAAATTATTCAAAATATACTCAGCATTAGCTTCTCTTTTTAATTCAATAACAATTCTCAAACCTCTTCTGTCACTTTCATCTCTTAAATCTTTTATTCCATCTATTTTTTTATCTTTAACCAAATTAGCAATATTCTCTAATAAGATACTTTTATTTACCATATAAGGAATTTCTTCAACAATTATCCTTCCTTCTTCAATTTTAGTCTTGGCTTTAACAACAACTCTGCCTCTTCCAGTTTTATATGCATCAATTATTCCGCTTCTTCCGCAAATCAAACCCCCAGTAGGAAAATCAGGACCTTTAACAAACTGCATTAATTCATTTATTTCAGCTTGAGGCTTGTCAATTAAATATACTAAAGCATCAACAATTTCATGAATATTATGGGGAGGAATGTTTGTTGCCATACCAACAGCAATACCGCTAGAACCATTCACTAATAAATTTGGAATTCTAGAAGGTAATACAGTAGGCTCTGTTGTAGAATTATCATAATTTTCTACAAAGTCTACAGTGTCTTTATCAATATCTAATAAAATTTCTTCAGCTATTTTCTTTAACTTACATTCTGTATACCTCATAGCTGCAGCAGGATGTCCATCTATTGAACCCCAATTACCCTGGCCGTTTATCAAAGGATATCTTAAACTAAAATTTTGAGCCATTCTAACTAAAGAATCATAAACAGCTACATCACCATGAGGATGATAAGAAGCTAATACAGAACCAACAACATGAGCAGATTTTCTAAATCTTTTATTGTGAAATAATCCTAATTTATTCATAGCATAAAGAATTCTTCTGTGAACAGGTTTTAATCCATCTCTAACATCAGGTAATGCTCTAGAAACTATAACACTCATAGCATAATCCATATAGGATTTCTTCATTTCATCTTCAATTAATTGAGTTTTAACTTGTTCCATTTAAATTACATCCTCTAAAGTTTGGCATAATCTGTTTACCAACCTGCCTTGAATTCCTATTTTATTTGCAGGTTCTACATCCTTGTCTGACTTATCTCCTATCATAATAACTTCTTCTGGTTTAACACCCACTTTTTCACATGTATAAAGAAAAATTTGTGGATTAGGTTTTTTCATCTTTACTTCACAAGACCAAGTTAAAACATCAAATTTCTCAAGAAAATCAGGAAAATACTCCTTTATTTTTTGTAAACTAATATCATAAATATTAGAAATTACAGCTAATTTATAATTTGGTCTTAGTCTATCTATCACAAATCTACTTTCTGGATAAAGTTTATGCTCAGCATTATTTAGTAAAGAAAAAACCAAAGCTCTATGTTCCTCTGGGATATTTGCATCATTAAATCTATTCATTAACATAGACACATGCCCATCATCTTTGACAAATTCTCTAACATTTTTTCTTTCACTAGCATTTGCTAATGTACACATCCAATCAAAAAAATATGCCTTTATCATTTTCCTGTAGAACCAAAACCCCCTATTCCTCTCTTAGATTTACTTAATTCTTTAACCACATTAAAATCAGCTCTTTCAAATTTCTTCAAAACTCCCTGGGCTAATCTTGTTCCTGGCATTATCCTAAAAGCATTATCACTTGTATTGTGCAATATCAAACCAACTTCGCCCCTGTAATCAGAATCTATTGTTCCAGGAGCATTCAAAATTATCAGGCCATTTTTTAAAGACAATCCGCTTCTGCTTCTTATTTGTAATTCATAACCTTTTGGAACTTCTACTTTAATTCCTGTTGGGAACAAAATAGTTTTTCCAGGATTAATAATGCAAGGTTCTTTTATATTTGTTTTAATATCAAAACCAGCAGCACCTTCACTAGCATAACTAGGAACTTCTCCACCCTCCAATTTAATTTTTAATTTTACCATTAGATATCTAAATTACTAACCTCCTTAGCATGCCTTTGAATAAATTCTCTTCTAGGCTCAACTTGATCGCCCATTAAAATTGTAAAAATCTCATCAGCTTTTACTGCATCTTCAACAGAAACCTTTTTCAATCTTCTAACTTCAGGATTCATAGTTGTATCCCAAAGTTGTTTAGGATTCATCTCACCTAAACCTTTATACCTTTGTAAACTACAACCTTCTTTACCAATATCATTATACAATTCTTTTAGTTTTTCATCATTGTAAACATAATAGCTTTTTTTATTCTTTGAAACTTTATACAATGGGGGCTGAGCTATATACACATAACCAGCTTCAACTAAATCTCTCATATATCTATAAAAGAATGTCAATAACAAACAAGCAATATGCTGACCATCAGTATCTGCATCAGTAGTAATTATTATTTTATGATATCTTGCTTTAGTTTTATCAAAATCTTCGCCAACCCCAGAACCAATAGAGCTAATCAAAGAAATAATTTCCTTATTTTTAAGCATCTTATCCAAACGAGCCTTTTCAACGTTCAATATCTTACCACGTAAAGGCAGTATAGCTTGGAATTTTCTATCTCTTCCTTGTATACTTGAACCACCAGCAGAATCACCTTCTACAATAAATAATTCTCCTTTAGAAGGATCTTTTTCTTGACAGTCTGTTAATTTACCAGGTAAACTTCCTGATTCTAATACAGATTTCCTTCTAGTTAATTCTCTAGCTTTTCTAGCAGCCTCTCTAGCGTCAGCTGCGCTTATACATTTACTAATTATATTTTTTGCAACAGCAGGATTTTCTTCAAAATAGTCGCATAGCTTCTCATAAACAACAGAATCTACTAAACCTTTAACTTCTGAATTACCTAATTTTGTTTTAGTCTGCCCTTCAAATTGCGGCTCAGGTATTTTTATAGAAAGAACAGCACTCAAACCTTCTCTTACATCATCACCAGATAATTTACCGCCATTTAAATTATTTTTCTTAACATAATCATTTACACTTCTAGTTAAAGCAGTTTGAAATCCAGATAAATGTGTTCCGCCTTCAATAGTATTAATGTTATTTACAAAAGAATGAACATTTTCTTGGTAACCATCATTATACTGCAAAGCTACTTCAACACTAACACCGGCTTCTTCTTTTAAAAAATAAACAACTTTAGGATTTAATACATTTTTATTCTTATCTAAATATTCTACAAAGCTAACTATTCCTCCTTCATAAAAAAACTCTTCGCCTTTTCCATCTCTTTCATCCTTAATAATAATTTTCAGGCCTTTATTTAAAAAAGCTAACTCTCTTAACCTATGAGCTAATATATCATATCTAAATTCAGTTACACTAAATATTTCTTCATCAGGTAAAAAAGTAATTTTGGTTCCAGTTTCTACATCGCCAAGTCTTTCAGCTAATCCTGAAACAACTTTACCTTGCTCAAATCTTTGAGAATAAATTTTGCCATTTCTTTTAATTTCAACTTCTAGCCATTTAGATAATGCATTAGTACAGGAAATACCAACTCCATGCAAACCACCAGAAACTTTGTAGGTATTTTTATCAAACTTTCCACCAGCATGCAGCATAGTCAAAACAACTTCTACAGCAGGCTTATTTTCTTTAGGATGCATATCAACTGGAATACCCCTTCCATCATCTTCCACACTAACACTGCCATCTTTATTCACACTAACAATTATTTCTTTACAAAAACCAGCCAAAGCTTCATCAATTGCATTATCAACAGCCTCATAAACAATATGATGTAAACCAATAAGACTAGTGTCCCCAATATACATAGCAGGTCTTTTACGAACTGCTTGAAGATCCTTCAAAACTACAATATTTTCAGCTTCATACTTTTGATTCTTGTCACTAATTTCAGTCATTTTTTAATGAAAAATAACCCCCTAAAATCACCTATTATATCCCTAAAAAATCATTTACTATTTATATACTTTTCTCTAAAATTCGGGCACTACAGCCTCTCTACTATCAAAATTCAAAAAAACGCTAATTTATATATAAATAACACCAAAACAATAATATGAAGAAAATAATACTAGACACAAACTTTATATTAACATGTTTAAAATACAGGGTAGATATCTTAGAAGAGATTAAAAGAATAATTGATTTTCCATACCAAGTTTATATAATAGATAAAACCCTTGATGAGCTGGAAGGTAAAAAATTAGAAAAATTAGCTAAAACTTTCATAAAAAAGATATCCATAATTAAGACAGAAAAAGACAAGTCAGTAGATAGGCTTTTATTAGATCAAAAAGACTCTATAGTAGCTACTCAAGACAAATTACTAAAAGAAAAACTTAAAAAGGCTGAAATTCCAATCATTATCCTAAGACAAAAGAAATATCTAATATTACAAAATGTTTTATGAAACACAAGTTAGGAGTCATGTAAGAGTATCCCCTTCTTTATTTAAGGAGAATACCAAGAAAGCTATATTCCAAGAGCTCTCAAAAAAGTTCGAAAACTTCATTTCACAAGAACTTGGAGCAGTTATTGGGGTTACAGAAATCCTAGAAGTTAGAGAAGGAATCATAGTTCCAGGAGATGGAGCAGCTTATTATGATACTACACACAAACTTTTAACATACAAGCCAGAACTACAAGAAGTTTTACTAGGAAATATTTCAGATATTACAGAATTTGGTGCTTTTATTGACATAGGCCCAATTGATGGTATGATTCATATCTCACAAACAATGGATGATTTCGTAAGTTTTTCAAAATCTAATGTTTTAACAGGAAAAGAAACAAAAAAAGTATTAAAAGTTGGAGATAAATGCAGAGCAAGAATAATTGCAATATCCTATAAAGACATTACAAATCCAAAAATAGGTTTAACAATGAGACAGCCATTTTTAGGAAATTTAAATTGGATAAAAGAAGAAATAGCAAAAGAAAAAGGAGAAGCTAAACCTAAAAAATGAGAATGTGGAATATAAAATCAGCACTAATGTGTAGGCAGCATATTTTAGGAGAACATTTTGAAATACATAAGATGATAGGAAATCTTAGACACCGCGGTAAATGGACAAATTCATTAACAAAAAATGGATTCTTAGAACCGCAGAATGCATTAAAGAGGCATAATAGATTAGTAAAAGAAATGTTAATAAGAGGATGGAAGCATCAAAGCCCTTTAGACACCGAAGGAGTTAAGTTGCCAAGAGGAAAAGTTAATATTAAAAAATCGATTAAAGATATTACACAACGATGTAAAAATTGTAGGAAGTTAATAAAATGAGCAGAAAAGTATGTAAAAAATGTAAAATATTTGTAATGGGAAATGAATGTCCAATTTGTAAAGGTAAAGAATTTTCTGAAAATTGGAAAGGTAGATTCTACATACTAGATGCAAATAAATCAGAGGTAGCAAAGAAGATGGGTATAACAGTAAAAGGAGAATACGCCATAAAAGTAAGATGAATATCATTTCTGAAAAACACAATCCCTTATTAAGTAGAAGAGAATTATTAATAGAAATATCTTTTACAGGTAAAACTCCAACAAAACCAGAAGTTCAGAAACAGATAGCAGAATTTCAAAAATTAGATGAAAAATTAATCGTAGTTAGAGATATTATTGGTATTTATGGAGACAGAAGAGCTAAAGCTACAGCTTTCATATACGAAAATGAAAAAGCATTAAAGGACATAGAACCAAAAGAAAAAAAGAAAGAAGTAGCAAAAGCTCCAGCTGAGGAAAAGGAATAATGGCAAAAAGAAAAGTTAAAAACAAAGTACCAAGTGCAAGATATAAAAACTATAAAATAGAAGGAAATAAAGTTATAAGAACAAAGAAAAGCTGCCCAAAATGCGGAGCAGGATATTTCTTATCAGAACATAAAGACAGATCTTACTGCGGTAAATGTGGTTATTCAGAATTTAAAAGCAAACAAGCACCTAAAGAAGAAAAGAAATAATTATTCTTCCTTAAATACTTCTTTATATAATATCATCATCTCATCTCTATCAATTCTATCTGTTAGATGAATAAAACCTTCAACTTCATCAATTTTTTCAAAACCTATTTCCATTCTGAGCTTTTGAGTTAAATCCATATCATACCAAAAATCAGCAAGATCTTTTCCAATTATTGGAGGAAAATTAATATTTCTAAAGTGAAGGTATTCCTCCAACATTGAGGAAGGAATTACAAGGTCTAGTTCAATTCCATTTTCATTATACCAACAATCACGTATAGAATCTACCTTAACTCTATCTTCATATTTTTTAAATAATTCATCAAAATCCATTTTAAAATTGATACCTTGCACCATTAAATATACTAATTTCTTCAATAATATTAATAGGCCCTATTTTAAAATCAGTCTTTAATTTAGAAAGACCATCAGAATTAATTAAAATCTCAATAGAGGTTAATACACTATAACCACTATCTGAACTATATTTATGATCTATAATTACTTCTTTATTTTTATGCTCAAAATCCTCAAATTTAATAGTAAATCTTTCACTTAGCTTATTACCCTCATACATAAGGTTCATTTCTAAAGGATTTTCTGGTAAATTCTCAACTTCTTCTTTCTCAAGAAAGACTTTCAATTCCTTATTTGGATAGTAACTATTATCCATTTGCCCAAACTTAGTCTTAAACCCCCAAGGGAAGAGAACTCCTTAGAGTTCCTTCCTGGGAAAAAAAGAGGTGATAAAACCAAAATATACGCTTAATTTATAAGCATTTATATAATAAAACAATAAACTTAAAATATCTATTATCCCCCACTTCATTATGCAAGATAAACTATTAGCACTATTAATGCAGAAAGATGAACTTACTTGGAAAGATATCATCTATGACTTAATAAAAACAGAAAAAATGGACCCGTGGGATATAGATATCTCAGAATTAGTCTCTAAATATCTGGAAACAATTAAAAAACTTCAAGAGCATAACTTCTTCATCTCAGGTAAAATTATACTTGCTTCATCTATTTTATTAAGAATTAAATCTCATAAACTAATGGAAGAATATCTTCCAAATTTTGATAGTCTATTATTCCCGCAGGAAGAAGAATTAATAGAAGCACAAGAAGAACAAGTATACAGAGATTATCCGGAATTATTAATAAAAACTCCTCAGTCAAGAAAAAGAAAAGTTAACATAGATAATTTAATGCATGCTTTAACTAAAGCATTAGATGTAGAAAAGAGAAGAGAAATAAAAAGACTTGATGAAAGACCAATCAGAGAAATACAGCTACCAAAAGATACAAAAAATATAACAACTCTAATCAAAGAATTATACTCAAAAATTAAAACTTATTTCCAAAAACAAGAAACTATTACTTTCACGCAATTAATTCCATCAACTAGAAAACAAGATAAAGTCTCAACATTTATTCCATTACTACATCTAGCAAACCACCAAAAAGTAGACATAGATCAGTACGAATCTTTTGGAGAAATATACATTAAAAAATTCAAAGAGCTTCAACTTTCTCAACAAAAGCCCGAGTCTGCTCAAAAAACTCCTTAAGCTTTACAATATCAATTTCCATATCTTCTACAATCAAAGCCACATTCTTCCTATACTCCTCTTTACTAATATATGGAGCAACATCAATCTTCTTCAACAACAGCCATAAATCCAAATCTTTTTTAAATTCTTTTCTTTTATCAGTCAACTGCTTAACTCTAACTCTTGCATTAGAAGAAGACTTAACTTTCAACTTTTCTAAAGCTTCTGTAACAGCAAAATCAAAAGCAGAAATCAATCTTTTTATAATATTTTTAATAACATCAGTAGTTCTAGTATACTTCAAAGTAACATAGATGAGATGATCCGTTCTTTTCAGCTCTTGTTCAGCACTTTCCTCAAGAAAATCTGTCATGTTAAAATAGAACTTACCTTCCTAACAAAATCTTTAGCTTGATTTGTATACCCCTTTACCTTAATAAAGTTTATTGATTTCATCTTATAATCATTAGTACATAATACTAATTCACCTTTTCTAATAAATTCCATAGGACTCTTACTCCTATGGCTAACTATATTCTCAATATCCTGTATCAAAACAACATTTTCTCTAGATAGATTATATTTGTTAATAGTATAACCTTTAAAAATATCTAATCTTGATCTAAAATCCATAGGCATTTGTGAAATTCTCTTAAAATAATAATCATAGTGCAATAAAGCATCCATACTATTAATCACCGCCGAATGTATGTTCTCTACTATTGTTATTAACAGCCTTGTATCATTGACTAACGGATATGTCATATAGGTCAAATGATCCGCTGTTTTTATTGCCCTATTAGC